>Ga0136640_10000061_pt1 | contig 35457 bp, 36 predicted proteins | sample AntDrymUQ8642106_2_FD_105498 | JGI IMG/M metagenome (GOLD analysis project Ga0136640, IMG submission 105498) | Polar desert sand microbial communities from Dry Valleys, Antarctica - metaG UQ864 (21.06) | ecosystem: Environmental > Terrestrial > Soil > Desert | place: Antarctica: Dry Valley...
CCAGTACCTCGGCCGGGCCGGCACCGACGAGGACCGCGTCCCAGCTGCGCCCCGATCTCTCGAACAGGTCGAAGGGGAGGTTGTCGAGCAGCTCGTTGGCCAGAACGACTTGGGCCGGCCGGTCCGGCGCCGCCGACGCACTCGTGACCCTCGGCCCGGCTCCGAGCTCCTGCCACACCGGCTGGTCCCCGTCGACGTAGGGGAGGTGGTCCGCATGCCGGTCCCGCTGGGCCGCCGACCGTTCGACCAACGTCCACCGCAGCGCTGCGCTGCACCCCGGATCGGCGGCCAGCACGGTGCGGGCCAGCGTGCCCGATCCGGCGCCGTGCTCGTCGACGAGGAAAGGATCGGGCTCGCCGATCTCCGCCCACCACGCATCGAGGGCGCGAGCCACGACCGCCCCGAACAGGGGCCCGACCTCGGGGCCGGTCAGGAAGTCGCCGCGCCGACCGGCGTGGCCTCCCCGCTCGTAGAACCCGGTACCCGGCGCGTAGAGCGCCTCGTCCATGAACTGCGAGAACGTCACCACCACAGCCGTCATCTCACCATTCCCGAGCCATGTCCCACCCACGGGTACCGTCGCCCGCAGTGAGCGCTGACCCTCCTCCTACTCCCGGTGCCGGTCCGCCGTCGCCCTCGCCTGACGGCATCATCCGCCATCGGCCGGCGAAGCAGCGGCCGAAGTGGTTCGTGCCTGGCATCGTGACCCTCGGGGTGGTCCTGAACCTCCTCGTCCTGTGGGCCTACGCCTGCGTGCCAGAGGACGAACCAGATCTGATCCAGGTGCCGACGACCACCACGTGTCCCGAGCCGCCGGGAACCGACCTCGCGCCGTCGACGACCGAGGATCTGATCCGCATCTGCTGACGGGGCGGGCCGACCCGTCGACGGAGGAACGTGCTTCGGGCGCCTACCGGAAGCTGTCGGGGTTCGCGTCGGAACCGGCCTCGGTGACCTCGATGTAGCGCCAGACGTCGGGCTGTGAGCCGTCGATGTCCGTGAACCCGTACTCCGCTGCGAGCTGACCGGAGGTGACCGACGTCTGATTCCACCTGTTGCGCTCCCGGTCCGTTGCCAGCGCGACGATGGCGCGGCCCACGTAGCGGGGTGACTCGGAGACGGCGAACCCGGGGGGCGCCGACGGGTGATCGTCGTCGATGGATGCCGGTTGGAGGGCGTCGCGCCAGCTCTCCTCGGCGACGCCGAACGCCTCGAGCATCATCTCCGAGCGCAACCACCCCGGGGTGATGGCAACCGCGGCTGCCCCGTGCGGTTCCAGCTCGTGTCCTTGGGAGAAGGCCAGTCGGTTCACCGCAACCTTGGCCAGGTCGTAGAACACAGAGATCCGATAGCGCGAGGCGTTGTAATCGACGGTGCCGTCGGTCACCTCGACGAGTAGGCCGCCCGGCTCGTCGATGAGCAGCGGGAGGAGGTGGTGCGCCGTGATGAGGTGGGTGTCGATCGCCAGTCGGAGGATGCGCAGACCCTGGCCGAGGTCGTGACCCCAGATGGGAGTGTTCCAGTCCGCCGGACCACCCTTGAGCACCTCGCCACCCCAGATGTCGTTGACGAGCACGTCGATGTGTCCGTGGTCGTGATGGATCCGCTCGGCCAGGCCCTCGACCTGGTCGCTGTCGAGGTGGTCGACGGCCTCGGCGATGCCGGTGCCGCCGAGGGCGGTGACGAGCTCAGCGGTCTCCTCGATCGTCTCGGTTCGGTCGTAGTCCGACAGGGTCGAGCCCGCCGCCCTCGTGGTCCTGCCGGTGCACACGACGGTGGCGCCAGCTTCACCGAGCGCTGCGGCGATGCCGCGTCCAGCACCTCGGGTCGCCCCGGCGACCACGGCGACGCGACCACGAAGGGCGTCGGGATCGGGCGCCCACTCCACGCCCGGACGGTACCGGGCACCGAAGGCGAGCGCCGACGCGTCAGAGGCAATCGTCGCGTGACGGTGGCCCGGGGTTCAGACCGGGTCGGTCAGGGGCCGGTGATGGCGAGCAGGTCGGTGGCCACGTCGCCGAAGTGGCCGACGGTGCCCGGCAAGACGCCGAGGACGACCGTGCCGATCACGGTGACGGCGAGAGCGACGGAGATGGCGCCGGGGATGGGAATCGGGGTTCGGTCGCCGTCGGGCACCGGCTCGAACCACATCTGACGAGCGATGTTCGCGTAGTAGTAGAGCGCGATCACCGAGTTGACGGCCACGACGACGCCCAAGGCGTAGCCGGCACCGGTATCCGCGCTCACCACCGATCGGAACACCTGGAACTTGGCGAACCAGCCGCCGAGGGGCGGGATGCCGGCGAGGGCGAACAGGAACACCGTCATGGTGACGGCGAGGCCAGGGGCGTACTCGAACAGGCCTCCCCAGCTCTCGATCTCGCCGCTGCGGGTCTTGCGACTCACGGCGATGATGACGCCGAAGGCACCGAGGTTCATCAGCGTGTAGATGATCAGGTAGATGACCACCGCCCGGATGGCATCGGCCCCGACCGTGCGGTTCTCGCCGGCCACGGCCAGCGGGGCGAGGATGAAGCCGGCCTGGGCGATCGATGAGTAGGCGAACAGCCGCACCACGTTCGTCTGGCGGAGGGCGATGAGGTTGCCCACGGTCATGGTTGCCGCGGCCAGCACGAACATCAGGGGTCCGTAGATGTCGTCGCGGCCGTAGAACGCGACGAAGATGAGCTCCATCAGGGCCACGAACCCGGCCGCCTTGGAGGCGACGGACAGGAACGCGGTGATCGGGACGGGAGCGCCCTCGTAGGTGTCGGGCGCCCAGTTGTGGAACGGCACGGCCGAGACCTTGAAGCCGAACCCGACGAGGATGAACACGATGCCGACCGCCGCCACAGGGGTGTCGCCGAAGCTGCCGTTGATCTGGGCGCCGATGCCGGCCAGGAGGGTGGTCCCGGTGCCGCCGTACACCAGCGACATCCCGTACAGCATCACGGCGGTGGCGAACACCCCCATCAGGTAGTACTTCAACCCGGCCTCGTTGCCGGTGAGGGCCCGCTTGCGCCAGCCGGCCAGCAGGTAGGCGGGGATCGAGAGCAGCTCGAGGGCGACGAAGATCGTCACCAGGTCGCGCGCCGAGGCCATGACGACCATGCCCAGCACCGACGCCAGCAGCAGCGTGTAGTACTCCCCCTCCCAGTAGTCGCCCTCGGCGACGTGATGGGTGGACAGGAGCACCGTCAGGTAGCCGGCGGCGATGAACACGGCCTTGAGGACGAGGGCGAAGTCGTCGACCACGTAGGAGCCGCCGAACAGTGGTCGATCGACGCCGTCGGCGGCCAGGGTCAGGAGCGGGATCGCGGAGCCGAGGAAGCCGAGCCCGCAGATGGAAGACGTCAACCACTTGTTGTGCTGCTCGGTGAACAGGTCGACGAGCAGGACCAGGACGAACGCGCCGGTGAGCACCAGCTCCGGCGCGAGGGCGTGGAAGTCGACCGACGGGGTGTCGAAGGGTGCCGCCGTCGAGGCGAAGAGGGAGGCCAGCACGAGCTACCGCGCTCCTCGAAGGTCGAGGCCGGCGATCATCAGCGGGGGGCGATGGCCACGAGCGACTCGATGACGGCCCCGTCGGTGACCCGGAACAGGAGGTTCGGGTAGACGCCGAGCACGACGATCAACACGATCATGGGGACCCAGGCGATGTAGTCCGTGACGTGCATGTCGTGGATGTGCTCGCGGGCGAACTCCTCCCTCGGGTTGCCGAACGCCACCCGTTGCAGGAGCCACAGCAGGTAGCCGGCGGCCAGGATCGTCCCGATGGCGGCGATCACCATGTACACCCGGAACAGCCCGACCTGTTCCACGTTCGGGTTGAAGGCCGAGAGGATGGCCGGGAACTCGCCCCAGAACCCGGCCAGGCCGGGCAGGCCCAGCGAGGCCATGCAGCAGAAGCCGAGCAGCCAGCCCATGCGGGGCGCCTCGACGAGCAACCCGCCCAGCCGCTTGATCTCCAGGGTGTGGTAGCGGTCCTTCACCGATCCGGCCAGGAAGAAGAGCATGCCGGTGATGAGTCCGTGGGCGACCATGCCGAAGATGGCGGCGTTGATGCCGAAGTCGGTGAGCGTCGAGATGCCGAGCATCACGAACCCCATGTGGGCCACCGACGAGAACGCGATCAGGCGCTTCATGTCGGTCTGGGCCAGGCAGCCCAGGGCCCCGTAGATGATGCCGATCACGGCCAGGCCACCGATCCACGGCGCCCACTCCTGGGCCGCCTCAGGCAGGATGGGGATGGCGATGCGGATGAACCCGTAGGTGCCCAGCTTGAGCAGCACCGCGGCGAGGATCACCGAGCCTTGGGTGGGGGCCTCGGTGTGGGCGTCGGGGAGCCAGGTGTGGAACGGGAAGATCGGCACCTTGATGCCGAAGCCCATGAACATGCCGCCGAAGATGAGCAGGCCGGCGACACGGGACAGGTCGGCCCCGGCCCACTGGCTCAGCTCGCGCATGTCGAAGGTGTTGAGCGGGGTGCCGTTGCCGTCGGTGGCCAAGAAGTACAGCGACAGGAAGGCCACGATCATCAGGGCCGAGCCGAACAGCGTGTACAGGAAGAACTTGATCGAGGCGTACTGACGCTGCTCGCCACCCCACACGCCGATCATGAAGTACATGGGCAGCAGCACGATCTCGAAGAACACGAAGAAGAGGATCAGGTCCTGGGCGACGAAGGTGCCCACCATCCCCGTCTCGAGGATGAGGATCAGCGAGAGGAACGCCTTGGGGTTGTGTGGCTCGGGGAAGTGGTCCCACGAGTAGATGATCACCAGGGGGACGATGAGAGCGGTGAGCAGCAGCAGCGGCAGCGACATGCCGTCGACGGCGACTATGAAGCGGCTGTTGATGATGTCGATCCACGACTCGTCGACGAGGTACTGCAGCTCGCGGGTGCGGTCGTAGTCGAAGAAGGCAGCGACGCCGATGGTCAGAGCGAGGACGGTCAGGCTGGTGAGCAGGGCCACGAGCTTGTGCAGCGTCTCCTGGGCTCGGGGGATCGCCATGATCACCGCAGTCCCCACGAGGGGCAGGAAGGTGGCCGTGGCCAGGCCCCAGCCGTCGAGCAGGTCTTCCACGCTTCTCCTCCGTCAGCCGACGCTGGCGATGATGACGAACACGGCGGCGAGCAGGGTGGCCGCGCCGAACAGGTACGCGCCGTAGGTCTGGACCTTGCCGTTCTGGCTCCGGCGCAAGAACTGCCCGGTACCGCCGGCGGTGGTGCCCGAGCCCTTGACGATGGTGTCGACGACACCCTGGTCGATCCTCTCGTATACCCAGCGACCGGCCCAGCGCGACGAGGAGGCGGCGCCGTTGACCACCCCGTCGAGGACGGTCTGGTTGAACCAGTTGGCGGCCCGGGCGATCGGCCCTTTCACCGTGCCGACGATGATCGTGGTGTAGAGGACGTCGAGGTAGTACTTGTTCTCGAGCAGGCGGTACCCGGCCCGGGCCAGCCGGTTTCGCTGGGTGATGCCGTGGGGTCCGAGGCCCCGCCAGAACCACAGGTAGGCGAAGGCCGCCGCGAGCATTGCCCCGCCGGTGGACACCACGGCCACGACGATCGAGAACTCGGGGTGGCTGAACTCCGGTCCGACGGTGGCCTCGGCCGGGAACGTCGGGTTCACGGGCTCGACGTAGTGCTCGAAGCGGAGGGCAAGGTTCTCCGGCACCCAGGAGAGGACCCCGGTGTCGGGCAGGTTGGTGAAGCCGGCGACCAGGGCCAGGCCGGCCAGCACGATCAGGGGCACCACGATGCGGGGGCCGGACTCGTGCGGGGTGTGGGCCGCCGCTGCGCCCCTGGGCTCGCCGAAGAAGCAGTACCAGACGGTGCGGGTCATGTAGGCCGCGGTGCACATGGCGCCGAGGGTCCCCATCACCAGCATGAGCGGGTAGCCGCCGTCGCCGAGCTGGCTCGCTCCGGCCAGGATCTCGTCCTTGGACCAGAAACCGGCCAGCAGCGGGAACCCGGCCAGCGCGGCCGTGCCGATGAGGAACGTCGCAAATGTCCGGGGCATGAACCGGCGCAGGCCGCCGTAGTCGGCCTTCATGTCGAAGCTGTGGTGGCAGGCGTGGCTCATCGAGCCGGCCCCGAGGAACAGGCAGGCCTTGAAGAAGGCGTGGGTGAAGAGGTGGAACACCGCCGCGGTCCACGCGCCCACCCCGAGGGCCATGATCATGTAGCCGAGCTGCGAGACCGTCGAGTAGGCCAGGACCTTCTTGATGTCGCGCTGCACGAAGGCGAGCAGGGCCCCGAACAGGAGCGTGATCGATCCGACCACGGCCAGGATGTTGATGTTCGTCCCGCCGATGTTGAACCCGTGCCAGAACACGGCGTAGAGGCGGGCCACCAGATAGATGCCGGCCACGACCATGGTGGCGGCGTGGATGAGGGCCGAGACGGGGGTGGGCCCGGCCATGGCGTCGGGCAGCCAGGTGTGGAGGATGAACTGGCCCGACTTCGACATGACCGCGGTGAGCAGGCAGCACGAGGCCACGAACAGCAGGCCCCGGCTGATCTCGCCGGAGTTGGCCATCTCGTTGATGGTGCTGATGTCGAAGGTCTGGCCCGCGGCGAAGTAGAGGGTGATGACGCCGATGAGCAGACCGACATCGCCCACCCGGTTGGTCAGGAAGGCCTTGAGGGCGGCGTCGGAGTTCGGCTTCTCCTCCCACCAGTGCCCGATCAGCGCGAACGAGCACAGCCCCACCAGCTCCCAGCCCACGATCAGCTGCAGGGTGTTCTCGGTCAGGACGAACATCAGCATCGACGCGGTGAACAGGCTGAGGAACGCGAAGTAGTGGGTGTAGCGCCGGTCGCCGGCGACGTAGTCGCTGCTGTAGACGTGGACGAGCAGGGAGATGAGCGTCACGACCAGCAACATCATGGCGGTGAGGCCGTCCACCAGGGTTCCGACGGTGATCTCGCCGCCACCGGTCCGCAGCCAGGTGATCGAGCGGATCACCGGCGGGATCTCCTCGTGGGCCTCCTCGCCCTCGGCTCCCCCGGCCTCAGCTCCTTCCGCAGGCTCGGCCTCGGCTGACGTCTCGGAGGCAGGAGCGGCCTCTTCGGAGTGCTCGACCGCGGGGGGGTGGTTGGTGCGCTGGATCCAGCCCACACCGGTGGCCAGGGCCAGGACGAAGCAGACGGCCACGGCGCCGATGCCGATCTCGGCGCCGCCCTTGGGCAGGCGCTTGCCCAGGCCCAGGATGGCCAAGAACGACAACGCCATGATCAGCGGGATGATGAAGGCGTGGCTCAGCATCTCAGCCCCTCATCAGGTCGAGCTCGTCGAGGTCGACACTCCTGCGGTTGCGGTAGATCGCCAAGACGATGGCCAGCCCGACGCCGACCTCAGCCGCCGCGATGGCGATGACGAACAGGGCGAAGACCTGGCCCGAAAGATCGTTGCGGGCGGCGGCGAAGGCGATGAGGTTGATGTTGACGGCGTTGAGGATCAGCTCGATCGACATGAGGATGGCCACACCGTTGCGACGGGCGATCACGCCGTAGACACCGATGGAGAAGAGCACGGCGGACAGCAGCAGGAACTGGTTGAGGAGCACCGCTAGTCCTTCCTCGCGATGACGATGGCACCGATGAGCGCGGCGGTCAGCAGCACCGACACCACCTCGAAGGCGACCAGGTACTCCGAGAAGATCGAGTCGCTGACCGCTGCTGTGTTCGACGTCCCGGTCGGGTCACCGGCCAGGTCGTCACCCGCACCGAGGGTGCCGGTGGCGATGGCGGTGCCGCGCTCCTCGGGCACCTTGACCTCACCGAAGCTGTCGATGAGGCTGAAGGAGAGGAGCCCGAGCATGACGACGGCAACGAAGGCTCCGCCGTACCAGTTCTTGCGGGTGAGCTCGGCGTCGGTGCCGAGGCTGGCCCGGGTGAGCATCACCCCGAACAGGAACAGGACGATCACGGCGCCGATGTAGACCAGCACCTGGGCGACGGCCACGAACTCGGCGGCCAGCAGCACGTACTGGGCGGCGGCGCCGGCCAGCACCAGCACCAGCCACATGGCGGCGTGCACGACGTTGCGCGTGGTCACCACCCGCAACGCCCCCACGACCATGGGCACGGCGATGACACCGAAGCCGACTGTCTGGGAGACGTTGATCGGGTCGTCGGCGCCGCCGAGCCCAGAGATCGCAGCGAGCACCATCTAGCGCGGCACCTTCAGGACCTTCTGCTCCGACCCGGCCTCGTAGGCCTCGAAGTCCGGCACCGTCTCCATCCACTCGCCGAGGCGGGTCTTGTCGTGCAGGAGGTCGGCGATGCGGGGCTCGGAGTACTCGTACTCGGGGGTCCAGAACAGAGCCTCGAACGGGCAGACCTCGACGCAGATCCCGCAGTACATGCACAGTGAGTAGTCGATGTCGAAGCGGTCGAGGGCGTTGACCTGGCGCGGCTTGCCCCCGGGACGGCGGGGGGGCGCCTTCTCCTTGTGGCCCTCGATGTAGATGCACCAGTCGGGGCAACTGCGGGCGCAGAGCATGCAGGCGGTGCAGTTGCCCTCGTGCAGGGCGATGACCCCACGCGACCGCGGCGCCGGGTCCTCCTTCTCGCGCGGGTACTGCACGGTGACCGCGCCCTTCGCCGGACCCGGGATCAGTCGCGCGATGCCGCGTCGCGGAAACACCGTTCGCATCATCTCGGTGAAGGTCACCTTGAGCCCGATGAACATGCCGGGCACGCGTGGTCTACGGGGCATCAGAACGCCACCTTCAGGATCATGGTGGCGAAGATGTTCACCAGGGCGATGGGGATGAGCACGGTCCAGGCGAAGCGCTGGAGCTGATCCTCGCGGAACCGAGGGTAGGTGAACCGGGCCCAGAAGATCAGGAACCCGATGAACAACATCTTGCCGAGCAGGACGAGGGGACCGACGATGTTCATGTAGTTGGCGTCCATGTCCAGGCCAGGCACGTAGTAGCCGCCCAGGAACAGGGTGGCGGCGATGGCCGCGAAGGCGCCGGCACTGGCGAACTCGCCGATGAAGAACAGCAGGAACCGGAGACCCGAGTACTCGGTGATGTAGCCGGTGACTAGCTCGGACTCGGCGACCGGCATGTCGAACGGGGGCTGGGTGAGCTCGGCCTGGGTGGCGATCATGAAGATCGCGAAGCCGACGAACTGGGTGAGGATGAACGGGTTGCCCAGTGCCTCGAAGCCGAAGATGGCCCCGTCGGCCTGGGCCCGGATGATGGTGAACAGGTTGAGGCTGCCGGCCTGGATCACCACACCCATCACGGCGAGGACCATGGGCAGCTCATAGGCGATGAGCTGCCCGGCGGCGCGCAGGCCACCCATCAGGGAGTACTTGTTGGCCGACGCCCACCCGGCAACCAGGACACCGATGATCGAGATGGACGACACGGCGAGGGCGTAGAAGATGCCGGCGTCGAGGTCGGCGAAGAACAGCTCGGGGCCGAACGGGACGACGACGTAGAGCAGCAGCACCGACGCGACCACGATGTAGGGCGCCATGATGAACAGGCGCCGGTCGGCCTTGGCCGGGACGATGTCCTCCTTCTGCAGGAACTTGCCCACCTCGGCGAGCAGCTGCATCGAGCCGTAGGGCCCCGCCTCGTTGGGGCCGAGCCGGCTCTGCATGAAGCTCATCATCTTGAACAGGAAGATGTAGACGAAGGTCCCCGCCGGCAACAGCACCGCGGCCAGCACCCCGGCGCTACGCAACACCGACTGCTGCCAATAAGCCAGCTCCACCGCAAGGATCGACCCACTCACCAGGTCACCTCACCCGGTCCGGTAACGAGCAGGGCGATCCAACGACGAGATCCGCAGCCCGGCGCAGCCGCTGGGGGTCTGGGGGCGCAGCCCCCAGGAAGGCGAAGCCGATCCAGCTTGCTGGTCGGCGAGTGAGACAGCGTCGCCGAAGGCGACCCAACCAGCTCGTCGGAACGGAGCGAGCGCAGCGAGTGAGTGACGACGAAACCGTCGGAACGGAGCGAGCGAAGCGAGAGAGTGACCACGACTACCGATCGATGTCTCCGAGGATGAAGTAGAGGCTGGCCAGGATGGCGATGATGTCGGGGACGTAGACGCCGCGGAGCACCCAGGACAGGATCGACACGTTGTTGAAGCTGGCAGAGCGGATCTTCAGGCGGAATGGACCCAGATCGCCCTTGGAAACGACGTAGTAGCCCATGGCCCCGAGCGGGTTCTCGGTGGCGACGTAGGCCTCGCCCGCCGGAACCTTGATGATGCGAGGGACCTTGGCCATTATCGGGCCGCTGGGAAGACCGTCGAGGCACTGGTCGACGATGATGCTGGCCTCGCGGATCTCTTGGATGCGGACCCACCACCGGGCGAAGCAGTCGCCGTCGGGGTGGGTGTACACCTTCCAGTCGAGCTCGGGGTGCACCATTCCGACCGAGGCGTCGCGACGCAGGTCCCAATCGACGCCCGAGGCCCGCAGGTTGGCCCCGGACAGGCCATAGCTCTGGGCCACGTCACCAGGGATGACCCCGATGCCGCGCGTTCGGGCCTGGAAGATCTCATTGCCGGTCACGAGCTGGTCGATCTCGTCGCAGAAGCCCCGGACCTTGGCCATGACGGCCTTCGTGTCGGCCACCCACCCCTTGGGCAGGTCGTCCTTGACGCCACCGATGCGGTCGAAGTTGGGGTGGAAGCGGCCGCCGGTCACAGCCTCGATCTGGTTGAGGACGTACTCCCGGTCGCGGAAGCCGTAGAACGCTGCGGTCTGGCCACCGATCTGCAGGGCGGTGTCGCCGGCGAACAGCACCAGGTTGGCGATGCGGCTCATCTCGAACAGCAGGGTGCGGATCCACTGGGCCCGGGGAGGGGCCTCGACGTCCATCAGCCGCTCGGCGGCGAGGATGAACGGCACCTCGTTGGCGAAGCTACCCAGCCAGTCGATGCGGTTGATCAGCGTCGTGACCTGCGGGTATGTGCGGACCTCGGACAACTTCTCGTATCCGCGGTGCATGTAGCCCGCGAGCGGCTCGGCGGTGATGACCTGCTCGCCGTCGAGCTTGGCCACGATGCGCAGCGTGCCGTGGGTGGCGGGGTGCTGCGGACCGAGGTTGATGGTCATCCCCTCGGTCTCGATCTCGAAGTTGATGCGCGCGTCGGCAGCTTGGCCAGCGACGTAGCGGGCCTGCTCGCGGTCGAGGGCGGCGGTCACGTGTCGTCGCCTCCCCCGGCGTCCGCGCCGTCGGTGGCGCTGTCGTCCTCGGCGCCCGGTGCCTCCTCGGGCTCTTCGTCCGCGGGCATGGGCTCGACGTCGATGATGCCCGGCCACGGCTTGACGATGCGGGCGAGGAGGGGGAAGTCCTTGCGGAGCGGGTTTCCCTCGAAGTCGCCGGGGAGGTAGATGTGGCGCAGTCCCGGGTGGCCTTCGAAGCCGATGCCGAACATCTCCCAGGCCTCACGCTCGTGCCAGTCGGCCCCGTCGTAGAGCGGCACCCAGCTGGCCACGCTCATGGTGTCGTCGGGGACGTCGGCCTTGAGGATGATGTCGTGACCGGCGGCCACGTCGACGACACGGGCCAGGACCTGGAATCGGCTGTCACCGCCGCCGTAGCCGGACGTGAGGGTGGTGTCGGGGTCCGGCGGGAGCGCCAGCCCGTCGTCCTCGTAGCGCCCCCAGGGCGACGGCAACCAGTCGATGGCCGAGAGGAAGTCGAACCATCGGCAGTCCAGGTGGTCGCGGGCGACCTGTCCGGCGGTGCGCCAGGCCTCGGCGGTGACTCGGACCCACAGGGTGCGGCCGACGGTGATGTGGGATCCGACGACGGCAACGCCCAGCTCGGCGGCGAACCGGTCGCGCAGAGCCTCTCGGGCCTCGTCGCGGGGAACCTCGTCGGCCTCAGCCTCGTCGGACCCAGCCTCGGCGGGGGGAACCACGGTGTCAGGAGACAACGATCGGTTCCCCCTTCCAGCGCTCGGCCGGATCCTCGTTGCGGATGCGCTCCTGGAGCAAAACGATGCCCTCGAGGAGGGCCTCGGGGCGGGGCGGGCAGCCGGGCACGTAGACGTCAACTGGGATGATCTGGTCGACGCCCTTGGTGACCGAGTAGCTGTCCCAGTACGGGCCCCCGCAGTTGGCGCAGCTGCCCATCGAGATCACGTACTTCGGATCGGGCATCTGCTCGTAGAGCCGGCGGATAGCCGGGGCCATCTTGTCGGTGACGGTGCCGGAGATGACGACCAGGTCGGCCTGACGGGGCGAGGCCGGGAACGGGATCACGCCCAGGCGCATGACGTCGTAGCGGGGCGAGGCGAAGGCGGCTCCCATCTCGATGGCGCAGCAGGCCAGCCCCCACTGGTACACCCAGAGGGAGTACTTGCGGGAGATGTTGAGCAGGGCCGTGAGGGGCCGAGGGGACTTGCCGCTCTCGATGAGCCCCATCAGCGCGCCGCGTCGGGCGGGTTCAGATCCACCGCAGCACCTTCTTGCGCCAGGCGTACACGAGGCCCAGGGCCAACACCGCGATGAACACGCCCATCTCGACCACCCCGAACACGCCGTAGGCCTCGAGCCGGGTGGCCCACGGGAAGATGAACACGGCCTCGACGTCGAACATGACGAAGAGCAGGGCGAAGATGTAGTAGCGGATCTCGGCCTGGGTCCAGCCCTCGCCCACCGGGTCTACGCCGCTCTCGTAGCTGATGAGCTTCTCGGGGCGGGGCCGCTTGGGCCGGATCGTCGAGCCGAGCCCCATCACCGCGCCCACCAGCCCCACCGCCACGCACCCGAAGATGAACACCGTCAGGTAGGAGCGGAGGAAGTCCGACACGGCGACCGAATCTAGTGAGCGCCTTCACGACGGGCCAATGGGGCGAGCCGTCTCCGAGCAGGCCCGGCCACGCCTGGCCCCTAGATGTTCAGCCCCGCGCAACGCCAAGCCTTTAGCCAGCCGCGGACATCACCACATCACCGATGTATGCTGCGGTGCGTGAGAACCACGCTAACCCTCGACGACGATGTGGCGGCCCGCCTCGTGCAGCGTCGGCGAGCCGATCCGGGCCGCAGCTTCAAAGATCTGGTGAACGAGACGCTGCGCGCCGGACTCGAGAGCGCGGCGGCCTCAGCGGCGCCCACGAGCCCGTTCCGCACCACTGGGGTGAGGGTGGGGCGGTGCCTACTGCCCAGCCTGGACGACACCGGCGCGCTGCTCGAATGGTTGGACGAGGTCGAGGGATCAGATCCGCCGACGTGATCCTCGTCGACACGAACCTGCTGATCTACGCCGGGACGAGCTGCCCTCAGCGAGACACCGCCCGTCCCTGGCTCGACGATGCGCTGTCCGGTCCGAACCGGGTTGGTCTCCCGTGGGAGAGCCTCATCGGCTACGTCCGCATCGCCAGCAACCCACGCGTCTACGACCCGCCGGCTGCGGTCGGCGATGCCTGGGATCAGGTCGCCGAATGGCTGACGGCGCCGGCCAGCTGGACCCCGGCACCGAGCGAAGATCACCGGGCGATCCTCGGGCGGCTGCTGGGGGTCGATCCCGACCACCGCCTGGTCCACGACGCTCACCTGGCGGCGATCGCGATGGGCCACGGCCTGACGCTGTGCTCCACCGACGGTGGGTTCGCCCACTTCGAGGGCCTGCGTTGGCAGAACCCCCTCGCCGCCTGATCTGCCGAGGCGCGGCGGGTTGCGTTCTCGGTCTCAGTTCTGTCGCTGTTCGGCTGTCGTACCCCCGCTCGTGCCGCTGGTCGTTCGGTCGACGCTCGACTGGTATCGCCCGGTCACCGGCGAGCGCCGGGCCGACGCCGCCTGGCCCGCGCTGCTCGGTGCGCTCGGGGCGCGGCCTGAAGGGACACGCCGACAACGGCCGAAGCTCGATAGGGCCGCTCGTCCGTGACGAAGCGATCAACTGTTGCTCACGAGGTCCTAGGATCGCAATGCGGATCGGTATGCTCGTCGCATGGCACAGCAGCTCGTAACCCGGATCGACGATGAGCTGGCCGAGGCCGTCGACGAGCTGGTCGCCTCCGGGGTCGCGGTCAGCCGCTCCGACGCCGTCAGGATCGGGCTGCGGACCGTTATCGAGGAGCACCGCCGGCGGACAGTCGGCCAGCAGATCGTGGCCGGTTACCAAGCCCAGCCGCAATCCGACGAGGAGATGGCCGGGATCGATGCAGCCACAGTGCGCATGATCCACGACGAGCCCTGGTGAGCGAGCTTCCGCGGCAGGGCGACGTCTGGTGGGCGGAGGCCGAGGACAAGCGCCGGCCGGTCCTGGTGGTCACGCGAAGCGACGCCGTTCCGGTCCTCACCTGGATCGTCGTGGCGCCAGTGACCCGCACCGTGCGAGGCATCCCGACCGAGATCGCAGTGGGAGAGGCCCAGGGACTGTCGGCCGAGAGCGCAGCGGCTTTCGACAACCTCCAACCGATCCGCCGTGGGTACCTGATCGAGCGTGTCGGACGGCTCGGCCCCGAAGGGCGAGGCGAGATCTGCCGGGCCCTCCTCGCCCTCGCCGACTGCTGACGCCCTCTCACGATTCGACTGACCACTACCCCGGGGGTCAGGGGCCGGCGGTGTCGGAGGGACCGGTGTTGCTGCCATCGTCGGCGACTAGATCGGGGGTGGCGTCCCTCGCCGTGTCGGTGAGGGGGTCGGGGACCAGACCGATGCCGATGGTCGCCACGGCGGCGAGGCCGATCGTGACCTTGGCCGCCAGCGGGACGCGGATGCGAGCCCGGGCGGGGGCACCCGCTTCGGCTGGGTCGGCCTCATCCTCCACCCCGGCGTACATGGTCAGCACGATCCGCAGGTAGAGGTAGGCCGAGATCACGCTCGAGACCATGGCGATGAGGCCCAACCAGAACGTGCCCGCGTCGATTACGGCGTTGACGACGTAGAACTTGGCCAGGAACCCCGACGTGAACGGCACACCGGCCTGGGCCAGGAGGAACACGACCAGGGCGAAGGCGAGCAGGGGCTCACGTCTGGCCACGCCGGCGTAATCGTCGATGTCGTGGTGGCCGTCGCCGCGCCGCCCGAGGACGGTGATGACCCCGAAGGTCCCGCCCACCATCACCGTGTAGGCGCCCAGGTAGAACAGCGTGGAGGAGATGCCGTCGGCGCTGGCCGCGGAGACGCCGACGAGCATGAACCCGGCGTGGTTGATCGACGAGTAGGCCATCATCCGCTTCACGTCGCGCTGCACCACGGCGAGCACCGCACCCACCACCAGGCTGGCCGCGGCCAGTCCGTAGACGACGGGCTGCCAGTCGAGGCGCTCGGTCGAGAAGGTGACCACGATGACCCGCAGCATCCCGGCGAAGCCGGCTGCCTTGACCGAGCTGGCCATGAACGAGGTCACCGGCGACGGGGCGCCCTGGTACACGTCGGGGGTCCACGCGTGGAACGGAGCGGCGGCCACCTTGAACCCGAAGCCGACGAGCATCATCCCGATCCCGGCGAGCAACAGGCCCCGGTCGGTGAGGATGTTGCCGGCCAGGAAGTCGGCGATGCGAACCATGTTGGTGGTGCCGGTGGCGCCGTAGATCAGGGCGATGCCGTAAAGGAAGAAGGCCGACGAGAACCCGCCCAGCACGAAGTACTTGATGGCGGCCTCGCCCGACCGCAGGCGCCGCCGGTGGATGCCAGCCAGGACGTAGGCGGCGATGGACAGGATCTCGAGGCCGAGGAACAGCACGATCAGGTCGGTGGCCGAGGCCATCACCACCCCGCCAGCGGCCGACACGAGGTAGAGGATGTAGGGCTCGGGGCCCTCGAGGTCCTCTCGCCTCAGGTACCCGTCAGTGAGCAGCGCGGCGATGATCACGCCGAGGGCGATCACCACGATCAGGAACAGGGCGAAGCCGTCGACCGCGTAGGCGCCGCTGACCACCGTGCGGGCACCGCTGTCGGGCAGGTCGCGCCACAGCAGCACGCAGGCGACGATGGTGCCGAGCCCGGTGGCCACGGTGACCAGCGCCGGCCAGCCGACCCTGCTGCGGCGGGGCAGCAAACCTCCGGCACCGAGCAGCAACGTGGCCCCGCCGACGAGCACGAGGAACGGCGACAGGGCGCCCCACGCCACGCCGGGGGTGTCGATGCGGTCGACCTGGGCCAGCACCCCCCCGAGCAACGGGTTCACCTCCTGCCACCCAGACGATCGGCACGAAGTCGGTGGCATTCGGACAAGCCCTGTCGCGCAAGCGGTGTCCACTGCGGGTCTTGGAGGGTCATCCGCCGGCCTCACCCTCGGACTCGGCTTCCTCGGCCTGCTCCTCGGCCTCGCGCTCCTCGATGACCTCGCGACCGCGTCGGTAGGTCTCGGGCTTGGCGTCGCGCCCGCGCTCGTTGACGTCGGGCTGGTCGCGGTCGGATCCGTCCTCGACGTGGGCGACGAGGGCCTCGACGGCAGGCTCCATCCGCTCCAGCACCGGCTTGGGATACACGCCGAGGAACACGATGAGCCCGATGAGCGGGGCCATCACCAGGGCCTCGCGTCCGGTCATCTCGGCGAAGCCCTGGTTGTCGGCGTCGGGCTCGCCGTGGAACGTCCGTTGGTAGGCCCACAGCAGGTACAGCGCAGCGAGGATCACGCCCGCGGCTCCGACGACCGACCACCACCGCGCCGATGTGAACGAGCCCAGCAGGATGAGGAACTCGCCGATGAAGCCGTTGAGTCCGGGCAGCCCGATCGACGACAGCATCACCACGGTGAACACGCCGGCGAACACCGGCGCCACCTTCTGCAGGCCCCTGAGCTTGGCGATCTCGCGGGTGTGACGACGGTCGGAGATCATGCCGACGAGCAAGAACAGGGCCCCGGTCGACAGCCCGTGGTTCACCATCTGCAGCACCGAGCCCTCGAGGCCCTGGGTGGTCAGCGAAAAGGTCCCCAGGATGATGAAGCCGAGGTGGGCCACCGACGAGAAGGCGACCAGGCGCTTGAGGTCGCGCTGCATGGTCGCCACCACCGCGCCGTAGATGATGCCGATCGTGCCCAGCGTGACCATGGCCGGCGCGAACCAGGCCGAGGCCTCGGGGAACAGGTAGAGCCCGTAGCGCAGGAACCCGTAGGTGCCGAGCTTGAGCATGACCGCAGCCAGGATCACCGAGCCGGCGGTGGGGGCCTGGGTGTGAGCGTCGGGCAGCCAGGTGTGCAGCGGGAAGACCGGCACCTTGACGGCGAAGGCTACGGCGAAGGCCAGGAACAGCCAGCGGGCGGTCGACGTGGCGATCGCGCTCTGGTCACTGGCGATCGTGATCAGGTTGAACGTGATCTCGCCGGTGGCCCGGCCGTGGAGGACAGCGGTGGAGATGAGCCCGACCAACATGAAGGCCGAACCCAGCATCGTGTAGAGGAAGAACTTCATCGACGCGTAACGCCGCTCGGCGTAGCCCCAGCCGCTGATGAGGAAGTACATCGGCACCAGCACGATCTCGAACATGATGAAGAACACGAAGAGATCGAGGGCGAGGAACACGCCCAGGCACCCCGCCTCGAGCAGCAGCAGCCAGGCCAGGAACGGCTTCTCGTCGTGGGTGGCAGGGGCGCCGACGATGGCGATGGGGAACATGATCCCGGTCATCACCAGGAGGAACAGAGAGATCCCGTCGACGCCTAGGTGCCACGAGATGTCGAGGTCGCGGATCCAGGTCGCCTTGTCGACCATCTGGAACCCGGCCTCGCCGGTCTCGAAGGTGACGAGCACGGCGATGGTCAGGGCGCCTGTGGCGACCGAGACGGCCAGCGCCATCAGCCGGCACAGCTCAGGCCGACGCCTGGACACCAGGGCCACGGCCACGGCGCCAACCGCGGGCAGGAGGACGGTGACCGACAGGAGGGGGAAGGCGCCTGTGCCGGCGGCTGCGAGGATGGGAGTCACAGGATGACCCCGCGGACGAACAGGGCGGCGACGACGACGACGGCGCCGAAGGCCACGAACCCGACGTAGACCCGGACGAACCCGGCCTGGGCTCGGCGCAGGCCGGTCCCCGATCCGTGCACGAGGCCGGCCACGCCGTTCACGGCGCCGTCGATCACCCGGCGGTCGAACCAGGCCATGGCGTCGAAGCCCTGGCGACCCGGGCCGGAGGCGAAACGGGCGAGGGTGGCGTCGTAGAACCAGCCCCGGGCCAGGAGGCGCGGCTCGGCCGGCTGGTCGGCCCTACTGCGCCGCAGGTACAGGACGACCGCCGCTCCGATGCCGGCCAGGGCGCCCAGCACGGCCACGACGGCCAGGGCGACCTTGGTGCCGGTGGCCACGGCCAGGTGGGCCTCGTCGGGAGCGACGACGGGCTCCAGCCAGTGCTCGAGGAGCTTCGTCGAGTCGCTGAACGGGAGCTGCAGGGCACCACCGGCCAGAGCCAAGAGGGCCAGGCCGATCAAGGGCACGGTCATGGTCCAAGGCGACTCGTGTGGGTGGATCGCCTCCTGGGGCCCGACCCCATGAGGGAGGTGGCCGCTCTCGTAGACGTTGTCGGCCGTCGGCGCATCGGTCTCGTCGCCGACACCGCCGCCCTCGCGGCCGGATCCTCCGGCGCCGCCCGAGACCGTGGTCGCGAGCAGACCGCGCTCCCGGGCCAGGTCCGGCGCCGCCTCCTCGAGCGGGCGGTCCCAGCGGGCCTCGCCGAAGAAGGTGAGGAAGACCTGGCGGCTCATGTAGAAGGCGGTCAGGACGGCAGTCACCACACCAATGGCCCACAGGGCCGGGCTCTTGCTCCAGGCGTAGAGCAGGATCTCGTCCTTCGACCAGAACCCGGAGAACGGCGGGATCCCGGCGATGGCCAGCCAGCCCACGATGAACGTGATGGCAGTGATCGGCAGCAGCTTGCGCAGCGCGCCCATGCGGCGCATGTCCTGCTCGTCGCCCAGGCCGTGGATGACCGACCCCGAGCCGAGGAACATCAGGGCCTTGAAAAAGGCGTGGGTGACCATGTGGAAGATGGCGGCGATGTAGGCCCCGGACCCGACGGCGAGGAACATGTACCCGAGCTGGGAGATGGTCGAGTAGGCCAGCACCTTCTTGATGTCGGTCTGGGCTACGGCGATGGTCGCCGCGAACAGCGCGGTTAGGCCCCCGACCACGGCGATGGTCGTCGGCGCCCACGCCGAGGACTCGGCTAGCACCGGGTTCATGCGGGTGAGCAGGTAGACGCCGGAGGTCACCATCGTCGCGGCGTGGATCAGGGCCGAGACCGGCGTGGGGCCGGCCATGGCGTCGGGCAGCCACACGAACAGCGGCAGCTGGGCCGACTTGCCCGTCGCTGCGACCAGCAGCAGGACCGTGATGGCGGTGGCGGTGACCGGGGCCAGCCCGCCTGCGCCCTCAGCGATGTCGACGTAGGTGATCGACCCCAGGGCGACGAAGGTCAGGAACATGGCGATCATGTAGCCCCAGTCGCCGATCCGATTGGTGACGAAGGCCTTCTTCCCGGCCGAGGCGTTGGCGTCGGAGGTGTGCCAGAACGAGACGAGGAAGTAGGAGCAGGCGCCGACGCCCTCCCAGCCGAGGAACGTCAACAACAGGTTGTCGCCCAGCACCAGGACGAGCATCGAGAACACGAACAAGTTGAGGTAGGTGAAGAACTTCGAGAAGTCCGGATCTCTGTGCATGTAGCCGACGGCGTAGAGGTGGATGAGCGTCGCCACCCCGGTGATGAACAGGCACATCGTGAGCGACAGCGGGTCGGCCAGGAAACCGACGTCGACGGTGAACCCGCCGGCCGGGACCCACTCGAACAGCGTCAGAGTGGAGGAGCGCTCCTCGGCGCTCTCGCCCAGCAGGCCGACGAACACGACCACGCTGGCCCCGAACGATCCGGCGACCATGGCCGTGGCCACCCACCCGGCGAGGGGCTCTCCCAGACGACGGCCGCCGGCCAGCAGCAGCAGGAAGCCGGCCAGCGGGAGCGCGGGGATGAGCCAGACGAGGTCGAGCACGCCTCAGCCCCTCAGTAGGGAGACGTCGTCCGCGGTCGCGAGAGGGCGACGGCGGAGGATGGACACGATGATGCCGAGGCCGATGACGACCTCGGCTGCGGCCACCACGAGCACGAAGAAGACGACGACCTGGCCGCCCACGTCGTCGAGCTCGCGGGCGAAGGTCACGAACGTGAGGTTGACCGCGTTGAGCATCAGCTCGACGCACATGAACATCACCAGCGGGTTGCGGCGCACCATGACGCCGAGAGCGCCGATGGAGAAGAGCAGGGCGGCCAGCGACAGGTACCAACCGGAGGACACCGCCGCGAGGAGCATCAGGACTTGGCCTCCTCTTCCTCGGCGGCGTCGTCGACCGGCACCTCGTCGCTGTGCAGCTCGGGGACGTCCTCGTCCTCGTCGATCTGGTCACCCGGCTTGGTCCGGGCCAGGAGCACGGCGCCGACCACGGCGATCACCAGCAGCAGCGAGGTGATCTCGAAGGCGAACAGGTAGTCGGTGAACAGCAGCCGGCCGATCTGGGAGATGTCGTCGCCGTCTCGTACCCACCGCGCCGACGCGGCCGGGATGCCGGTCACCGTGCTGGTGACGACCACGGCGATCAAGCCGGCGGCGGTGAGGAGGCTGACGACGACCGCAGCCGGGCGCTGACCGACCAGGGGGTCGGTGTCGAGATTCTCGGAGGTGTCAACGCCCAGCAACATGATCACGAACAGGAACAGCACGACGATGGCACCGGCGTAGACGATCACCTGGACTGCGGCCAGGAAGTTGGCCTCCTGGGCCACGAACAGCACCGCGATGCCGAACAGGGTGGCGACCAGCGACAGGGCGGCGTGCACGGCATTGCGGTTGACGACGACCCCGACGGCCCCGCCCAGGATGATCACCGCAGCAACGCCGAACACGACAGCCTCGACCATCAGTGCCCGGCTCCCCGTTCGTCGTTCTGCGAACTGGGCGCAGATCTGGACCCCCTGGTGTGCTCTTCTGCGCCCAGTTCGGCAGAGGGCTCGGGTGGCGACTGGCCTTGCTCGGCGGGGCGGACACCGAAGCCGAGCTCGCCGGCCCAGGCCACGCGTCCCTCGTAGGACGCGTCACCGGAGGGCGAGGTGGCTCGCATCCACTCCGAGGTGAGGGGCTCGACGACCTCGGCGTCGGTCCAGTCCTCCCACGGCAGCTTCTGGGGCCGGCCGTCGTCGTCGACCAGCAGCTCCGCCTTCGTGTAGATGCTGTCGGCCCGGTTGGTGAAGGAGAACTCGAACAGCTTCGTCTCGGTGATGGCCTCGGTGGGGCACGCCTCGACGCACAGGTCGCAGTGGATGCAGCGCAGGTAGTTGATCTCGTAGACGAACCCGTAGCGCTCGCCGGGGCTCACCGGATCGTCGGGTGGGTTGTCGGCGCCCCGGACGTAGATGCAGTGGGCCGGGCAGACCCCGGCACACAGCTCACAGCCGATGCACTTCTCCATCCCGTCCTCGTAGCGGTTCAGGACGTGGCGGCCGTGCAGGCGGGCCGGCTTGTCGCGCTTGTAGCCCTCGTCCTTGACGTAGGGCTGGGTGGTGCGCTGGCGCTTGCCGACCTGTCGCAACGTGACGAGGAAGCCTCCGAGGTAGCCCATCAGGTGCCGACCTCACCCTCGGCGCCCTCGAGCTGGCGGGACCGTTGGGCGGCGCGCAGGGCCAGGTTCAACAGCCCGAAGGTGGCAGCCAGGGCGGCGGCTCCGCCGACCAGCACGGCGACGGGGTTCCAGCCCTCGTCGTCACCAATGCGGAACGCAGTGAGCAGCAGCAGCCATGCGAGGGCCAACGGGATGAGCAGCTTCCACCCCAGGTCCATGAGCTGGTCGTAGCGCACCCGGGGCAGGGTGGCTCGGAACCACACGTACATGAAGAGGAACGCGAACAGCTTCACGGTGAACCAGACCGTGCCCCACAGCCACCCGGGACCGAACAGCACCGGCCCCGAAGGACCGCCCAGGAAGAGAGTGACGATGATGGCCGACATGGTGACGGTGTTCATGAACTCGGCCAGGAAGAACAGGGCGAACCGGAACGCGGAGTACTCGGTGTTGAACCCGCCCACCAGCTCCTGCTCGGCCTCGACAAGATCGAAGGGAGGTCGGTTGAGCTCGGCCGTGCCGGCGATGACGAAGATCACGAACGGCACGACACCGGTGACCCAGAGGTTCCAGTCCCACGTGCTCTGGGAGGCCACGATGCCGGCGGTGCTGAGGGTGCCCGACACCAGCACGACGGTGACGACCGAGAGTCCGAGCGCGACCTCGTAGGACACCATCTGGGCCGAGGCCCGCACCGAGCCCAGCAGCGGGTACTTCGACCCCGATGACCAACCGGCCAGCATGATCCCGTAGACCGCGACGCTCGACAGGGCCAGGATGAGCAGGACGCCCACCGGCGGGTCGGCCAGCTGCATGCGGGTGTCGTGGCCGAAGACGCGGATCACACCGTTGCGATCCCCGGAGAAGTCACCGCCGATGGGGATGACCGAGAACACGAGGAAGGCCGGGATGGCGGTGAGGTACGGGGCGAGGATGAACACCCGCCGGTCGGCCCGGTCGGGCAGCGAGTCCTCCTTCATGAAGAACTTGAGCCCGTCGGCGACGGTCTGGAACACGCCGAACGGCCCGGCCCGGTTGGGCCCGATGCGGTTCTGCAGGTCGCCGATGACCTTGCGCTCGAACCACACCATGAACAGCACCGACACCAGCAGCAGACCGAAGGCGATGACGGTCTTGAGCAGGACGATGAGCACGACGGCGAGGTCGATGTCGCCGGACAGGAGCGGGTCGATGGCGAGCACGTCGCCCATCAGAGCGTCTCCACCCGGACCTCGGTGACGGTGGCTTCGACGTCGATCAGCCCGGCCACATCGGCGCTCCGGCGGAGGCTGACCGCGGCGGTGGCCCGGGGGACGCCCGGATCGGCCACGACGGGGAGGGTCACGCTGGCGCGCGGCGAGGTGACCTTGACCGGGGTTCCGCTGTCGACGCCGAGGCGGTCGAGGACCGACGGATGGACCCGCAGGGGAGCCTCGGCGGCCAGGCCCGCCAGGGCCGGGGACTGCCCGAGCATGGTGCCGTCGTCGTACATGGTCCGGGACACGACCAGTCGCAGGGCGTAGGAATCGACAGCCGGGGCCGAGGTGGGCTCGGGGGCGACGAAGGTGACGAGCGACGACGGCTCCGCCCCCTCGTCGGCTTCGGTGTCCTCCTGGGCGCGGTCGGTGTCTCCGTCGTCGACTCCCTGATCCGACGGTTGCTCGGAGTGGGCCGCCTCCTCGCCCGAGGGTTCGGGGGCCTGGGCCTGGTCGCCCGCCACCTCCGCGTCCGGCGCGTTCTCGTCGGCGGCCATGTCGGTGCCGGCGACGGCTTCGCCGGCGTCGTTCACCTCGGTCGTCTGCAGCGGCGCTGCCGGCAGCGGGGCGACCACACCGTCGCCGACCGCCTCGAGCAGCTCGGCGGTGATGCCGGCGTGGGTGGGCGACACGGACTCGATCTCGGCCCAGATGTCGGCGACCGACTCGAGGCCGAGGTCGGCGTGCATGCGCAGCGCCAGCTCGGCGGCGATCATCCAGTCGGCCCGGGCCGTACCCGGCGGGGTCACGGCCTGGCCCAGCAGGCTGACGCGACCCTCGATGTTGGTGTGGCTGCCGGCGGTCTCGCCTGGTCCAGCAGCCGCGAGCACGACATCGGCCCGGTCCGAGGACTCGGTCAGGAACAGATCGAGGGCCACGACGGTGCCGGCCCCGGCCAGCGCCCTGGTCGCCAGGTCACGATCGGGGTGGTCGGCCAGCGGGTCAGCTCCGAGCAACACCAAGACGTCGACGCGACCGGCGGCGGCGGCGGCGAGGATGCCGGTGGCGTCGAGGCCCCGGGCCTTGGGCACCTTGGGCCACACCACCGTCGCCCGCTCGGCGCCGGCCTCGAGGCTCGCCCGACCCGGCAGCAGACCCGGGGCCAGACCCATGTCGAGGGCACCGTTGACGTTGGATCGCCGCAGCAGGGGCAGGAACCGGGCCCCGGGATGGGACCGAGCCACGAGCGCGGCGACGTCGACGGTGAACGCCTCGGACTCGGCCACCGACGTTCGACCCAGGGCGACGGTGAGCTCATCGGCGGCACCGGCCAGCAGATCCCGGGCCCGGTCGATGGCCGAGCTGTCGACGCCGTTGGGTGAACCTCCGCCCGACAGGAGGGCGTCCACGGTGGCAGCCTGATCGCCCGGGACGGGGTGGAGGGCAACCGCGGCGAGGGCGTCGAGAGAGGTGGCCGTCGGCGTCACCGTCACCAGGGTCACCCCGTCGCTCTCGACCGCGTGGCGCAGTCGCAGGTAGAGGACGGCCAACTCCTCCCGGGGGTCGGGGCCGATCCACAACACGGTGCCACCGGGACGGCACAGCCCGTCGATGGTGGCCCGGGGCAGACCCAGCACCACCTCGGCGGGGAGCCCGTCGCCCATCTGGGCGTCGACGTGGTCGGTGCCGATGACGCCCTTGGCCAGCTTGGCCCAGGCGTAGGCGCCCTCGTTGGTGAGCTGCGCCCCGCCCAGCACGGCGATGCTGCCCGGACCGGACCGATCGCGAGCCGTCCGGATGGCGTCGGCGGCGACACCCAGGGCGTCGGACCAAGTCGTCTCGACCAGGTCACTGGAGTCGGGGTCGCGCACCAGGGGGGCGGCCAGGCGCTCGTCTGACTCGACGGCCTGGAAGCCGAAACGGCCCTTGTCGCACAGCCAGCCCCAGTTGACCGGGTCGATGTCGACGCCGTTGCGACGCAGCACCCGGTTGCGCGACGTGTCGACCACGATGCGACACCCGAGGGCGCACCCGTCACAGGTCGACTCGACCTGGACCAGGTCCCACGGCCGAGCCTTGAACCGGTAGGGCGTCGCGGTGAGGGCTCCGACCGGGCAGATCTGCACCGTGTTGCCGCTGAAGTAGGAGGCGAACGGGTGGTCGGGGAACGTGTTGACCTGGGTCTGGCCCCCTCTGTCGAGGAAGTGGATGAGCGGCTCGCCGGCGACCTCCTTGGCGAACCGGGTGCAGCGGTCGCAGAGGATGCAGCGCTCGCGATCGAGCAGGACGAGGTCGCTCACCGGGATGGGCTTCTCGAAGTGGCGCTTCTCCTCCACCATGCGCGACTCGCCGGGGCCGTGGGACATGGCCTGGTCCTGCAGGGGGCACTCGCCGCCCTTGTCGCACACCGGGCAGTCGAGCGGATGGTTCACCAGCAACATCTCGAGCACGCCGGCCTGGGCCTTGATGGCCACCGGCGTCTCGGTCAGCACCGTCATGCCGTCGGCCACCTCGATCATGCACGAGGGCTGGAGGGCCGGACCCCGGCCGGTGTCGATCTCGACGAGGCACTGCCGGCACATGCCGACGGGCCGCATCCGGGGGTGGTAGCAGAAGCGGGGGACGTAGACGCCGGCCCGCTCGCACGCGTCGATGACGAGCTCGCCCTGGCGGGCGCGAACCTCCCGTCCGTCGATGGTGAGGCCGAGATCGGTGTCGGTGGTCTCCGCAACGTCGGTCACGAGGCGGCCACCTCCTCCGGCTGGCGGTTTCCGTTGGCCGAGGGACCGGGCTCGGCCGGCCCGATGTAGGCGCCGCCGGAAATCGCCACGGTGACGGGCACTGGTTCACCTCCGCCGAGGCGGGCCTCGAACTCGTCCCGGAAGCGGGTCACCGCCGAGGCGATGGGCGACACGGCGGAGGGGCCCAGGGGGCAGATCGTGGTCTGCTTGGGCGGCCAGGCGATGCCCGGGCTGATGTTGTCGCAGACGTCGAGGAGCAGGTCGACGTCGCTGCGGCGGCCGTGTCCGGTGTCGATGCGCTCGAGGATCTTCTCTAGCCAGCCCGTCCCCTCCCGACACGGCGTGCACTTGCCGCAGGACTCGCGGGCGAAGAACCGCACGATCCGCAGGGCAGCCTTGACCATGTCGGTGGTGTCGTCCATGACGACGATGGCGCCGGAGCCGAGCATGGAGCCGGCCTTGTCGACGGCGCCCTTCTCGAGGGGCAGATCGAGGTGCTCGTCGTAGAACCACGGAGCCGAGGCACCGCCAGGGATGAAGGCCTTGAGCTCGTTGCCGCCGCGGATCCCGCCGCCGTAGATCGGGGCGAAGATGATGTCGCGGAAAGTGGTGACACCGAACTCGACCTCGTAGACGCCCGGGTTCTTCACGTGCCCCGACACCGCAAACATCCGGGTGCCCTTGCTGGCCTCGGCGCCGAGCGCGGCGAAGGAGGCGCCACCCTCGCGGAGGATCCACGGCAGATTGGCGAGGGTCTCGACGTTGTTGACGACCGTCGGCTGCAGGTACAGGCCCTTGGCGGCGGGGAAGAACGGCGGCTTCAACCGGGGCATGCCCCGGTTGCCCTCCAGCGATTCGATGAGTGCGGTCTCCTCGCCGACGATGTAGGCACCGGCCCCCCAGTGCAGGACGATGTCGACGGAGAAGTCGGTGCCCATGATCTTCTTGCCGACGTAGCCGCGCGTGTAGGCCTCGTTGAGGGCTGCGGCCAGACGTTCCTGGGCCAGCGCCATCTCGCCACGGACGTAGAGGAACGCCTGACCGCAGCCGATGGCGTAGCAGGCGATGAGGACGCCCTCGATGAGCTGGTGGGGGTCGCGCTCCATGAGGAGGCGGTCCTTGTAGGTGCCGGGCTCGGACTCGTCACCGTTGACGACGAGGTAGCGCGGCCAGACGCCGGGCGGGCAGAAGCCCCACTTGACGCCGGCTGGGAACCCGGCCCCGCCCCGGCCCAGCAGGCTGGCCGTCTTGACCTCCTCGACCACCTCGTCGGGGCGCTTGGCCAGGGCCGCCTTGAGGCCGTCGTAGCCGTTGGTCCCTTCGTAGCGGAGGAGGGTGTGGGCGTCGTCGTAGCCGAACCGCGACGTGATGATCTTGGGCGGGTCGGTCACAGTCCGCTCGCTGGGCTCGCTCATGGGTCGCTCACCCCTTGTTCGGCTTGGGCGGAGGGGGGCGGCTCGCGACCCACACCGGCTCTCCCCCGTCGCCGGGGTGGACCGCGCCGGCGGCCACGCCGGCGGGGATCCGCTGGCGGATGCGCGACAGGGTGCCGTGGGGCGGGATCTCGTCGTCGCGGTGCCCCGCCCGGAGGTCGTCGACCAGGGTGTCGAGCTCGTCGTGGGTGACGCGGTGGAAGTAGCGGTAGTTGACCTGCAGGCACGGCGCCTCGGTGCAGGCCGCGATGCACTCGACGTCTTCGAGGGTGAAGGTGCCGTCGGGTGTGGTCGACCCGGCCCGTATGCCGAGGGTGTCCTCGGCGTGGGCGAGCAGCTCCTCCCCACCGAGGATCAGACACGAGATGTTGGTGCACACACCGACGAGGTAGGTGCCCACCGGGTGGCGCTTGAACATCTCGTAGAACGAGCACGTTCCGAGCACCTCGGCCGGCGTGACCCCCACCAGCTCCGCCAAGTGCTCCATGGCGTCGTCGCTGACCCACCCGTCCTGCTCCTGGGCCAGGTGGAGCAACGGGATGAGAGCCGACTTCGGAAGCGGGTACCGCGCGATGATCTCCAGGGCCAGCGCCTCGTTCTCGGCGGTCAGGCGGGCCATCAGCGGTCGACCTCGCCCATGATCGGATCCACCGAGGAGATGACCGCGACGCCATCAGCGATGAGCCCGTCTCTCATCATGTGGGGGAGGGTCTGGATGTTCACGAAGCTCGGACCCCGGACGTGCATGCGGTAGGGCTTGGCCGATCCATCGCTGACGATGTAGCAGCCGAGCTCGCCGCGAGGGGATTCCACCGCGGTGTAGGCCTCGCCGGGCGGGACCCGGAAGCCCTCGGTGAAGATCTTGAAGTGGTGGATGAGCGCCTCCATCGACTCATCGATGCGGGCCCGGGGCGGTGGCGTGACCTTCTTGTCCTGCACCCGGTAGTCGCCGGGCGGCATGCGATCGAGGACCTGGGCGACGATCTTGATCGACTCACGGACCTCGGCCAGGCGGATGGCGTAGCGGTCGAAGCAGTCGCCGTAGGAGCCGACGACGACGTCGAAGTCGACCTCGTCGTAGGCCAGGTAGGGCATGTCGCGCCGCAGGTCCCAGGCGTAGCCCGTGGAGCGGAGGATGGGCCCGGTGGCGCCGAGGGCGATGGCCTCCTCGGCGGTGATCACCCCTACGCCCTGGAGGCGGTCGCGGTAGATGGGCTGATCGCTGAGCAGCACCTCGTACTCGTCGAGGCGCGGCGGGATCATCTCGATGAGCTCACCGACGGCCTCCTCCCACCCGTCGGGGACGTCGGCGGCCACGCCGCCGGGACGGATGAAGTTGTGGTTCATCCGCAGCCCGGTGATGCGCTCGAGGACGCGCAGGGTCTCCTCCCGCTCGCGCCAGCCGTAGATGAGCATCGACACCGCGCCCACGTCCATGCCGTTGGTCGCCAAGAACAGGAGGTGCGAGCTCATGCGGTTCAGCTCGCACAGCAGCATGCGGATCCACGTCGCCCGTTCGGGCACCTCGACGCCGAGCAACTTCTCGGTGGTGAGCGAGAACACCAGCTCGTTGAACAGCGGAGCGGCGTAGTCCATGCGAGTGACGTTGGTCGGCCCCTGGAGGTACGTCAGCTCCTCGCCGGTCTTCTCCATGCCGGTGTGCAGGTAGCCGATCACCGGCTTTGTGCGGACGACGCGCTCGCCGTCGAGCTCGAGCATCAGCCGCAGCACCCCGTGGGTGGAGGGGTGCTGCGGACCCATGTTCATGATGGTCGTGGTGGCGACGGTCGGATCGGACTCGACGTCGCCGAAGGCGGCCACCTCGGCCTCCGAGAGGCGCATGACGCTGCCCATCTCGCGCAGCACCTCGGGCCCTCCGGCGACGGCGCGGCGCGGCGCGATCTCCTGGTCGCCCTCGTCGGTCACGGCGGCAACGGGGCGCTCGGTGCCCTCGGCGGCCTGGGCGTCGGTGGTGGTCAAGCTCTCGTCACCTCGGTCCGGGGTCGCCCTTGAACTGCACGGGGATGCGTCCCACGGCGTAGTCCTTGCGAAGAGGGTGGCCGTCCCAGTCCTCGGGCATGAGGATGCGGGTCAGGTCGGGGTGGCCGTCGAACGCGATGCCGAAGAGGTCGAACACCTCGCGCTCGAGGGCCTCGGTACCGGGATGGACCTCGAACAGGCTCGGCACGGTCGGATCGTCGGCGGGCACCTGCACCTTGATCCGCAACCGCTCGCGGCGCTCGTGGCTGATCAGCACGACGACGACCTCGAAGCGCTCGGGCTCAACGCCCTCGGGGAGGGTGCGGATCGCAGCGTTGGCCAGGTGGTCGACGGCGGTGACGTCGAGGCACATGAGCCACCCGTCGTCACGCAGCGACCGGACCACCCCGACGAGCTCGTCGCGGTTCGGGTGCACCGTGGTCTCACCGAGGGCGACGGTGACCGGCGCCCCGCAGATCGGCTCGGGGCCCGACGGCGCAGGATCGGGCCGGTCGCCGTCGGACCGAGCGGCGTCCGCGTCGCCCACGGTCAGGATGGCCTGGCGAGAACAACGGGCTCAGCTTGGCCGTCACGCTGCTCGACGACGATTCCGGCTCCTCCCCCACTGTCGGTGCGCCGGCGCAGCAGGTCGCCGTCGAGGATCTTCTCGTGCAGGGTGTTGATGGCGTGGATCAGCGTCTCGGGCCCGGGCGGGCACCCCGGGGCGTACACGTCTACGGGCACGATCTGGTCGACGCCTTGCACGAGGGCGTAGTTGTTGAACATCCCGCCGGAGCTGGCGCACACCCCCATCGACAGCACCCACTTGGGCTCCATCATCTGGTCGTAGACCTGACGAAGCACCGGAGCCATCTTCTGCGACACCCGGCCGGCGACGATCATGAGGTCGGCCTGGCGGGGCGAGGCCCGGAACACCTCCATGCCGAAGCGGGCCAGGTCGTAGTGGGAGGCGCCCGCGCCCATCATCTCCAGGGCGCAGCAGGCCAGGCCGAAGGTGGCCGGCATCAGAGACGACTTGCGGGCCCAGCGGACCAGATCCTCGACGCGGGCCGTCACGATGTTGTGGTCGAGGCCTTCCAGGCCCTGCTGCACGTCCCAGCCCATCAGGCCGCGGCCTCGTCAGGGGCCGCCGGTCGGCCCTCCAGGCCGACGCGGCGGATGGTGGAGGTCGGGGTGCGCGACGCCGAGACGATGCCGTCCTGCCCAGCGGGGCGGGTCCGACGGGCCGGGCCCCAGTCGAGGGCGCCGTTGGCGATGAGGAACAGGAACGAGGCGAACACGATCACCGCGAACACGACCATCTCGACGAAGCCGAACACACCCAGCTCGCGGTGAATCACCGCGTAGGGATAGAGGAACACGACCTCGATGTCGAAGACGATGAAGATCATGGCCACCAGGTAGAAGCGCACCGGGAAGCGCTCTGGCGGCTCACGCGAGGGAACGATGCCGCACTCATAGGGCGCGCTCTTGGCCGGCGTCGGACACCGGGGAGCGAGCAGGCCTGACGCGACCCGGCTCACCACCGCGAACAGCCCGGCGAGGATACCGAGGGTGACGACCGGCAGGTACTGGCCCACCCTCAGCCCCCGGCGTCGGCGCGGGCCTGGGCCACGAGCTTGTCCCGCCGGTGCAGCGAGTTGCAGCAGACGGCGAAGACGATCCCGGAGAACAGGGTGATGAACACCGCCGGTTGGCGTCGCGACCCGAGGTCGCGGACCATGATCACCGAGGTGACCGGCTCGTCAGGGTCGGCCTCGGGTGTGGGCGGCGGCTGGCCGGCGCGCTGCTCGCGGGAGATCACCCGCTGGATCCTCACCACGACCCGGTTGGTGGGATGGCCCAAGGGCCAGGTGACAAGGCGACTCGCCTTGAATGCCGCCCGGTCGACCAGCGATTCGCCATCGCGATCGGGCTTGCCCCCCTTGGACCAGGCGTCGAGGACGACGAACTCCGAGGTGCTGGTGTACAGGGCCCGCTCGTCGACGAGGTAGGCCGAAGCGGCGGCCACCGCCTCCCCGGTCTGGCGGTCGCCTGCGGCCAACAGGGCCCAACCGTCGCGCTCGGGGATGTCGTCGGCCACCGACGGGTCGGTGCTGATCAGGTCGCCGAGCTGCGGTTCGCGGCGGGTTGGGTCGTCGGGGTACTGCTGCTCGAGCGCCTCGTTGCCCTCGATGAGATCGCGCGCCTCGGGGAGGTCGTCGCGAGGAGGCACCGAGCGCGCCTCCACCGAGCCAGCCTGGGCGAGGTTCCCGTAGTTGACCTCCTCGACCTGCCACGTGGCGGCCCGGCCCTGGTAGCCGATGCCGTACATGGCCCACACCAGGCCCATGATCATCATCCACCCGGCCAAGCCGGTGAGGGACAACAGGAAACCGAGCCGAGCACCGGTGTTGGTGGCCAGCACCAGGTACGTCCCGCCGCCGAGCACCGCGACCCCGACGGCGACGACCAGGAGGCCCCGGAAACCCGGGTCCCACTCGAGAGCGGCCAACATCAGCTGCACGGCGTCACAGCCCCCGCACGTAGCGGACGATCTGCTCGACGTCTTCCTTCGACAGCATCCCGCCGACGGTGTCGGGGTCCGAGGGGTCCTGCGGCTCGACGCCGACCTCGCCGGTGTTGAGGGCGTCGTCGATGGCCTCCGGCGTCTGGCAGAAGCCCGGCATGCGGCCGCTGCCCTGGGAGTTGCGGCCGTAGTTCACGCCCCGCTCGCTGCCGGTGCAGATGAAGTCGACCTGCTGGTCGAACCCGAGCACCGCTCCGGGGAACCGGATCTCGCTCACGCCGCCGCGCAGTGACGGGCCGAGCGCCCCGTTGCCGTCGGGTCCCTTCTCGCCGTAGGACCAACCCGTGGTGTGGCAACGGCCGCACGCGTAGGCCCCACCGGCGAAACCCGAGTAGTAGCCGAGGTTGAACCGGGCCTCACCCTCGGTGGCGTAGGGCACTCCCGCCTCCTCGGCCGACGTCATCTCCTCGGCCAGGGCCTCGGCCACCTGGGCCTGGGACTGCTCAGGGGTGAGCTGGATCGACTCCAGGTAGTCGATGAGGTTCTGGAGCTGCTGGTCGTTGAGGGGGCCGCCGCCCTCGACGCCCCACGCCGGCATCGGTGAGAACGTCCGTCCGTAGACAAGGATGTCGGTGACCTCTTCGCGGCTGAAGCGCAAGAGGACGGTGTTGAGCGCCGGGCCCTGCCACTCCACCTGCTCGACGAACTGCCCGTTGGCATCGGTGATGGTGAACGGCACCGCGGAGTTGCCCTCGGCACTCATCCCGCCGTGGCAGAAGGCGCAGTTGAAGCCTCCGTTCTCGGTGGTGTCGAACATCTCCGCCCCGCGGTCGACGAAGGCCCGCTTGAAGTCCTTGCGGGCGCCGTCTTGGCGGCCGGGCTCGTTCAGCCAGTAGAGCGGCAGCGTGATGGCCACCACGAACAGCCCCACGAGACCGTAAGCCAGGGTGCGGTCGAGCTTCTTGCCCTCGAGCTCGTCGTCAGAGAAGTACGGCTTGCGGTTGGCGGCCAGCTCGATCTCCGAGCCGACCTCGGCCCGGCTCTGGCGGATGTTGATCCAGGCGTAGGTCAACGCGATGACGACCGCGGCGAAGAGGACCACGCCTCCGATGGCTGACTGGGTGCTGGCCAGCAGCATTACTCGGCTTCCCCCCCGGAGATGCAGTTGGGGCCCTCGGCCTCCTGGCCGGTGGTGTTGGTGCCGATGGGGGGGCCCTGGATGATCAGGCCGGTGTCGACGGTGAAGGCATCGCCCTCGATGGCCATGGCGAAGCGGTCTAGGCCGCGCGGCGCCGGGCCACCCTTCTTCTCACCGACGCGGTTGTACTGCGAGCCGTGGCACGGGCACTCGAACCACTGCGAGGTGGCGCACTCGGGCACCCGGCAACCGAGGTGGGGGCACTTCTGGTAGAGGGCGACGAGACCGGCCTCCATGCCCGCCAGCTCGGACTCGGAGTACACCTTGCGGGCGTTGTCGAGCGACGCCGAGGGATACTCGGTGATCCACAGCCGGCCCTCGGGGTAGTACAGGAAGCCGCCATTCTGCTCGATCTGGTTCTTGATCTCCGACACCTTGCCCACGGAGATCTTGGACCCGAAGCCCGAGGTGCCCTGGGGCCACAGGAACGCGAGGGCGGCGGGGGCGAACCCGCCGATGCCGAGACCGAAGCCGGCGACGATGCCTCGGTTCATGAACTGGCGGCGGTTGACGCCCATGGCCTCGGCGTCCGGCGGGGTCCACTCGACCGCCGTCGCAGGGGGCGCCTTCACCAGATCCGAGCCGCCGCGGCGGGCCTCGGCGGTGGCGAGCTCGAGCTCCTTGCCGGTGGCAGGCAGCGCGGCCTCATCGCCTGTCGTGTCGGCGCGGGCCGCTCGGTCACGGGTGCGCGTCTCGCGAGCGAGGAAGCCCACCGCCCGCTGGGTGTCGCGCGACCTCTGCACCGCGAAGAGGGCGACGGCCGCGCCCAGCACGAGCACGGCGATGGCAGCGACGATGGCGAGTGACATCAGGGACCCTTCCTACAACTCGAAGAACAGTCCGGCGTCCCAGGGGAACACGAAGTTCTGCCCCGGGCCCCGGAAGAACGAGCCGATCATGACCAACACGGCCCAGAACATGACGAACAGGGTGAACAGCGAGATGGCGAACTTGCGGTCCTCGGGCTTGTGGGACGGATTGCGGTCGCTGTACGGGGCCAGGATCAGCGCGAAGAGGCCGATCCCGGGGATGGTGACACCTGCGACCATCGGGTGGAACATCGTCAGCAGCTCCTGCAGACCCAGGAAGTACCACGGCGCCTTGGAAGGGTTCGGTGTCTGGTTGGGGTTGGCCAGCGTGAGCAGCGGGGCGTTCACGAAGATCGAGAAGATCAAGGTGAAGGCCGTGCACAACAGGGCGGCGACGAACTCCACGGCCAGCAGGTGGGGCCAGGTGTGGACCTTGTCCTGGGGCAGGGCCTTGACGTCTTGGATCGACCCGGCCTTGACCACGGTGAGCAGCCGCTGGGTGTGACCGCCGGGACCGGCCGCGATGGGCGGCGCCGCGGTGGCCAACCCGCCTCCGGCCGGGGTCGCGGTCGCGGTGGCCACGCCTCCCGAGGGCGGGGCCTCGGCCGTCGCGGTGGCGGGGCCGTCGGAGGCTCCGTCGCGGGCTGCCTTGGCCCGCTCGAGCAGGTGCGACGGGATGCGGCTGTCGGCGTCGCTCGCGTCGGCGGCGCCTCCTGCGGCACCGGTGGGGGCGGTCTCCGCGGTCGGCGGCTTGGCTGCGGCCGCCTTCTCGCGGGCTGCCTCGGCCCGCTTGCGGAGGTGTTCGGGGATCTCGGTCACAGGTCCTCCCGCCTACAAGGGTCCACTGATGCCGCCGTCCTTGCGCACCCGCCAGAAGTGGATCGCCAAGAAGATGACGAGCACGAACGGGAGCATCAAGACGTGCAGCACGTACCAGCGCAACAGGGTGTCAGTGCCGATCTCCGCCCCACCCAGCAGGGCGAAGCGGACCTGGTTCCCGAACACCGGGGTGTAGCCCATCATGTTGGTGCCCACCGTGACCGCCCACAGCGCGAGCTGGTCCCACGGGAGCAGGTAGCCGGTGAAGCTGAGCAGCAGGGTCAGCGTCAAGAGGATGACGCCGATTACCCAGTTGAACTCACGCGGCGGCTTGTAGGCCCCGTGGTAGAAGACCCGGGCCATGTGGAGGAACACCGTCAGCACCATGAGGTGGGCGGCCCAGCGGTGCATGTTGCGCACCAGCAGTCCGAAGGCGACGTTGGTCTGCAGGGCATAGATGTCGTTCCAGGCCTGGGCCGCGGTGGGTCGGTAGAAGAACATCAGGAAGATGCCGGTGACGGTGAGCAGAATGAAGAGGAAGAAGCTCAAACCGCCCAGGCACAGCGTGTAGGACACCTTGACCGCGTGGCGCTTCACCTTCACCGGGTGCAGGTGGTAGAGCACCGAGTTCATCACCACGTAGGACCGGTTGCGGGGGCTGTCGGTGTAGCCCTTGCGGAAGATCGAACCGGGACGGAAGATCGAGTTCCAGGTCTGGCTGGCCTGGGTCTTGTCGGTGAGGTCGCCTAGGACCCGGCCGACGCGGCCCTTGCCCTGCATCGCCTTGGCCATCGTTACTGCCCTTCCTGGAGGCGGAGGGTGGGCCGGAGCCCAAGCGGTGCGGTCACGGTCACGAGAGCCGCATCCCGTAGCCGTAGCCGTAGGAGCCCATGCGCTGGTGGGCATCGCCCTCAGCTGCGGCCTGGCCGACCTTGCCCAAGATGATGACACCCGTAGGACACCGGTCGACGCACAGGGCGCAGCGCGTGCACACGTCGTCGTCGATGGTGAAGATCACGTGGTCGCTGGGGTCGATGCCGGGACGCTCGGTTCCCTCGGCTTCGGCGATGGCATCGGGGCGCACCATGAAGATGCACTTCCACGGGCAGATGTCGACGCAGCCTTCGCACATGATGCACTCGGACTGGTCGATGTGGATGAACTGCTTGGGCTTGACCGCCTTGGCCAGGTAGTCGGCGTCGACCTCACG
>Ga0136640_10000062_pt1 | contig 35446 bp, 34 predicted proteins | sample AntDrymUQ8642106_2_FD_105498 | JGI IMG/M metagenome (GOLD analysis project Ga0136640, IMG submission 105498) | Polar desert sand microbial communities from Dry Valleys, Antarctica - metaG UQ864 (21.06) | ecosystem: Environmental > Terrestrial > Soil > Desert | place: Antarctica: Dry Valley...
ACGCTCATCTACACCTCCGGCACCACCGGCCGGCCCAAAGGCGTTCGGCTGCGACACAGCAGCTGGACCTACGAGGGTGCGGCGGTGGCTGCGACTGGCATCTTGCGCGCGGACGACCTGCAGTACCTGTGGCTGCCGATGGCGCACTCGTTCGGAAAGGTGCTGCTGACCACCCAGCTGGCCGTCGGTTACCCGACCGCCGTTGACGGCCGGGTCGACAAGATCATCGAGAACCTGGCGGTCGTGCAACCCACCTTCATGGGGGCGGCGCCACGCATCTTCGAGAAGGCGTACGGCCGCATCACGACCATGGCTCACAGTGAGGGCGGCGCCAAAGCCAAGATCTTCGACTGGGCCAGTGACGTGGGGCGCCGGGTCAGCAGCGCCACCCTTGAGGGCCGTCCGGTGCCTCGGGTGCTGGCCGCCCAGCATCGCATCGCCGACACGCTCGTGTTCAGCAAGGTTCGGGCCCGCTTCGGTGGACGGGTGCGCTTCTTCATCTCCGGATCGGCGGCGCTCAACAAGGACGTCGCCGAGTGGTTCCACGCCGCTGGCATCTTGATCCTGGAGGGCTACGGGCTGACCGAGAGCTCTGCCGGCTCGTGCGTCAACCGGCTGGACAACTACCGCTTCGGCACGATCGGCATGCCGCTGCCGGGCACCGAGTTCCGCATCGGCGCCGATGGGGAGGTGTTGATCAAGGGGCCCGGAGTGATGGCCGGCTATCACGAGATGGCCGAGGCAAGCCAAGAGGCGCTGGGCGCGGACGGCTGGCTGCACACCGGCGACATCGGCGAGATCGACACCGACGGGTTCGTGCGCATCACCGATCGCAAGAAGGACCTGTTCAAGACCTCCGGTGGCAAGTACGTCGCACCCGCGCACGTCGAGACGATGTTCAAGGGGCTGTGCCCCCTGGTCAGCCAGGTGCTGGTGCACGGCAGCGACCGCAACTTCTGCTCCGCGGTGCTCACCCTCGACCCGGACGCTGTCAGCGACTGGGCCGACCGGCACGACATGGCGGGTGCACCGTACAGGGAGGTGGTCACGTCCGACCGGATGCGCACCGACCTACAGGGATACGTCGACCAGCTGAACGCCAAGCTCAACCGCTGGGAGCAGGTCAAGAAGTTCATCGTGCTCGAGCACGACCTCAGCGTCGAGTCCGGTGAGGTCACACCCAGCATGAAGATGAAGCGGCGGGTCGTGGAGGACAACTACCGCGCGGAGCTGAACGCGCTCTATCGCTGACGTCCCGGCGGCCGGGCAGACTGCTCCGGTGCCCTCCACCCTGCCCGCCGACGAGCCCGCGCCGAGCGACGGCGCTCTGCCTGCCGCAGCGCTGTCCGAACTCGGCGACCGCCCGTTCGGGCTGTACGTGCACGTGCCGTTCTGCGCCGTGCGCTGCGGCTACTGCGACTTCAACACTTACACCGCCACCGAGCTCGGCCCCGACGTGTCTCAGGCAACGTACCCGCACGCGGCGATCGGCGAGCTGCAGCTGGCGGCCCGGGTGCTCGGTGCGAGCGGTGCGCCGTCACCGGTCGAGACCGTCTTCGTCGGCGGCGGCACCCCGACGTTGCTGCCCGCCGATGATCTGGTGGGGGTGCTGGCCGCGGTGCAGCGGGCCTTCGGGCTCGCAGCGTTGGCCGAGGTCACCACCGAAGCGAACCCGGACAGCGTGACCCCGCAGTCACTGCAGCGACTGCGGGACGGCGGCTTCACCCGGGTCTCGTACGGCATGCAGTCGGCGGTGCCGCACGTGCTGGCCACCCTGGACCGCACGCACGACCCCGAGCGGGTGCCGCAGGCGGTGGCGTGGGCGCGGGCCGCGGGGTTCGACCAGATCAGCCTCGACCTGATCCACGGCACTCCGGGGGAGTCGCTGGCCGACTGGCGCAGCACCGTCGAGGCCGCACTCGCACTCGACCCCGACCACATCAGCGCGTACTCGCTGATCGTCGAGCCCGGCACCGCGCTGGCGCGCAAGGTACGGCGGCGCGAGGCGCCGGTGCCCGACGACGACCAAGCGGCCGACTCCTACGAGCTGGCCGAGGAGCTGCTCGGCGCCGCCGGCTACACCTGGTACGAGCTGTCCAACTGGGCGCGCACCCCGGCTGCCCGATGTCGGCACAACCTGGGGTACTGGCAGGGCGCCGACTGGTGGGGCATCGGGCCGGGCGCGCACTCCCACGTCGGCGGGGTGCGCTGGTGGAACGTCAAACACCCAGCGGCGTACGCGGCGAGGCTGGCCGCCGGCCGCAGCCCCGCACTCGCCCGGGAGCACCTGGACCGCCAGACCCGCCGCACCGAGCGGGTGCTGCTGGAGACCCGGCTGGCCGACGGTCTGGACACCGGTCTGCTGGACCAGGCAGGTCTAGCGGCCGTGCCCGGTCTGGTGGCCGATGGTCTGGTGGCGCGCGCCCGACTGCCCGAGCGGCTAGTTCTCACGCTGCGCGGCCGGCTGCTCGCCGACGCCGTGGTGCGCCGACTGTTGCCGTGACCGCCGGGCACGAGGTCAGGACACCAGCCGGATGGTCAGCGGGTAGCGGAATTCGGCACCCTGGGAGGCCTTGACCCCGCCGACGATGACGAGCACGGCGTAGGTCAGCAGGAACACTGCGATCAGCGGGACGATCACGATCAGCCCCAGCCCCAGCGTGACGATCGCCAGCAGAAAGGCAGTGATACCACCGAGCACGGTGTAGATCAGCCACGACAGCTGGAAGTTCAACGACTCCACTGCGTGCCGACGGACATAGCTCGACTCGTTGCCCTTGGTCAGCATCACGAGCAGCGGCGCTAGCAGCCCCAGCGCCAGCCAGGCGGCGACGAAGGAGCCAAGATGTCCGGCCATCGCCCAGTTGCGCTCCTCGCCGGTGGGCGGGGTATACGGGCTTGGACCAACGGCGCCGGGGTAGGCGCTGGCGTCGTTCGGTCGCGAGTACGGGTCGAGCGGCTCACTCATGCCTCCAGTGAACCACCTCGATGCGCAGGCCTGACCGATCAGCCTGCCTCCTGCGCGGTGACGAAGTCGATCAGCTCCTCGACCCGGCCCAACAGCGCGGGCTCCAGGTCGGCGTATGTGGAAACCGTCGACAAGATGCGCTGCCACGCCTGCGCGATGTCGGTCTGATTGCGGTGTGGCCATCCGAGCACAGTGCAGATGCCGTGCTTCCACGGTACCGAGCGGGGCACGCTCGGCCACGCCTCGAGGCCCACCCGTTGCGGCGTCACGGCCTGCCAGATGTCCACGTAGGGGTGCCCGACAATCAGCACATGGCCGCGGTGCCGTCCCCGGACGGCATCGGCGATGCGGCTCTCTTTGGACCCAGGCACGAGGTGGTCCAACAGCACGCCGGCCTTACGGGTGGCACCCGGCCCGAACGCGGCGAGGTGGTCGCCGAGATCGTCTGCCCCCTCTAGATATTCCACGACCACACCCTCGACCCGCAGGTCTGCGCCCCACACCTTCTCCACCAGCTCGGCGTCGTGCCGGCCCTCGACGAAGATGCGGCTCGCTCGGGCCACCCGTGCCCGGTCAGTGGTGACGGCGACCGAGCCGGAAGCCGTACGAGTGGGTGCCGCGCGTTGCTTGCGGACGGGGGCACGCAGCGACACGGGTTTGCCCTCGATCAGGAAGCCGGGTCCGAGCGGGAAGGTGCGGCGCCGGTTAAGCCGGTCTTCCAGCTCGACGGTGTGCAGGTCGCGGTCCGCGCGGACGACGGCTCCGCACCAGCCCGTCATCACCTCCTCGACGACTAGGTCACGCAAGGCGTCGACGGTGCGGCTGCTGGCCCGGGCGGGGTGACTCGGCGCGCCGCCGGCGGCCAGTACGTCGCTGCCGTAGCGTTCCGAGCCGGGACGCGGGAAGCCAACCACCGGCGAGACGTTACGCGTTCGTTCGGTCAGGTGGCCGGCGGCGCGCGGCCGCCCTCCCGCGAATCTTCCGGCGGGCAAGCGGGCCCCCGGCTTGGGCAACGACAGGAGGCGATGGGCGTCAGGACCGTCAGCCGCCGAGCTGGGCGTAGCCGCGACGCACGGCATCGCCGAGTCGTCCGGTGTCCATCGGCCAGTTGCCCTGAGCAAGTGCATCGTCGATCGGCACGCCCGTCCCCGCGAGCTGCTGGATCTGTCCGGCGATGTCGGCAGCGTCCAACCGCTGCTCCAAGATGAAGCCCTTGTCGACGCGCTCACCGTGCCCGGGCACCACCACCGTCTGGTCGCCGATCAATCCCACCACCAGCTCGAGGGTCTGCGGCCACTCCAGCGGCCAGCAGTCCGCGCCGTACGACAGCGGCCCGGACTGCTCCACCAGGTCGCCCGCGCACAGCAGGTCGGCGTCCGGCACCACCACCACGAGGTCCCCATCGGTGTGACCACGCCCGGGGTGCACCAGCTCGACGTGCCGGTCCCCGAGCTCGAGCAGGGCAACCGAGGTCACGGTGTGATCTGGCAGCAGCAGCTCGGTTTTCAGCAACTCACCGGTGGGGTCGTCCTCAGATTCCTCGCGCACGCCTGAGCGCACCGACTGCACGTACGCGTCCCAGCCGGCGAGCACGTTCTCGTGGGCCCAAACCGGTAAACCGGCGAAGGCGACATTCCCCCACGCATGGTCGAAGTGCAGGTGCGTGTTGGCGACGAAACCGATCGGTGGCACGCCCAGCTCGGCGACCTCGTCGTACAGCCGGCGGCCCATCGTGGCGGTCGCCAGGGTGTCGACCAGCAGGCTGGCGTCATCGCCGGCGATGACGGTCACCGACACGTCCCACTCGGTGTAGCGGCGCACGAAGCAGCGGTCGGCGAGCTCGACCCATGGATTGCCCATGGTCGTAGACTGGCACTCACCTTTGCGGAGTGCCAGGCGACGGTTTGTCACACTCCGGCCGATTTGTGCTGCCGACCAGGGAGGACGCCGTGCTCGACGACCGCAAGCTCGCCGTGCTCCGCGCGATCGTCGAGGACTATGTGTCGACGCGCGAGCCGGTCGGCTCCAAGACGCTGGTTGAGCGGCACACCCTGGGAGTGTCGCCGGCGACCGTGCGCAACGACATGGCGGCGCTGGAGGAGGACGGCTTCATCGCTCAGCCGCACACCTCGGCCGGCCGGGTGCCGACCGACAAGGGTTACCGGCTTTTTGTTGACCGGCTGACCTCGGTCCGCTCACTGACCACGCCCGAGCGGCGGGCGATCTCGTCCTTTCTTGACGGTGCCGTCGACGTCGACGACGTGGTGCAGCGCAGCGTGCGACTGCTGGCGCAGATGACCCGCCAGGTCGCGATCGTGCAGTACCCCACGCTGACCCGCTCCACGGTGCGCCATGTGGAGCTGGTCGTGATGAGCCCCACCCGGTTGCTGGTGGTGCTGATCACCAGCACCGGTCGGGTCGAGCAGCGTGTCGTCGAGTTGCCTGAACCGATGTCCGATCTGGTGGTCGCCGACCTGCGGGCGCGTCTGAACACCGCGACCTTGGGGGAGCGGCTGCCGGAAGCGGCGCAGCGGGTCAGTGAGCTTGCTGTGACCGTCTCGCCGACCGACCGTCGCGCCGTCGCGGTGGTGCTGAGTGCGCTGGTCGAGGCTTTCAGTGACGACCGTTCGGACGAGCGGGTGTTGGTGGGCGGCACCGCCAACCTGGCCCGTTTCGGCGACGACTTCGATCACTCCATCCGCCCGCTGCTCGAGGCACTCGAGGAGCACGTGGTGCTGCTCAAGCTGCTCGGTGAGACCAACGACGCGAGCGCCGTGACCGTACGCATCGGCGCCGAGGTGCCGTACGAGGAACTGTCGGCGACATCGGTGGTAGCCAGCGGATACGGCCCCGAGGGCGAAGCGTTGGCCACCTTGGGCATAGTCGGGCCGACCCGGATGGACTATCCGGGGACGATTGCGGCCGTCCGCGCTGTTGCCCGGTACGTCGGCCGTGCGCTGGCCGACGAGTGACCCGCAGCTGCGCTTCACCCGCATGACCTGTCCCACCCCTGCACTGCAACCCCTGGCTGGAGCATGAGCGACTACTACGGCACCCTCGGCGTGGCTCAAGACGCCTCCCCCGAGCAGATCAAGAAGGCCTATCGGCGGCTGGCGCGTCAACTGCACCCCGACGTCAACCCCGACCCGGGCACGCAGGAGCGCTTCAAGGAGGTGTCCGCCGCCTACGAGGTGCTGTCCGACCCGGCCAAGCGTGACCTGTACGACCGGGGCGGTGACCCGCTGGGGGCGGGCGCAGACGGCGGCTTCGGGCAGGGATTCACCTTCACCGACATCATGGACGCGTTCTTCGGTCAGCAAGGTGGCGGGCAGCGCGGCCCGAAGTCGCGGATGCGCCGCGGGCAGGACGCGTTGATCCGGCTCGAGGTCGAGCTGGCCGAGGCAGCCTTCGGCACCACCCAAGAGCTGACGGTCGACACCGCTGTCGCCTGTGGCCGGTGTTCGGGCTCGGGTGCCGCCGAGGGGTCGGAACCCATCACCTGCGAGACCTGCAGGGGGCGGGGCGAGGTGACCCAGGTGCAGCGGTCGTTCCTCGGCGAGGTGCGCACCGCACGACCGTGCCCGGTGTGCCGCGGTTTCGGGACCGTGATCCCAGACCCGTGCCCCGAGTGCAGCGGCGACGGGCGGGTCCGGTCGCGGCGCACGATCACGGTCAAGGTGCCGTCCGGTGTCGATGCCGGCACCCGCGTCCAGTTGTCCGGGCAAGGCGAGGTCGGTCCCGGCGGCGGTCCGGCAGGCGACCTGTACGTCGAGGTCGACGTCGTGCCGCACCGGATCTTCAACCGCCGCGACGACGACCTGCTCTGCGACGTGCATGTGCCGATGACCGCCGCCGCGCTAGGCACGGTCGTCGACCTGCCGACGCTCGAGGCCGACACCGGCACTCCGGACGTCCAGTCCACCGTCCCGCTCGAGGTGCGTGGCGGCACCCAGTCGGGTGAGGCGATCACCGTCCGCGGTCGCGGGGTGCCTCGGCTGCGCGGCACCGGGCGCGGCGATCTGGTGGTCCGGGTCGTCGTCGACACCCCCAGCCGCATCGACGAGGAGCAAGCCGACCTGCTGAAGCGCTTCGCCGAGCTGCGCGACGAGGACCGCCCGGCCGGGCAGTTCGTGCCCACGCACAAGGGTGTGTTCGGCCGGCTTCGGAACGCCTTCGGCGCCCGCTGATCGACCGATGAGCGTTCCTGTGTTCTGGCGGGAGTCGCTCGACGCCAGCGACGATGGCGGGCTGGTGCTCGACGGCGGCGAGGGGCATCACGCCGCGGTCGTACGCCGCCTGGCCGTCGGCGAGCAGGTGCGTGTGACGGACGGTCGTGGCTCGTACGTCGAGGGGCCGGTCGCCACCGTCGGCAAGGGCGCGGTCAGCGTGTCGGTCGGTGCCCCCGTGTCTGTGCCGGCGCCGACGCCGCGGTTGACCGTCGTGCAGGCGGTGCCGAAGGGCGACCGGGCCGAGCTTGCGGTGCAGGCGCTCGTCGAGGTGGGTGTCGACCGGATCGTGCCGTGGGCTTCCGAGCGCAGCCAGGTGCGGGTGGCCGGCGAGCGCGGCGAGCGGCTGCTCGGCAAGTGGCGCGCGTGGGCCTTGGAGGCCGGCAAGCAGGCCCGGCGGTCCTGGTTCTGCGAGGTGGCACCTCCCCTTGTTGATTGTCCGGGGGTTGTCGCGTCCACTGCGGCGGTAGCGACGTTGCTGGCCTCCGCGCATGTCGGTCTGGTGCTGCACGAGGATGCCCCGCTGGCGTTAGGCGCAGTGCCGCTGCCCGAGCGCGGCGACGTGGTGCTGGTCATCGGTCCCGAGGGAGGGATCGGCGCGGCGGAGCTCGCTGCCCTCGGTGTGCCAGGCGCATCGGTCCGCCCGCCACCCCCCCAGTCCCCGATCCGCGCATTTCGTACCCCGCAGGGCGCACCCAGTGCCGCACGACTCGGCGACACGGTGCTGCGTACGTCGACGGCCGGTGCAGTCGCGGCCGGTGTCGTGCTCGCCGCCACCCGCTGGCGCTGACCCGTACGCCGAGGGGGTGACGGCACGACCGGAGGCGTAGCGCCGTCACTCGACCGTGATCGCCTTGGTGTCCTCGGCGGCCAGGCTGCCGTCCTCTTGGGACAGCGCGTACGCCCGGATCGTGTACTCGCCTGGTGCGAGCTGGACGTCGAAGGTGAACGGGCGCCGCTTGCCCAGCGTCCCGCCCATCGTGCTGCCGTCCTGGACGACGCGGTCGCCCTGGAGCACCTCCCAAGTCACGTTCGCCTCGAACGTGTCGCTGGTGCCGCTGACCGAGACTGGGCTGGACACCGTCGCGCCGCCGGCGGGGGAGTCGATGAGGATCGGTGGTTGAACTCCAGGCTGGGCGCTAGCGCTCGGGGACGGCTCGGCTGACGTCTGCCCGTCGCCGGAGGGGCCGGCAGCGGGCGTTTCGCTGCCACTTGGGCCGGGTCCGATGGCGATGACACTCATGGCGATCACCGATGCCGCGAGCACCCCAGCGCCCCCGGCCAGCAGCCACGGCCCGCGCCACCACCCCGTACGGGAGCCGGCGGCCGAGCCAGCGCCGGCGGCGCTCGCCCCCCGCGTACGGGCGCGGATCGCGCCCAGCCGGTCGGACGGTTGCACGGACTGGCCGTAGGAGCGGACCGCCTCGCGCAGCTCACGGTCGGTGTCGTCGTGGGTGTTCATGGCGTGCGCTCCAGGGTCGTGCGCAGGGCCTTGAGCCCGCGCGAGGAGTGGGACTTGACCGAGCCGCGCGAGATGCGCAGCGTGCTGGCGATCTCGGTCTCCGACAGGTCGAGCCAGTGCCGCAGCACGAGCACCTCGCGCTGCCGGCGTGGCAGGGTCGCCAGCGCGGCGAACACCTCGGACCGGCGCTCGGTCGCCAGCACGGAGATCTCGGCGCTTGCCACGTCCGGTGGCGCCTCCGGGCGGTGCCGCTGGGCGACGGCGGTGCGGCGACCGGCGGAGTGGCAGCCGTTGACGACGCTGCGCCGCAGGTACGCCAGCGCCTTGTCGTGCTCGCGGACCTGGTCCCACCGGCCGTGCAATGCGACGAACGCGTCCTGCGTGACGTCCTCGGCGGCCCCGCGGTCACGGACCAGCAGGGTGCCGAGCCGGACCAGGTTGGCCCAGTGCTGGGCATAGAGTCGCTCGACTGCGTCGTCGGCAGACTCGGGCTTGGGCTCGGCGGCCACCAGCTGGCCTCCCTGCGTGCGCGTGGCAGTCACTCCGCGTTGCGGGCTTGCTGCGAACTGTGCCGTCATATCTGTACGACGCGCGCGTTGCCACTCCGGTTGACATCAACTCCCCGCCGGAAGTGACGGATCGGCACGCCAAGAGTGACGGATGGGCACGCCAGAAGTGACGGATGGCGGGATAGGGTGCGGTGGTGGGGTCAGAGTGCTTGTTCTGCGGGATCGTGCGGGGTGACGTGCCGGCCGAGGTGGTGCACGAGTCGGACCGGACGGTCGCGTTCCGCGACGTGAACCCGCAGGCACCGACGCACGTGCTGATCATCCCACGACGACACGAGCCAGATGTCGCCGCGCTGGCCGTCGCAGCCCCCGACGACGTGGCGGCAATCGGCGCCGCGGTGGCCGACATCGTGGCCGGCGAGGGGCTGGATGACGGCTACCGGGTGGTGTTCAACACCGGCGCCAGCGCCAACCAGACTGTCTTCCACTGTCACGCGCACGTGCTCGGCGGCCGCCGGTTCGACTGGCCACCGGGCTGAGTCGGAGCACGGCCAGGACCACAGGCCGTACGATGGTCGGGCCCGCACCACACCGCCCGACCGAGGAGGACAGCCCCACCGGGGGGCGCCGATGTCCGAGCACACGACGAACCAGACCCCGCACCAGCACACCGTGACCGTGCCCGCGAGCATCCCGATGGTGTCGGTGCTCGGCCCGGGCGACGAGTTCCTGCGCATCATCGAGCGCGAGTTCGACGCCAACATCCATGCCCGCGGCAACTCCGTAACGGTGACTGGCGATCCCGCCGAGGCGGCCCAGGTGGAGCGGCTGCTGGACGAGATGGTGACCCTGATCCGCACCGGGCAGGGCCTGAGCAGTGAACTCGTAGAGCGCTCGATCGGCATGCTGCGCACCGAGACCCAGGAGCGCCCGGCCGAGGTGCTGAGCCTCAACATCTTGTCCAACCGCGGCCGTACGATCCGGCCCAAGACGCTCAACCAGAAGCGCTACGTCGACGCCATCGACAAGCACACCGTCGTTTTCGGTATCGGCCCCGCGGGCACCGGCAAGACCTACCTGGCGATGGCCAAGGCGGTGCAGGCGCTGCAGGCCAAGGAGGTCAACCGGATCATCTTGACCCGCCCGGCGGTCGAGGCCGGCGAGCGGCTCGGCTACCTGCCCGGCACGCTCAGCGAGAAGATCGACCCCTACCTGCGCCCGCTGTACGACGCCCTGCACGACATGCTCGACCCAGAGTCAATCCCCAAGCTGCTTACCGCCGGCACTATCGAGGTCGCGCCGCTGGCGTACATGCGGGGGCGCACCCTCAACGACGCGTTCATCATCTTGGACGAGGCGCAGAACACCTCGCCGGAGCAGATGAAGATGTTCCTGACCCGGCTCGGGTTCGGCTCCAGGATGGTCGTCACCGGCGACGTCACCCAGGTCGACCTGCCGGCCGACACTCGGTCCGGGCTGCGGGTCGTGCGCGACATCCTCGGCGATGTCAGAGACGTGCACTTCTCGATGCTCACCAGCCACGACGTCGTCCGCCACAAGCTTGTCGGCCGCATTGTCGCTGCCTACGAGACGTACGAGGAGCAGCGCAGCCAGTCGGGCGCCGACGTGCCGCAACGTGGCCAGGGGCCGCGATGACGGTCGAGGTCCTGGACGAGTCCGGCACCGACGTCGATGTGGAGCAGCTGTCGCTGCTGGCCCGTTTCGTGCTGCAGCGGATGCGGCTGCACCCACGCACCGAGCTATGCGTACGACTCGTCGACACCGACACCATCGCCGCGCTGAACGCGCAGTGGATGGACAAGACGGGGTCGACAGACGTGCTGGCATTTCCGATCGACGAGCTCACCCCCGGGCACGCAGACGGCGACGTGGAGGACCTGCCCGAGGGCTACCTCGGTGACCTGGCGTTGTGCCCTGCGGTCGCCGCCGAGCAGGCTCCCGAGCATGGCCACTCGCCGGCCGATGAGGTCGACCTGCTGGCGGTGCACGGCATCTTGCACCTGCTCGGCTACGACCATGGCGACCCCGACGAGCACCGTGAGATGTTCGACCTACAGGCCCGGCTGCTGGCCGAGTGGCGCCAGCTGCGGCCGCGCACCGAGGCCCATCAGCAGAAGCAGGCGTGGCGATGAGCACTCTCTGGAACGCCACCGACGCATGGCTGCTGGGTCTCGGCGGGGTGCTGGTGGTTGTGGCCGGCCTGCTGGCGAGCGCCGAGGCGGCCCTGTCTGCGCTGTCCAAGGCCCGCGCCGCTGAGCTGGTCGAGGCGGGGCGCAGCCGTGCGGACCGGGTGCTGACCGTCGCCCAGGACCCACCGCGCTACCTGAACACGCTGCTGTTGCTTCGGATGGTGGCAGAGACCACCGCGATCGTGCTGGTCGCGCTGGTCGTTGCCGACGCCTTCGACGCCTGGTGGAGCCGCATCCTGCTGGCCGCAGGCGTGATGGTGGTCATCTCGTACGTGGTGATCGGGGTGGCCCCCCGCACCCTCGGCCGACAGCATGCCGAGACGGTTGCCTTGTTCGCTGCCGGCCCCGCGGTCGCGCTGGCCACGGTTCTCGGTCCGATCGCACGGGTGCTGATCCTGGTCGGCAACGCACTCACTCCGGGCAGGGGCTTCGCCGAGGGTCCGTTCGCCTCTGAGGCCGAGCTGCGCGAGATGGTCGACCTGGCCGAGCAGAGTGCACTCATCGAGCACGGCGAGCGCCAGATGATCCACTCCGTCTTCGAGCTCGGCGACACCCTCGTGCGCGAGGTGATGGTGCCGCGGACCGAGATGGTGGTGATCGAGCGCTACAAGACGCTGCGGCAGGTGGTGTCGCTTGCGCTGCGCTCAGGCTTCAGCCGGATCCCGGTGGTCGGCGACAGCATCGACGACGTGGTCGGCATGGCCTACCTCAAAGACGTGGTGCGGCGGGTCTTTGAGAACCGCGACGCCGAGTCGGCCGAGCGCATCGAGAAGGTCATGCGCGGAAGTCTGTTCGTACCCGACTCCAAACCCGTCAACGTGTTGCTGCGGGAGATGCAGACCCAGCGCATGCACGTCGCGATCGTGGTCGACGAGTACGGCGGCACCGCCGGCATGGTGACCATCGAGGACATCCTGGAGGAGATCGTCGGCGAGATCACCGACGAGTACGACGTGGAGCCGGACGACATCGAGCACCTGCCCGATGGTCGGGTGCGGGTCAGTGCACGCTTCCCGATCGACCGGCTCGTCGACGTCTGTGGCGTACGGGTCGACGATGAGGACGTCGGCTCCGTGGGCGGTCTGCTGGCAAAGCACCTAGGCAAGGTGCCGATCGCGGGCAGCATGGTCGAGGTCGAGGGTTTGCGTTTTGAGGCGCAGGCGCCGACCGGTCGCCGCAACCGCATCGGCAGTGTCGTCGTCGGAAGATCGACCCACGACGGCTTGGTCAACGGCGCGCATCTGACCACCGGCAGCACCCAGCGGTCAGCCAGCACGGCGGCTCCCCGCGGTGACCATACGGACGATGCGGACCCCACGGAGCAGCCACTATCGGCCGACACCTCGATGTAACACCTTTCCGGCGTCAGGGTATTGACTCGATATGTCCGATCGGACACAGTACGTACCAATGCCGTCACGCGGGGCGACCACCGTCGACCCTGCGTCTTTTTGTGTGAAAGGTGCCACTCGTGTCCCACCGATCGATCATCGGACGGAGCCGAGGGAGGTACGCAGCAGCGGGGGTCGCCATCGCGGGCCTGGCTCTTGTTGGTGTTGCTGCGCCAGCCACTGCGACGTTCCCAGCCGCGCCCTCGGACCCCGCCGCTCCTGACTCCAGGACCGAGCTCTCGCCGAGCCCCGTCTTCAAGAACGGGCGCTACGTCGTGCTGCTGCAGCAGGCGCCCACCGCTGCCTATGACGGCGGACTGACCGGCTATTCCGCCACCGTCCCCGCCGACGGCAAGAAGTTCGACGCCGACAGCCGGGCCGCACGCCGCTATGACGGGCTGCTGGACCGCCGCCAGCAGCGCATCATCGCCCGTGCCGGCATCAGCACCGGCGCCGTCTCGGCCCGGTTCACCACGGTGACCAACGGTTTCACCGCAGACCTCAGGGCCAAGCAGGCGGCCGCGCTGAGCAAGGACCCGGCCGTCCTGGCGGTCACTCCGGACGAGTTGCGTAAGCCGACGACGAACAAGTCGCCACGCTTCCTCGGGCTGCGCGGGCCGAACGGTCTGTGGAAGCAACTGGGCAAGAAGGGCACCGACGGTGCCGGCTCGTCGACGGTGATCGGCGTGGTCGACTCCGGCATCTGGCCGGAGTCGCGGTCGTTCCGCAGCTTCAACAAGGGCGACAGTCGCGCCGCGACCGCGGACAGTCTCGGCTACACCGGCGACTGCGACCCCGGTGACGACGGCTCCTTCGCCGGCGCCTGCAACAACAAGCTGATCGGCGGTCGCTACTACGTCGACGGGTTCGGCGCGGGCAACGTCGCCGACTTCGAGTACCTCTCGCCGCGGGACGCCGGCGGACACGGCACACACACCGCCTCAACCTCGGCCGGACGCTACGTTAAGAACCCCAAGAGCGAGGGCACCCGCTACACGTCGATCAGCGGGATGGCGCCCGCCGCCCGGCTGGCCCCCTACAAGGTCTGCTGGGACGCCGCTCCCGGGGCTTCCGGCGGCTGCTTCACCTCCGACTCGGTCGCGGCCATCAACGACGCCGTCGCCGACGGGGTCGACGCGATCAACTACTCCATCAGCGGCAGCCAGGACAGCTACATCGACCCGGTGGAGATCGCCTTCCTGAACGCTGCAGCGGCGAACGTGTTCGTGGCGGCGTCGTCGGGCAACAGCGGGCCGGAGGCAAACACCACCGCTCACCCGAGCCCGTGGATCACCACCGTTGCCGCGAGCACCCACAAGATCTTGGAGTCGACCGTCGAGCTGGGCATCGGCGACCGCTACATCGGCGCCTCCCTGACCGAGGGGCTGCCGCAGACCTCGGCCGTGCTGGCCGTCGACTCCGCAGCCGACGGGTCAGCTGCCGCGGACGCGCAACTGTGCACCCCCGGCAGCCTCGACCCGGCCGCCGTACAGGACAAGATCGTGGTCTGCGACCGCGGTGCCATCGCCCGGGTCGACAAGAGCTTCGCCGTCGACCAGGCGGGCGGGGCCGGCATGATCCTGATCAACCCGCCCGGCGAGGAGGGGGTCAACGCCGACAACCACTTCGTGCCGACCGTGCACCTGGAGACCCCGGCCTACGACCCGATCTACGCCTACGTCGGCGGCAACCCTGATGCAACCGCGGCGATTCTCGCCGGGGTGGCCGAGGGCAGCGACACCCAGGTCCCCGAGGTCGCCGCGTTCTCCTCGCGTGGTCCCTCGCTGGCTGGCGGTGGTGACGTCCTGAAGCCGGACATCTCGGCACCGGGTGTGGACGTGCTGGCCTCGGTGGTGCCCACCGACGCCAACTACGGCCGCAGGTACGACTTCTACTCCGGCACCTCGATGTCGTCGCCGCACATCGCCGGACTCGGTCTGCTGCTGCGCGACCTGCACCCCGCGTGGACGCCAATGGAGATCAAGTCGGCGATGATGACCACCGCCTTCGACCACGCCACCACCACCTCGGCGTTCGAGCAGGGTGCCGGGTTCGTCGACCCGCGTGAGTTCGGCGAGCCCGGTCTGGTCTACGACGCGGACGTCGACGACTGGGCCGACTTCCTGCTCGGGCAGGGCGTCGACATCGGCTACCCCGGCGCTCGCGCGCTGGACGCCAGCCAGCTCAACCAGCCGTCGATCGCGGTCAACGAGCTCGCGGGCAAGGAGCGGGTGCGCCGGACCGTCACCAACGTCAGCGACGAGACGCTGTACCTGCGACCGACCGTTAGCGGCATGGACGGCATCGACGTGGACGTCAGTCCTCGCCAGCTGATCGTCTCGCCGGGCGCCAAGGCGACCTACAAGGTGACGTTCAGCCACGCGGGCGCGCCGTTCGGCGAGTATGCCCAGGGCCACCTCACCTGGAAGTCTCGGGACTTCGAGGTGCGCAGCCCGATGGTGGTCAATCCGGTGTCGGTCGCTGCCCCGGCAGAGGTGTCCGGGACCGGCACCGACGGGAGCCTGACCTACGACATCACCGCCGGTGCGGATGCCACGATCGACCTCACGGTCAACGGGCTGAGCAAGGGTGTGGTCGAGGAAGGGACGCTCGCCCCAGGCGCGCTGACCCTCAACCCGGCCGGCAACGCCAGCACGGCGGTGAGCCGATTCCAGGTCGATGCCGGGACGTCGCTGGCACGATTCGACCTGGACGCCGCTGACAACGCCGACGACTTCGACCTGTTCGTCGTCAACGAGGCGTTCACCGCGTTCGCCGGACAGAGCGCCACCGGGTCGGCCGACGAGCGTGTCGACCTGATCGACCCGGAGCCCGGCAACTACTACGTGTTCGTGAACGCGTTCGCGACCAGTGACGGCCAGCCCGGTGACTACACGCTCACCAACTACGCGGTGCGCACGGGTCCGGCCGGCAACATGACGGTCGACCCGCAGTCGATCGACGCCCAGCTCGGCGAGACCTACCCGGTCACGCTGGACTGGGCGGGGCTGGACCCCGCGCCCTACCTGGGCTGGGTCGGGTACTCCGGGTCCGAGCAGCCGACGATCGTCTCGATCGACGCTGGCCGGTGATGCGGGCAGCCTGAGGCACCGACGTGCAGGTGAGGTCCCGCCCGGCAAGCGGAACCAGCCGGCTCTGCGGTGCGTCAGAGTGAGGTGAGCCGGGTTTCGGCAGCATCCTGGGTGTTGATGGTGACGTGCGTGCTGGTGCTGGTCGCCGGTTGTGGCTCCGGGGCCGCGCCGACCGGGATGGCCCGTACGGCTGGCGAGGAGTCGACCGTGTCCGATGACAGCGAGCTGACGGTCACGGTCCGCGCGGATGCGGGCAAGGCCGAGCAGACCTTCCGGCTGCGCTGCGACCCGCCCGCCGGCGACCATCCCGACCCGGACGCTGCGTGTGCTGCCCTGGGCCAAGCGGCCGCAGCCTTGCAGCCGGTGCCCAAGCACCAACTGTGCACCCAAATCTACGGCGGCCCGCAGACCGCGACGGTACAGGGCCGGTGGCGTGGCGAGCCGGTGGACGCTAGCTTCTCCCGCACGAACGGGTGCGAGATCGCCCGCTGGGCTGCGCTCGCGCCGCTGTTCGGTGACGCGACCGGCAGCCGTGGACGAGGTGCGATCTGACGGGCGTCGACGGTTGGCTAGCGTCAGCGGGGTGAATGTTGACGTCACCGATCCGGAGAACCGCAAGCTGATCGTGCTGGCACGCAGCAGCCGAGCGCGGACGGGTGCGCTAGAGGGGGCAGCCGTACGCGACCTCGACGGCCGCACCTACACCGCGGCCACCGTGGCGTTGCCGTCGCTGCAGGTCTCGGCTCTGGCGCTGGCAACCGCTATGGCCGTCTCGTCCGGCGCGACCGGGCTGGAGGCCGCGGCGGTTGTCACCGACGCCGACGCCGACGCCGCGGCCGACGCCGACCTGGCGGTGCTCGCCGACCTTGCCGGTGCCGGCACACCCGTCCTGGTCGCCGACTCGAGTGGGCAGCTCAGGAGCCAGGAGCACACATGAGCCGGTCGCCCGGTGCCCTCTTGGTGATCTCGGGCACCGCGCTGTTCGGCACGGTCGGCACCGCCCGCGTTCTCGGACCCGACGATGCCTCGTCGTTCGCGGTTGCGTTCGCCCGGCTGTTGCTGTCTGCGCTGGTGATGGTCGGGCTTGGCGTGGTCGTCGCCCGGCGGCACAGACGAGGATCCGCCGCCGCGGGCGCCGGCTCCCGGGTGGTCGCAGCGCTGCTGCGCTCGCCGGTGGTCTGGGGAGCCGCGGTGGCGCAGGCGTCCTTCCAGGTGTGCTTCCTCGCGGCCGTCGTCCGCAGCGGTGTCGCGTCCGGCACGTTGGTTGCGATCGGCTCCGCACCGTTGCTCACCGGGCTGGCGGTGACCGTGCGGACCCGCCGACCGACCGCCGGCTGGCTGGTATCGACGCTCGTCGGGCTGCTGGGTCTCGTGTTGCTTGTGGGTGTCGGTGATGGGCTCGGCCGCAACGACCCACTCGGGTTGCTGCTCGCCCTGGGTGCGGCCGCGTCGTACGCCGGCTACATCATCGCTAGCGGCGGTCTGCTGCGGTTGCGGCAGACCCTCGACTCCTCGCTGCCGGTGGTGTTCACGTTGGCTGTCGTGCTGATCAGCCCCGTGCTCGTCCTCGCGGACTGGTCGTGGGTGGCCAGCGTCGACGGACTGCTGATGCTGGCCTGGCTCGCCCTGGTGCCTACGGTGCTGGCGTACGCGCTGTTCAACCGCGGGCTGCGGCATGTCGATGCGCCGACGGCGGCGACGCTGGGGTTGGTCGAGCCGGTGGTCGCGACCGCGTTGGCGGTGCTGGTGCTCGCTGAGTCGATGACGCCGGTGCAGTGGCTCGGCGCGGTGCTGATCGGTGCCGCCGTGGTGTTGGTCGCCCGGCTCGGTGTGCAGCCCCCGGCCGCAGCCCTAGCAGGTGCGCGATGATCTCCCGGTGACCCGCGAAGCACCTGCCCCCAGCCCGGAGACCAGTTTCCGCAGTGGATTCGCCTGCTTCGTAGGGCGACCCAACGCCGGCAAGTCGACGCTGACTAACGCGATGGTCGGCGCCAAGGTGGCGATCACGTCGTCGCGTCCACAGACCACTCGACACGCCGTCCGCGGCCTGGTGAACCGTGCCGACAGCCAGCTGATCGTCGTCGACACCCCCGGGCTGCACCGTCCGCGGACCCTGCTCGGCGAGCGACTGAACGATCTGGTCCGCAGCACCTGGGCGGAGGTGGACGTCATCGGCGTGTGCCTGCCGTGCGATCAGCGCGTCGGCCCGGGTGACCGCTATCTGGTCGGTGAGATCGCGGCACTGCGGCGCCGACCGGTGGTGGCCGTGGCCACCAAGACCGACCTGGTGCAGCCGGGACGCATCGCCGAGCATCTGAGCGCCGTCGCCGAGCTGGGGGAGCGGGCCGGCGTCGCGTGGGATGAGGTGGTGCCGGTCTCGGCGACGACCGGGGACAACGTCGACCTGCTCAGCGACCTGCTTGCCGCGCGACTGCCCTCCGGTCCGATGCTGTACCCCGAAGGGGATTTGACCGACGAGCCGGAGGAGACCTTGGTCGCCGAGCTCATCCGTGAGGCGGCGCTCGAGGGGGTCCGCGACGAGTTGCCGCACTCGATCGCGGTGGTGATCGAGGAGATGGTGCCGCGCGCCGATCGTGCTCCGGACCGGCCGCTGATGGACGTACGGGCCCGGGTGTTCGTCGAGCGGGAGAGCCAGAAGGGCATCGTGATCGGGCACCGCGGTGAGCGGCTCAAACAGATCGGGTCACAGTCCCGTGCGCAGATCGAGCGCATCTTGGGCACGCCGGTCTACCTCGACCTGCATGTCAAGGTCGCCAAGGACTGGCAGCGCGACCCCCGCCAGCTGCGCCGCCTCGGTTTCTGAGCCTGTGTTACCTACCCGGGCCACCTACCCGGGTCGCTGCAGCTCGGCACTGCGGCCGACCACGAAGCAACCCAGTGCATCGTTGACTGCCAGCATGTGCCGGTTTGACTCGGCGTTCCAGGTGTCGATGTAGCGCAGCTGCGGCTCACGGTCGGCCAGCAGTCGCAGCATCGCGATCTTGAGGCGCAGACCCAGCTTGTGCCCGCGGTGCGCGGCGACGACGGCAGTGTCCTCCTGCGAGGCGAGCCACGGGCGGTCACCGTCGACGACGACCACCGTCTGCCCAGCGGGCGCGCCGTCGCTGCGCCGCTTGGCCAGCAGGCGGTGCAACCGGCAGCCGCGCGCCGTCATGGCCTGCTCGTAGGCTCGCACCCGCTCGGCTGGCCAGGCGTCGTCCTCGAGCACGAGGTCGTCCAGGGGCGAGTCGTTGATCGCGGTGTGCACCGCGAGCAGGTCGGGCACCAGGTCGGGTGGCGCCGGGTTGGGCAGGTCGACCAGCTCGTAGTCGCTCGACGCCGTCTCCGCCTGCGCCAGCAGGTTGTCGAGACCGGCTCGGTCGAGGTCAGCCCGGTCGAGGTCAGCCCGGTCGAGGTCAGCCCAGACGAGGTCAGCAACGCGCAGCCGGCGCTGAGCGGCGACCATCCCGAGGGTGAACCCGCGCCGCTCCCAGAATGCCTGGCGGGGACTGTCCAGCCAGGCGTCGGCCAGCACCCGGTTGCGGCCAATCTCGCCCGTGGTCAACTCCACCTGCCGAAACAGCGCCGCACCGAGGCCGCGGCCGCGGTGCTCGGGGTGAACCTCGAGGTCGATGAACGCGAGATCGGGATTGTCCCAGTGGCTGATGCCGATCTCGGCGTACCCGGCGAGCATGTCGCCGGCGTAGGTCACCAGCAGCCGGTGCGTCGGGTGCATGTCCCAGCCGTAGGAGTGCCGCCGCCGCACGTGCGCTGCGTCGACCGGGTCCAGGTGCGGTGCATCGGCAGCCTGGGCCGCGTTCGCGACCGATGCCAACGCCGCCGCGTCGGTCTCACTAAGCGTCGCAGGGTCCAGCTCACTGACCTGCTCGGTGACGCCCATGCGGCTAAGGCAACCACCACGTGGACGGTGCCGTCGACCGAGTTTCCGGTGCTGGGCTAGTCTGTGGGCCACCATGCGCGACGTGTTGCTCCTCCTTGTGTGCCGCGGCGAGGCCTGACCAGGCCGGATCCTCGTCGCGGAGTCGTGCCGCGCCGGTCGCCTGACCGTCCACCCAGGAGCCCCGTCACCATGGCCGTACACCCCCAGCAGCCCAGCGGTATGCCGTTTGAGCGCTACCGTGCATTCCCTCCCATCGACCTGCCCGACCGCACCTGGCCGGAGCGCACCATCACCGCCGCACCCCGCTGGTGTGCCGTGGACCTGCGCGACGGCAACCAAGCCCTGATCGACCCGATGAGCGGTGAGCGCAAGCGCCGCTTCTTCGAGCTGCTTGTGGGCATGGGCTACAAGGAGATCGAGGTCGGGTTCCCGTCGGCCAGCCAGACCGACTTCGACTTCGTCCGCGAGATCATCGAGGGTGACCTCATCCCCGACGACGTCACGATCCAGGTGCTCACCCAGGCCCGCGACGAGCTGATCGAGCGCACCTTCGAGTCCGTACGCGGCGCCAAGCAGGCCATCGTGCACCTCTACAACTCCACCTCCACGCTGCAGCGCCGGGTGGTGTTCGGGCTGGACCGCGACGGCATCCGCGACATCGCTGTACGGGGTGCACAGACGTGCGCCAAGTTCGCTGAGAGCATGGCCGACACCGACATCTCCTTCGAGTACTCCCCGGAGTCCTACACCGGCACCGAGCTCGAGTTCGCCGTGGATGTCTGCAACGCGGTCAACGCGGTGTGGCAGCCCACGCCGCAGCGGCAGACGATCATCAACCTGCCTGCCACGGTCGAGATGGCCACGCCGAACGTGTACGCCGACTCGATCGAGTGGATGGGACGGCACCTGGCGTCCCGCGACTCGGTGGCGCTGTCGCTGCACCCGCACAACGACCGCGGCACCGCGATCGCCGCCGCCGAGCTGGGCTACCTGGCCGGTGCCGACCGGATCGAAGGCTGCCTGTTCGGCAACGGCGAGCGCACCGGCAACGTGTGCCTGGTGACGCTGGGCATGAACCTGTTCAGTCAGGGGGTTGACCCGCAGATCGACTTCGCCGACATCGACGAGATCCGCCGCACGGTGGAGCACTGCAACCAGCTGCCGGTCGGGGAGCGGCACCCGTACGGAGGCGACCTGGTCTTCACCGCGTTCTCCGGCTCGCACCAGGACGCCATCAAGAAGGGCTTCGAGGCGCTCGAGCGGCAGGCCGCCGGCGCAGGGGTGCCCGTCAGCGAGCACCCCTGGGAGGTGCCGTACCTGCCGATCGACCCGCACGACATCGGTCGGTCGTATGAGGCGGTCATCCGGGTCAACAGCCAGTCGGGCAAGGGCGGCGTCGCTTACGTGATGAAGGCCGAGCGCAAGCTGGACCTGCCGCGGCGGCTGCAGATCGAGTTCAGCCGGGTCGTGCAGCAGCTGACCGAGGCCGAGGGCGGTGAGGTGTCGGCGGAGACGATCTGGCGGGTCTTCAACGCCGAGTATCTCGCGCCGGACGACCGGCTTCGGCTCAACTCGGTGCACACGTCGGCAGCGGCCGGTGAGCACGATGCGCTGACGGTGAACGTCTACATCGACGGTGAGCCGCACGCTCTGCACGGACAGGGCAACGGCCCGATCGCGGCGTTCGTCGACGCGCTCTCGGGGCTGGAAGTCGACGTACGGGTGCTGGACTACACCGAGCACGCGCTCTCGTCGGGCGACGACGCGCAGGCCGCCGCGTACGTGGAGTGTGCCGTCGGCGGCCAGGTGCTGTGGGGGGTTGGCGTCGATCCCAACATCGTCACCGCGTCATTGCGTGCGGTGCTGTCGGCGGTGAACCGGGCGGGCAGGTCCGCGGTCGTCTGAGTCTGCCGCCACCCCGCTGCCCCGCTGCCGGCCCGCCGCGCGCCCGCCGCCGCGCGCCACGTAAACGTGGGTGCCGCACCCTTTACGTGGCGCGCATGCCACGTAAAGGACCTGCGCGCCACGTAAACGTGGCGGAGCGCGGCCGGGCACAATGCAGGAGTGGCTCTTTACCGCGACGAGGCGATCGTGCTGCGCACTCAAAAGCTGGGTGAGGCCGACCGCATCATCACGGTGCTGAGTCGCCGACACGGTCGCATTCGGGCGGTGGCACGCGGCGTACGCCGTACGTCGTCACGCTTCGGCGCCCGGCTGGAGCCGTTCAGCCATGTCGACCTGCAGCTCGCGGAGGGCCGGTCGCTGCACGTGATCACGCAGGCCGAGTCGCTGGACGCGATGACGATGACGATTGGTGCCGTATACCCGACGTACACCGCCGGCACCGCGATGCTCGAGGCTGCTGACCGGCTCGCAGGCGAGGACCAGGAGCCGGCCGTGCAGCAATTTCTGCTGCTTGTCGGCGGCCTGCGGGTGCTCGCCGGCGGCGAGCGCGACCCGTCGTTGGTGCTCGACGCCTTCTTGCTGCGTTCGCTGTCGGTGGCGGGATGGGCGCCGAGCTTCGAGGAGTGCGCGCGTTGCGGCGCACCCGGTCCGCACCGATCGTTCAGCGCGTCGACCGGCGGCGTGGTCTGTCCCGCCTGCCGGCCACCGGGCGCGGCCGCACCGGCCCCGGAGACGGTACGGCTGCTGTCGGCGCTGCTGACCGGCGACTGGGAGGCGGCCGGTGCGACGGATGCCCGCACCCGGCGGGAGTCATCCGGGCTCGTCGCCGCGTATTTGGCGTGGCACCTGGAGCGTGGCCTGCGCTCGTTGACCCACGTCGACCGGTGAGGTGCGGATGAGCGGCAGCTCAACCCCACCGCCGGGCCGCGTACCGCGTGCGCCCGCACCGCACCCGTCCGGAGCCACCGCGCCCTCGCTGCCGGCCGGCGCCGTGCCGGGGCATGTGGCGATCGTGATGGACGGCAACGGCCGCTGGGCCCGCGCACGGGGGCTGCCGCGCACCGCAGGGCACGAGGCCGGTGAGGCGGCCCTCTTCGACGTGGTCGAGGGTGCCATCGAGGTCGGCGTCAGACACCTGTCTGCGTACGCCTTCTCCACCGAGAACTGGCGGCGCTCGCCAGACGAGGTGCGCTTCCTCATGGGGTTCAACCGGGACGTGATCCGCCGCCGACGCGACGAGATGCATGCCCTTGGAGTAAGGGTGCGGTGGGCGGGGCGGCGGCCGAGGCTGTGGCGCAGCGTGATCCGCGAGCTCGAGGCCGCCGAGGAACTCACCCGGCACAACGGCGTGCTGACGCTCACGATGTGCGTCAACTATGGGGGCAGGGCCGAGCTGGTGGATGCCGCTCGGTCGGTCGCCGAGCAGGTCGCTGGAGGAACTCTGCGCCCCGAGCAGGTCACCGAGCGTGTACTCGCCCGGGCGCTGGACGAGCCCGACTTACCCGACGTCGACATGTTCTGGCGTACGTCGGGGGAGCAGCGGCTGTCCAATTTCTTGCTCTGGCAGTCGGCGTACGCCGAGTTGGTCTTCGACGACGTGCCGTGGCCCGATGTGGACCGGCGACGACTGTGGGCTGCGGTGGAGGAGTACGCACGGCGCACTCGCCGTTATGGCACTGCCTGACCGACCATCGCCAAAAGTGACGGATGAGCGCGCCCAAAGTGACGGATCAGCACACCAGAAGTGACGGATCGCGGGTTAGGGGCAGGCTGCGCAGGTGCCGAAGACCTCCAGCGTGTGCGACACCTCGCGAAAGTTGTGCTCGGCGGCGACCCGCTCGGCCCACCGCTCGACGGTGGGTCCCGCTACCTCGACGGTGCGACCGCACGAGCGGCAGACCAGGTGGTGGTGGTGCCCGCTGCTGCAACGCCGATAGCGGGCCTCGCCGTCGTCGATCCGCAGCACGTCGACCTCGCCGAGGTCGGCGAGCCCCTGCAGCGTCCGATACACCGTCGACAACCCGACCCGCTCGCCGCGGCCGCGCAGCACCTCGTAAATCTCTTGGGCACTGCGGAACTCGTCCAGCTCGCCCAACGCCGCGCTCACAGCCCGCCGCTGTCGGGTCGGCCGCTGACCAGCAGCGGACGCGTGGTCAGCCAGCTCGGTCAGCTCTGTTCCCTCGGACATGCGGGCCCCTTCAGTTCTTGCCGTCGTGCAGGTCGTGCAGGTCGTCGGTCGGCATTGTGACCCCTCGCCGGCTGCGCAGCCAGCCGCCCAGCGGGCTGGCCACCACGAAGCCCGCCAACGCCAGCAGCACGATCGTCGGCCCCGGGGCTGCGTTGACGCTGAAGCTGACCCACACCCCACTCACCGCGGCCAGCACACCCAGTGCCATCGCCAAGGCCAACGTCGCCCGAAAGGCCCTGGTCAGTTGCTGTGCGGCGGCGACCGGCACCACCATCAGCGCGCTCACCAACAGCAGCCCCACGGTGCGCATCGCGAGCGTCACGGTGACCGCGGCCAAAACCGAGATCAGCACGCTGTACGCCGCGACCGGCATACCGGACACCCGAGCGTGCTCCTCGTCCTGACAGACAGCGAACAGTTGCGGCGCCAACCCCAACGACACCGTGAGCACCAGCGCCGCCAGCACGAAGACCAGCAACAGGTCGGCATCGGAGACGGTCGTCAACGCACCGAACAGGTAGCTGGTCAGCGTCGCGGCAGAGCCGCCAGCCAGGCCGGTCAGCAACACGCCGGCGGCGATCCCGCCGTAGAAGAACAACGCCAGCGCAACATCGCCGCTGGCCCTGCCGCGCAGCCGCAACACCTCGATCACGGTGGCGCCTGCGACGGCGACAATCACCGCTGTGAGCAGCGGGGCTTGACCGGTGAGCAGGCCGAGGGCCACCCCGGTCAGGGCGATGTGCCCGATCCCGTCGCCGAGCAACGCCAACCGCTTCTGCACCAGATAGGTGCCGATGGCGGGTGCGGTCAGCCCGGTGAGCAATGCCGCCATCAGCGCGCGCTGCATGAAGTCGTACGCCAGCAAGCTCATCGGCGCTCGCCAGCCTGCCAACCGGGGCCCAGCACGCCGGCTCGGGCACCGCTGCTGTTCGGGTCGAGTGGATGGTGCTGGTCGTGACTGTGCGCGAAGGCGGCTGCCTCGGCATCCGGTGTGCCGTCAAACGCCACCCGCCCGTCGCGGAGCACCACCACCCGGTCGACGAGGCGGGCTAGCGGGCCGAGCTCGTGCGCGACAAGCACGATTGCCACCCCGCGGGCCGCGTGTGCTGCGAGCACTCTGGCGAGCAGCTGTTGGTGTTCCAGATCCACCCCCGCCGTCGGCTCGTCCAGCACCAGCAGGTCGGGCTCGGTGGCCAGCGCGCGGGCGATCAGCACCCTTTGCTGCTGGCCGCCCGACAACTCCGCTACCGACTCACCCGCCCGATCCGCGAGGTCGACAGACGTCAGGGCGGCTTGCACAGCAGCCTTGTCGGCGTGCCGCAGCGGCCGCAGCAGGCGGCGGCGTGACAGCCGCCCGGCAGTCACGATCTCGCGTACGGTGGCCGGCACCCCCGATGCGGCAGACGGTCGCTGCGGCACGTAGCCGATGCGATGCCAGTCGCGAAAGTCCGCAACTGGCGTTCCGAACAGTCGTACTTCGCCAGTCGTATGCGGCAGCAAACCGGTGGCAGCGCGGACCAGTGTCGACTTGCCGGAGCCGTTGCCGCCGAGCACGGTGACGAACTCGCCGGGCCGTACGTCCAGGGCGACGTGACGGACGACCGACCGCCCCCCGAGCGGCACAGTCAGGTCGTGGACGTGCAGGGTAGGAGCATCGCTCAGCATCGGTTGGCCTCGATCAACGCCTTCAGGTTGTCCTGCATCAGCGTCAGGTAGTCCTCGTCGGAGGTCTCGTCGCTCAACCCTTCGATCGGGTCGAGCGTGGCCACCTGCAGGCCGGTCTCGGCGGCCAGCGTCTCGGCGACCGCGGGGCTCACCAGGGTCTCGGTGAACACGGTGGTGACGTCCTCGGCGTCGACCAGGTCGGCCAGCTCGGCCAGTCGCTGCGGCGACGGCTCGTTGCTGGGGTCGATGCCGGCGATGGGCAGCAACTCCAGGTCGTAGCGGTCGGCCAGATAGCCGAAGGCGTCGTGGCTGGTAACGACGGTACGGGTCTGGCAGTCGGCCAGGCCGGCACTGAACTGACGGTCGAGCCGCTCGAGTTGACCGGTCAGCTCGGCCGCGGCCGACCGATACTTCGCGGCGTTTTTGGGGTCTGTCCCTGCGTAGGCTTCGGCGACGGCGCCAGACAGCGTCGCCATCCGCAGCGGGTCGAGCCAGAAGTGCGGATCGATGCCCTCGCCGTTCGCGGCCGGCGCCAGGTCCACCACAGTCGCGACGTCGATGACCGACCCCTGAGCACCCTGCGCGACAACGTCGTCGACGGCGGGTTGGAAGCCACTTTGCACCAGCAGCACGTCGGCTTCGCTGACTGCGACGACCTGGCGTGGGCTGGGCTCGAGGTCGTGCGGCTCCACGCCAGGGGAGGTCAGCTGGCCGACCTCGACCTGTCCTGCGCCCACGCGCTGCGCCACGAAGGCCAGCGGATAGAACGCCGCCACCGTGAGTGGCCCGCCGGCGCCCTCCCCGCCGGTATCGCTGCCGGCATCGGCGCCGTTCGCCCCGCACCCGGCAACGAGCAAAAGGGCGAGAACCACCGCTGCGCGACGCAGCGCTCGCTGGCAGATCCACATGACAATCATTGTCACCTGTGATGGGAACCGTTGTCAATTCACCGACGACGTAAGGTCGCCCTCATGCTCGTCGTCACCCGACACCGCGTGCCACCCGCAGAGGCAGCGGCATTCGTCGCCGGCGCCCAGGCCGCCATCGATGCGCTCGCGGCACGTCCCGGGTGGGTCGACGGCGCACTCGGCCGCAACGTCGACGACCCCGACCTGTGGGTGCTCAGCACCCGGTGGGCCGACGTGGGCTCCTATCGCCGCGCACTGTCCGCCTTCGACGTCAAGGTGTCCGCGGTTCCGTTGCTATCGACCGCCCTGGATGAGCCGAGCGCGTACGAGGTGGTCCTCGGGGCCGGCGGTGATGGAACCAGCAGCCACGCCCCCGATGCGGGTAGCGCCGGCCCGGGGGCCGACCGCTAGCCTGGCCGCTCCTCGCCAGACTCACCAGAGCCGGCGGCATCGCCGTGCCACCGCCGACCCAGCCGGATGGAGGACAACCGTGCCCGCAGCGTCCGTGGACACCGTCGTCAGCTTGTGCAAACGACGGGGCTTCGTCTTCCCCTGTGGGGAGATCTACGGCGGTACGAAATCGGCGTGGGACTACGGCCCGCTCGGTGTCGAGCTGAAGGACAACATCAAGCGGCAGTGGTGGAAGGCGATGGTGCAGGGACGCGACGACGTCGTGGGCCTGGACTCGTCGGTGATCTTGCCAACCAAGGTTTGGGAGGCATCGGGTCACCTGGACGCGTTCGTCGACCCGCTGGTGGAGTGCCAGAGCTGCCACAAGCGTTTTCGTGCCGACCATCTGCAAGAGACGCAGGCAGCCAAGAAGGGCCTGGACGACCCGGACTCCGTCGACCTGTCCACCGTCGCCTGCGCCAACTGCGGCACCCGCGGTGCCTGGACAGAGCCGCGGATGTTCGACGGCCTGCTCAAGACCTACCTGGGCCCGGTGGAGACCGACGAGGGCTTGCATTACCTGCGCCCGGAGACCGCGCAGGGCATCTTCGTCAACTTCCTTAACGTGCTGACCTCCGCCCGCCGCAAGCCACCGTTCGGGATCGGCCAGATCGGCAAGAGCTTCCGCAACGAGATAACCCCGGGCAACTTCATCTTTCGGACCCGCGAGTTTGAGCAGATGGAGATGGAGTTCTTCGTGGAGCCAGGCACCGACGAGGACTGGCACCAGCATTGGATCGACACCCGGCTGGCCTGGTTCACCGGCCTCGGCATCCACGCCGACAACCTGCGTCTGTTCGAGCACCCGACCGCAAAGCTGTCGCACTACTCCAAACGCACCGTGGACATCGAGTACCGCTTCAAGCTGGGCGCCAAGGAGTTCGACGAGCTCGAGGGCATCGCCAACCGCACCGACTTCGACCTGTCCACCCACTCCAAGCACTCCGGCCAGGACCTGTCCTACTTCGATCAGGCATCCGGCGAGCGTTACCGCCCGTACGTGATCGAACCGGCAGTCGGCGTCAACCGCTCGATGATGGCGTTCCTGATGGACGCCTACACCGAGGACGAGGCGCCCAACGCCAAGGGTGGGGTGGACAAACGCACCCTGCTCAAGCTCGACCCGAGGCTGGCGCCGGTCAAGGCCGCTGTGCTGCCACTGTCGCGTAACGCTGACCTGTCGCCGAAGGCACGCGACCTGGCCGCGGCGCTGCGACGCAACTGGAACGTCGAGTTCGACGACGCCGGTGCGATCGGCCGCCGATACCGCCGCCAGGACGAGGTGGGCACCCCCTTCTGCATCACCGTCGACTTCGACACCCTCGACGACAACGCGGCGACCATCCGCGAACGCGACTCCATGACCCAGGAGCGGGTCGGGCTCGACCAGCTCGAAGGGTGGCTTGCGGCCCGGCTTGTCGGCTGCTGAGCACAACCGAGCAACCGGCTGCCACACCCGCTTGCGACAATGATGGCATGTACGTGCTGCCGTCGAGCCTGAAGCTGGGCAATCTGGCGGTCAGCCCGCCGGTGGTGCTGGCCCCGATGGCAGGAGTCACCAACGCCGCCTTCCGCCGGCTGTGCAGCGAGCAGGGGGCGGGCCTGTACGTCTGCGAGATGATCACCTCGCGAGGGATCGTCGAGGGCGACCGGACCAGCCTGCAGATGCTGCACTTCGACCCGACCGAGCGGGTCCGCTCGGTGCAGCTCTACGGCGTCGACCCCACCTACGTCGGCAAGGCGGTCGAGATCCTATGTGCGGAGCACGGCATCGACCACGTGGACCTCAACTTCGGCTGCCCGGTGCCCAAGGTGACCCGCAAGGGCGGGGGAGCCGCGCTGCCATGGAAACGTGATCTGCTGGCCGACATCCTCGACCGTGCGGCGCGAGCCGCGGAGCCGTACGGCGTTCCGGTCACGATGAAGACTCGGATGGGCATCGACGAACAGCACCTCACCTACCTCGACGCCGGTCGCATCGCCGAGCAGGCAGGCTGTGCGGCGATCGCGCTGCACGCCCGCACGGCCCAGCAGCACTACTCCGGCGCAGCGGCCTGGTCGGCGATCGCCGCACTGGTCGAGCAGGTGTCCATCCCGGTACTGGGCAACGGTGACATCTGGGAGGCCGCAGACGCGGTGCGCCTGGTGGAGCAGACCGGCTGCGCCGGGGTGGTCGTCGGGCGCGGCTGTCTGGGCCGACCGTGGCTGTTCCGCGACTTGGCCGCCGCGTTTGCCGGGGACCGGGTGCTCGCGCTGCCGAGCCTCGGCGAGGTGGCCGTGGTGATGCGCCGCCATGCCGAGCTGCTGAGTGAGCAGTTTGGAGAGCTCAAGGGCTGCACCGAGTTTCGTAAGCACATCGCGTGGTACCTCAAGGGTTTCGCCGCCGGCAGCGCCGTCCGCCGGCAGCTGGGCCTGGTGTCCAGCCTGCGGGCGTTGGATGAGTTGCTCGCCGACCTCGACCCGACCGAGCCGTATCCGCAGGCTGAGCTCGGGTCGCCGCGGGGGCGGCAGGGCAGCCCGAAACGAGTCGTGCTGCCGGAGGGCTGGCTCACCGACCGTACGACTGGACGCATCGATCCGGGCGCTGAGCTGGCGTTGTCGGGTGGTTGACCCCGCACCTGCGCCGGGAGCGGCGCCCGGCCGCTCGTAGGCTGCGCCCCATGACCCGGCGGCTCCTGCGATGCACGGCTGCGCTGGGGGCGGCGACCATCGCCCTCGTGGCCGGCTGCACCGGCGAGTCGAGCGCGCCAGCCGCGGAGCCGACCGAGTCGCCGGCCGCCTCCACGCCCAGCCAGCCGCCTGCTCCGCCGGCTGAGTCCACCGACGAAGCCGCTCCGAGCAGCAGCGACCTGCCCACCGAGCTGCCGACCGACGACGAGCCGGTGGAGGAGCCGACCGACCAGGTGCCGTGCACCACCGACGTCACTGAGGTCAAGATCCCGGCCGTGCTGAGCAACCTGTCCTATCCCGACCGGACGATCGTGTACGACGTCGAGGTGCTCGGTGAGAACGGCGTCCGTGTCACCGGGGTGACCGACCTGCGCTTCAGTGCTGCCCGTGAACAGATGCGGATCCGATACTCCAAGCTGCCGTTCGAGATCGTGGACGAGGACCGCGGGTTGACCGCCTTTGCGGCCAACTGGACCGGCCCGAGCATCACCGGTCGATGGCTGGTCACCGACATCTCCGAGACGTGTCCCGGCAACACCGAGGTGCGCATCTTGTGGACGTCCGACGGCTGAGCCGTCTCGGCTAGCCTGCCCGCGATGGATATCCCCGGCTACCCGGCTGCGGCGCTGCGCCGGTACGTGGACGAGCCCGTGCCCAAGCCCAGCAGTCGTACCGCATTCGAACGTGACCGGGCCCGGGTGCTGCACGCCGCATCGCTGCGCCGGCTGGCGGCCAAGACCCAGGTGGTGGGCCCTGGCACCGACGACTTCGTCCGCAATCGGTTAACGCACTCTCTCGAGGTCGGCCAGATCGCCCGCGAGCTTGGCAAGGCGGTCGGCTGCAACCCCGACCTGGTGGAGACCGCCGCGCTGGCCCACGACCTCGGGCATCCGCCGTACGGGCACAACGGCGAGCGGGTGTTGGACGAGCTGACCGAGGCTGCCGGCGGCTTCGAGGGCAACGCACAGACGCTGCGGATCCTCACCCGGCTGGAGGCCAAGACGGTCGATGCCGAGGGGAGCAGCGTGGGTCTCAACCTCACCCGTGCGACGCTGGACGGCTGCGTAAAGTACCCCTGGGGTCGGGGGCGGGCGCCGGCGCAGTGTGGTCACCGCTCGGCACTCAAGTTCGGCGTGTATGCCGATGACTGGGCGGTGTTCGAATGGATCCGGACCGGCGTCGCCGGCCCCGGCAGGTGCATCGAGGCGCAGGTGATGGACCTGGCCGACGATGTGGCCTACAGCGTGCACGACGTCGAGGATGGGATCGTTGCCGGTTCCATCGACCTGGCGCTCCTGGACGAGGCCGAGGAGCGAGCGGCGGTCTTCGAGGCGGTGCGCGACTGGTATCTGCCGGACTACGACGACGACCGGCTGGGTGTGGCGTTGGACAGATTGCGCGCGCTGCCGCTGTGGCCGCGTGCCGCGTTCGACGGCAGCAGGGCTCGCCTGGCGGGGCTCAAGTGGTTGACGTCTGGTCTCATCGGGCGCTTCGGCGAGGCAGCCCAAGGGGCGACGCGCGCCGTGTACGGCGACGAGCCGCTGACCGGTCATCGTGCGGATCTGGTGGTGCCGGCCGACACCGGCGCGGAGATCGCTGTGCTCAAGGGGATCGCGGCGCACTACGTGATGCGGACCGCCGACCGGGTCGCTCTGCTGGATCGGCAGCGGCAACTGCTCTCCGAGCTCGTTGCCGGCCTCTGCCGGCGCGGCCCGAGCGCCCTGGAGCCGCCTTTCGCCGCCGACTGGACCGCGGCGGGCGACGACGCCGCGCGACTGCGGGTCGTCATCGACCAGGTTGCCAGCCTCACCGATGCCTCGGCTGTGCTGTGGCACGACCGGTTGGCCAGCACGTCCTAGACTCCCCGCGTGGCCGGGCGCATCAGGGACGAGGACATCGCCACGGTCCGTGAGCGGGCCGCTATCGATGATGTTGTGTCGGCCTATGTCACTTTGCGCGGCGCCGGCGGTGGGTCGCAGAAGGGGCTCTGCCCGTTCCACGACGAGAAGACGCCGTCGTTCACCGTCACCCCCGCCCGGCAGTACTTCCACTGCTTCGGCTGTGGCCAGGGTGGCGATGTCTTCACCTTTCTGCAGCAGATCGAGGGCTTGAGCTTCGTCGAGGCGGCCGAAAAGCTGGCGGCCCGGTTCGGGGTCGAGCTGCGCTATACCGAGGGCGGCCCGCGCAGTGGCGGCGACCACGGCCAGCGCCAGCGGCTTGTTGAGGCCAACCGGTTGGCGCAGCAGTTCTACGCCGCGCAGTTGGCCGAGAGCGCCGAGGCGGTACCGGGGCGACAGTTCTTGGCCGAGCGGGGCTTCGACCGCGACGTCGCTGATCGCTTCGGCGTGGGTTTTGCGCCGCGATCCGGTGAGGCGTTACTGCGCCATCTGCGCGGACGTGATGTCCGCGACGACGACCTGGTCGCCGCCGGGCTGGTCGGCCGCAGCAGCCGCGGGTTGTACGACCGGTTCCGCGGCCGGTTGCTGTGGCCGATCCGCGAGCTGTCCGGCGAAGTGGTCGGCTTCGGCGCGCGCCGGCTGTTCGACGACGACCGGATCGACGCCAAATACCTGAACACCGCGGAGTCGCCGCTGTACAAGAAGAGCCACCTGCTCTACGGCGTCGACCTTGCGCGCCGCGAGATCGCCCGGGCGGGCCAGGCCGTGGTGGTCGAGGGGTACACCGACGTGATGGCCTGTCACCTCGCCGGGGTGCCCACAGCGGTTGCCACCTGTGGCACCGCGTTCGGCGCCGACCACGTGCGGGTGCTGCGCCGGCTGCTGCTCGACCACGACGAGTTCCGCGGCGAGGTCATCTTCACCTTCGACGGCGACGAGGCCGGTCAGCGCGCCGCGCTGAAGGCCTTCGAGGGCGATCAGCAGTTCGTCGCCCAGACCTATGTCGCAGTGGAGCCCGGCGGCATGGATCCGTGTGATCTGCGGCTGCAACACGGCGACGCTGCTGTCCGCGAACTGGTGGCGAGCCGGGTGCCGCTGTACCGCTTCGTGCTGCGCAACGTGGTCGATCGCTACGACCTGGAGCGTGCCGACGGGCGCATCGACGCGGTCCGGGCCGCCGCGTCGCTGGTGGTCAGCGTGCGTGACCGCAGCAAGGTGGACGCTTTCGCCCGCGAGCTGGCGGGCATGGTGGGCGTCGATCCCGACGACGTGCGCGGAGCCGTACGGCACGCGTCGCGCCAAAGGCAGCCCGCGCGCCGCCCTGCCGTCGGGGACCGGAACGCGCAAGTGGTGCAGGGCGAGGCGCTGCCGCCGGACACGCCATCGGTCGGGGACCCGAGGTTCACCGACGAGCGTGAGGCCCTCAAGGCGGTCGTGCAGCATCCGCAGCTGGTGCCCGACCCACCCGGTCTGGACGCCACCGACTTTCACCATCCGCTGCTGCAGGCGGTGTGGACGGCGGTGGCGGCGGCGCCCCTGCCGCGAGGTGCTGAGGCCGGCTGGTTCGACGGCGTACGGGAGCGCGCGGGGGACGCCACCGCCTCGGTGCTCTCGCGGCTTGCGGTGGAGCCGCTGCGGACTGCGGGGGAGCCCGACGCTCGGTTGGTGGCGGCGCTGCTGGCTCGGCTGCAAGAGCTGACCGCGGCCCGGCGCATCGAGGAGATCAAGTCCCGCCTGCAGCGCACCAACCCAGTGGAGCAGGCAAGCGACTACAACCGCATGTTCGGTGAGCTGGTCGCGTTGGAGCAGCACCGCCGGCAGCTGCGCGAGCGGGCGATCGGTTCCATCGGCTGAGCAGGTATCCACCGCTCTGGCGGCCTGTCCGGGTTGTGCACAGCGCCTGATTTGGGGGTTTCGTTCGGTTGGTCGTGGTCGGCAGACTGCGTGCTCCGGCGACCCTCAGGAGGAACAGTGAGCTACGACGTCTGCGGCGACCATCTGTCCGGCATCGCACAGATTCCGTTGCTCGACCGGGACCAACTGCATGCGGCGGCCGGCACTTTCCAGCGGGGTGAAGCGGCCCGCAGACGCCTCACCGAGGCAGAGGTTCCCGCCGCCGACGTGCTGGCACTGCGGGAGGCGGTTCGTGCAGGTGATCAGGCGAAACACCTGTTGGTGACCTCCAACCTGCGGCTGGTGGTGTCCGTCGCCCGCCGATTCGGCAGCGCTCACCCGGTGCCACTGGCGGATCTGGTCCAAGAGGGTGTGATCGGCCTGATCCGGGCGGTGGAGAAGTTTGACCACACCCGCGGAACCACGTTCTCGACCTATGCCACCTGGTGGATCCGGCAGGCGATCGGCCGTGCGCTTGCCGAGCAGGGCCGCATTGTGCGGGTGCCCCGGCACGTCAACCAGAAGTTGTCGAACTGCATGCGGACCCGGGGCGAGCTGCGGGTCGAGCTGGGTCGCGAGCCGCACCGCCACGAGCTGGCCGACGCCCTCGGGGTGGACGAGGCCGAGGTGGCGGTGCTGCTGCGCTGCGCGGCGCCTGCGAAGGCTCTGCATCTGGTCGAGGAGCAGGCCGAGCGTGGCGACGAGGCGGTGGGGCATGCTGAGCAGCAGCATCTGCAGGAGCTGCTGGCAGCCGCGCTCAAGCGGCTGCCAGCGTCGCATCGCAACCTGCTGTTCGAGCGTGTCGGTTGGGACGGCCGGCAACCTCGGAGCCTGCGGGAGCTGGCCGACGAGCACGGGGTCAGCCGCGGCATGGTCAAGCGGATGGAGCTGGACGCGCACGAGATGTTGCGGCGCTCACCCCAGGTCGAGGCGCTCGACGAGTGGTTCAACTGCTGAGTGTCGGGGCGCCGATGCCCGACGGGCACAATGAGGGTGTGCGCGGTCTACGCAGGGCTCCAGGTCTTCCCGACGACGTACGCCGCGCGCTCGAGCTGACCGGCGGCGAGCGGGTGTTGGCCGCGGCAGCCGACGCGGACGGTAGGTGGCACGTCGGCACCGACCGGGCACTGCATGTGGCCAACGGGTCCGGCTGGCACACGGTCGCGTGGGAGCGGGTCGACCGGGCGCGCTTCGATGACGAGACGGGGCGGCTGCATGTCGTCGAGGTGGTCCAGCTCGGCGAGCCGGAGCCCACCCACGAGCTGGCGCTGGTCGAGCCACAGCGGCTGCTGGGTCTCGTGCGGGACCGGGTGACAGCCAGCGTCCTGCTGAGCCGCAACGTGCCTGTCGAGGGCAGCAGAGGTGTGAAGGTGATCGCCCGGCGCGCTCCTGTCGGCGGGCCGGTGGAGTGGTCGTTCTGGCTGTCGCGTGGGCTGCAGCCCGACGACCCCCAGGTGCGGGCAGCGATCGATCAGGGGCTCGCTGACGCGCAGGCTGAGCTCGGCTTCTGAGTTGCTAGGGTGTGCACCGCCCGGGCGCCGCTCGGCGATCCCGCGTAGCTCAATTGGCAGAGCAGCCGGCTGTTAACCGGCAGGTTACTGGTTCGAGTCCAGTCGCGGGAGCCAGCATCATCGCAGGTCAGAGCCGGTTCGGGGCGGTAGCGGGAAGGGCTCGTGCAACATACGTGCGACAAGCGGCGCTCTCCTCCCCCGCGCGGTTCGTTGCCCCTGGGGCTAGCGCGACGATGGCAGGAGGCTGTGCATGTCGGTCCTTGGGGAACTAGTGCAGCTGGCCGCCGCGGCCGGTATCGGCTCCCTACTCACCCAGTACGCCGGGCAGGGCAGCGAGCGACGCCGAGCCCGCGCTGAGGTAAGGGACGCCCTGATGGCCGTCGAGCGCATGTGGTGGCCGTACAGCTGGTCCGAGGACGGACCCGACGATGAACGAAGCATGTACGCCGACAAGCTGCTCGCCGCTAGACGACAGTTCGTCAGTGCCGCGCTCGTCGCCCGGCTGCCCCGTGAGGCCGTGCTCACCTACGACCATGCGGCGATGGCCGGCCGCGAGGCGGCCAAGGTCCAGCTGCGCAAGACAGGGAACGTTGACGGCG
>Ga0136640_10000063_pt1 | contig 35234 bp, 35 predicted proteins | sample AntDrymUQ8642106_2_FD_105498 | JGI IMG/M metagenome (GOLD analysis project Ga0136640, IMG submission 105498) | Polar desert sand microbial communities from Dry Valleys, Antarctica - metaG UQ864 (21.06) | ecosystem: Environmental > Terrestrial > Soil > Desert | place: Antarctica: Dry Valley...
CGGTGATCTGCTTCGCGGCCTCGCCGACGATCTCCACGAGCTTCGTCAATGCCAGCCGAAGCATCTCGTCGTCGTCGAGGTCGCTGCGGATGTGACCGTTCGCGAACCGAACGGCGGTCATCGCCGCGTCCCGGAGGTGGCGCAGCCGGACGTCGTCCTCAGGCGGCATAGACCGGCCGAGCCTCGGACTGCACCCGTCTCGGAAGTAGCGGCTGAGGTCCCCTGGCGTGCGGAGGTCGGCCGCTCGACCTATGAGCTCGGAGAGCTCGAGCTCCATGGAGGCCACTGTGAGGAGCCCTGGCACCCGACCGGGCTCGAACTCGACGAGGAGGTCGATGTCGCTGGCGAGCCCGAAGTCATCGCGCAGAGCCGAGCCGAACAGTGCCAGGCGGCGGACACCGTGGCGGCTCGCGAACGCGCGCAGCTCGTCCTCCTCGACGTTCACCCCGGGGCGCAGCTCCACCCCACCATGATCGCCGATCTCAGCCGGAGACCGCACGAACCCCGCCCCTCAACTCGGGACGGGGTTCGAACCCCGGCTCGTCGAACGGGGGCCGACCGGGCCATCCCTGCAGCGATCCTCGTGACCGTCTCGCTCGTCATCGGGACGATGGCGTTCGCTGTCGAGCTCCTCGTGGTCCGGCGACAGGCCCGCCGAACCATCGCCGCACCCGCCGCCGCCGCGTCGAACGAGTCGACGTGGACCGCGCGGGGAGGTCCCACCGACGTGGTCCACGACGATGAGGGAGACTCCCGGCCATGAGAGGCGCACACGAAGATCATCCTGGGGGCCCGCACTGGTTTTCGTAGCCGCAAGGGCCCCATCCGCGTGGAGGGGGGCGCCGAACGGTTGAGCGTGCAGAGACCCAAGGCGCCCGAGCTCGTCGTCGTCCTCCTATCTGCCGTCCTCCTCGTGGGGTCGGTCGTCGGGCTCACCCGTAGTCGTGACGACCGAGGTGGGACAGAGACCGCCGAGCCTGCGGCGCCCGGCGGGCCGACCGCCGTCGAGATCGTCGACTTCTCCTTCGAACCCGACCCCGTCACGGTGGCCGTGGGAGACACCATCGAGTGGACCAACGTCGACAGCGCCGAGCACAACGTGACCGGCAGTGAAGGCGACACCCTCAAGTCCGAGGACCTGGTCCAGGACGACACCTACGAGGCGACCTTCGATGAGGCCGGGACCTTCGAGTACGCCTGCACGATCCATCCGAGCATGCAGGCAACCGTCACGGTGGAGGGATGACCATGGAACGCTCTCGCGCCCTGCGTCTCCTGGGGGCCGTGCTCGTGCTCATCGGCGGTGCGGTGCACCTCAAGCTCAACCTCGACGACTACGGCACCGAGGACATCGCTCGCACCTTCGCCGTCAACGCCGGCGTGTCGGCGCTCGTGGCCGCCTACCTCGTGCTCCGCGATGACATCATCGGTCCGCTGGCCGGCATCGCCGTGACCGTGGGCACTCTGATCGGCTTCGCCCTTAGCCGCCAGGGTGACGGCATCCTCGACTTCCGCGAGACCGGCTTCGAGGCCCCGTACTCGCTGCTGACGGTCGTGCTGGAGGTGCTGGCCCTGATCGTGCTGGCGGTCGCCGTCGTGGAGACGGCGCGGACTACTTCGTCTCCGCGAAGCTGACGTCGCCCCGCCCCCGAGCACGTTCTCCGGGAGCTTGCCGCTCGCGTTGCGGCGGAGCTACCAGCGACCGCTGCCGTGTGGACGACGAGAGCACCCGGCCCTGTTCACCGACTTGGAGAACCCAAGGAGAGAACTAACAGAGGCCACCGTTTCCGGTGACCTCTGTGGTTCTAACCCGACTCGTCTGGCGGAGGGTGTGGGATTTGAACCCACGGTGGCTGTGACACCACAACGGTTTTCGAGACCGTCCCATTCGTCCGCTCTGGCAACCCTCCGCCGTCGAACCTAGTGGCTCGGCGTCGAGGAGCGTCACCCAGATCGTGGGTCCGAGACGCTCGCGTCTCAACCGTCGGGGCGCACCACGGGACGCGGACGCGGACCGACGGTGAGGTCGTCCCACATGGGTCCGACCGCAGTTGCTCGCAGGCCGACGCCGAGGCCGCTCACTGATCGACCTCTGGCCGAGGCCACCAGGTCCCCGTCGACGCGCAGGTCGACTCGGTTGTCGTCGTAGCGCACGTCGACCGTGACCCCGGCGGCAAGGAGCGGCCCAGACGCCCGGGCGAGGACCGTCGTGCGACCGTCACGGACGCGGCCCAGCGCCAATGCTCCCCCGTCGTCGGGCACGGCCACGAACCAATATCGCTCGGCGCTCTCCCAGCGCACGACCACCCCCCAGCCGGGCGCCGGGTCGCTGGCCACCACGGTGAGCCGACCATCGCGGGACTGGCGATCGACCAGGGCCACGGCCGGTTCGTCAGCGCTGGCCGCCGTTGCGACGGCGCGACCATCGGCGAGCTCGACGCGGCCCGACACCGCCTCGAGCCCGCCCTCCAGCGCGCCGGCCGCGTCGAAGCCGAATGTCGACGTCGCTCCCCGGCTGGGACCGCTGTCATCACGCCCGAATACCACGGCCAGCCCGACGACGAGGGCGACCGCGGCCGCAGACAGCAGGACGAGGGCCATCGCCAGCTCCGAGCGCGACATGTCAGAGCGCCGGCGCCGCCGGGCTGTGGGGGGCGTGCCGGTGACAGGTCGGCGCGGGCTGGGACCGGGCTTCGTCCGAGTTGGACCCCGGCGAGTGGCGGATTGGGTCACAGGCGGTCGAGCTCGGCGGCCAGGATCTGGGTGAAGCGACTGCTCCCCCGCTTCGAGAGGTGCGCCGGGTCGAAGAAGTAATCGTGGCCCCACTCCGTCCTCGACATGTCGACGGCGGCCAGACCTTCGTCGCGCGCCACGGAGATGAGATCGTCGGCCAGACGATCGAAGGTGCGCAGAGGCAGGCCGACATCTGCCAACAGGGCTCGATCGTGCGGAGGGATGACGACCACCACGTCGTCCACCCCCGTGTCGAGGATCGCATCGATCACGCCGATCAGCCGCAGCCGGTCGACGGTGCTGGTCTCGAAGGTGCGCCGGTCCCCGGCGCTCAGTCGATAGGGCGGGGTCCCGTCGTTCTCGCCGCCCCAGTAGGTGCGGATGCCGCCCCGAGGGGCGATCAGCTCGTTCTCCCAGGTGGACCTGTCGCGCGTCGCGCGGCGGCCGTCCTCCAGGGTCACCGGCCCCAACCCTGGGAACTGCTTGTCCCGGTCGGCGATGGTGTCGGTGATCCCGCGCCACAGCTCCCCGGGCGAGCGGAAGGCGGACCGACGGCTCACCAGCGCCGAGCGCCGTGACACCTCCCGGTCCACCTCCTGGATGGTCGAGGGGTCGAGGCGGTCGAAGCTGGCCTCGAACATCTCGGTCACCGCGGGACGGCTGATACCGAAGATCCCCACGGTGGGCACGTCGAGGGGGGTGACCCCGAGGACCACGGTGTCGGGATCGCTCTCGTCGAGGACGAAGTCGGTCGCCCACCGGCTGATCGCCGAGAGGGGCGCACCCAGCAGAGCGCCGTTGAACGGGGCGTCGAAGCGTCGCGATGACTCGGCGAACAGCGTTGGATCCACCCCTGCATCGAGGGTCGAGTTGCCGAGCATCACGATGTCGATCGGCTCGCCCGCGGCCCGCAGGTCGCGCAGCTGGTCGTACTTGAGCTCGATCTCGATCGCGTCGCCGGCGGTCTTGCGCGGCAGGTGCTCCTCGATGCTGCGCAGCCCGAGCTCGGCGACGAGCAGCACGATCACCGCCGCCAGGGCGGCCCGGGGCAGGGAGACCGGCCTGAGCCACGACCGCCCTCGCCGCGATCGGCCGCGTCGCCGAGTCGGCTTCTGGGGCCTGCTCTCGCCTCGGCTAGGTGGTGACTCCAAATCAGCCCCGGTCATCGCCAGCCCGCCCATCTGCACCCCTGCGGACCGTCGAGGGTACTCGGTCACCCTGTCCCGGCCCGCTCGTACCATGGCCCTCGTGGTCGATGCCCTTGGATTCCCGGGACAGGGCGTCGACCCCGTCGCCACCGTCACCGTGTTGGTCGAACACTGCGATCACCCACTTGCGCAGCTCGTCGCCGAGGTCACCGAAGGGGTGGAGCTGAACGCCGCCGCCCTGACCGACACGCGCATCGCCCAGCCCTGCGTGGTCGCCGCCGGACTGATCGCCGCCGAGGGCCGCTCCGCCGAGTTGCTGCTGGGCCACAGCCTGGGAGAGATCACGGCGTGTGCCCAGGCCGAGGTGATCACGGCGGAGGCGGCCGTGCGCCTGGTCGCGCTCCGAGCCCAGATCGGCACGCGAGCCGTCATCGATCGACCCGGCATGATGGTGGCCATCATGCGGCTGGATCTGGCAACCGTCGAGTGGATCCGGCGCCTTGCCGTCGGACGCACCGGCGGCCTGCTCGACGTCGCTGTCGTCAACAGCGACCGCCAGACCGTCCTGACCGGCGATCGCGCCGCAGCGACCATGGCCGTCGACCTCGCGTTCGAGGCGGGAGGCAAGGGGCGCCGGCTCGGGATCGGAGGAGCGTTCCACTCACCGCTCCTCGCTCCCGCCATCGCAGAGTTCGAGGACGCCATCGCCGCTTGCGCACCAGCAGCCCCCTCTGTCCCCGTCGTGTGCTCCACGGGGCCGATCCTCACCGATGCGACCGAGATCGCCCCCGCGTTGGCTGCGTCGCTGGTCCGTCCCGTTCACTGGCCCGACGCTGTGCGTCGGGCGGTGGACCTGGGCGTGAGTCGGGTCCTCGACGCAGGGCCGGGGGAGACCCTCGCCAACCTGGCCGGACACTTCGCCTCGCCGCCTACCCTTCCGCTCGCCGCGGTCGATCCGTCCCTTGGCTGACGAGGTGCAGGCTGCGGCACCCACCCGAGCCACCGCGAGCGCCGGGCCACGGTCGAGCTCGCGCAAGCCACGCACCCATCGTGGCCCAGGCGAGCCAGGGCTGGGGCCCTACCGCGGCCCGGTGGTCGTCCTCGGGTTGATGACCGCACTCGCACTGGCCGGCCTGCTCATCTCGGTCGTGGGCGCGGTCCGCGCACCCGACGGCGTCAGCAACTCAGCGACCATTCTCGGCACGTTCCCGCTCGACCCCGACGTCGCCGGGATCCCGCCGGAGGCGGCGGTCACCGTCGCCCCTGGAGGCTCTCCGACGGTCCCTGTGACCACCGCCCCGGCCGAGGAGGGAGGGGCCTCTGGTGACCCCGGCGCCGCCCCGGTGGTCGACGGCTTCGACGGCGACACCGCCGAGGGGCTCGACCTCAGTCAGGGGCGGTGGACCGTCGTCGACGGGTCGCTGAACGTGCCGCCAGGGTCCGAGGCTGAACCGTCGTTCGCCCTGCTGAACGGAGATGGGGAGATGGGGATAGGGGCGGAGGTCGAAGCCGTCAGCGCCGGTGCCGGCCTCGTCGTGGGCCACGGCGGTGACGAGACCTACGTCGGCGCGCTGGTCGCTCTCGGCGGCGACGGGTGGGTGTTGGAGCTTCGTGTCGACGGCGAGGTCGTCGACCGCGCCGACGCGACGGCCTCGATTGCTCCGGGGACTCGGGTCGTGCTCGCCAGTGATGGGGGGCGCGCCCGCCTGGTGGTCGACGAGGAGGAGGTCGCCGCGGTCGACCTGCCCGACGAGGGGCTGGGCGAGGGGGTGGGCTTCGTCGGCCGGGGCGCCGAGGGTTCTCGATGGGCGGCGCGCCTCGACGGTTCGACTGCGTGAACGGGCCCGAGGAGGAACGCCGCACCATCCGGCGCCGACCAGTGGCCCCGGTCACGGAGGACCCGGTGCCGCGGACGTCGCCGCCACCGCGAGCGGCTCGAACCACAGCCAGGACCGGCACGAGCGATGTCGCTGCCGATCCAGGGTCGCCCTCCACCGGCAGAGAGAAGATCGCCACCGCCGCCAGGGATCAGGCCCCGGCCCGCGCCCGGCGGAGACGACCCCCGACGGGTCGACCTCGACTGACGGTTCGCGTCGGGCTCGTCCTCATCCTGCTCATGGCGGGTGCCGTTCGCGTCGGGGGCGCCTGGGCCGGGACCGATTGCGTGATCGTCGACGGACTGAGAGATGCCCGCGCGGCGCGGGCGGCGGGGCGGTGCGTGTCGTTCAACGACTCGGCGACATACCTCACCCATGCCGAGCACAACGCCGACGGCGACTGGTTCCAGACCCAGGGGCCGGGCGGACGCAGCGTCGACACCGCCCTCCACGCCCCGATGTTCGGGGTGATCCTGACGCCGTTCGTCTGGGCTGGCATCGATTCCTACGAGGCGCTGCGGTACGTCGTCGCCATCCTCGGCACGGCTGGCGTGGCCGCCGTGTTCCTGCTGGGTCGGACACTGCGCGACGACGCCACCGGACTCATCGCCGCGACCATCGCCGCGCTACACCCGTTGGTCTGGATAAACGACGTCCTCCTCATGCCCGAGGGGCTGTTCGCCGTGGCGGTGGCGGGGACGTCGGTGCTGGCCTATCGGTTCCACGCCCGCCCGTCGGTGGCCAACGCGGCATGGCTCGGCGCCGCGATCGGCGCCGCCGGTCTCCTCCGCAACGAGGCCCTCCTGACCGTGGCCTTCATCGCCGTGCCCTTGATCCTCGGTCGCCGTTCTCTATCGCTGGGCGCGCGAGCGGTACGGGGGGCCGCATTGGTCGGCGCCGTTGCCCTGCTCCTCGCGCCCTGGATCGGTCTCAACTGGGCCCGCTTCGGGAGCCCGGTGCTCACCCACGGCACCGGAGCCGGCCTCCGGGCCTCGACGTGTGACGAGACGTTCTTCAACGAGCGATTGCTCGGGCTGCGCTCGATCGACTGCCTGGGCGAGGATCGGGAGGAGGCGTCGCGCCCCGGCCAGGACAACGAGGAGGCCAGTAGCCGCATCTACCAGCGAAACGCCCTGGCCTACTACTCCGACAACCTGGGCCGGGCCCCGACCGTCGTGCTCGCTCGAGTGGCTCGGTTCTGGGGCGCCTGGCGGCCTTTCGAGACGGTCAGACTCGATGACCCCATCGAGCAACGCGGCACGCCGCGGTCTCAGGGTGGGATCGTGGTCGGCTGGGCCCTGACCCCCTTGGCCGCCTACGGCGCCGTGGTCCTGTGGCGCCGGCGGATCCCCCTGAGTCCGCTGCTCGGGTGGATCGCGGCGGCCACGACGGTGGCCGCCGCCAGCCAACCACTGCAGCGCTTCCGCATCAGCGGCGACGTTGCGATGATCGTCCTGGGCGCCGTCGGGGTGGTCGCTTTGGCCGGCCTGCCGTCGGTGCGCACACTCGTCACCGGAGGGTCGACGCGCGCCCCGACCGGGCTTGGGCCGGACCGAGCCGGGTCGCGCCCGGCTGCCACGGTCGGGTGACGGTGACGGTCGCTCAGAGTCCCATCCCCAGGCCGCCGTCGACGGGCAGCACCGCACCGGTCACGTAGGCGGCCTCGTCGGAGGCCAGGAACTGCACAACCGCCGCCACCTCGTCGGGGGTGCCGGCTCGGCGCAGCGGGGCCCGACCGATCTCCTCGGCCTGGAGACGAGACCCGGCGGCATCGAGCATGTCGGTGAGGATGGCCCCGGGGGCGACAACGTTGACGGTGACGCCACGGGGGCCCAACTCGCGAGCGAGCGACCGAGCCAGGCCGGTGAGCCCAGCCTTGGACGCGGCGTAGAGCGAGCCCCCGCTCGCCCCCCAGCCCGAGGAGATCGATCCGATGAAGACGATGCGTCCCCCGCGGCGTCGGGCCATCGGGCCGGCGGCCCGGCGAGCCACGCGGATGGCACCGACCAGGTTGGTGTCGATCACGTCGGCCACGTCGTCGTCGGAGGCCCGCATCAACATGTTGATGGGGCCGATGCCGGCGCCGGCCACGAGCACGTCGACGGGACCCAGCTCGGCCTCGACCTGGTCGAACGCAGCGTCGACCTCGGCGGTCGAACGCTGGTCGGCCTGCACGGCCAGGACACCGTCGGGGGGCAGGTGGGTGCGAAAGGTCCCGGCCACCTGATCTCCGGCGGCGACGAACCGCTGGGCCACGGCCATCCCGATGCCCCGTCCGGCTCCGGTGACCAGCACGACGCGAGGTTCGGGGCGGTGGTCATCCATCAACGGTCCCCGATGGTGACGGTGCGGGAACGGGTGTCCTCGGGCGGAGAGCTGCGGAAACGGTCGAACCGTGCGCCCGGCGCAGCGCCGATCAGGGCGACGCCGGCGCTGGTGCCGTCGAGGTCGTCGTCGCGTCCGGCCACGACCAGCTCGCCGTCGACCCGGACCCGCGCGACCGGCCCTGCGAGCTCTACGGCGACCGTTCGGAGAGCCGCGTCGGCGGACGGCAACGCTGCGGTGCCGAGCAGGCGGGTCCGGTCCGACACCACTGCGACCACGCTGATCTCGCCCGCGTCGGGCTCGAGCACCACGAGGCCGTAGGTCCCCGGATCCACCCAGCGGTACACGACGCTCCAGCCCTCGACCTCAGCTGGGCCGGTCACCTCGATCGTCCCATCGACCCCCCCGACCGGTCGCACCGCGACGCTGATGCGTTCGTCGGGCTCGGCGACCGTCGCCCCCTGAGGGGCCGTGGACCAGCGGCCGCGGATCGCCTGCCACGACTCGCCCAGCCCGCCGTCGGTCGTCGCCCCGACGGGCTCGTCGATGGTCCGCAGGGGGCGGTCTCCGCTTCGGACCGTTCCGAACTGGCTGAGCAGCAGGGCGACGACCACCGACGCCACGAGCAGGAAGACCGCCACGGTGGCGAGGCCAGCCCGAAGGGCCCGGCCCCGGCTTGTGGCGGGGTCGTCAGCCTGCTCACGGGTCGCAGCGTTCACAGGTCGTCGAGGGCTCGGGCCAGATCCCGGGAGAAGACCTCGCTGCCACGCTTGTTGAGATGCACCGGGTCGGCGAAGTGGTCCCGTGGGTAGTCGATCTCGCTGAAGTCGAGGACGGGCACGCCGAGGTCGGCGGCCACCCGGCGGACATGGCGTTCGGCCGCCTCGGTGGCGCTCACGCTGCCGGTGAAGGGGGTGTAGGCCTCGGGGAGGGCCGGGGGGATGACGAACAGCACGTCGGTTCCGTCCTCGTCGGCCATGGCCTCGAACCCGGTCATCTGCGTCCGGGTCGTGCGCGACGACCGGAAGATCTCGCGCTGCACCGCCGACTCGAAGCTGAAGCCGAGCGGCGCCGGCTCGGCGTAGCCCCAGTAGTTGGCCACCCCGCCACGGGGCTGGATCAGGTCGCGCTCCCACACCTCAGCCGTGCGGGCGACGACCTCTCCGGTCTGGAGCAGCACGGGCTGCAGGCTGTCCTGCTTGGGCTTCTCCTCGCCCGATAGGCGGTCACCCCCGGCTCGGACGAGCTGGATGGGCGACCGGAACGACGCCCGGTTGCGCACGATGGCTGACTGGTCCCGCAGGCGCCGATCGGCGCGGGCCAGCGGCCCATCCTCCAAGCGGTCCATGGCGTCCTCGAAGAGCTTGTTGACCAAGGCCCGACTGGTGTTGAGGATGTCGATCTGGGGCACGTCGAACGGCGTGACGCCGACGACGACCAGGGCCGGGTCGGAGTGGGGCAGGACGAACTCGGATCCCCAGCGCCGCATCGAGTCGAACGGCTGGCCGAGCAGCGAGGCGTTGAAGGCGAGGGGATAGGCGGCCGACTCGTCGGCCCACACCGCGGGATCGATGGCCGCGTCCATGGCCGAGTTGCCGAAGAACACCACGTCGGTGCGCTCGCCGGCGTCCTCGAGGGCGCGGATCTGATCCCACTTGAGCTCGACCTCGGCGGCGTCGCCGGCCTGGCTGAGCGGGAGCCAGTCCTCGACGGCGCGCACGCCGACCTCCACGGCGAGCAGCAGCACGACGGCGGCGACCGCAGCGGCGGTCAGCGAGATCCGGCGGCGGGCGAAGTCACGGACCCGACCGCTAAGCCGTACCGGGCGTCGCCCGGTGCGATCCGAGGGGCGGGCTCGCTGTGGGCGGGACTCGGGGGGCGCAGTCGGGCTGTCGACGGTCATGGCCCCAGCGGGGCGGGGTGGCCCTCGACCAGGCCCAGGTGCTCCCAGGGGAGGATGCCGAACAGCCGGGCCAGCTCGGCGTCGCCGCCCAACGCCTCGGCCGGCAGGCTGGTGGGCCAGGCCTCCTGGGTGCGCAGCCAGGGCTTGGTGTAGAAGCCGAGCAGGGCGTGGCGGCGGCCCTCGGGCGGTGTGTCGGCGCCGGTGTGGGCGCCCGTGCCATGCCAGGTTCGGCCGTCGATGAAGATCAAAGTCCCGGCCGGGCACAGCACTGGGGCGCTGTCACCAGCGGGCACGGCCCGCTCGGGCGGCCCGCCGGCCAGATGGCTGCCGGGCACCACCCGCGTGGCGCCTCGCTCCTCGACGAAGTCGTCGAGGGCCCACATGACCTGCACGCCCCACGGGTCGGTCCAGGGCGGGGGCAGGAACCCCTGGTCGGCGTGGATGGCCATGTGACGCCCGCCGGCCCCGACGATGTTGGCGCTCAGGTTCGAGAGCAGCACGTCGGGGCCCAGCATCCGGCGGCACACGTCGAGGACCGTCGGATCAGCCGCCGCGGCCATGAACTCCGGGTCGAGGGCAGGCAGGCGGTAGACCCGCTGGCATGAGCCCCGGTGGTAGGTCGTGGCCGTCCCCGCCTCTCGCTCGTCGGCGGCCACGCCCGCCAGGACCTTGCGCAGGCGAGCGGAACGATCGGCGCCGCAGGCCCCTGCGAGGAGGGCGACACCTTGAGCCTCGAGGTCGTCGAGCACGGTCTCGATCGACCCGACCACGTCGGGCACCCGGGCACCCTCCTCCACGCTCACGACGGGCGATCCTACCGACGCCCCGTCCCTGGTCCCGGTGCGGTGGCGCCGAGTGAGCGCGACCTCGCCGGGCGAGGATCGTCCGCTGGCCCGGTCAGCCCCGGGTCCGTGCCTTGGCGAGATCGGTGGCGGTGGCCGCCAGGACGGTGCGTGCCGGGTCGCCGGCGGTGACCGTCCAGGCCCGTTCACCTCGGTTGGGGGCGAACGCCACTTCGGCGGCTGCGCCGACTGGGAGCGGCCGCAGGAACCGGGCGCGCAGCTCCGTCGGCACCGTCACCGAGCCGGGGAGCACCGCAACCGAACCCAACAGGGAGAGCAGCCCGGGGACGATGAGCCCTGTGTCGCCCTCGTCGTTGTCGTCGTTGTCGTCGACCCGGCCGGACTGGTGCGCCGGCGAGGTGTCCGCCGCCGCCTGGCGATAGGCGGCCAGCACGGCCCGGGTCACGCTGAACGAGCCGGCCGCCTCGGCGCCGGGCGGCCGCCGATGCTGCTTGGGGAGGGAACCGCGCTGCTGCGGCCGTCGGTTCAGGTCAGCGGCAACCACGTGGCGCGATCGCAGGACGCCGCCTCCCGGCCCGTCGACATCGACGTCGATCCACAGGCCATCGGCGGCGCCGAGGCGAGCTGCTCGGCGCAGGCTGGCAGTGACCTGCAGGTCGACATCGAGCGGTGCCGGGGCGAGCAGCTCGACCCGGACGTGGGCATGGCGTGGAGATCCGGCGACGACACCGACCGCAGGGTCATCGATGACGCTCAACAGGCCGATCACCAACGGTCGGCAGACGGACGCGACCGAGGGCTCGGCCAGCCCGGTCGCCTCCGCCAGCGCGGTGGCATCCTCCGCACCGGTGCGAACCACAACGCAAGCCGTGAGGTCCTTCATCGAACGGACCCAAGTCACGGTGTCATGCCGCCGTCGACGGCGAGGACCTGACCGGTGACGTAGGAGGCATCGAGCAGGAAGCAGATGGCCGGGCCCATCTCCTCCGCCGTGGCGGGGCGGCCCAACGCGGTGCGGTCCATGAGCCGGTCGCGAGCGGCGTCGGAGACGCCCTCGGTCATCGCCGTGGCCACGAAGCCCGGCGAGAGGGCGTTCACGGTGATCCCACGGCGCCCTACCTCCTGGGCCAGGGTCCGGGTGAGAGCCTCGACCCCGGCCTTCGACGCCGCGTAGGCGCTCTGGCCGGCGTTGCCGAAGCGGGCGACCGGCGTGGTCACGTTGACGATGCGGCCCCAACGGGCCTTCACCATGCCCCCACCCTCGCCGCCACCCAGCACAGCACGGTCGATGTTGAACGTGCCCAGCAGGTTGACCCGCACGGTCTCGGCCCACGTGGCCGGGTCCTGACCGATGACGAGGCCGTCGCTCCTCACTGCCGCGCAGTGCACGAGCACGCCGATCGGACCCAGCGCCTCGGATGCAGCCGCCACCACATCCTCCGCCGCTGCAGCACCCCCCAGATCACCGGCGACGACGACGGTTGGGACGTCAAGTCCCTCGGCGAGGGCCCCGGCCCGGACGGGCTGGGTGTGGGCGTGCAGGGCCACCGGCAGGCCCCGGCCGGCGAGGGTGCGGGCGGCCACCGCACCGAGGCTCCCCGATGCACCGGTAACGAGAGCGGCAGTCCCCTCCGGCCACCCACCGGGGGCGACGCGGCGAGGCACGACGGCGAGGGTACCGGTCCGACGACGGAGGCTCGGAGCCGGCCTGGGCCGGTTGTGGCCCTGGCTCTAGGGTTCGGCCGTGTCGTTCAACTCCTTCGAGTACGCCGCGTTCCTGGCGCTCGTGGTGTTCGGCTACTGGGCCATGCCCCGCACCGGGCGCAAGCTGCTGCTGCTCGGCGGGTCCTACGTCTTCTACGCCTGGGTCGACCTCCGCTTCGTGGCCATCTTGCTGGCCACCAGCGTCATCGACTTCGCGGTGGCCCGGGCCATGGGCGCCTCTCAGGACCAGCGCTTCCGCCGACTGCTGCTCACCGTCAGCGTGGGAAGCAACCTCCTGACCCTCGCCTTCTTCAAGTACTTCGACTGGTTCCGGGGCCCCGTCGAGCGCGTCCTCGACACCATCGGCTTCTCCGACCCCCAGGTCGCCCTCGTCGTCGTGTTGCCGGTGGGCATCAGCTTCTACACGTTCTCCACCCTCAGCTACACGATCGATGTCTACCGCCGCGAGATCGAACCCACCCCGTCGCTGGTCGACTTCATGGTCTTCATCTCCTACTTCCCGCACCTGCTGGCCGGGCCGATCATCCGGGCCAAGCGGATGCTGCCGCAGATCGTCAACCTGCCGATGCGGACCAAGCCCGAGCAGATGCGCGAGGGCCTCGAGCTCATCTTCATCGGCCTCTTCCAGAAGGTCGCGGTGGCCGACGCCCTGTCGCCCGCCACGGCCCAGGTGTTCTCCCAGTTCGGCGACGGCTCCGGACCGTCGGGACCGGGCTGGGTCAACCTGTGGGTCGGGACCCTGGCCGGGGTGATCCAGTTCACCCTCGACTTCGCCGGCTACTCGAACATCGCCCGGGGCAGCTCGAAGCTGCTCGGGATCGAGCTGCCGTACAACTTCCGCCAACCGCTCACCCGGTCGCGCAACTTCCGTGACTTCTGGCGTCGCGACCACATGACGCTCATGGCCTGGTTCCGTGACTACCTCTACCGTCCGCTGCGGGGACGACACCGGGGCTGGGCGTGGAGCGCGGTGTGTCTGTGCCTGGTGTTCGCCCTGTCGGGGCTCTGGCATGACGACGGGCTGGTGTGGTTGACCTGGGGCTTCGTCATGGGTGGGGTGCTCTCGCTCGAGCTGTGGGTCTCCCAGCGCGCCGATGCCCGACGGCGCGCCGCTCGACGGGCCGAGCGCAGCCGTCGACGCGAAGACGCAGCCGGGCGTGGCGCCGACGCCGACGAAGGCGAGACCGATCCGATCCCGGTGCCCTCCGCCGACCTGGGCGGACCGGCTGGCACCCCGCTCGGCATCGACCACGGCCGGGCTTCGATCGGGCTCATCGGTCGACGCGACCGGGCCGAGGAGCGCGTCACCGCCGCCCAGTTCAGTCGGCTCCCGTCGTGGTGGCCGATCGTGGCCCCCGTCTACGTCTTCATCCTGGTCGCGGTTCAGCACGCTTGGGTCCGCACCGGGTCGGTGGGCGCGAGCGTGCGCCTCTACGGGCAGCTGGCCTGGCCTCGCTTCGCGCCCGTGGACCAGAACCTCATGATGCTCTTCGTCTACGCCGTGGGTGCGCTGATCCTGCTTGACCGGCGCGAGGCGGAGATCGAGCGCAACGAGGGCAAGTCCGACCCCATGACCCTCGGTCGGGCGGTGGCCTACTCCACCATGGTGGTGCTCATCATCGTGTTCAGCGGCCAGGCTCCCGTCCCGTTCGTGTACTTCCAGATCTGAGGTTGCGGGCGGCGGGTAGGGTGCGGGCTCGTCCGGGCGGCCCAGGAGGCTCCTCTTGTCCGATGATCTGCGCTCCGACATCCTCACCGCGGTGCGTGAGGCCGCGGTCGAGGTGCTCGACTGCGATGCCCAGGACGTCACACTCGACGCCAAGCTGAGTGAGACCCTCGACGCCGACTCGATCGACGTCATCGAGATCGCGTCCACCCTCGAGCGCCAGTTCGAGGTGGCCATCGAGGACCACGAGGTCTACGACCTGGAGACCGTCGGCGGCCTCGTCGACCTCGTTGCGACCAAGAAGGGCGAATAGGCCCGGCCTCGTCGCCGTTCGCCGCTCCGCGGCACCTGTCAATGTGACCGCGCCAGCCCCCGTGGTCGACTCCCACGTCCACCTGCTCCCGGGAAGGCTGGGCGAGAAGGTGCGGGCCTACTTCGATCTGGGCTGGAAGGGCCGCCTCGCCTACCCCGTCGACCACGACCTCATCTGCGAGCAGCTTGCTGCCGAGGGCATCGACGAGGTCTGGACTCTGCCCTACACCCACAAGCCGGGCATCGCCACCGGCCTCAACGAGGCGTCGGCGGCCACCGCTTCGGGCGTGACGGCGGTGAAGGTGATCGCCGGGGCCACGGTCCACCCGGGCGACGATTCGCCGGAGCGCATCGTCCGCCACTCCGTCGAGGTTGGGGGCGCCCGGGTCCTGAAGCTGCACTGCAGCGTGGGTGGCCACCGGGCCGACGACCCGCGCCTCGACGCCGTGTGGCGCTTCGTCGAGGCGGTCCGGCTGCCGGTGGTGGTCCACGTCGGCCACGCCGGATCGGGCCGGACCGAAGCCGACGAGCTGGCCCCGGTCGAGACGATGGCCCTTCGGCACCCACAGGCGCCGATCGTCATCGCCCACTGCGCCCATCCGAACTCGACCGCTGCGCTCGACGCCCTCGGCCGACACGGCTCTCTGCACGCCGACCTGACGCCGGTGGTCGCCGACCCCGTACCCATCGACATCGCCCGCATGGAGGCCCTCCACGACCGGCTGCTCTTCGGCTCCGATGCTCCCAACACCGTGATCCCCGCCGGGACCGGGCTCGCGGCGGTGCACTCGGCCGGGCTCTCGGCCGGTGCCGTTGCCGCCATCACCGGTGGAAACGCCCGTCGCCTGATCGCCGCCGTGCGAGCCTGAGCTCCCCGCTCCCGCTCCCGCGATCGCCTGACACCCTGGAGGTCCCCATGCACACCGGCGACACGTTCGTCGAGCTCTTCGGTCGGCTGCCGGACCTGGTCGAGGGGGCCGTCGCCGACCTCGACGCCGACCAGCTAGCCACCGCACCAGCACCGGGGGCCAACACCGTCGGCTGGCTGGTGTGGCACCTGGCCAGGGTCCAGGACAGCCATGTGGCCGATCTGGTCGAGGAGGACCAGATCTGGGTGGCCGGCGGTTGGGCCGCCCGGTTCGGTCTCGGTCCCGATCCCGATCCCGCCGACACCGGCTACGGCCACGACGAGGTCGCCGTGGCTGGGGTCCGGCCCGACGGACCCGAAGCCCTGACCGGCTACTACGGCGCCGTCCACGACCGCACGGTCGCCTACGTGCGAGGCCTTTCCGCCGACGACCTCGACCGAGTGGTGGACGAGGGATGGGACCCGCCGGTCACGTTGGGGGTGCGGTTGGTGAGCGTGGCCGAAGACGACATCCAGCATGCCGGTCAGGCTGCGTACGCGCGGGGACTTCTCCTCGCCCGGTGACCGCCGCCCTCAGCCTGGGTCGGTCAGCGGGGCTGGAGCAGGCCGGCCGGGAAGCCGCCGCCGTCGACCTCGATGCGTTGGCCGGTGACGTAGGCGCCGGCCGGGCCGCACAGGGCGGCGACGAGGGCACCGACCTCCTCGGGGCGACAGACGTGGCCGAACGGGAAGGCGTCGTCGAGCTCGGTCATGTCGTCGGTGCCTCCCATGGAGCGCACCAGGCGTTGGCCCATGTCCGAGACGACCAGCCCGGGAGCGACCACGTTGACCCGGATGCCGTGGCCGATCTCCTCCTTGGCCAGGGTGTAGGCCAGCTCCTCCATGGCCGCCTTGCCCACGTTGTAGGGCGAGCCGTTGGCCATGTGGTCGCGGGTGGCGACGCTGGAGACGAACACGATGTCGCCTCGCTCACATGTCCGCATGGAGGGCAGGGCCGCCGCCGCGCAGTGGAAGGGGCCGAAGGCGTGGACCTTCACGACCTTCTCGAAGTGGGCCGGGTCGACGTCCGCGACGGGTTGGTAGCGGCTGGCGATGCCCGCGCTGGCCACGAGGATGCTCGGTGGGCCAAGGGTCTCGACGACCTCGGCCACCATGGCCTCGACCTCGACGCGGTCCTCGACCGACGCCTGTACGGCCAACGCCCGGCGGCCCTCGACCTCGATGTCGGCCACGGTCTGTTCGGCCTGGTCGCGGTGTCGGCGGTAGCCGACGGCCACACCGGCCCCGGCCCGGGCCAGGGCCAGGGCGACGCCCCGCCCAATGCCCCGCCCGCCGCCGGTAACCACCGCGACCCGACCGTTCAGCTCGTCTCCCACGCCGGCAGGGTACGTCCGCTATCCCTCGAGCAGTTCACATCACCGAGCGGGCGGCTCGGGTGAGCTGGCGCTCGATGCGGGCCGGGTCTCGGGTCGGCACAGGCCACACCATGCGATGGACCCCCAGGCCAGCCAAGCGTTCAACCGTGCGGGGTGACGGCGAGGCGCCGACCGTCACCTCGATGCGGTCTGGATCTCGATCGGCGGCCCCGGCCGAGCGGCGCAGGATCCCGAGCAGGGTGCGCAGGCGGTCCGGATCACGGTGGTTGGTGAAGTAGCCGTCGCCGATGCGCCCGGCCCGGGCCGCAGCGCGGACGCTCGGGCCGCACACCACGATGGGGATGCCGGCGGCGCTGGCCGGCGTCGGTCGGCACACGACGGGCGGGAAGTTGACGCCTGGCCCTCGGTAGGCGACCGGCTCACCGGTCCACAGCCGCCGCATGGCGTCGATCGCCGCCTCGGCGCGCGGTGCCCGGTCGGCCCACTCCGCGCCCACGGCCTCGGCCTCCTCGCGGCACCACCCGAGGCCGACGCCCAGTCGCAACCGTCCCCCGCTCAACAGGTCGAGGGTGGCGGCCTGCTTGGCCAGGTGCAGGGCGTTGCGCTCGGGGACGATGACACACGACGTGCCGAGCAGGAGCGTGGACGTGCACGCGGCCGCGAACGCGAGCCAGGTCAGCGGCTCGGGCAGGTCGGCGCCGGCCCCGATGGGCATGTCGCCGCTGACCGCGTACGGGTAGGGCGACTCGTAGTGCTCGGGTACCACGAGGTGCTCGGTGACCCACACCGAGTCGTAGCCCAGCCCCTCGGTCGTCTCCAGCAGGGTGCGCACAGCCGGGCCCTCCGCCCGGGGGCCGAACGCGGTGACCACTCCGAAGCGCATGGCCCGGCAGTCTCGCGGGCCGGCGCCCCACCCCAGCGAAGTGGTGTCGATCGCGCCGGTCAGCGGCGACGGCGACGGAGGAGGGCCCCCACGATCACCAGACCCAACACCCCAGCCACGACCGGTGCCAGCTGCCTGAGGGTGGGGGCGCCGGCGGTGCCGAGCAGGTCGACGGGCTCGGGCTCGGCCGAGTGGATCGTGCGCGGGCGCGCCGGCGACGCGGCGGGGGGGGCGGGCTTGGCGTCATCCGATGGGCCGCGCTGCCCGGCGTCGGAGGGCGTCGGGTCCTCGTCCACGGGTTCCGCGCCGGTCCCCTCCGACGCGTCTTTGGCTCCGCCGGCGTTGCCGGCGAGGACCTTCTCCTCCAGACAGTCGACGAACTGGCCGAGCAGCTTGGTGCTGATCTCGGCCAGCGCTCCCCGACCGAACTGGGCCACCTTGCCTGTGATGCTGAGGTCCGTGGTGATGGTGACGTGGGTGCCGTCGCCGTCAGGCGACAACTCGGCGGTGATGGTGGCGTTGGCGTTGCCCTTGCCACCGGTGTCTCGGCCCTGGGCCTTGATGACCCCCCTGTGGGCAGTCGCGTCGCGCTCGACGAAGGAGGCCGTGCCCTTGAACTGAGCGGTGATGGGCCCGACCTTGACCTTGACCGACCCCTTGAAGTCGTCGCCGTCGACCTCGGTGAGCTGGGCGCCAGGCATGCAGGGCGCGATCAGCTCCAGGTCGGTGAGGATGCGCCAGGCCTCGTGGATCGGAGCCGGGACGTCGAACTCGTTGGTCAGCTCCATGCCTTCAGGTCCTCCACGGTGTCGATGTCGATGGGGGTGCCGGGGCACGGTATCTCCACCACCTGGTCCGGCTCGGCGGCCATGAGCGTCCGGCCGCCGGCATCGCCGCTCGACGGCAGGTGATCCCACACCTCGCTCGCCAGGCGAACCGGATGACGGCGCTGGCCGTCGTAGGTGGCCACCGCCACCGGCGAAGGTGACGCCGCCGCCACCCGTCGCCAGGCTTCGGACTCGATCAAGGGCTGGTCGCCGAGGCCGACGACGATGGCGCCGTGGCCTTGGGCGCGAGCGTGGGCGACCGCGGCGCGCAGGGATGTGACCTGGCCCTCGGCCCAGTCGGGGTTGGTGACCATGGTGACGTCGGCGGGCAGGCCGTCGATGGTCACCGCGCCCACCACCACGATGACCTCGTCGAGCCCTGAGTCGCAGGCGGCGTCGACGGCCCAGTCGACGACGCGCCGCCCCCGCAGCGGCGCGAGCAGCTTGTGCGTCGGCCCCTCGAAGCGGCTCCCGCCACCGGCCGCCAACACCACCGCCGCGGTCGTCACCTCACTCGCCGCCGGCCGGACCTAGGCAACCGTCACCGTCGATGTATGGGGCCGTCAGTGTCGCGCAGGGAGCGCGCCGAGGTGCCGGAGCGTCGGGCGATGATCTCGGCGCAGATGGCGACGGCTGTCTCCTCCGGCGTGCGGGCTCCTACGTCGAGACCGATGGGCGCCCACAGCCGAGCCAGGTCGTCGGGGTCGGTGACGCCAGCCTCGGCCAGCCTCTTCATCCGGTTGGCGTGGGTGCGACGGCTGCCCATGACCCCGATGTAGCCGACATCGGTTCGCAGGGCACTGGCGATGGCGGGCACGTCGAACTTGGGGTCGTGGGTCAAGACGCACACGGCATCGGTCGGTCCCAGCGAGGCGCCGACTTGGTCGAGGAGCCGGTGCGGCCAGTCCACCACCACCTCGTCGGCCATCGGGAAGCGGGCCCGGGTCGCGAAGACCGGACGGGCGTCGCACACCGTGACGTAGGCGCCGAGCACCTTGGCCGCCCGAGCCAGGGCGGCGGTGAAGTCGACGGCGCCGAAGATCAGCATCCGGGGTGCAGGGGCGTGCACCTCGAGGTAGACGTGAACGGTCTCCTCGTTCGCCTCCCCGTGGGCGCCGTAGTGGCGCACCCGGCTGCGACCGGCGGCCAGCTCGCCGAGCAGGTCGCGAGCGACGACCCGGTCGAGGTCGGGGTCCCCGAGGCTGCCCATCGGCTCGGCGCCTGGTCCGGCCAGCAGCTTGGCCCCGAGGTGATCGCCCTGGATCACCGTGGCCAGCGCCACCGGGCGCAGAGCGCGCAGGGCGTCGCGGAGGAGGTCGAACAGATCCGTCTCCGGCGTCGCCCGTCCCGGCGCCGCGGCATGGTGGCCCGTCACCGCGCCTACCAGTCGACCGGTTCGATGAACAGGTGGATGGTGCCGCCGCAGGTGAGCCCGACGGCGAAGGCCTCGTCGTCGCTGTAACCGAAGGTCACCAGCCGAGGCGTGCCGTCACCGCTGAGCACCTCGAGGGCCTCGCTGACCACCGCACCCTCGACGCACCCTCCCGACACCGAGCCCACCACCATGCCGTCGTCGTTCACGGCCATGGCCGCCCCGGGGTCGCGTGGACCCGAGCCGACCAGGTCGACCACGCGCGCCAGTACCACGCGGTGCCCGGCCGCTCGCCACCGGTCGATGTCCTCCACGATGTCCCTCATGCTGCGATCACCTCAGCGACGTGCTCGATGGAAGCCAGCGAGTGTCCCTCGACGAAGGCGTCCACGTAGGGGAGGGCGGCGGCCATTCCTTGGGCCAGCGGGACGTAGCCGGGGGCCGCCTTCAGGGGGTTGACCCACACCACCCGATGCGCGACCCGGTGCAGGCGGGCCATCTGCTCGGCCAGGACGGCGGGATCGCCGCGGTCCCAGCCGTCGGAGAGCAGCACCACCACGGCCCCGCGGGCCATGCCGGGCGCGCCCCAGCGGTCGTTGAACCGCCGCAGGCCGTCACCCAGCCGAGTGCCACCGGACCAATCCGGCACCGAATCGGCGGCGGCTGCGATCGCCCCGTCGGGGTCGCGCCAGCCCAGCTGGCGGGTCACTCGCGTTAGACGGGTCCCGAGCGTGAAGGCCTCGACCCGGCGCCGCCCGACCACCGCGGCGTGGGCGAAGCGGATCAGAGCGCGGGCGTAGGGCTCCATCGAGGCGCTCACGTCGACCAGCAGCACCAGCCGCCGAGGCTTGTCCGCCGGAACCCGCCAACGAGGCTGCACGGCCTCGCCCTCGGTGCGCAAGGCCGCCCGCACCGTGGCCCGCAGGTCGGGGCGGCCCTCGGGCCGACGGGCGGCAACCCGGCGGCGCGATCGCCGGGTCGCGCCACCGACCCGGAGCCGGGCCATGGCGCGGTGCAGCTCGTCCCGCTCGTCGAGGGTGCAGGCGGCGAAGTCCTTGTCGCGCAGGGCCTCAGCGGCGCTGAACCGCACGGCCATGGTCAGCGCCGGGTCGGAATCGTCGTCGCCACCGTCGCCACCGTCGACGTCGGGCGCCTCGTCGTCGTCGTCGAGGGCCAGGGCCACCTCCGCCCTCGCCGGCGCACCAGGACCGGGCGGCGCGACCTCGGACCAGAAGGCGGCGAAGGCCCGGTCGTAGGCGTCGAGGTCCTCGGGTCGCCGGACCAGGGTGGCCCGCCCGCTCCAATAGGCCGGGTTCCGCCGGTCAAGGCCGACGACGCCGAGAGCCTCGGCGAAGGCGGCCACCGAATCGACGGACACGTCGAGCTCCGCTCGGCGCAGCAGCCGGCCAAAGGCGACCGCGGCGGCGAGGGGTCGGCTCTCGTCAAACTCCGCGGGGAGCCCGGCGTCACCGGCTACGGCAACACGCAGCAGGTCGATCGGGTCAGCCGGCACGCTGCACCGCCGCCTTCACCAGGGCCCCGACCCCGGCCTCGCGCACCCGCTCGGCATCCTCGCGGTACTTCACCACCGAGCCCAGTGTGGCCTCGACGCCGGCGTCGTCGAGGTCGCGCCGCCCGAGCATCGCCAGCGAACGAACCCAGTCGATGCTCTCGGCCACGCCCGGCGGCTTGTACAGGCCCTGGCCCCGCAGCTCGGCCACCGCACCGGCCACCTGGCGGGCCAGCGTCTCGGCCACGCCCGGCACCCGGAGACGAACTATGTCGATCTCGCGCTCGAAGCTCGGGTGCTCGACCCAGTGGTAGAGGCAACGCCGCTTGAGAGCGTCGTGCACGTCGCGGGTGCGGTTCGACGTGATGATCACCACCGGCGGCCGGGTCGCGACGACGGTGCCGAGCTCGGGGATCGTGACGGCGTAGTCCGAGAGGATCTCGAGGAGGAACGCCTCGAACTCGTCGTCGGCCCGGTCGACCTCGTCGATGAGCAGCACCGGTGCGGGCCCGTCGTCCGGGTGGTCGAGGGCTGCGAGCAACGGCCGCCGGACCAGGAATCGCTCGGTGTAGAGCTCGTCTGTCACCGCCTCGGCGCCGCCCTGCGAGAAGCGCCCCGCCGCCTCCGCCGCCCTCAGGTGCAGTAGCTGGCGGGTATAGTCCCACTCGTAGACCGCCTGGGACACGTCGATGCCCTCGTAGCACTGGAGCCGCAGCAGCTCGCCTCCGGTCCAGCGGGCGAGGGCCTTGGCCACCTCGGTCTTGCCAGTGCCCGGCTCCCCTTCGAGCAGCAGCGGCCGCTCCAGGCGCAGGGCGAGGAAGACCGCGGTGGCCAGGCCGTCGTCGGCCAGGTAGCTGTGGGCGCCGAGGGCCGACTGGAGGTCGGCCACGGAGGCGACATCGGTGGCGGACGAGGACACTGAGGTTGAGCGTACGGACGGGTGGGCGACGATGGAGTCCGCTGACCTCAGGGCCCGACCGGGATCGCGTCAGGCGCCGGCGGCCTCGAGAGCCCGACGGACCAGCACCTTGACGAGGTGAGTCCGGTACTCGACCGATGCGTTGAGGTCGGCCTGCGGCTCGGCCCCCTCAGCGGCCCTCTCGGCTGCGTCGGCGGCCGATGCTCCACTGGCCAACGCCGCCTCGACGGCGTTGGCTCGCAGCGGGGTGCTGCCCATGTTCACCAGTCCGACGCCGGTGGTGCCGTTGCGAACCGCAGCCACGCCGACGATGGCCCAGTCCTGGGCTCGTCGGTTGAACTTGACGAAGGCGTGGCCCGCCTCGGGCCCCTTGGGCACCCGAACCTCGGTGAGCAGCTCGTCGGGCTCGAGGGCCGACTCCAGGAACCCGGTGAAGAAGTCGGCGGCCGGGATGGTCCGTTCGCCACGAGCCGCCGACCGGGCCACGAGCGAGCCACCGAGGGCCAGCACCACGGCCGGCAGGTCCGACGCAGGGTCAGCGTGGGCCAGGGAGCCTCCGATGGTGCCGCGGTGGCGAACCTGGGAGTCGCCCACATGGCCGGTGGCCTCGGGCAGGATCGCCACCTGGGCCTTGAGCAGCTCGCTGTGCTCGACGTCGTGGTGGCGGGTCAGGGCGCCGATGACGATCTGGTCCCCGTCGTCACGGATGCCTTTGAGCTCGTCGAGGCGGCCGACGTCGATCAGCACCGACGGCTGGGCCAGCCGCAGCTTCATCAAGGGCAGGAGGGAGTGGCCGCCGGCCAGGAGCTTGGCTTCGTCGCCGTGCTCCGCCAGCAGGGAGAGGGCCTCGTCGACGGAGGTGGCTCGGGCGTAGTCGAAGGCTGCGGGGATCACTTCGCACCGTCCCTTCCGTCGTCGCGCCCAGTGACCTGGGCGTCGGGCCCGCCCTGGGCCGACGATGCGTCGGTGCCGACGTCACCGGCCTCGGCCCCACGCGCCGCCTGGATGGCCGACCACACCTTCATGGGCGACGCCGGCATGTCGATGTCGTGCACGCCGAGCGGGGCCAGGGCGTCGACCACAGCGTTCATCACCGCCGGTGCGGCGCCGATGGTGCCGGCCTCACCGACGCCTTTCACGCCGAGCGGGTTGGTGGGACTCGGGGTGATGGTGGACCCGGTGGTCATGTGGGGCACGTCGGGGGCGCCGGGCACCATGTACTCGGCCAGGGTCGAGGTCTGGAGGTTGCCGTCCGCGTCGTACACGACCTCCTCGAACAGAGCCTGGGCCACACCTTGGACGATGCCGCCGTGCACCTGGCCTTCGACGATCAGCGGGTTGACCTGGTTGCCGCAGTCGTCGATGGCCCCGTAGGTGAGGACGTCGACCTGGCCAGTCTCCTCGTCGACCTCGACCACGCAGATGTGGGTGCCGAACGGCCAGGAGAAGTTCGGTGGGTCGTAGGTGACCTGGGCCTCGAGGGTGGGCTCCTCCCCGTCGGGCAGGTCGTGGGCGGTGAAGGCCTCGAAGGCCACCGCGGCCAGGGGCATGGTGCGATCCGGGCTGCCCCGCACCGCGAACTCACCGCCGGCGAACTCCAGGTCGTCCTCGGCTGCCTCCATCTGGTGGGCGGCTATGCGGCGAGCCTTTTCGATCACCTTGTCGCAGGCCATGGTGACGGCCACCCCTCCGACCGCCAGGGACCGCGAGCCGTAGGTGTCCATCCCCGAAGGGGCGACGGAGGTGTCGGAGTGGAGCACGTCGACATCGTCAGGCGACATGCCCAGCTTGTCGGCCACCAGCATCGCCCACGACGTCTCGTGACCCTGACCGTGAGGGGCAGTGCCGGTGACGACCTGCACCTTGCTGGTAGGCAGGACCCGCACGGTGGCCGCCTCCCACCCGCCTGCGGAGTAGTTGAGCGACGCCAGCACCCGGCTCGGGGCCAGCCCGCACATCTCGAAGTAGCTGGAGATGCCGATGCCCAGGTGCTTTGTCTCACCGGTGTCGCGGCGGCGGGCCTGCTCGGCGCGGAGGCCGTCGTAGTCGACGAGGTCCTTGCACTTGGCGAGGGCGCCCTCGTAGTTGCCGGAGTCGTAGGTGAGGCCGGTGACGGCGGTGTACGGGAACTGGTCGGTGCCGATGAAGTTCCGCATGCGCAGATCGGCCGGATCGATGCCCGTCTTGGCTGCGAGGGAGTCCATCGCCCGCTCGATCGCGTAGGTCGCCTCGGGCCGCCCGGCACCCCGGTACGCGTCGGTGGGGGTCTTGGTGGTGAACACGCCGGTGCAGCCGAAGGAGAACGCGCCCACGTCGTACACGCCGCAGTAGAGGAAGGCGCCCAACAGCGGGATGCCGGGGGTCACGAGCTGCAAGTAGGCGCCCATGTCGGCGGTGAGATCGACCCGGACAGCGGTCACCTTGCCCTCGGCGTCGGCGGCCAGCTCGATGTGCTGGATCTGGCCCCGTCCGTGGATGGTGGCCATGGCGTTCTCGGTGCGCTCCTCGACCCAGCGAACCGGGGTGTCCAACCGGTGGGCCAGCACGGTGACGAGCAACTCGTCGGCGTAGACGTTGAGCTTGCCGCCGAAGCCGCCACCGACAGCCGGCGCCACCACTCGCAGCTGGTGCTCGGGCAGTCCAGTGGTGACCGCCAGCATCACCCGCAGGATGTGCGGGATCTGGGTGGAGGAGTAGAGCGTCAGGCCTCCGCCGGTTGGTTGGGGCACGGCGACGCACGCTCGTGGCTCCATGAACATGGGCATGAGCCGTTGCTGGACGTAGCGCTCCTCCACCACGTGGACCGCGTCGGCGAAGGCCCGGTCGACGGCCTCCTCGTCGAGCTTCAGCTCCCAGCGGTAGGAGGTGTTGGTCCCCAGCTCGGGGTGTACCAGGACGCGATCCGACAAGGCGTCATCGAGGCCGATGACCGCCTCGAGCGGCTCGTAGGTGACGTCGATGGCGTCTATCGCGTCGCGGGCCTCGGCGTTGCTACGGGCCAAGACGACGGCGACGCCGTCACCGACGTGGTTGACCTGCTCCACCGCCAAGGGACGGTGCTCGGGTGACTTCATGTCCTCGGTCACCGGCCAAGCGCACGGCATGGGCGCGGCCCAGGCCTCGGTCAGGTCGCGTCCGGTGAACACGTGCTCGACGCCGGGCAGCGAGGTGGCCTCGGTCGTGTCGACGGAGACGATGCGGGCGTGGGCGTAGGGGCTGCGCAGGATGGCCATGTGCAGCGCGCCCGGCACGTCAAGATCGTCGGTGAACTTCTCCTTGCCGGTGAGAAGGGCGGGATCCTCGCGGCGCAGCCGGCGGGTGCCGATGACCCCGCCGGCCGACGCATCCTGGCCGTCGGGCATGGTGGAGGAGAGGACGGCCGGATCGGCCTCGGCGGCGGGCTCGGACTCGACGGTGGTCATGCCGTCACCTCCTGGCGCCCGTCGGCACATTGGCGTACGGCAGCGACGATGTTCTGGTAGCCGGTGCACCGGCAGAGGTTGCCCTCGAGGCCGTCGCGGATCTCGTCGTCGCTCGGTGACGGGTTCTCGTCGAGGAGGGAGAGCGAGGCCATGACCATCCCCGGCGTGCAGTAGCCGCACTGGAGTCCGTGACACTGGCGGAACGCTTCTTGCATGGGGTGCATCTCGCCGTCGGTGGCCAGCCCCTCGATGGTGGTGATCTCGGCTCCGTCGGCCTGAACCGCGAGGACGGTGCAGGCCTTCACGGCCTCGCCGTCGAGGTGGACCGTGCAGGCGCCGCACGAGGACGTGTCACAACCGACGTTGGTGCCGGTGAGACCGACGACGTCGCGCAGGTAGTGGACGAGCAGCAGGCGAGGTTCGACCTCGTGGTCCTGCTCTCGCCCGTTGACCGTGACCGTGATCCGCAACCGGACCACCTCCTTGTCGCCGATGATCCCATGGGTGTTGGGTCACCCATCCAACACCCTTTCGACGACGCTTGCTGGGCCCTCGCCGAGTGCGCTCATGGTGGCTCGCGACCAGACGGCCCGGGCAGACCGGACCGATAGCGTGCGGTCGTGCTCGGAGGGTCGGAGGCGGCGGTCATCACCGGCCTGGGGGTCATCGGCCCCGGCGGGGAGAGCATCGAGGACCTGTGGGCGTTCCTCTGCGATCCTCGATCCCGCCCGCCCGCCCACCCGGGGCGCATCGAGTTCGACCCGGCCGCCCACCTGCCCCGTCGCGAGGCCCGGCGGATGGATCGGACCACCCAGATGGCCTGTGCGGCAGCGGATGCGGCGCTGGGCTCGGCCGGCGATGTCGGCGCGCCAGGCGAAGGAGGCGGGGTGGTCATCGCCAGCGCCTACGGGGGGCTCGACTCGCTGGCCGAGGGGGTCTTGGCGGTCGAACGGGCGGGGCCGAGCGCCGTCTCACCCGTCTACGGCACGGTCTTCCCGGTCAGCGCTCCAGCTGCGGCGGTGGCCGCCCGGGCCGGGTGGACCGGTCCCAGCGTCGGGCTCGCCGCCACCTGCGCGTCGGGCACCGTCGCGGTAGCGGAGGCCGCCCGCCGGGTGATCGACGGACGCTGTGAGGTGGCGCTGGCGGGTGGCACCGAGGCCCCGGCCATCCCGGCCGTGGTCGCCGCGTTCGAGCGGCTCACCGTCCTGTGCGCCGACCGACCCCGCCCCTTCGACGTCGCCCGGGATGGCTTCGCCCTCACCGAGGGGGCGGCGATGGTGGTCGTCGAGGACGAGGAGCGAGCTCGGGCACGAGGGGCCCGCCCGCTGGCCCGGATCTTGGGGGCGGCCGAGCGGACCGACGTGGCCGGGGTGTTCGCCCCGTCCGACGAGGCCGCCGTGCTGGTCGCCTGCATCCGGGCCGCCCTCGCCGACGCATGGCTCGATCCCTCCGATGTGGCCCACGTCAACGCCCACGGCACGGGCACCGTCGCCAACGACGCAGCCGAAGCGGCCGCCATCGTCGAGGTGCTCGGCCGAGGCGTGCCCGTCACGTCGATCAAGGGAGCCATGGGGCACACCGGGGGCGCGGCAGGAGCCTTCGAGGTGGTGGCCGCCGCTCTCAGCATCGGCCATGCCGAGTTGCCCCCGACCGCCGGGTTGGAGGAGATCGACCCGGCCTTGGCCCTCGACGTGGTGATGGGCCGCCCTCGGCCATGGACGCCGGGCCCGATCGTGTCCACGTCACTGGGCCTGGGTGGCCAGGTCGCAGCCATCGTGCTGGGTCCGCCGTGATCGACGCTCGTCCTCTGAGGTTGGTGTCGCTCGGACCGTCCCGATCGCGCGGCTAAAGGTGGCCGGACGACGGGTCGCGGTGACCGGGATGGGCGCCGTCAGCCCGGGAGGTGTCGGCCTGGACGCCTTGTGGGAGCTCGTCGTGCGGCCCACCGATGCCCCGATCACAGCCGACGTGCCGGGGTGGGACGTCGGGCGGTGGTTCGATCGGCGGGAGCGCCGCCGCACCGACGACTACGTGGCCTACGCCATCGCCGCGGCGGCCGAGGCCGACGACGCCGCCGGCCAGCCCCGCCCCGAGCCGCTGCGCCGGGCAGTCGTGCTGGGCAACGTGTTCGGACCGTCGACCGCAGCGGAGGACGCGGTGCGCACGACCGACGCCGAGGGGCCCGAGGCCGTTCCCCCGTCGGTCGGCCTGCTGGCGTCCACCTCCTCCGCGGCGGCCACCGTCGCCCAGCGACTGGGTGCTCGCGGCCCGGTGACCGTCGTGGCCGGGGCGTGCGCGGCGGGCACCCACGCCCTGGGCCAGGCCGCCGCGCTGGTGGCCTCCGGCGAGGTCGACGTCGCCTGGGCGGGCGGCACCGAGGCCGCCGTCTCGCCGGTGCTGCAGTCGTCCTACGCCAACCTGCGGGCCCTGTCACCGACCGGTTGGGTGCGTCCCTTCGATGCCCGACGCGACGGCTTCGTCTTCGGACTGGGGGCGGCGGTCCTCGTGCTCGAAGCGTTCGACGAAGCGGTCGCCCGCGGCGCGCCGGTGCTGGGCGAGGTGGCCGGGTGGGCCAACACCAACGACGCCGCCCACTCCGTGCGCCCGTCCGGCGACGGGGCCGTCGAGTGCATGGCCCTCGCCCTCGACCGGGCGAGCATCAACCCGTCCCAGATCGCCCACGTGAACGCCCACGGCACCGGCACCGTCGCCAACGACGCAGCCGAGGCGGCCGCGGTGGCCAGCGTCTGCGGCCGACATCGGCCCCCGATCACGTCGGTCAAGCGGGTCACCGGCCATGGCGTGGGGGCGGCGGGGGCGATCGAGGCGGTCGTCGCCTTGCAGGGCATGGCCCGCAGCCTGCTCCCGCCCTCGGGCATCGATCCGCGGCCGGCTCCGGAGATCGATGCCGACGTGGTGTGGGGTGAGCCCCGACCCTGGGAGCCGGGTCCGGTCATCTCCAACTCCTTCGGCATCGGGGGCATGAACGGCAGCCTCGTCGTGCTGCCCCCGGGTTGGCGCTGAGTCGCTACCGGCGGGAGGCGAAGAAGTCGGTCAGGAGCTCGGCGCACTCCACCGCCCGGACGCCGGGAACGACCTCTGACGTGTGGTTGAGGCGGACATCGACGGCAACGTTGTAGAGCGACCCGGTCGCCCCGGCTCGTGGGTCGGAGGCGCCGAACACGATCCGCTCCACCTGCGCAGCCCACGCCGCCCCGGCGCACATCGGGCACGGCTCGAGCGTGACGACCAGGCTGGCTCGGTGAAGGCGCCGCTCACCGAGCACCGCGGCGGCGTCTCGCAGGGCCAGGATCTCGGCGTGGGCGGTGGGATCACCGGTTCGCTCCCGCTCGTTGCCCCGCCGGGCCACGACACGACCGTCGACGGCGACCACCGCTCCTACCGGTGTCTCACCGGCCTCCCCCGCCGCCTTCGCCTCCACGATGGCCACCCCCATCAGCTCCTCGTCGGATCGGTCAGGGCTGCCGCTCACTGCGGCGGACCGTACCCGGCGACGAGACACGAACCCGGCAGCGCAGCACGCGCATGGGCGGACCTACGGTGCCGAGAACGCTGGTCAGGACGCGTCGATCCCTCCCTGGCCGCACCCGAGGAGGAGGGCGACCAGGGAGGGGAACAGGCGACGGGCCTTAGGCGCCGGCGATGGCGCTGAGGATGTCGGTCTTGGCTGCTCGGGCGGCAGGGCGGGCCGAGGCCAACACGCCGGCGGCAGCACCGATCACGACCACGATGGCCAGGGTCGAAACCGGGATGGCGATGCGATTGAAGTCCCCGCCGGCCGCAGCCAGGACCATCCAGGCCGCAGTCACGCCCACGGCGAGGCCGGCCAGGGTCCCCAGCGAGGACACCATGACCGCCTCCCACCGCACCATCGACCGCACCTGACGCCGGGTCTGGCCCACGGCTCGGAGCAGGCCCAGCTCGTGGCGACGCTCGATGGTCGACAGGGAGATGGTGTTGGCGATGCCCATGAGGGCGATGCCAATCGACAGCGCCAGCAGCACGTAGATCAGAAGCAACATGGTGTCGACGGTGCGCCCCTGCGTCTCCTTGAACTCCTCGCGGGTCTCGATGGTGGTGCCCGGCCACGACTCGGCGGCGTCCTGGGCGGCCCGGTCGAGCTGATCGGGGCTGACGCCGTCGGCGGCCCGCAGCAGCAGGACGGTCGGGCCGACCTGGGCGGCGTGGGGCCGCACCGTGGCCACGTCGACGAACAGGTTGCCGGCGAGGGTGGTGGTCCGGTAGATCAACCCGACCTCCAGGTCCTCCCGTTCGCCGTCGATGTAGCGAGCGGGCACGGCACTGCCCAACGTCAGGTTCCGCTCCTCCGCGTAGTCCTCCGACACCGCGACCTGCCCGGCGCCGAAGCCACCGAGGTCACCTTCGGCCACGTCGAGGTCGATCACCCGGTTGAGGTCCGCGGCGTCGGAGAAGTTGAGGAGCTGGTCGTCGCCGTCGACGTTGGCCGGCATCGACCCCAGGCCGACCGCCGTGGAGACCTCGGGGAGCTCCGAGATCGCCTCCTGCAGGCCCGGGGCCAGGCCGGTGAAGCCGTCGGGGTCGCTGCCCTGGACGATGACGTCGCCGGCCACCTGCTCGTCGACGAGAGCATCGACCGAGGCCCGCAGCGAGGCGCCGACCACACTGAACAGAGCGACGACGGCCACGCCGATGATGAGGGCGGTGGCCGTGCTCCCGGTGCGCCGAGGGTTGCGAACGGCGTTGCGGCGGGCCATGACCCCGGTGACGCCCCGAAGCCGGGCCAGGGGAGCCCCGAGGAGGCGCACCACCGGGCTGCTGACGGTCGGGGCCAAGACGATGGTGGCCAGCAGCAGGAGGGCGGCGCCGGCGCCGGCGCGGGTCGCGCCTCCGTCGCCGACCACGGCCCACAGGCCGAGCCCGATGCCGAGCCCGAGGAAGGCCAGGCCGGCGGCGGTGCGAACCCAGGTCACGCGCCCACCGTCGATCGCAGCCTCCCGCAGCGCCGCGACCGGCGCGACGCGTGAGGCGCGGCGAGCGGGCAGAAGGGCGGCGACGACCGTGACGCCTATCCCGACGCCGACGGCGAGGGCAACGGTGGCCGCGGTGACCACCAAGGCCCCCTGGGCCGTGCCGCTGAGGCCGGCGAGGAGGGCACCGAGCCCGGCGGCCAGGCCGATGCCGGCGGCCAGCCCGAGGAGCCCGCCGACGAGGCCGACGAGACTGGCCTCGATGAGGGTGGAGCCGATGACCTGGCGGCGGGAGGCCCCCAGGGCCCGGAGCAGCGCTGCGTCGCGCGTCCGCTGAGCCACCACGATGGCGAAGGTGTTGTAGATGCTGAAGGCTCCGACGATCAAGGCGATGAGGGCGAACGCCAGTAGGGCCGGGCGCAGGATGCTGACGAAGTCCCGGCCGATCTGCTGGGACTCCTCCGTGAGGGCCTCGCCGGTGATGGCCTGGGCGCCGTCGGGCAGCTCAGCTCGCAGGTCCCGCACCAGGTCGGCTTGTCCCACGTCGGGTTCCCCGGCGACGAGGAAGCTGTCGACGGTCCCGTCGGTGCCGCCGAGGTGGGCGATGGCGCCCTCCTCGGAGAACAGGGCCTGGGTGAGCGGGCCGGAGGACTCAGCGGTGCCGTAGCGGGCCACGCCCACGACGGTGACCTCGACCGGTTCGGGGGTGAAGATTCGTGTCGTGTCACCGACGGCGAGGTCACCCTGGCGGGCCGAGGCGGCGTCGATCACCACCTCCTCAGGAGCGTCCGGGGCTCGCCCATCCTTCAGGCGCCACGGGTTGAGGGCGTCGACCTCGATCCACTGCGAGCCCTGCTGCGGAGGCCCGCCGCCGCCGATGACCTCGCCCTCGGAGCTCTCGATCTGGGCCAGACCGGTGCGGACAGGGGCGACGGCCGCAACCCCGTCGACACCCTCGATCGTCGCGGCCAGCGAGGCATCGATCTCGCCTCGGGCGGAGTCGCCGAAGCCGAGCTCGACCCCAGACGAAGCCCGGACCGCAGCGTCGGTGCCGGCCGTGCCGGTCGTGAACATGTCGTCGAAGTTCTTCTGGAAGGTGTCGACCATCACCAGGACGCCGGACAGGAAGGCGACACCGATGACGACGGCGATGACGGTTGACGTGAAGCGGCGGGCGTGGGCCCGCAGGGTGCGAAGCGACAAGCGCAACATGGTGGTTCTCCTCGGGTTCGTGGGACGGGGTGTCGTGCTCGGCGGCGCTCAGTCGCCGAACCGCTTGAGGCGGTCCAGGACGGCGCTGCTCGTGGGATCAGCCATCTCGTCGACGAGGCGCCCGTCGGCGAGGAAGACGACGCGGTCGGCGTAGCCGGCGGCCATCGGGTCGTGGGTGACCATGACGACGGTCTGGCCCATGGTGTCGACGGCCCGGCGGAGGAAGCCGAGGATCTCGGCCCCGCTGCGGGAGTCGAGGTTGCCGGTGGGCTCATCCGCGAAGGTCACCTCGGGCCGGGCCAGCAGGGCTCGGGCCACGGCGACGCGTTGCTGCTGGCCCCCGGACAGCTCCGACGGCTTGTGGCTGAGGCGGTCGGCGAGGGTCACCGTGGCGACGACTTCGGCCATCCAGGCCTGGTCGACCTTGCGGCCGGCCAGAAGGGCCGGCAGGGTCATGTTCTCCTCGGCGGTGAGGGTGGGCACCAGGTTGAACGACTGGAAGACGAAGCCGATTCGGTCACGGCGCAGACGAGTGAGATCGCGGTCCGACAGACCGGACAGGTCGACACCGGCGATCTCGACGGATCCGGAGGTGGCCGTGTCCAGGCCGGCCAGGCAGTGCAGCAGCGTAGACTTGCCCGAGCCGGAGGGGCCCATGACGGCGACGAAGGTGCCTCGAGTCACGCCGACGGTCACATCGTCGAGGGCGGTTACGGCGGCCGGGCCGTTGCCGTAGACCTTGCTCAGTCCGAAGGCGCGCACGGCCGAGGCGGAGTCGGATGTGGGCGGGGCGTCGGGGCGGGTGGGAGCGATGGTGGGCACGGTTGGTCCTCCTCGGGACGGTTGGGTGAGTGACCTCATCGTCCGCTTCTGGGCCCACGATCTCGATGGCGCCGCCCACCGACTCGCCGCTGACGTTCGCCACCCACCAGAGGGGGGGACAGCCCCACCCCGAGGGGTCTACCCCGCTCCGGCCGGCTCAGCCGGCGGTGTAGCGCACCTTGACGTCGCCGGCTCCGGCCTGGGCCCGGATGGTGCGGTCGCTGCCGCGGTCGGTGTCGACCTGGACCTTGGCGTCACCGGCGCCGGCCTGGGCGTCGACCCGGTAGGTCTCCGGGCCCGGGGGGACGAGGACCTGGACGCTGCCGGCACCCGCAGTCACGTCGACGTCGCGTGGGGGCCGGGTGAACTGCAGCTCGACAGACCCGGCGCCGGCCTGGGCCCGGACGACCTCGCTGGTCAGGTCCCTGCCGATCACCGACCCGCCACCCACCCGGGCGTCGACGGCGCCGGACACCCGGGTCAGCTCGACCGACCCGCTGTTCGTGTCCAAGTCGATGTCCCCGGTGATGTCGGCAATCTCGACCCGCTCGGCCGACACCTCCACGTCGACGTCAGACGGCACGACGAGCTCGACGCGGCTGTTGCAGATCAGCCCCGCGTCGTCGCAGTCGATCTCGACTGTGAGCACGCCGGCACGCAGGCGCTGGATCACGCCGGGCCGAGAGAACCCGAACTCAGTGCTCCGGTCGATCTCCGATCGGTCGGCCGGCCCGGCCTCGATGAGCACCGACCCGGTGACCGACACGACGACGCGGTCGACGCGACCCTCGATGACCCGCGTCTCGTTCTCCTCGGTCCGGACCAACATGTTGGCGGCCAGGAACGTGCCGAAGCCGATGGCCCACACCGACAGCAGGCCGCCCAGGACGAGGGCGACGGTGCGCACCACCGGGTGTCGCCCGAGCCGCTCGGGCCTCGCGGCCGGGGTCGGCGTCGGGGCCGGAGGAAGCGGAGCAGGCGGCAGCGGGTCGATGGGAGCGAAGGTCGGCGCGGTCACGGTGCCGCGTCCAGATAGCGGAGGACGGCCAGCACACGGCGGTGGTCGACCTCCGCGGGCGGGAGATCGAGCTTCATGAAGATGTTGGACACGTGCTTCTCGACGGCCCCGTCGGACACCACGAGGGCCTCGGCCACGGCCCGGTTGCTGCGGCCCTCGGCCATGAGCTTGAGCACCTCGGTCTCGCGCGGTGTCAGCGCAGCCAGCGGACTGCGGTTGCGCGAGGTGGCCAGCAGCTGCGTCACGACATCCGGGTCGAGGGCGGTACCGCCGTCGCCGACCCGGCGCACGGCATCGACGAACTCGCGCACGTCGGCCACGCGGTCCTTGAGGAGGTAGCCGACACCGGTGGCCGATCCGGCCAGCAGCTCGGTCGCATAGCGCTCCTCGACCCACTGCGACAGCACGAGGACCGCGATCCCCGGCCAGCGGGCCCGCAGCTCGATGGCTGCACGCAGTCCCTCGTCGGTGTGGGTCGGGGGCATGCGCACGTCCATGACGACGATGTCGGGTTGGTGCTCGGCCACGACGGTCATCGCTTCCTCGGCATCCCCGGCGGTGCCCACGACCTCCTCACCGGCGTCGACGAGCAACCGGGTCAGCCCCTCTCGCAGCAGTACGGAATCCTCGGCGATGACGATGCGCATCAGGGCTCTCCCTCGCTTGACGGTGGCGCCGAACCAGGCGACGACCCGGTGACCGGCAACGGCCCGGTCAACGGCAGCGGCAGGTCAGCCCTGACCGTGGTGGGCCCACCGTTGGGACTGGTGACCCGGAACGTGCCGTCGACGGCGCGGACCCGGTCGGCCAGGCCCCGCAACCCGGATCCGCGCTCCGCGCTGGCTCCGCCGATGCCGTCGTCGCTGACCTCGACCACCAGCACCGAGCCGGTGTCGGCCACCACCGCCCGGACTCGGGTGGCGCCACTGTGGCGGGCCACGTTGGTCAGCGTCTCGGACACCACGAAGTAGGCGATGCCCTCGATCGAGGGCGGGAGGCGGCGTTCGACGCGCACGTCGACCTCGACCGGCACCGGCGTCCGCGACGCCAAGCCGGAGATGGCGGCTCGCAGGCCCCGGTCGGTGAGCACCGGAGGGTGCAGACCGCGGGCGAGGTCGCGCAGCTCGACCAGCGCGTTCTTGGCCTCGCGGTGGGCCTCGTCGACGAGGCTGCGGGCAGCGGCGGGGTCCGAGTCCAGCTTCTCGCGGGCCAGGCCCAGGCTCATGGCCAGGGCCACGAGTCGCTGCTGGGCGCCGTCGTGGAGGTCGCGCTCGATGCGGCGGCGCTCGGCCTCGGCCGCGTCGACCACGTCGGCCCGGCTCGATTCGAGGGTGTCGACCCTCTGGCGCAGGGCGGCGGCCTCGCCTCCGCCGAGGAGTCCGTCGGCCATGCCCAGTGACAGGCGGCTGAGTCCCCGGCTCACCCATGGTGCGCCCAGGAGGACGACCACCCCGATCCCCGCGGCGGCGAGAGCCTCGGCTCCCGGCTGGATCGACCACCACAGGAGTCGGGCCCGCTCGGCCGGCGCGGCGCCGACGTAGAG
>Ga0136640_10000064_pt1 | contig 35054 bp, 37 predicted proteins | sample AntDrymUQ8642106_2_FD_105498 | JGI IMG/M metagenome (GOLD analysis project Ga0136640, IMG submission 105498) | Polar desert sand microbial communities from Dry Valleys, Antarctica - metaG UQ864 (21.06) | ecosystem: Environmental > Terrestrial > Soil > Desert | place: Antarctica: Dry Valley...
ATGAAGTTGTCGTCCTGCAGGAAGATCGCTGCGAGGCCCATCGCTACGCGCCGTCCGCCGCGGGCGCCTTCGCCGGCGCCTCCTCGGGCGTCGGGTCGGGCTTGCGCTTGAACATGCCCAGCATCCGGTCCGTGACGAGAAAGCCGCCGATGACGTTGATCGTGCCGAAGATGATCGCGATGACGATGATCGCCCGGCTGAAGAAGTCGTCGGCGTAGGCGATCGCGATCAGCCCGCCGAGCAGGACGATGCCGTGGATCGCGTTCGTGCCCGACATCAGCGGCGTGTGCAGCGTGTTGGGCACCTTCGAGATCACCTGAAAGCCGACGAACGCGGCAAGCAGGAGGATCGCGATCTCCGTCAGCAGTCGGCTGCCCGACGAGGTCTCGGCCGCGGCGGCGACGAGCGGCAGGAGGTTCATGACTCGGCCTTCTCGGTCTCGGCGGCGGCGGGCCCCGCCGCATCGACGGCCTTCTTCGCCCCCGGATGGACGATCTCGCCGTCGCGGGTGATGCAGGCGCCCGCGATGATCTCGTCGTCGAAGTTCAGGCTCAGCGCGCCGTCGTCGTCGACGAGCAGCTCGAGCAGCGACTGCACGTTGCGCGCGTAGAGCGCCGAGGCGTGCTCGGGCATCGACGCCGGCAGGTTCAGCGGCGAGACGATCGTGACGCCGTGCTTCACGACGACCTCGCCGGGGTCGGTGAGCTCGCAGTTGCCGCCCGACTCGCCGGCCAGGTCGACGATGACGCTGCCGGCCTTCATCTGCTCGACGCTGCGAGCTGTCACGAGGATCGGGGCACGGCGCCCCGGTACGAGCGCCGTCGTGATCACGACATCGAACGTCGCGATCTTGTCTGCGAGCTCGGTCTGCTGAGCCGCCTTCTCCTCGTCGGTCAGCTCGCGGGCGTAGCCGCCCTCGCCCTCGGCGCCTTTGCCGGCCTCGAGCTCGAGGAACGCCGCGCCGAGCGAGCGCACCTGCTCGGCGACGGCGGCGCGCACGTCGTAGCCGGTGACCTGGGCGCCGAGGCGCCGTGCGGTGGCGATCGCCTGCAGCCCGGCGACGCCGGCGCCGAGCACGAGCACGCGCGCGGGAGGCACCGTGCCGGCCGCCGTCATCATCATCGGAAAGAAGCGCCCGAGGTGCTGGGTGGCGAGCAGCACCGACTTGTAGCCCGCGACGTTCGACTGCGAGGACAGCGCGTCCATCGCCTGCGCGCGGGAGATCCGCGGGATCGCCTCCATCGCGAAGGAGGTCGCGCCGGCTTTTGCGAGGGCGCTGATGCCATGGGCGTTGGTCAGCGGGCCGAGGAAGCCGACGAGGACCGTGCTGTCGCCGAGCTTGGCGATCTCGTCGTCGCTGGGAGCCGCGACCTTTGCGACCACGTCGGCGCCCCAGACCTCGTCGGACAGGGTGGCGCCCGCCTCCTCGTACACCGCGTCGGTGAGCATCGCGTCGTCGCCGGCGCCGGGCTCGACGACGAACTCGAAGCCCTTGGCGGCCATCTTCTTGATGACCTCGGGTACGAGCGCGACGCGGCGTTCGCCGGCGGCGGTCTCCCTGGGAACTCCTACCCTCATGCGACGGGGGAAGCTATCCCATCCGTATTGCGCCTATGCGTCAGCGGATCGGAAACGGCTTGCGAGCGAGCCCGGTCAGCGCCTGGGCGGTGACCCACACCGGCGTCTGCGCGCCCGTGCGCGAGTAGCGCACGGCGCCCGACCCGCTCTGCAGCGAGCGCAGGTAGGCCAGCGGCGAGCGCGATCCGCGCCGGCGCACCCGGTCGGGGTTGCGCCCGGCGGCGGCGAGTCCCTGGATCGCCCACGCCGTCGACTGCGCGTTGGAGCGTCCGCCGATCGACAGCGGCATGCCCCCGTCGGCGTTCTGGCGCGCGGCGAGGAACGCCGCCGCGCGGGCGACGGTGCGCGTGCGGCGCTTGCCGGCCGCGACGAGCCCCTGCAGCGCCGCGGCCGTGTCGTCGATGCCGCTGGCGCCGCCCTTGCCGGCGAAGTTGAAGCCGCCGTCGCGGTTGTGCTGGCCTGCGAGCCAGCCGGCGGCGGCGCGGATCACGCGGTCGCTGCGCGGCCGGCCGCCGGCGCGCAGCGCGAGGATCGCAAACGCCGTCTGGTTGACGAGGCCGGCGAAGGAGCCATTGCGCCGGCGCCTGCGCGAGAGCTCGGCGACGAGGTTGCGCCCGCCGACCGAGCGCGCCGAGCGCCGCCCGGCGCGCAGCGCGAGGATCGCGCGCTCGATGTCTCCGGCACCGCGGGCGCGCCCGATGTTGCGCACGATGTAGTCCACGCCGGAGCGCCCGCCGCGCCGCACGCTTCGCGGATCGCGGCCGCTGGCGGCGATGCCCATCACGGCCCAGCTCGTGTACAGCGGATCCGAGCCACGGCCGCGATCGCTGCCGAAGCCGCCGTCGGCATTCTGCGCGCCGGCGAGGAAGGCGACCGCGCGCGCCTGCGAGCGGTCGGCGGCGCGCGCCTCGCCCGCCGACGAGGAGAAGCCAAGCACGACGGCGAGCGCGGCGGCCACCGCGCCGAGGCCGGCGCCGGAGCGCAGCGTCGCCGGCAGCCAGACGACCTCCAGCCGCTCGCGGTAGCGATCCAGCGCGCGCACGAGCAGCGGCCCGAACGCGAGGCAGAAGAGGACGTTGCCGAACGCGTGCGCGATGTTGAACGGCACCCCGCGACCGGCCACGAGCAGGTACTCCTGCCATGAGTGCGCGGAGTAGAGCACCCACAGGTGCAGGTCGAGAAACGAGCCGTACGCCAGGCCTGCCAGCGCGCAGGCGCCTGCCAGCGCCCAGCGGCCGAGATCGCGGCCGAAGACGCGCGCCAGCAGCGCGCCGAAGACGCCGACCGCCCCCCAACCGGCCATCTGCCACGGCGTGAAGGGGCCCTGGCCGAAGAAGACGTTGGATGCCAGCGCGCCGACGGCGCCGACGACGAAGCCCGGTGCCCCGCCGAGGGCGTAGCCCGCGAGCAGCACGATGTCGGTCGTCGGCTTGATGCTCGGCAAGGGCGCGAAGGCGACACGGCCGAGCGCGGCGAGCGCGGCGAGCGTCGCCACGAGCGCCAGCAGCTTCGCCGACGGCCGCGCGCGCTCGTACCACGCGAAGCCCGCGACGAGTGCGATCGCGAGCACGGCGAACGAGGCGAGCTGCCAGGTCATGGCCGGACCTCGACGGTCATCCGCGAGCGCAGCATGTCGGCACCGTCCTCGGGCAGCAGCGCGCCGTCGACGATCCGCGCGGTCTCCGTGGCGAAGTACCAGCCGCCGCTGAGCAGCTCCGCCACCGGTCCGTCGGCGATCGGGCGACCGTCGGCGAGCAGGACGACGCGCTCGGCCGCCAGCGCGGCGAACTCCGGGTCGTGCGTCGCAATCAGCACGGCGCTGCCGGCCGCCGCGGCCGTGCGCAGGTCCGCGGCGAGATCGCCCTTGGCGGCGCGGTCCATGCCGCGCGTCGGCTCGTCGAGGCACAGCGCCGCGGGCGGCTGCGGGCCGTCGCAGACGATCGCGAGCGCGAGGCGCTGGCGCTCGCCACCCGACAGGTCGCGCGGGTGGCGCCCCGCGAGCGCCGTCAGGCCCGCGCGCTCGAGCGCCTCGGCGCCGACCTCGTCGCCGACGCGGTCGGCGAGGAAGTAGTCGTTGGGGTTCTGCAGCAGCAGCCCGACGCGCCCGGCCGACTCGACGCGCCCGCGCGTGGGCTGCAGCAAGCCGTTGGCATGGCGCAGCAGCGTCGACTTGCCGGCGCCGTTTCGGCCCATGAGCGCGACCCGCTCGCCGGGGGCGAGCGCCAGATCGACCCCGCGCAGCACGGCGCGACCGCCGGAGCGCTCGTGCCAGACGCCGTGAAACGCCAGCGCGGGCGGCGTGCCCACGACGCGGCGACGCAGCAGTCCGCGGCGCGGGAGCGGCGGCGCAGCCTGCTCGGCCGCGGGCGGCGTCTGCACCGCCAGCAGCCCGTGGGCGCGCAGCGTCGCGCGCGCCTCCTTGACGCCGCTGGGCGGCGGGCGCAGGCCCGCGCGGGCGAATAGGCGCGCGCCGGGCGTCGCCAGTGCAGGCGCGCGCTCCGCCGCCCATTGCAGGAAGCCGCGCGGCGGCGCGTCGCAGACCAGGCGCCCGCCCTCGAACGCGAGCACGCGATCGGCGGCCGCGAGGCAGCGCTCGAGGCGATGCTCGACGAGCACGATCGTCGTCCCCCACTCCTCGTTGAGGCGCCGCAGCAGCCACACGAGCTCGTCGCCGGCGACCGGATCGAGCTGCGAGGTCGGCTCGTCGAGCAGCACCAGCCGCGGGCGTCCCGCGAGCGCCGCGCCGAGCGCGACGCGCTGCAGCTCACCGCCGGAGAGCTCGTGCGTGGAGCGCTCGAGCAGGTCGCCGATGCCGAGCGCGAGCGCCGTCTCCTCGACCCCACGCGCGACCGCGCCGGCACCGTGCCCGCGGTTTTCCAGCGGCAGCGCGAGCTCGCCGCGCACCGTCGACAGCACGACCTGCGTCTCGGGATCCTGAAACAGCGTGCCGGCGACCGCCGACAGCGCCGCCGGACCGTGCTCGCGCGTATCCAGCCCGCCCGTCACGACGCGCCCGGCGAACTCCCCGCCATGGAAGTGCGGAACGAGCCCGCAGGCGGCGCGCAGGAACGTCGACTTGCCCGACGCCGACAGCCCGGCTGCGACGACGAACTCGCCCGCGGCGATGTCGACCGACACCCCGCGCAGCGCCGGCTCGCGGGAGCTCGGGTAGCGGTACGCGACGTCGTCGAAGCGCAGGATGCTCACCGCAGCACGCCCCGGCGATCGGCGAACGGCAGGATCGCGACGGCCACGATCGCGACGGCGAGCAGCCATTCGCTCGGCCCCGTAGCGACGACCGTCAGCGGATAGGCGTCGAAGCCGCCCACCCCGAGCAGGCGCGCGCCGCAGGCCAGCACGACGAGTCCGGTCGCCGACGCCGCGAACGCGAGGTCGTGGCGCGACCACGGCTCGCGCAGGTGCCGCCGGCCGCCCTTCGCCGCCGGCGTCGCGTAGCCGCGCACCTCGAGCGTCGCCGCGACGTCGAGCGCGCGGTCCAGCGCGCCGGTCGTGACGGCCCGTACGATCTGAAGGCGCTCGGCGGCGCCTGGGCGCGGCGTGGCGCCGGGGCGGCAGCGGCGCGCATCGGCCAGCCGCCGCGCGTCGCGGCCGAGCACCGGCACGAGCCGCACGGCGAGCGCCGCGGTCAGCGCCGAGCGCACGGAGATCCGGCGAAAGCCGCGCAGCAGCTCGTCGGCGTCGACGGTCGCCCCGAGCAGGGCTCCGCCGGCCAGCACGACCAGCAGCGCGCGCAGGCCGAGGACGGCGCCGAAGATCAGCCCTTCGCCCGTCACGTCGAGCCGTCCCAGCGGCCCGAGCTCGCCCAGGCGCAGCAGCACCGTCAGCCCCTGGTCGGCGACCAGCGGGTTGACGAGCGCGATCACGAGCGCGAACGGCACGCCGAAGAGCGCGGCGCGCAGCAGCATCCGGCCGACCCCCGCAAGCATTGCGGCGGCGACGATCGCGATCGCGATCGCGCCCAGCACGAGCGGGTTCTCGAAGGCGAGCACCGCTGTCACGAGCGCGGCCGCATAGGCAGCCGCGACCGGGGCGCGCGCGGCATGCAACGGGCTCGCTCGGCGAACGTGGAACATCAGCGCGCCCGCGCCGGTACGGCGATCGGCAGGTCATCGGACACCGCGAGCGCGTAGCGGTTGCTGAGCGCTCCCTCCTCGAGCGCTCGCGCGGCGCTCGCGACGCCGGCGTCGTCGGTGCCGGTGACGAACCACACGGGCTGACGGTCCTTGGCGCGCGTCGCCGCCACGAGCCCGCTGCCCGCGCGCAGCGTCCGCGCGGTGGCGCCGCGGGGGTCGAGCACGGCAAGCTCCTCGCCTGAGGCATCGAAGCGCGCGAAGACGCCGCTCGCCCGCGGGCCGGCATCGACGGCGACGGCCTCGGCGTCGCGGCCGCGCAGCTTGCTCCACGGGCCGACGAGGATCCGCAGCGTGTCGTCGGCCGCGCTGCGGCTGATGTTGCTGCGTCCGATCGGGATGCCGAGCGCGATGAGCTTGTCCGCGACGACCTTGCACGCGCCGGCGTTCGGATCGGCGCACTCGACGCGCACCGGCAGCCGCTTGCCGGCGTCCCCGTGCACGAAGGGCTCGGGATAGGACCCCACGACCGCGCGCACGTCGGGCGTCAGGCCCCAGTCGTGATGATCCCACCAGATGCGGTCGCCGCCGTGCACGTCGACGGCCCCGGCACCCTGGTCGGTGAGGCTGCCGTTGACGTAGATGAACCAGTCGACCGGCCGCCCTCCGCGGCGGCCGCCGGCCACGCCGTCGATCGACTGCACGAACTCGCCGCCGTAGCGCGTCTGGACGGTCGCGTTGCGCCGCAGCACGCGCATCACCGTGTCGGCGCCGGCGACCTTCGCGTCGTCGATCTCGATCAGCGCCCGCTCGCCGAAGTCACGCGTCACGGCGAGCCCGACCGGCGCGCCGGGCCCGTCGCCCGCTCCCACCCCGCAGCCGCCGAGGGCGACTGCGGCACACAGCGCGGCCAGCAGGCCACGGGTGCTCCTAGCCGACATGGAAGACGATCCGGTTGGCGCCACGGCGCCGCGTGTCGTCGCGGTTGTCGCGCTTGTCGACGGCGAAGACGTCGAGCACGTAGCGCCCGCGCGGAAGCCGCGTGGGCAGCAGGTAGTCCACCTGCTCGCGATCGCCGACCGTGAACGGGAAGCCGCCCGCTGCGTTGAGGACGCCCTTGCGGTTGCGCTTGAAGCGTTCTGCCCTGCCGCTGAAGTACGTGACGCGCCCGCGATCGGTGCGGCTCAGGCGCAGCTTGACCGCCTTCAGTCCGGAGGGATCGGGGTCGACGCGCGCCTGCAGCCGGCGGGGAGCGCCCGAGCGCGTGAATCGCCGGCCTTCGCGGATGCCCGTCAGCACGGCGGCAGGAGCGGTCGAGTCCTGCGTGCCGCAGCGCCCGTCGCGCCCGTTCGTCGCGCACGCCGCTGCCGGCGCGCCGGCTGCCGGCGCGACGGCGATCGAGCCGGCGGGGACGCCGCAGGCGGGACCGCTGCTCGCGCAGACACGCTCGCCGGCGGAGCGCGCGTTGCCCGGGCGCGTCGCCTTCAGCATGCGCGGCCCGTCCGTCGCGATCGTCAGCGTCGCGACGCCCGCGGCGTTCGTCGTCGCGGAAGCGTCGGCGCCCACGACGGTCGCGCCCGCGACCGGCGCCGACGTGCCGCTGCCCGAGTAGGCGACGACGCGCACCTCGAACGCCGCGCCCGGTGAGACGAGCGCCGGCGCCGTCAGCCCGAGCGGTCGCACCGGCGCGTTCGCGCAGGCCGATCCGTTGAACTCGCAGCGCGCCACGAAGAACAGCACGTCGTCGCCCTCCTGCAGCTCGGAGGTCGCGCCGCAGATGCCCTCGCCGGCCTCGCGGTTGTTGATCCACAGGCTGAAGAAGTCGGGCTCGGGAAACGCGTGCGTCTCGCCCAGGATGCGCTCGACGCTGTAGCCGAAGGCGCTGAACCAGGCTCCGCCCCAGTTCCCGCCCGTCGCGATCTCCAGCGCCCCGGCCGCGCTCGTGCCGCTGCACGTGTGGCCGGGCATGCCGTCCTTGTTGACCGCGGTCGTGGTCGTCCTGATCGCGGTGCGCTCCAGCAGCGTCGCGGACGCCCCCTCGACGCGGACGGTGACGTTCGCCGGTGCCGCCAGAGCGGCGGGAGCGGACACGAGCAGGGCAAGCGCGGCCGTGAAGACCGCCAGCAGACGTGATGACATTCGAGGCACCCCTTTCCACGAGGGCGTTCGCGTGGGATGGCCGGAGGCAGGTCTCCTGGCTTCCGGGCCTACCGTCTCCGCGCCTTCCCGGCCCGCTCTGCAGGACCAGTGGCTACGCCCGATGAAGGGCGCGTGCGGGCGGCTTCACCCCGGTTACAGTGGCGGGTCCGCGCCGGATTCGCACCGGCTTCCCTTCACCACCGACCAATGACCGCGCCAGTGTAGCGTTGGGCCCACGATGACGGTCAACCTCACGCGCATCTACACACGCCTCGGCGATGGCGGCGAGACGCATCTCGGCGACATGAGCCGCGTCCCCAAGACGCATCCGCGGATCGAGGCCTACGGCGACGTCGACGAGCTCAACGCGCAGATCGGGGTCGCGCTCGCGATCGCGACCCTGCCCGAGCGCTACGGCGAGTGGCTGCGGCGCGTGCAGAACGACCTCTTCGACGTCGGCGCCGACCTGTCTGTTCCCCCAGGCGGCGAGCGCGAGCGCCTGCGCCTGCACGCCGGCCAGGTGACCTGGCTCGAGCAGGCGTGCGACGAGGTCAACGCGACGCTCGAGCCGCTGCGCTCGTTCGTGCTTCCCGGCGGCACCGCGGCCGCCGCGCAGCTGCACGTCTGCCGCACGGTCTGCCGCCGCGCCGAGCGCCGCGCGCTGCTCGTGCAGGACGCCGGCCCCGAGGTCGTGCGCTACCTGAACCGCCTGTCGGACCTGCTGTTCATCCTCAGCCGCGGCGCCAACGACGGCGACGAGCCGTTGTGGGAGCCCGGCCGCCACCAGGACGCTTGATGGACGACGCCGCGATCGTCGCGCTGCTGTCGCGCATCGAGCCGTCCGAGGGCGAGATCCCCAAGCCGCCGTTCATGGCGGCGATCCCGGCTGGGCCGGTACTCGAAGCGGGCGTCGACGTCGACGCCGTCGACGCGTGGGTCAAGGCCCGCGGCGGCTGGACGCATCGCACCCCCGCCCACCTCGCCCGGCCCGACGGGGAGCGCGAGCGGCTGTTCTTCATCGTCCCGAAGGGCCATCTACAGACACGCGGCGCGGCGCCGTCGGCATACAAGCCCGTGCCGGCGAGCCGCCCAGCCGCCCCCCTGGGTGCCCCGGCGGGCGGACCGAGCGGCGGCTCCGGCGCGCCCGTCGTGCCGGGGCTCGCCTCCGCCACCCCGATGGCGTTCATCGCCACCTCCGACCTCCCGGCCGCGCGAGCCTTCTACGGGCACGGGCTCGGCCTCGCGCTCACGGGCCAGAGCCCGATCGCGTGCACGTTCGACGCCGGCGGCACGACGCTGCGCGTCGTCGCCGTCGAGCGGGTGATGGTCGCGCCCTACACGGTGCTCGGCTGGACGGTCGCCGACCTGGTCGCAACGATCGGCGACCTGGCGCCCCGCGGCGTCGACTTCGAGCGCATGGACGGCATCGAACAGGACGAGCTCGGCATCTGGAGCGCGCCCGGCGGAACGCTTGTCGCGTGGTTCAAGGACCCCGACGCCAACCTGCTGTCGCTGACCCAGTTCTGACTACTTGCGAGCCTCCGCCCGGCGGCGGATCTCGTCCTTGATGTCCTTCGCCTTGCGCTTCTCCTTCGCTGCCTTGTGCGCTGCCTCGTTGCGCTGCTGCACCTCGAGGATCTTCGCCTTGTGCGCTGCCTTGACCGGTCCCGATGCGTCATCGGCGCTCATGTGATGCCTGCCTCTCGCTCCCGTTTGAATACCCCAGACCGGTCGCGGGATGCGGGGAGCGCAGGCATCCGGCGGCGGCAGCTACCGACCTAGACTCGCAGATGCGCGTGCGCGACGGGAGGGCGCGCGCACGTCGGCTGTCACCGGAGGGTCGCTATCGTCGCCTCGCATGAGCGACGATCCGATCCGCACGCTGCTGTGCAGCCTCACGCCCGCCCCCTTCATCTGGTCGCCCAACGGGACCGTGGTGATCATGGACAACCACGTCCAGGAAGCCGGCGGTGACAGCGACGCCGTGGGCGAGTGGGTCGAGGCGCGCGGCGGGATGATCGACCGCACGCTGCCCGTCGTCGCCACGCGTCGCGGGGTGACGGCGATTCCCAAGCCGGTCGGCAAGCGCTACTACGTCGTGCCGGAGACCGCGCTCGGCGATTGACGCGCGACGGGTTCGCCCGTTCAGCCCGGAAACGTTCCGCCGGACATGCCGGCCCCGATGAACATCGCGTAGCCGACGAGGACGAGGACGACGAACGGGGCGACGCGGGCCTTCTCGTTGAGGCAGATCCAGAAGAAACCGACGATCTTCCCGCCGATGGCGATCAGCAGGCCCATCACCAGCAGCGAGTTCGCCATTGCGCTGACGATATCCGTGACGGCCCGCGGTGCCGAGCGCGCCGGCGCCAGATCTGCGATCGCGGCCCGCTCCGGCCGCTGTGCGAGCATCGTCGGCGCGTGGACGACGAACCGCTCTTCATGATCATGATGCTCGTCCACGACGACGGCCCGCAGGGCGTGTCCGTGTGGAAGGCGGCGCTCGTCGAGGGCCACGGCCGCGCCGTGACGCGCGGGCAGGCCGAGGCGATCGTCGAGCAGGAGGGGCCCGGCCCGCGGTTTCTGTATCCGTACACGCCGCAGACCGCCCATCTCGCGCCCGACGGCGGCGCCTCGCCGCCCCTGACGATGCCCCCGAGCGACACGCTGTGGGACTACGGCGAGCCGCCCCACGTCGACATGGTCGCGGTGCTGCGGGCCGCGTACTCCGCCGCGGGCGAGACGCCCCCGCCACCGGACGTCGACAACGCGTCGATCGAGGTCGTGACCGTGCTCGAGATCGCCGCCGAGTGGTTCGGCCCCGCGGACGCGCACCGCGTCGAGAGCGCGTTCGACACGCTCGTGATGGACCTCGGCGGCAACCGTCATGGCACGCCGCCGTTCTACGGCGTGCCGCTCGAGGCGCTCGGCGTGAGCTGAGCGACGTCCGGCGGGCCGTACCCTGACTGCATGGCCTACACGAACGCCGAAGCACGCCAGGACATCCTCGACATCGTCGCCGAGGCGATCGACGAGCTGGCGACGGCGCTGGCCGCACTCGGGGCGGCGTACGAGCTGCTCGACGAGCATCACGCCGACGACCTGGAGGAGCAGCTGTTCCGGCCCGTCCAGGTCGCATACGGGCGCGCGAAGCGCACGCACACGAGCTTCGCGCAGCGCGCCGCGCTGGCCACGCGGACGTTCGAAGCGGCCTCGCCCGGTGCTCCCTCGACCGGCGCGAAGGGCTTCGTCGAGGTCGCTGTCGAGCGCGTCGGGGCAGCCGACGTCGTCCTCTCGACGCTCCAGGACTCGATGCTGCCGGTCGAGGTCGGCGACCCCGAGCTGCGCGCCGGCCTTGCCGAGGTGCGCGAGCTGATCGGCGGCCTGCCGGGGCGCGCGCGCGAGGTCGTCCGCACGCTCGGGCGCTGATCGCCGCCCGGTGAACATGTCGTTCTCGCGCTCGACCCTGGACGCCAGCCCGCCTTAGGCTCCGTTATGTGGCGAGCGAGGTCGAGACCGCCGGCCTGCACCACGACGCCACGTTGCGTGACGTCGCGCGCGAGTGGACGCGCATCGGGTGCATCGGCTTCGGTGGCCCGCCGGCCCACGTCGTCCTGCTGGAAGAGCTGTGCGTGCAGCGGCGCCGTTGGCTGAGCGCCGACGAGTTCGAGGACGCGATCGCATCGACGAACCTGCTGCCCGGTCCCGGCTCGACGCAGCTTGCGATCTTCTGCGCCTGGCGCGTCGCGGGCATTCGCGGCGCGCTCATCGGCGGCGCCGGGTTCATCCTGCCCGGCCTCGTCGTGATCCTGGGCCTGGCCGTCCTGTTTCTCGCGAACGCGCCCCCGCGCTGGGTCCGCGGAGCGGGTGCGGGCGCCGGCGCCGCCGTCGCGGCCGTGGCGCTGCGTGCTGGCAGCGATCTACTGCGACCGGGCTGGAGGCGCGTCACCGGCGCCGGGCGCGCGCGCTGGATTGCCTACGCGCTGACCGGCCTCGTCGCGGCGGCGGTGGTCGGGACGTGGCTCGTGCTGCTGCTGCTCGCATGCGGCTTCGTGGAGCTGACGTGGCGCCGCACGCGCCGGGCGCGACCGAACCTGCACGCCTGGCCACTGCTGCCCCTTGCGCTGGCAGGCGCCGGTGGGCTCGGCGCGCTGGCATGGGTGGCGCTGAAGGTCGGCGCCCTGTCCTACGGCGGCGGCTTCGTGATCATCCCGCTGATGCAGGCCGACGCCGTCGACACATACGGCTGGATGACGAGCGCCCAGTTCCTCAACGCGGTGGCGCTGGGCCAGGTCACGCCGGGCCCCGTCGTGCACACCGTCGCGGTCGTCGGCTACGCCGCGGCCGGCATCGGCGGGGCGCTGCTCGCCACGGTGGTCGCGTTCGCACCGTCCTTCTCGTTCGTGCTGATCGGCGCCGACCGCTTCGACCGCCTGCGCAGCAACGCGAGCGTGCGTGGCTTCCTCGACGGCGCCGGCCCGGCCGCCATCGGCGCGATCATCGGCTCGGCGATCCCGCTCGCGCGCGCGCTCGAGCAGCCATGGCAGCTCGCCCTGCTGGCGGCCGCGATCGTCGCGCTCTTCGCGCTGCGCCGGGGCGTCGTCCTCACGCTGGTGGCTGCGGGGATCGCCGGTGCCGCGCTCGCGCTGGCAGGCGCGTCCCTGCCACCGGGGTAGCCCAGCGAGGTCGCAGGCGCGTCAGCCGCGGTCCAGCGCCGTCTGCAGCGCCCGTTCGAAGGCTCGCAACCCGAAGGAGCCCTCCAGGCGCGCGGCGACCCTGCCGTCGGCGCCGATCGCAAACAGCCATGGCTCCGTTTGCAGCCCGAAGCGGCGTAGCGGCTCGCGCAGCCCCTTGCCGACCTCGTTGTCGACGAAGACCTCCTGGTGGATGAACTGCACGCGCTCGCCGAACTTCTCGCGCAGCTGCAGGGCTATGTCGACGACCGGTCCGCAGGTGCGCGACTGACACAGCTGCGGGGTCGCGAACAGCAACGCGACGGGCTTCTTGCCGAGGACGTCCTTCAGCGACGTGTCGTGCAAATCGCGCGCGGGCGGCAGCCGCGTGTCGACGGCCTCGATCGAGCCCGCCGAGGCGACGGTGTCGGTCTCGATCGCCGGCGCCTTCTCGCCCACGGCGGGGATCGGGCTGTCCTTGCGCACCGTGATCTGCGCCGGAGCGGCCACGAGCCGGCCCGTGACCTTGCTGACGACCAGCACCGTCCAAGTTCCAGGTCGTGCGAGCGCGACCGCGTCGGCCTGATAGACCGCGGCGAACGGGTCGCCCTCGGTCGCTGCCTGCTGCGATCGGAAGGCGGTCTCGGTCACCAGCAGGTCCGCGGGCGCGAGGTACGGGCCGAGCACCCGGCGCGAGCCCGGCGACCGCGCGACGTAGACGGCAGAGGGCGCGTACACGAACGCGTTCTTGTCGTTGAGCACACCGAATGCGAGCCGGTTCTCCCCCGGTGTGAAGACGGTCGTCGCGAGCCCGATCTGCGTGCCCGTGGCGCCGATCGAGTCCGCGAACGCCTGCAGCGACTGGCCCTTGGACGGCACCGGAAAGTCCTCGCGGCTCGGCGTGTCGGCGCCGTTGAGCATGGCTCGCTGCTTCGCGGCGGCCGGCTGGTCACCGGCGTTGTCGCTCTCGCCGCCGCCGCAGCCGCCCGCGAGCAGAGCGGCGCAGGATGCGGCGAGGAGGGTCAGGGTTCGTATGCGTGTAAGGGCTCGGAGGATGCCCGTCAGTATCGCGAGCGCGACGGGGGTCGACGTCGGTCACGCGCCGAGGGCAACCACGAGCGACACGACTCCGGCGAACACGAGCATCAGAACCACGAGCGCGACGGAGGTCGCCAACTCGAGGTGCTGTTGCGTTCATTGCGTCTATCACCTGCCATGGCCCGCATGCCTCGTCGCCGTGTCTCCACGACTCCGCTCTCGTGGACCTGCAGTTCATGCAGGGCGCGCCGACGTGGACGTCGCCTGAGCCATCTCTGGGGCCTCGCCTGACCGTGGAGTTCGAGGACGGGCGGATCGTCTTCGCACACCTGACCGCCAGGACGGCGCAAACATTGGCCCGCGCCGCCGAGATCGGCGAGGAGATGCCCTGCTCGAGCTCGGTGCTGAGCTGTCGAGCTCGGAGGCGGCCACGCTCCTGGGCATGTCGCGCCCCTCCCTCATCAAGCTGCTCACTTACAACGAAACCCAGCCGAAGCGGCATCTGCCGACCCGGGGGATCCTGCAGATCAACAACCCCCACCGGATGCCAAGCTGCGGCCCGGCTGGGTCCGCGAGACGGTCGTCGCCGTCCTGGCGTCTTCCGCTGAACCGCTGCGTCCGCAGGAGGTCATGCTGCAAGCTGGGCGGATGCGCGGGCGCGCTGTCGCCGCGTCGTCCATCCGCAACGCGCTCCGCGTAGCCTCGCAAGACAGTCACGGCCCGATCGAGCGGGTCCGCTACGGCCTGTACCGACTCCGTCGAGGACCGCAGGCGTCGCCCCCGTCCGATCGCTCTCGTCGACACGGCTACAAGCCAGATGGCCCCCGTGATCTGGATCCCGCGTCGAATGGCGTCCTCGCCGGCTTGATGAGGCACGGCGATCCTGCGGCATGCCGCGCGAAAGCGCGGCGGCAACAGACCTCGCCTCGAGTCGTAGCGTCACGGCACGTCAAGCTCGAGGACCGAGTTCTCGTTGATCACATAGAACCACGGACCAGAACCTCGAGTTCGCACGATCTCATCGATGTGGTCCCAATGGCGCACGAGGCGTGTCAGCCAATCCCAGGTCGACAGATCACGCTTGCCGCCAATCCTGAACACGCGCAACCCGGCCGCCTTGAGGTGCCGCAGTTCTTCGGGTCGAGATCGGATTCGCTTGTCTCGCCCGATGACGACGAGATCGCGCGCGGCCACGATCGGCATCCATTCAGTATCCGGCACCCCCAAGGGACACTCGGGGATGAGCGAGTGGCCAACATGGATCGTGTCGCGGCGTGCGGCCGCGAGCGTCTTCCCGATTCCGAGCGCGCTCTCATCGACGTAGAACTGCAGTGCGCGCGGGTCGGGCGTCATTCATCGGCGCGCCCAGCGCCCCGCTACGCCGCCCGTAGCAACTCGTAACGTACGGCCTGATCGACCAGGGCTCGATCCAGCTCGTACATCTCAGCGATCATGTCAGGGGGATCGCCCGCACGCACGAGTTCCCCGATGACCTCGGTGCGCACACCGCGTACGACCGGCTCGCCGAAGCCTCTCAGCGGATCGATCGTGACATCCGGGATGTCGGCGATCGGGCGCAGCAGTCGAACGTGCCGAGCGGTGCCATTATGCGGCGTCCATTCCAGCGACCGTCGGAAATCGTCAGCCGGTCTGCTCCACAGCGGCTGCTGTCGCTCCCGCACAACGACCAGCGACAACGAGGGATCGAGATCGACCTTTTCCTGCGCTCTCCGGACAAGATCTCGGCCGTCCACCTCAAGCCAGGTGCGTGCCGATGCGAGAGGATACGGGGTGTCCAGCTCCTCACGAAGAACCTCGATCGCAGGGCGAAGCCGGATCAGCGGGACGCCGGCGTCGCGATACTCGGCAAGCAACCGCGTCTCGATGAATTCGCCCCACGTCGCGCTCTCGTGGCCTGTGGAAACATCCCGGATGACGGGCGGGTATGACTTGCCGCCGCGGCGGTAGCCATCGATCCAGCGCCGCGCTGTCCCACCTGGCAACCCGAGAATGCGGTCTACCTGTGCTAGCCCGTAGGTGGGCCGCTCCAAAAGATCGATGATGTCGCCCATAGACTCCATGTTCTCAGGCGGCGCCCGGATCGCATAGTTCCGGTCATCGAGATCTCGCAACGGAGAGTCGACGAGCCGCATGCTCGCTGCGCCGTCGCGACGAAGTACCGGGTTCGAACGTGCTGCGCGAGGTTCCGCGAAATACCGCTACGGGGATTCGAACCCCGGTTTCCGCCGTGAGAGGGCGGCGTCCTAGTCCCCTAGACGATAGCGGCGAGACGGGACGGCGCTCACCGTAGCAAAGGCCTGCGCGCGGGCCGGTTCGGGAGCCCTGTCGTTGGTCGCAGGCCGCCCCGCGATGCTAAGGTTGGGGCGCAAGCGGATGTGGTGAAATTGGTATACACGCAGCGTTCAGGTCGCTGTGGGGGCAACCCCGTGGAGGTTCGAGTCCTCTCATCCGCATCACAGATCGTCGCAGGCCACCGCGACCCCAAGCGCCGCGCACACCTGGACCATGCGGTCGTCGCTGGGACGGCCGAGGCGGTCAACCAGCACACCGACCGAGACGCTTTCGACCAAGTCGAGGTTCACGGCCGACCGGCATGGGATCGGGTCCGCACCCGGCGAGAGCAGCACCTCGCTTGGGAGTCCGCGAACCGTCGTCGTGCAGGGCGCTACGAGGGTGCGCTTGAGCCTCGGGATCGGCGCATCCCCGGAGAGGACCACGACCGGACGACGACCGACCTCCGACAGCTCGCGCCACCAAACCTCACCGCGCGCCGGTAGCCGGGTCACGATGCGGCCGCTGCGGAGCGAAACGCCGCGACATCGCCCCACTCATCCGGCTCGTCGAAGCAGCCGCCGATCCCGGTCGCTCTTCCGCGTCAGCGACCTCGACGGGATGGCCGAGCGGCTGAGCAGCGCCGGCGTCGAGGTCGACGTCCACGCCGAGTCCTATCCCAACGGCCGCTTCGCCGAGCTCGAGGACCCCGAGGGCAACGGCATCCAGCTGTGGGAGCCCAACGCCGCGTCGATCGCGCGCGATGCGGGCGAGCCGCGGCCGAACTGAGCCTCACAAGCTTCAGCGCGGCTCGACGAACAAGGACTGCGCGCACACGCCGACGGGCCCGCGCACGTCGTGCAGCGTGGCGGTCGACAGGCCGTATCCCGCGGACGAGATCGCCGTCCGCGCGTCGAGCCCGATCCACTCGCCCTCGGGCTCGCGCCGCAGGTGGATCGTCAGCTCGGTGTTGACGAACAGCCAGGATTCGAAGGGCAGGATCCAGCTCAGGCCGTTGGCGAAGTCGGCGGCAGCCGCGACGCGCGCGAGCGGCGTGGGCGCCTCGCCTGCTACGAGCTGCCCGCGCATGCGGATCCACGCCGCGACCGCGCCTGACCCGGGCGCGCCGGCGACATGGCGGATCTCGACGGCATCGGGATGAAACAGCTCGCGGTCGTGCCCGCGCTCGACGAGCAGGTCCAGCCGCTCGCAGCGCTCAGGCGGCGGGAGCTGCGCTCCATCCGCCGGGCCCGGCGCCTCGGCGCCGGGCAGGTCCGCGCGGCGCACGCGCACCGCGCGTGCCAGGCAGGCGTGGCGGCCGCCGGCGGCGAGCGTCGCGTCGACGACCTGAAAGCGACGCCCCGGCCGCGCGACCGTTGAGCCCACGTCCACGCGACCGAGCGGGACGCCGCTGAGGAAGTCGACCGTCAGGCGGGTCACGACGAGCTCGGCGCCCGGCCGCACCGCCTGCACGGCCCGCGCGAGCAGCGCCGACGGCGCGCCGCCGTGCATCATGAGCTCGTCCCAGGGCCCGCGCGCAAGCCCCGCGGCGACGAAGCCGTCGCCGTCGGGCGCGAACAGCGGCGCGGGCGCGTCCCCGTCCTGCCCTGTGGTCACGACGTGACCCGAGGGCAGGATCGGATCACCGCGCGGCTCCTCGCTAGCGGTGGCTGCGTCCGGCGCTCGCCTGCGCGCGCTCGCGGCGACCGGGCCGCTGGCCGGGTCGCTGCGGGCGGCGCTTGGGGCCGCCACCGGGGCCGCTCGTCTGCGTCGGCAGGCCGCTCAGCGAGAACTCCTTGTGCAGGCCGAGGTCCGCCGCGATCCGGCTCATGTCCTTGGCCTGGTCGCCGAGCACGAAGGTCACGCTGATGCCCGAGGCACCCGCGCGGCCGGTGCGGCCGGTGCGGTGGACGTAGCCGTCGCGATCCTCGGGCATGTCGTAGTTGATGACGTGGGTGACGTCGCGCACGTCGATGCCGCGCGCCGCGACATCGGTCGCCACGAGCGTGTCGACCTCGCCGCGCTCGAAGCGCGCGAGCGCCTTCTCGCGCTGGGACTGGGTCTTGTCGCCGTGCATCGCCAGCGCTGTGACGTTGTGATCGCGCAGGCGCTTGACGAGCCGGTCGCAGCCGCGCTTCGTGCGCACGAAGACGATCGTCAGCCCGCGTTGGGCGTCGTTGAGCTCGTGAACGAGGTGGGCGACCTTGGCCTCGTGCTGGACCTTGAGGAAGCGGTGCTCGGTCTCGGGGGCGTCGTGGTCGACGGCCGGCACGTGCTCGTGGCGGCGCGGCGCGCTCGTGTAGGCCTTGGCGATCGTCCCGGCGTCGCCCTCGAGCGTGGCCGAGAAGAACAGCGTCTGGCGGCTGCGCGGCGTGCGCGCGACGATCCGGTCGACGGCCGGGCGAAAGCCCATGTCGAGCATGCGGTCGGCCTCGTCGAGCACGAGGATCTTGATCTGCTCGAGCGTGATTGCGCGGCGCTGGAGGATGTCCTCCAGGCGTCCGGGCGTCGCGACGACTATGTGGGCGCGACGGGCAAGCTTCATCTGGCGCTCGATGCCGGCGCCGCCGTAGACGCAGGCGACCGACAGCGCGCGGGCGTGGGCGAGCTCGCTCATGTCGTCGACGATCTGCAGCGCGAGCTCGCGCGTCGGCGCCAGGATCAGCGCGCCGGGGCGCCGGTCGGTCGCCTGCAGGCGCTCGACGATCGGCACCGCGAACGCGAGCGTCTTGCCCGAACCGGTGGGTGACTTGGCGAGCACGTCATGGCCGGCGAGGACGTCCGGGATGACGAGGTTCTGGATCGCAAACGGATCCGTGATGTCGCGCGCCCTGAGCGCATCGACCACCACGGGGGACACGCCGAGATCGGCGAAGGACTTCGAAGGCATGGGGTGTTGCTCCTAGCTGCGACCACATCGGCGGTCGCACAAACGATTACGGGAGATTCGCCGACCCGAACCGCACAGAGCGCACCCAGAGACAAGAACCTCGCGGGCAGCGGCGCCGCCCATGGCCATGACGGTAGCAGCACCGCCCGCCGCACTCGCAGCGGAGACTGCACAAAGCTCCCGCAAACCGCGATCATGCCGCCCGTGGCCGAACCGCTGCCCTCCCTCTCCGCGCGGCTCGCGGACGTCCGCTCCTCGCCCGTGCGCGAGATACTCGAGCTCACCCAGCGCGCGGAGGTGATCTCCTTCGCGGGCGGGCTGCCGGCGCCCGAGCTGTTTCCGGCGGAGATGGTCGCGCAGGCGTTCGCCGCCGCGCTCGCGTCGGCAGGCGCGGCACGCGCCCTGCAGTACTCCTGCACGGAGGGCGACTCGGGGCTGCGCGAGCTGCTCGCGCAGCGGCTCGCCGTCCGCGGCCTGGATGCCGATGCCGGCGAGATCCTCGTCACGACCGGCTCCCAGCAGGCGCTCGGCCTCGTCGCGAGCGTGCTGCTCGACCCCGGCGACGTCGTGCTCGTCGAGAACCCGTCCTACCTCGCGGCGCTGCAGTGCTTCGGCTTCGCCGGCGCCCGGCTCGTGACCGCGCCGTGCGACGACGATGGCCTGGACCCCGACGCGCTGCCGGCGCTGATCGCCGCGCACCGACCGAAGTTCCTCTATCTCGTGCCGACGTTCCAGAACCCGACGGGCCGCACGCTGCCGGCGCGGCGGCGCGAGCGCCTGGCGCAGGTCGCCGCCGAGCACGGCCTGTGGCTGATCGAGGACGACCCCTACTGCGAGCTGCGCTACGACGGCGAGCCGCTTGCGCCGATCGCCTCGTTCCCCGGCGCGCGGGACCGCACGGTGACGGTGTCCTCGCTGTCGAAGGTGCTGGCGCCCGGGCTGCGGATCGGCTTCGTGCGCGCGCCCGCTGCGCTGCTCGGCCCGCTGACGGTCGCCAAGCAGGCGGCGGACCTGCACACGTCGACCGTCGACCAGCACGCCGCTCGCATCGCGCTGCAGACCGGCGACCTCGACGATCACATCGACGGCATCTGCGCGGAATACCGCCGCCGGCGCGACGCCCTGCTCGGCGGGCTGGCGCAGGCGCTGCCAGAGGGCTCGACGTTCAACCGACCCGCCGGCGGCATGTTCGTCTGGGCGCGCCTGCCCAAGGGCCGCGACGCGAGCGAGCTGCTCGCCGCCGCGCTGCGCCACGACGTCGCGTTCGTCCCCGGCGCGCCGTTCTACGCGGCCGACCCCGACCCGCGCACGCTGCGGCTGTCCTTCACGACCCATCCGCCGGCGGAGATCGTCGAGGGGCTGCAGCGGCTGCGCACGGCCGCCGCGAGCTAATGGCGTCCGGACCCGAGCCTCGCGAAGTGGTGATCCGCGACGAGACGATCCGCCTCGGTCAGCTGCTGAAGCTCGCGGGCCTCGCCGCGTCGGGCGGGGAGGCCTGCACGCTCGTGCAGGAGGGCGACGCGCGCGTCAACGGCGAGATCGAGCTGCGCCGCGGGCGCCAGCTGCGCCGCGGCGACCTCGTCAGCGTCGAAGGCGAGACGGTGCGCGTGGCGTGAGACGCCTGCGGCCGCTCGCACAGCGCGCTACGCGTTGACGGACTCGCAGGCCCGCGGGTCCAGCAGGCGGTCGAGGCGGTCCGTCGTCACCTTGTCGAACCCCGGGCCGCACGTGATCTGGTCGGCGGCCCCGTCGATGCCGTTGATCTCGTCGTCGCCGGCGCCGCCGAAGAGCTGGTCGGCGTCGAAGCCGCCGTTGAGCGTGTCGTTGCCGTCGTCGCCGCGCAGGACGTCGGCGCCGCGGCCGCCCTCGAGTTCGTCGTCGCCGGCAGCGCCCTGGACGGCGTCGTCGCCCCCCTCGCCGAACAGCGCGTCGTTGCCGCCGCCGCCGTCGATCGCGTCGTTGCCGTCGTCGCCGCGGATGTCGTCGTTGCCGTCGCCGCCGCGCAGCGTGTCGTTGCCGTCCTGGCCGTTGATCGAGTCGGCCAGCGACCCGCCGAGGAGCGTGTCGTCGGCGGGCGTTCCGTTGAGCGTCTCGTTCTCGGACTGCACGGCGATCGCCTCGAGGATTGCGGCGCCCGCCGCGCCCCCGGTGAGCTTGCCGGGGTGCGGCGCGCCGCGCAGGCCGTCGAAGCGCGGGTCCTCGACCGACGGGTCGTTGAGGATCGTGCGCTCGCAGGTTCCGGCGATCAGGTTGAGCAGGTTGGGCAGCGCCAGCAGCTCGGCCGAATCGATGAAGACCACGTCCCTGCCGGGCCCGCAGTCGTACATGTCGAAGGTGTTGGAGCTTGCGCCGCCGAACAGGACGTCGTCGCCCTCGCCGCCGCTGAGGCGGTCCTGCGAGCCGCCGCCGAGGATGATGTCGTTGCCCGGTCCGCCGTCGACGATCGCGTCCGCCGCCGCCGAGCCGTCGGTGTTCAGCGTGCCATCGGGGGCCGAGCCGACGAGGATCACGTCGTTGCCCTCGCCACCGCGGACGATCCTGTCGCGGCCGCGGTTGGAATGGATGTAGTCGTCGCCCGGACCGCCGTCGACGAGGAACTCGTTGCCGAAGCGCGACTCGACGATGAAGTCGTTGCCGGGCCCGCCGAACAGCATGTCGTCGCCGTCGCCACCGTCGACGCGGTCATCGCCGTCACCGCCGTCGACGCGGTCGTTGCCGGTCCCGCCGTCGAGCGTGTCATTGCCCGCGTCGCCGGTGACCGTGTCGTCGGCCGAGTCCGCGTCGATCGTGTCGGTGCCGTCGCCGCCGTCGATCGTGTCGCCGCCGAAGCCGCCGCTCGCGAGGTCGTCTCCCGCACCGCCGGAAATCCTGTCCAGGCCGCTGCCGCCGCGCATGGCGTCGTTGCCACCGGAGCCGGCGATCACGTCGTCGCCCGTGTTGCCGTCGAGCCGGTCGCCCCCTTCACCGCCGATCATTCGGTCGTTGTTCGTGCCGCCGAACAGCACGTCGCTGCCGGTCCCGCCGCTGACCCGGTCCGAGCCGCCGCCGCCGTCGGCGACGTCTGAGCCCGCGTCGGCCGTCAGGCGGTCGTTGCCCTTGCCGCCGAACAGCCGATCGTTGCCCGCTCCGCCGAACAGGCGGTCGGCGGCCTTGCCGCCGTCGAGCCGGTCGTTGCCCCCCAGGCCGCGCAACGTGTCCCTGCCGCCGAGACCGGAGAGACGGTCGCGCTTGGACGTGCCGGTGAGCCGGTCGGCCTTGCTCGTGCCGCGCTTGGTCAACGCGAGCGCACCCGCGCTGAATGTCAGAACGAACGCAGCGGCGAGGATGAGGAGGGCGAGGCGGCGGCGGATGACACGGCGAATCTATCGACGGCGGCCTCCGAGCGCGCCTCACACCCCCTTCGCCTGCAGCTGCTTGTCGAGCTCCAGCGGCGCGAACATCCCCAGCAGCTGCGCGATGACCGGCGAGCGCTGGCTGCCGGAGGCCGTCACGAGGCCGATCTCGTGCTCGACCACCGGGTCGATCAGCGGGATCGCCCGCAGCCCCGCCGGCAGCGGCTGGCCGACGAGCCACGTGTGCGCCGTGATGCCCGGAAGGCCGGTGCGCGCATGGGCGACGAGCGTCGAGACGGAGTTCGTCTCGACCGCCGGGTCGGGCACGGTTCCCGCCGCGGCGAAGGCGGCGTCGACGATCCGCCGGTGCTGCATTTCGGGCGACAGCAGGCACAGGCGCAGGGTGGCGGCGCTGCGCCACGTCACGGTGCCGGCCGAGGCGAACGGCCCGTCGGCTGCGCTCAGCAGCAGATAGTGCTCGTGCCACAGCGCGAGCGTGTCGACGTAGGCGAGCGGCTCGTTGTCGAGGTACGTCAGCCCGGCGTCGAGCTCACCGTGGGCCAGGCCGTGCGCGATCTGGCGTGAGCTCATCGACAGCACCTGGATGCGCATCCGCGGGTGGCGCTCGCGAAAGCGCGTGGTGACGAGCGTCGAGGCCGGCAGCGAGGTGGGGATCGCGCCGAGCCGCAGCGTTCCCTCCATCCCCCCGCGCAGGCGGCTGACCTCCTGCGCCAGCCCGTCGAGGTCGCCGATCGCCCGCTGCACCCACACCAGCACGCGCTCGCCCTCCGGCGTGAAGCCCTCGAAGCGCCGCGACCTGCGCACGAGCGGCACGCCGAGCTCACGCTCCAGCCCGCGGACCGCCGCCGACAGCGCCGGCTGCGAGACATGGCAGGCGGCCGCAGCCCGCCCGAAGTGGCGTTCGCGGTCGAGGGCGGCGAGGTACTCGAGCTGACGGATGAACATCGGTGACGGCCTATCGCAGCGGGCACTTCATGATAGGCCAGAACTATCATGACATCGGTGTGCGGTCTTGGACGAGGTCGTGGCCGGGCGTGATCATCCTTCGCGCGCGCGAAACGATCGGTCTCGAAGCGATCGAGTGCCAGTCGGGCGCCGGAGTCACATGTCGCGCAACCTCGTCGAGATCATTCGCCGCCACCACGAGCTCGGGGCCCCGACAGCCCTCGAGGTGCTCAAGGACGCGATCGAGGACCACGGCGAGATCACCGACGGCGACCGGCGCGAGGCAGCCGAGCGCTCCGGGCTGCCGGAGGCCGCCGTGCACGGCGTCTCGACGTTCTACGACGACCTGCTTGCGCCCCGCGGCGCGCGCCACGTGCGCGTCTGCACCGGCACGGCGTGCTTTGCGGCGACCGGCGGCGCTCACGTCGACGCGCTGCGCGACGCGCTCGGGTGCGAGCTCGGCGAACGCAGCGCCGACGGCGCGGTCTCGCTCGGCGAGACGGTCTGCCTGGGCTTCTGCCACAGCGCGCCGGCCGTGCGCGACGGCGATGTCGTCGACGCCGGCCCGGGCGCGGTCGCGCGGGTGCTCGCCGGCACGGCGCGCGCCGCAGGCGAGCCGCCGCCGCGCAGCGTGCTCGACGCCCCCGTGCTGCTCGCTCGCGGACACGACTGGGCTGGGCTCGCGCGGGCGCTCGAGACGATGGATCCCGAGGCGCTGCTCGACGAGGTCAAGGCCGCGAACGTCCGCGGCCGCGGCGGCGCGGGCTTTCCGGCGGGCGCGAAATGGGAGTTCGCTCGCAGGGCCGAGGGCGAGCGCAGGTTCATCGTGGCCAACGGCGACGAGGGCGACCCCGGCTCGTACATCGACAAGGTGCTGATGGAGCAGTACCCGGCGCTGCTGCTCGAGGGCATGGCGCTCGCGGGTTACGCCGTCGGCGCCGACCACGGCTTCGTCCTGACGCGCTCGGAGTACCCGCGATCCAAGCCCGCCCTGGAGGCCGCGGCCGTCCAGGCGCGCCGCGACGGCGTTCTCGGCGCCTCGGTGCTGGGCTCGGACTTCGCGTTCGACGTCACGATCGTCGAAGGCGCCGGCTCCTACGTCGTCGGCGAGGAGACCGCGCTGCTGGCCTGCCTGCAGGGCCTGCGCGGCACGGTCTCCGCGCGCCCCCCGTTTCCCGCCCAGAGCGGGCTGCACGGCATGCCGACGGTCGTCAACAACGTCGAGACGCTGTGCAACGTGCCCGTGGTCGCGCGCGACGGCGCCGAGCGCTACGCGCGGCTCAGCCCCGGCGCGACGCCCGGCACGAAGCTCGTCTGCTTCAACGAGCGCTTCGAGCGCCCCGGCGTCTACGAGGTGCGCTTCGGCACGACGATGCGCGAGCTGTGCGAGGAACTCGCCGGCGGGCTGGCCGGCGGGCACGCGATCAAGGCGCTGCAGATCGGCGGCCCGCTCGGCGGGATCCTGCCGGCGGCGCTGCTCGACACGCCCTTCGACTTCGACGATCTCGCGGCGGTCGGCTGCATGCTCGGCCACGGCGGGATCGTGGCGTTCGACGAGACGACCGACATGCGCGCGCTCGCTGTGCACCTGCTGCACTTCGGCGCCGCCGAGAGCTGTGGCAAGTGCTTTCCCTGCCGCATCGGCCTGCGCCGCGCGCACGAGATGCTCGCCGCCGGCGAGGCGGTCGATCGCGCGCGCCTGGAGGCGCTGCTGGAGACGCTCGAGCTCGGCTCGCTGTGCGCGCACGGCGGCGGCATGCCCGCGCCGATCCGCAGCCTGCTGGCGCACTTCCCCGAGGAGCTCGGCCTCGCATGACCCTCCGCATCGAGATCGACGGCGCCGGGATCGAGGTCGAGCCGGGGACGACCGTGCTCGAGGCCGTGCGCGCGCTCGGCGGCGACGTGCCGACGCTGTGCTTCGACGAGCGCCAGGCGCCGTTCGGCGCCTGCCGCGTCTGCATGGTCGGCGTCGCCGGCGCGCCCGGGCCCGTGGCGGCGTGCACGACGCCGTGTCGCGAGGGCATGGTCGTCGACACGCACGATACGACGGCGCGCAGGATCGCCGCCGCGACGGTGGAGCTCGTGCTGTCCGAGCTGCCCGAGGCGCCGGCGTCGGGCACCGAGCTGGCCGCCGTCGCGCGCTCGCTGGGCGTCGATGAGCACGCGCTGCGCTGGCCCGGCGCGACGCACGCACGGTCGCAGGACCTGCGCCACCCCTACCTCGCCCTCCTTCACGAGCTGTGCATCTCGTGCGGGCGCTGCGTGCGCGCGTGCGACGAGGTCCAGGGGGCGTTCGCGCTGACGGCGACCGGCCGCGGCTTCGAATCGAACGTCGCCGCCGGACTGGATCAGGGCTTTCGCGAGTCGGCATGCGTCTCGTGCGGCGCCTGCGCGGACACCTGCCCGACCGGCGCGATCACCGAGATCTCCCTGCTATCACTGCTCGAGAGGTAGAGATGGACCGAGACGTCACCACGACCTGCGGCTACTGCGGCGTCGGCTGCCGCCTCGAGGCGCACGCCGTCGGCGGGCGCGTCGTGTCGATCGCCCCCGCGCTCGACGGGCCGGCGAACAAGGGCCACACCTGCCTCAAGGGCCGTTTCGCGCACCAGTTCTCGCGCCACCGCGAGCGGCTGAGCTCGCCGCTGATCCGCGAGCCCGACGGCAGCTTCCGGCGCGCGTCCTGGGACGAGGCGGTCGCGCTGATCGTCTCCGAGCTGACGCGCATCCGCGACGCCGACGGGCCCGACGCGATCGCCGGCCTCGCGTCGTCGCGGGCGACCAACGAGGACTGCTACGTCATGCAGCGGATGATGCGCGCGGCGATCGGCACGCACAACATCGACAACTGCTCTCGCGTCTGCCACTCCCCCACCTCGTTCGCACTGCGCAGGGCATTCGGGCTGTCCGGCGCGACCGGCTCGTTCGACGACATCGAGGCCGCCGACGCGGCGATCTTGATCGGCGCCAACGCGACCGAGGGACATCCGGTCGCCGGCGCGCGGATCAAGCAGGCGACGCTCAACGGCCTGAAGCTCGTGACGATCGACCCGCGCCGCATCGAGCTCGCCGACTACGGCGTGCTGCACCTCAGCCCGCGCCCCGGCACGAACGCGGCCGTCATGCTCGGACTGGCCCACGTCGTGGCGCGCGACGGGCTCGCCGACGACGCCTTCCTCGCCGCGCGCACGGACGGCTACGACGACACGCGCGCGCTGCTCGAGGATTACACGCCCGCCGACGTGCAGCGCATCAGCGGGGTGCCGGCCGCCGACATCGAGCGCGCCGCGCACATCTACGCGCAGGCGGCGGACGCCTGCGTGCTGTGGGGGCTCGGCGTCACCGAGCACCGTCACGGCTCGGAGGTCGTGAGCCTGATCTGCAACCTCGCGCTGATGTGCGGCAAGGTCGGGCGCCCCGGCTCGGCGCTGCTGCCGCTGCGCGGCCAGAACAACGTCCAGGGCTCGTCGGACATGGGCGCGCTGCCGGACACCTTGACGGGCTATCAGTCCGTCGCCGACGAGCCCGTCGCACGGCGCTTCGAGCAGCGCTGGGGCGTGACGATGAAGCGCGAGCGCGGCATGAAGATCCCCGAGATGTTCGACGCCGCCGTCGGCGGCCGGCTGAAGGCGATGTACATCTTCGGCGAGGACGTCGCGCAGACCGACCCGAACACGACGCACGTCGTCAAGGCGCTCGAGGCGCTCGAGTTCCTCGTCTGCCAGGACATCTTCGAGAACGAGACGACGAAGTACGCCGACGTGATCCTGCCGGCGTCGTCGTTTCTGGAGAAGCGCGGCACGTTCACGAACGCCGAGCGGCGCATCCAGCTCGTCGAGCCGGCGATCGACCCGCCCGGCGGCGCCCGCACGGACTTCGACATCCTCACGACGATCTCCGCGGCGCTCGGCCACGACATGGGCTTCGATTCGCCGGCCGACGTCATGGACGAGGTCGCGGCGCTGACGCCCGACTGGGCCGGCGTGTCGCACGAGCGCGTCGGGCGCGGAGGGCTGCAGTGGCCGGTTGCCGCCGACGGCACCGACTCGCCGATCCTCTACCGCGAGCGCTTCGAGCTGCCCGGCGGCCGCGCGCGGCTCGTCGCGCTGCCCTACAAGCCGCCCGGCAGCGAGGCCAGCGACGAGTTCCCGGTGATCCTCGTGACGGGCCGGCGCCTGGAGCACTACAACGCCGGCACGATGACGCGGCGCACCGCCAACCTCGACCTCGTCGACAGCGAGTGGCTGGAGATCCACCCCGACGACGCGGCCCGGCTGTGGGTCGCCGAGGGCTCGCTGGTCTCCGTGCGAAGCCTCTACGGCCGGATCGAGCTGCAGGCCCGCATCACGGAGCGCATCGAGCCCGGCCACGTCTTCACCGCCTTCCACTTCCCCGAGATCCGCACGAACCTCCTGATCGGCCCGTCGGCCGACGTGGACACGTCGTGTCCGGAGTACAAGGTCGTCGCGGTCGACGTGCGCCCGGTGGCGGAGCAGCCGCGTCGCACGCCGGCGATCGCGTCCGCGGGAGGGTCGTGAGCAGCCCCGTCGCCGGCAGGATGACCGCCGTCGTGCGGCGCGACGGCGAGCGCGACGAGGTCGCCGTCGAGGAGCCGCTGGAGATCCGCGTCGACGGCGTCGCGCTGACGGTCACGATGCGCACCCCGGGCCACGACGACGAGCTCGCGCTGGGGTTCCTCGTCGGCGAGGGGCTGATCGATCGCGTGCACGAGGCGGGCCTGACGGCCGACCTCGTCGTCAACACGATCGAGGTCCGCGGCCCGCTGCTGCGCGACCCCGGGGCGCGGCGCTTCTACACGACCTCGTCGTGCGGCGTCTGCGGCAAGGGCTCGCTGGAGGAGGTCGCCGTGCACGCCCCGCGCCTGCCCGATGGGCCGGTCGTCGATCGCGACCTGCTCGCGGCGCTGCCCGCCCGGCTGCGCCAGCCCGGCTTCGGGCGCACCGGCGGGATGCACGCCACCGGACTCTTCACCGCTGCCGGCGAGCCGCTGCTCGTGCGCGAGGACGTCGGGCGCCACAACGCGATGGACAAGGTCGTCGGCCGCGCCCTGCGCGACGGTCTGCTGCCGCTGCACGGGCGCGTGTTGTGCGTCAGCGGGCGGCTGTCGTTCGAGCTCGTGCAGAAGGCGGCGGTCGCCGGCGCGCCGTTGCTCGTCGGCGTCGGCGCGCCGACGTCGCTGGCGATCGCGCTGGCCGCCGACCGCGGGATGACGCTCGCGGGCTTCGCTCGCGGCGACCGGGTGAACGTCTACAGCGGCGAGGAGCGCGTGGCCTGAGCGCTTAGGACCCTTAGATCGCCGGGACCATCGGGCTTGCCGGCTTGACCGCCATGTCGCGCTGCACCGCCAGCAGCTCGAGCATGACCGCGGTGTCGGCGATCGCGACGCCGGTGAGGTACTCGTCGCGAGCTGAGAAGTCCATTGCGATCGCGGCGAGCGCGTTCGCGTAGGCGGTGGCGTCGCGTGCGGCGAGTGCGCTCAGTGCGCTTGCAGTGCGCTCGAACGCGTCGCCGCGCGGCTGCATGCGCGCGGCGAGCGGCGCGACCGCCTCGTCGTCGCCGCAGATGAGCGCGGCGACCGCGAGCACGTACGACGCAACGGGCGAGCCCTCGGCGTTGTCGTCGCCGTCAAGCAGGGCGCGCACCTCGGCGGCGGCGGGAGCGGCCTGACCGGCGAGCACGGCCGCCTTCAGCAGCCCGACGAGCCGGCCGTAGCTCTTCGGCGGAGCGACCTCCCACGACGCGCGGTATTGCTCGACGGCCCGCGCGTACGTCGCGCGCGCCGTGTCGGGGTCCCCGGCCAGCAGCGCGGAATGACCCTCGCCTTCGGTCGCGATGGCGGTCATCATGAGCTCGCGGTGTTCGCCGTCCTGCATGCCTGTCGAGCTTACGCCCACGAGGCGCGGCGCCGCGCCCGATCGAGGCCGAGGATCGCGAGGTACAGGGCGCCGGCGCCGGCCGCGACCGCGAGCGTGAAGCCCGCCGGGTCGGTCGCGTCGAGGATCTGCGGGACCAGCGCGATCGCCAGCGCCGGCGGGTGGGGCGTCGCGAGCACACGCATGAGTCGCAAGCGTGGCCAGCAGCGCCAGCGCACCGGAGAGCCATGCGACGGGCACGAGGGCGACGGCGCCCGAGCCCAGAGCGCCGCGCCGGCGAGCAGCGCCACCGCCGCAGCCCCTCGGATGCGTCGAGCGTTCCGCGGCTGAGCCAGTCGGCGCCGACACGAACAGCGGCGGCGCGAGCGCCGCGCTCGACAACGCCAGCAGCTCGCCGCCGACGACGATCCACGCCGCGATCGCCAGTCCCGCGCCGGCGACGATCTGCCAGGGGTAGCGTCCGCCCGGCGTGTCGTCAGCCGCAGCGGCAGGCACGCCATGCCGGCGGCGACGACGAGCGAGATCGCGAGCACCGCAAGCGGATAGCTCCAAGCGCGGACATCGAAGACGATCGGCAGCACGGCCGCCGACATCGCGGGCGCAAGGCGCGTGTCGAACGCCTGCAGCGCGAGCAGGGCCAGTGCCACGGCGAGGATGGCGGTCGCAGTCGGCGGCAGATCTAGGCGCAGGAGCAGGACGCCGGCGAGCGCGAACAGCGGCGGCAGCGCCGCGACGCGCCAGCGCGACGCCGACCAGCCTGGCAGGCCGAGGACCCAGATCCCCATGACGAGCGCGGCGCCCTCGGGAAAGATGATCGCGTGCTTGTCGAGCGCCGACGCGAGCGCGAGCATCGGGACGACGACCGCCAATGGCAGCGCCCACGCCGTCCACTCGAGTGGCCGGGGTTTGGCAGGGTCCATCGACCCGGCCTACCCCCGTCAGCGACAGCCGGACGTCGGTGCGAACTCGTGCGTCACGATGCCGGCGCCGCGGACGAACAGGTAGATCGTCTCGCCGTCGACCGCGAGCGCCTCGGCCCGAAAGCCTTCGCCCTCGCCGGGGCCGGGCGGGTTGGCCAGCCGCTCGAGGTCCGCGCAGGTTGCCGAGGCGAGGCGCGAGATCCGCGCCTCGTTCGGATCGCCGGCGTGGATCGCGTCGACGAGCGTCCACAGCACGCCGCGCGTGCCGAGCGCCAGCCCTTCGACGTGCTCGTCGCTTTCGCCCTCGGAGCCGGCGACGAACGTGGAGCGCAGGCGGCTGGCGTTGACCGTCTGCGAGAACGCGTAGGAGTAGACGTCGGAGACGACCGCCCCGACGTTCGTGCCGCGCAGGTCGACCGCGCTGACGAGGTCGATGCCGAACCTCACGGCGTCCTTCGGCAGCCGTAGGCGCTTGGGAGCAGCCGAGCCCTTGCGCACGAACAGGCCGGTGCGCCTGGCGTCGTGACCGGGCGCGTCGCCGAGCTTCGAGCAGAACAGCCCGTACGCCACGCGCGAGCCCCAGCGGGCCGGGGCGGCCGTGAGCTGGCAGCGCTGCGGCGTGAGGCGCTTGAAGCTCACGCGGCGTCCGGAGAGGTCGTCGGAGTACGCCTTGCAGTTGCGCGTGCCCGCGCAGCGGATGTACGTCAGCACGAGCTCGCCCTGCCCGTCGCGGCCAAGGTCGATCGAGCGATACGTCGCCGTCGGGGCGCCCGTGACGCGGGCGATGCTGCCATCCGGGCCGCGCTGCATGAGCGTCTGGTTCGGAAACGAGCCGCTGACCCACACGATGGTGCCGTCGAGGGCGGTCAGCTGCTGCGCGTCGGCGCCCGGCACGATGACCGCCTCGGCGGCATCGACGGTCGCGGGCGTGGCGGCGAGCGCGGCCAGCGCCAGGATCGAGACGAGGGTTTGCTTGAGCATGAGCGGATTGTCGGCTCGGCGGCGGCGTGCGTCGAGGCACCCTGGGTGTAGACGGCGGACACCTCGTCAGCCGCCGTGCGCGCGCAGACGGGCGCGGAGATCATTCCGGGGTCGTCGAGGGCGTCGATTCCAGATCGGCGTCCTTACCGAGGTCGAGGCGGAAGCTGTCGGCTCCGTCGCCGACGATCGACATGGCCGCGATCTTCTGCTCGCGCCGGGCAAAGAAGAAGAAGCCACGCGTCTTCGAGTCACCGGGAGCAATGGCACCGAAATCGGCCGCACGCGCGCAGCCCTCGCCGGTTGCCGGGGAGCACTTGAACTGGGCGCCCAGCACCACTTCGTTCGTGGTGGCCGAATCGTCCTCGTCGCCCCTGTCGCGTGTGTCCGTGTCCTCGTCGCGGGTCGTCGGCTTGCCGTCACCGCCGCGCCCGTTCGTGTCCCTTCCGCGTTTCGCGCGCGTTTCGGCCGTGCGGGCCGCGGACGAACGCTGGTCGATGCCCGCATGCGCCTCCTGCCCGACGGCCACGAGCTCCCCGTGGACCTGACCGACCGCGCCGAAGGCGAGCAGTTCATGCAGCGCTACAACGACGGTATGGCCGCATAGCGCACGCGTTCGGCCTCGCGGCATCGAGCTCGGCCTGCGGGCAGCTCAGTCGGAGCTCGCAGATCGACGTGACGTTGAGCGGGCGCCGAGACCATCGGCCGGTAGCGCGCGACGTTCGCGCTCCGCGAACTGCGCGAGCGCTCGACGTACCCGCGCGATCGCGACCTGGTGTTCTGTCACCCGGCACGGGCAATCCGCTCGACCGCTCGAAGCTGGTTCGTCGCTTCAAGCAGGCCATCGCGCGAGCCGACGTCCACCACGTCACGTTCCACGAGCTGCGCCACACCTTCGGGACGCGCATGGCCGCGGCGGGCACGGCCCTGCGGACGCTGCAGCACCGGATGGGCCATGCCGACTCGAAGACCACCCAGGTCTACGCGCACTACCAACCGTCAGAGGGCGAGGCGGACGCCGTCGACCGCGCCGTCGCGTGATCGCACCGGTGCGCAAGCCGATCCTCTCGTGCGAGTCGTCACTTCTGCGACGGGCGTGGTTAGAGCAGCTGCACGACACACCGAACGCCTGGTGCGTTCGCCAGGCGTAAGTCCGTGGTGAGCAACGACGTCGCGGCGATCATCTCGGTCAACGCGATGTACGTGGCGTCGTAGGCGCTCAGGTTGTGACGCAGCGCCCACATCCGTGGCCTCAGCCAGTCGGCCGGGTATCGCACGATCGCGAGTTCGACGAACCCGCCCATGGCCGACGCTGCCTGTTCGTCTGTGAGGGCGCCGCGTAGCACGAGGCCTCGCAGGACATGTGTGACCTCGCTGTCGAGCAGATGGGGGGCCGCGAGGTCTTCCGGGCCGAGCCGATCGGGATCCAGCCCGCCGGCGACGAGCTCGACGATCACGCCGGCATCGACGACCTTCAATCGCGTCGTCCCTCGTGCAGTTCGGACAGGATCAGGTCTCGGTCGATGCGAGCTCCGACCTCACTCTGGGTCCGTCGCACGACCGCGGCGTTGTCCCGCACCCGCTGTGATCGCCGAGCCAGGTGCTCAAGCTCGCGTCGGACATATCCGGTCAACGACAAGCCCTCCGCATCCGCCGCTTGCGCCAGGGCGTCGCGAACCTCGTCGGGGACGTCTCGGATCTGAATGACCTTCGGCATTCGCACATCGTACCGTCGATGGGTGCAGACTGCACCCATCGACCAACAGGAGCGTCGCACTGGCCGAATCCCCCCACACGACTGCCTTCTCCTGCGATCCCAGTGTCGGCGGACGCGGAAGAATGCCCTTCTCGCGTGAGACGCAGCGGCTGTCGAAAATGCGGCGGTGATCGCGGATCGCCCCGGGTTAGCCCAGAAGAGTGGGTTGGGTCGCGGTCGATCTCGTCGAGCACTTCGCTGATGTCGGTGGTCGGTGCGAGCCCGGTGTATAGGTTCCAGCGTTGGTGTCGGTCGCGGCCGAAGAAGGCGTCGCCGGCCGCTCTCGCCGCAGGCAAGCTCGCATCCGTGCTCAAGAGCGCTCGCGACGCGATGCGCAAGGACGCCGGCCTTGACGGCGACCTCGACCGGATTCCGCAGCTCGCATGGAACCATCGAGTACGCGTTCCCGAGATCCGTACGCCCACGCGTGCGTTTCTGGCTTTCCGTAGTCGGGGAGACAGGATTGAACCTGCGACCGCCCGGCCCCCAGCCGGAACCATATGGGCCGAGGGGGTCAAAAAGCCCCCATTTTGCCGACGTTTTCTGCTGTTCGATCAGGTACCCATCAGGTCAAAATGGTACACAACAGTACACAGATCGCGGTTCCGTGAGCCCTGCAAAGCGTGTCACGCCGCGCCGTCGGGACTACGGAACGGGGACGTTGCGAGTCGTCCGCGGATCGTGGCTGGCGTCGTGGTACGCGGCCGACGGACGCCGCGTGCAGCGCAAGGTCGGGCAGGCGCGGACCGAGGGCCGCAGCGACGGCTTGACCAAGGCCCAAGCCGAGAAGGCGCTGCGCCAGATTCGCGAGATCGAGTCGCCAGGCGCGGCTGCCCGGAGTCGGAAGGTGATGATGCCCGAGGCCGGGGCCGAGCTCTGCCGCCGGCTTGAGCTCAAGGGCCGCAAGAAGTCTCACCGGTTGACGGTCGCGTCGGACCTGCGCAACCACATCGAGCCGTTCTTCGGCGAGCGTACGCTCGACCGAATCACGCCCGACGACATCGAACGCTACGTCGCGGTCAAGAAGCGGACCCTCGCGATCAAGACGATCCGCAACCACATCGGCACGATGCACTCGGTCTTCGAGGTCGGCCTGCGCAAGGGGTGGTGCCAGAGCAACCCGGTCAAGCTCGCCGACCGCCCCGTGATCCGCACGACGGAGACGCGGATCAAGTTCCTCGATCAGGACGAGCTCGAGAAGCTGCTCGCGGTCCCATACCCCGACGATGCGTTCGGCCGCATCGAGCCCACGCTCTACCTGACTGCCGCGATGACGGGGCTACGCCAGGGTGAGCTCCTTGGGCTGCGCTGGCGCGACGTCGACTTCGAAGCGCGCCGCGTGCGTGTCGTCTCCCCCTTCGTCCGCGGCGAGTTCGGCGATCCGAAGTCCGCCGGCTCCGGGCGCTCCGTCCCGCTTGCCGAGCGCGCGACGGTCGCGCTCCGCGAACTGCGCGAGCACTCGCTGTACCCACGCGACCGCGACCTGGTCTTCTGTCACCCGGACACCGGCAACCCGCTCGACCGATCGAAGCTGGTGCGTCGTTTCAAGCAGGCCGTCGTGCGAGCCGACGTCCACCACGTCACCTTTCACGAACTGCGCCACACCTTCGGGACGCGCATGGCGGCGGCGGGCACGCCGCTCCGGACCCTGCAGCACTGGATGGGACACTCCGACTCGAAGACCACGCAGGTCTACGCGCACTACCAGCCGTCAGCAGGCGAGGCGGACGCTGTCGATCGTGCATTCGCGTGATCGCGGTTTCATGCCGTTCGAGTCGCCCCCGTGGTTACCGCCCGATCGCGGTCAGGGCTACCGGGCTTTCGGGAGCACTCAGGCATCGAGGTCGGCCAGCGGGCGCACCCACCCCCGAGAGCTCTGGAAGCGTCGAGGAGCAGAACTCGCCAGACGTTCGGCTCCTCAACATGCGGGCGGTGAGTGGCAGCTAGCCGGAACGTGCAGCAAGCGTCGCGGGGTGTCGCCGCCACGACTCCCGCGCCGCCCTACCGCCCTCGGGATCGTCGCGTAGGGGGATCCCCTTACTCGACCCCGACGCACCCGACGACGACGGCTGACGAGCGCCGATCGCGTCGACAGCGCCGCAGGAAACAGCCCATTTCCCGCGGACTCGAGCTGCGAGGCTAGTGGACCGGGATCGGCCCCTGTTCGCTTGCAGGTCGACACGCACGCGCACGGGAGCGGGAGGCACCGCACCACGGAACGACCGCGGTCGCGGGCGACGCACTTTGTAACGTCCGGGTTGTGTCCGTCAAGGTCCGCGACGCGATCAAGCTCATCGAGGCCGACGGATGGCAGCTCAGCCGCACTCGGGGCAGCCACCGCCAGTACCGCCATCCCTTCAAGCCCGGACTCGTCACGATCGCTGGCAAACCATCTGACACCTTGCACCCCAAGACCTGGTCCAGCATCATCGGGCAGGCAGGACTCAACCCATGAGCACGCGGCGATATCTGATTGTGATCGAGGGCGCAGCAGCGTCCAACTACTC
>Ga0136640_10000065_pt1 | contig 34929 bp, 34 predicted proteins | sample AntDrymUQ8642106_2_FD_105498 | JGI IMG/M metagenome (GOLD analysis project Ga0136640, IMG submission 105498) | Polar desert sand microbial communities from Dry Valleys, Antarctica - metaG UQ864 (21.06) | ecosystem: Environmental > Terrestrial > Soil > Desert | place: Antarctica: Dry Valley...
CGGCCCGCCAGGGCGACTCCGCCGCCCTCGCCGTGCTGGACACCTTCGCCGACTGGCTCGGCCTCGGCATCGCCAACCTGGTCAACATCCTCGACTCCGAGATGGTGGTGCTGGGCGGGGGTGCAGCCGTCGACGCCGACCTGTTCATCGACCGCACCCGGGCCCAGGTCCGCAGGCTGCTGTTGGGCACCGGGCGTCGGCCCCGCGTCCCGATCGTCGAGGCCCGCCTCGGTGAGCGGGCCGGTGCGGTCGGCGCCGCCCTCCTCGCCGCCGACCGGACCTAGGACGCTGTTCACCAGCGTCCGAGTGCCCCATTAGACAACGTCCACTCGCTGTCACGACGGCCAGGAACGCCGATCGCGGCGTCCTCGTCCTCGACGTAGCTACGGCTATGCCTTCGTCCTGTCCTTGCGAGCGAGGCCCCTGACTCGCCGTGAACAGCGCAAACATCACCTGACACGGCACTAGGTCCGGTCCTCAGGTCTCGCGCGTCGCATCTGCAGGGGCGGACGATCCGTCAGGTGTGGAAGCCGGTGTCCAACGCCCGTTGGCGGCTCGACGCGATCTCCCGCCACGCCGCGTCGGCGCCCTCGAAGCCCTTGGTGCTGGCGAACTTGTTCGGCTCGAGGGCCTTGTAGGCGTCAAAGAAGTGCTCGATCTCGCGACGCAGGTGCTCGGGCAGGTCCTCGATGTCGGCCACATGCTCCCAGCGCGGGTCACCGTGGAACACGCAGATGATCTTGGCGTCAGGCCCAGCGTCGTCGGACATCCAGAACACGCCCACTGGACGCGAGAGCAACACGCAGCCCGGGAACGTCGGCTCGTCGAGGATCACGAGGGCATCGAGCGGGTCGCCGTCCTCGCCGAGTGTGCCGTCGACGAATCCGTAGTCCGCCGGGTAAACCATGGCCGAGAACAGGCGCCGGTCGAGGCGGATGCGGCCGGTGTCGTGGTCCATCTCGTACTTGTTGCGGCTGCCCCGCGGGATCTCCACGACCACATCGAGGGCGCGATCGGGGGTGGATGGCTCGGTGGTCACGGTCCGATCATCGCCCAGCGAGGCCGGAGAGGTCGACAGGTAGGGTGCGCCGGATGGAGTTCCGCCGGATCTCGTCGCTGCCGCCCTACGTCTTCACGATCATCGACGGGCTCAAGGTGGCGGCCCGTCGCGAGGGCCAAGACGTCATCGACCTCGGCTTCGGCAACCCCGACCTGCCCTCGCCCCAGGTGGCGGTGGACAAGCTGGCCGAGGCCGCCCACAACTCACGGAACCACCGCTACTCGTCGAGCCGGGGCCTGCCCAAGCTGCGCGAGGCGGTGGCCGACCTCTACATCCGCCGCTTCGGGGTGGCCCTCGACCCCGAGCGCGAGGTGCTGGCCACCATCGGCGCCAAGGAGGGCTTCAGCCACCTCATGTGGGTGCTGCTGGGCCCGGGTGACTCGGCCCTGGTGCCGTCGCCGTCGTACCCCATCCACATCTGGGGCCCGCTGTTCGCCGGCGCCGGGGTGCAGTACATCCCCATGGGCGACAACAAGCGCGACCTGCTGGGCGAGATCACCGAGGCCATCGACAGCGCCTGGCCCCGTCCCCGCGTGCTGGTCGTGTCGTTCCCCCACAACCCGACGACGACCTGTGTCGACCTCGAGTTCTTCCAGCGCCTCGTTGACCTGGCGCGCGAGAAGGACATCGTGATCGTCCACGACAACGCCTACGCCGAGCTGGGCTTCGACGGGTTCCAGCCTCCTTCCATCCTGCAGGCCGACGGAGCCAAGGACGTCGCCGTCGAGCTGTACTCGATGACCAAGTCGTTCTCGATGGCGGGTTGGCGAATGGCTTACCTGGTGGGCAACGCCGAGATCGTGGCTGCGCTGCAGAAGCTCAAGTCCTACCTCGACTACGGGGCGTTCCAGCCGATCCAGATCGCCGCAACCGTCACCCTCAACGAGGACCAGGATCACCCCCGCCAGGTGCAGGAGATCTACCAGCGCCGTCGAGACACCTTGTGCGACGGTCTGGCCCGCATCGGTTGGCCGATGCAACCGCCCCAGGGTTCCATGTTCGCTTGGGCGCCGATCCCCGAGCCCTACCGGGAGATGGGTTCGGTCGAGTTCTGCTCATACCTGGTGCGCGAGGCCCATGTCGCCACCTCGCCCGGCGTCGGGTTCGGTCCCGGCGGCGAAGGCCATGTCCGCTTCGCCCTCATCGAGAACGAGCAGCGCACCCAGCAGGGCGTCCGCAACCTCAAGCGGGCCCTGACCAAGCTCGGGTAGCGGTCTCGTCGCTCTGTGGCGTCACGGTAGGGTCAGGTCGCTTCCTCCGTCGAGACCCCGCGAAGGCAGCAGCCGAAGCGCTGCTCAGCCTGCTGGTCGACTCGATGGTTCGTCGGCCCAGGCAGTTCTCGGTTAGCCGGTCCTTCGTACGATCTTCGACAGACAACCAAGGTAGGAGCAACTCAGATGGCGATCTTGTTGTGGGTACTGGCCGTCGTGCTGGTCATCGTGGGCATCGTGCAGCTGTTCCAAGGCCAGATAATCCTCGGCGTGGTGCTGATCATCGCCGGCTTCGCGGTCGGTCCGGGTGGGTGGTCGGTGTTCAAGAAGAAGTCGCCGCGCCTGAACGAGCGCTGAGCGAGGACGTTCGCGGGCGCTCGTCAGTGGGTCGCCGTGCGGGCGCCGGTGATGCCGCCTAGGCAGAAGGAGACAGCGGCGTTGATCACCGGGTCGGGGTCCTCGTCGGGGTGGGCGTGGATGAGGGTCGCGCAGAGGTGCTGGGTGACACCCACGATCGAGCGAGCCAGCAGGTCGACGTCGGCGTCGGGGATGCGTCCCTCGTCGATGGCCCGGCGCAGGGCCGTGGCGGCGTCGGCGGCAGCCACATCCTCGCCGCGCCGGATCCCGGGGGCGAAGCGCTCCTCGGTGGCGGCGAAGCGGATGAGGGTCACGAGATCGGGGTGGGTCGCCATCCACTCCATGCCCGCCCGGATGCCGCGCTCGAGCTGCTCGACGGGGTCGACGAGCCCGGCGATGGCGTCGCGCTGGTGGCGCCGGCGCCCGAGCTGGCCGGCCCGGAGGATCTCGGTCAGCAGGGCCTCCTTGGACGGGAAGTACCAGTAGAAGACGCCCTTGCCCACTCCGACGTGGTCGACTACGTCGGCCACCGCAGTCGGGTGGTAGCCGTCCTGGGCGAACAGGCGGGTCGCGGCGTCGATGATCTGACGCCGCCGCTCCTCGCCTCGCGCCGTGAGCTGACGGTGGTCGGCCGGTGGCTCGTCGGGCGCTGGTCGATCGTCGGTCGACAGCTGCTCGGCGTCCACCGCCGTCACGCTATCGGCCTTGACCGCGCGGTCAAGAGCAGTCCCAGCGCAACACACCCGTGAGGCCCGGGAAACGCCGTGTTCACACGGCCTACCTAGGGTGCAGCCCATGGAGACCTACGTCGTGCGCGTGTGGCTGCCCGATCGACCTGGTGCTCTCGGTGCGGTGGCCAGCCGCATCGGTGCGGTCAGGGGCGACGTGATCGGCATCGACATCCTCGAGACCGGCGACGGGATCGCAGTGGACGAGCTGGTGGTGAGCTTGCCCAAGGAGTCGCTCGTCGACCTGCTCGTCAGCGAGATCCAAGAGGTCGATGGCGTCACCGTCGAGGACGTGACGCCGGTGGGGGCGACGGTTCGCGATCCTCGCCTCGACGCGCTGGAGACCGCGGCGGTGCTATGCGGCGCCGACTCCATGGGAGAGCTGTTGCGCGCCCTGGTCGTCCACGGCGGTCGAACCATCGGCTCGGAGTGGGCCGCAGTGGTCGACTTGGTAACGGGCGACGTGCGGGCCACGTCGGGCACAGCCCCGACCGAGGCCTGGCTCGCTGCGTTCGTGGCTGGGGCCCGCACCGGGGGCGAGGGCCCACACGTCGGGGGCGAGGACGTGGCCTGGGCGCCCCTGCCGGGTGTCGACCTGGCCCTGGTGGCGGGGCGCATCGGCACTCCGTTCCGGGCCAAAGAGCGACGGCAGGTCGCCGCGTTGGCTCGCGTGGCCGGCACCCGGGCCCGCGAGGTCGGCCACGCTTCGTTCTCAGCGGGCGCGTCACGACTTGCCGACGACAGCCTGACCGGTGGCCCGCAGGACGTTTCGTGACCAAGCGCGCGTCGTTTCCTACCTTGATCAAGGCCGGCCTGGCCCGACCGCCCCGGCCCAGCCCCCGATCTCCCACTCTCGATCGCCGCGGCCGCTGGTCACCCCCCTTGCCCAACCGGTAGCCGTTCGGTCGCCTCCTCGTTCTGGCGCGACCAGGTCGCGAATGCGCGATGCCCCCGTCGCAAGAACAGATCAGGCCGTCGACTCCCAGGCTCGGGAGCGCGACACTGCCTCCAGCCACCGGGTGTGGAGGGCATCGGCGGCGGCGCGGTCGACGGTCGGCTCCACCGGCTCGTCGCCTACCCACAACGCGGCCAGCTCCCCGGTCGAGGACCAGACACCCTCGGCCAGGCCGGCCAGGTAGGCGGCGCCGAGGGCTGTGGTCTCGGGCACCGCGGCCCGGGTGACCGGCACGCCCAGCTGGTCGGCCTGCACTGCGAGCAGCAGGTCGGCGGCCGAGGCCCCGCCGTCGACCCGCAGCTCACGAACGGCGTGACCAGAGCCCTGGGACATGGCGTCGACCACGTCGCGGGTCTGCAAGGCCATGGCCTCGATGACGGCTCGGGCGATGTGGGCCCGCTCGGTGCCCCGGGTGAAGCCGACGAGCAGCCCCCGGGCGTACGGATCCCACCAGGGGCTGCCGAGCCCGGTGAACGCCGGCACCAGGAAGACGCCCCCGGTGTCATCGACCGACTCCGCCAGCGGCCCCACCTCGGCCGCCTCGTCGATGAGGCCGAGCCCGTCACGCAACCACTGCACGGCGGAGCCGGTGGAGAAGATGGCGCCCTCGTAGGCGTAGTCCGTGCGGCCGCCCTCACCCGCGGCGGGGCCGTCGCCCCCCGGCAGGGTCCAGGCCACCGTGGTCAGCAGGCCGTCGACCGGCTCGGGGCACTGCGGACCCACGTTCATCAGAACGAACGAACCGGTGCCGTAGGTGTTCTTGGTCATGCCCGGCGCGAAGCAGGCCTGGCCGAACAGCGCGGCCTGCTGGTCACCGGCCACCCCGCTGATGGGCAGCCCGGCCGGCAACCCGGTCCCCTCCGCGGTGACGCCGAAGCGTCCGGCGGTGGGCCGCACCTCGGGCAGGGCCGACATCGGGACACCGAACAGGTCGCACAGCTCGTCGGACCAGGCGAGCGACCTGATGTCGTACAGCATCGTCCGGCTGGCGTTGGACGGCTCGGTCGCGAACACCTCGCCCCCGGTGAGGTTCCACAGCAGCCAGGCGTCGATGGTGCCGACGCGGAGGTCGGGGCCGGCCTCGACGCCCCCCTCGCCGAGCAACCACTCGATCTTGGTGGCCGAGAAGTAGGGGTCAAGCACCAGGCCGGTGGCCGATCGGACGAGGTCGAGGGCCCCGGCGTCGCGCAGCTCGCCACAGCGCGTCGCCGTGCGCCGGTCCTGCCACACGATGGCGCGGTGGAGGGGCTGCCCGCTGCGTCGGTCCCAGGCCACCACCGTCTCGCGCTGGTCGGTGATGCCCAGGGCGGCTACGGGCGCTGCGAGCTCGGCGATCAGCTCGCTGGTGACCGCGACCAGCGCGGTCCAGATCTCCGACGCGTCGTGCTCGACCCAGCCCGGTCGCGGGAAGTGCTGGGTGAACTCCCGGTAGCGGTAGCCGAGGGGCTGTCCACCCTCGTCGACGGCGAAGGCCCGCACCCCCGTGGTGCCGGCGTCGAGGGCGATGACGACGGCCACCGGTCACGTCTCGTTGGGAGGAGCGGTACGGGCCTGCCCGTCGGCCAGGCGGGTGATCGACTGGAACGCCTCCAGCAGCTCGACGGGGATCGGGAAGATGATGGTCGAGCTGTTCTCGGCGGAGATCTCGGCCATCGTCTGCAGCTGGCGCAGCTGCAGGGCTCCCGGCGAGTTGGCGATCACATCGGCGGCCTGACCCAGCTTCTGGGAGGCCTGGAGCTCGCCCTCGGCGGCGATGATCTTCGCCCGCCTCTCGCGCTCGGCCTCGGCCTGGCGGGCCATGGCCCGCTGCATCTGCTCGGGCAGGCCCACGTCGCGGATCTCGACCCGGTGGACCTTCACGCCCCACGGCTCGGTCTGGTTGTCGAGGGCGAGCTGCAGCTCGGAGTCGATGCGCTCCCGGTCGCTGAGGAGCTGGTCAAGCTCGTGGCGACCCACCGTCGAGCGAAGAGTGGTCTGGGCCACGAGCTGCGACGACCCGAACCAGTCGCGAATCTTCACCACCGAAGCGGCCGGGTCGATCACCTGGAAGTAGGCGACGGCGTCGACCGTCGCGGTCACGTTGTCCTTGGTGATGACCGCCTGGGACGCCACCGGCACCGCTGCGATCTGCAGGTTCGTCTTCACCATCTTGTCGATGATCGGCACCACGAAGAAGACGCCGGGACCCTTGGCCCCCACGCAGCGACCGAGCCGGAAGATGACCCCACGCTCGTACTCCTGGACGATCCTGACCGCCGAGGCGAGGAACAGCAGCAGCACTACCAACAGAACGACTCCGAGCACTCCGAGAGCAGCCATCGGCGTTGCCTTTCGTCGCAAGCGGCGGAACCCTATCGGGCGGCGGCCGGACCCCCGCCGGTCGGGGCGGCATCGTCACCAGGGCGGCACGACGGCCGGCAGCACCTGCAGGGTCGTGCCGGTGAAGCCGGTGACGACCACCTCCTCGCCAGCATCCACCGGCAGGACCGAGCGGGCGTTCCACAACGATCCGTCGACGCGCACGCCGAGATGGGCGACGTCGGCTCGGACCACCGTGCCGGGGCGGCCGACGAGGGCGGCCATGCCGGTCTGCGGGGGCTGGTCGAGCAGCCGCCGGGCCACACCGAACAGGCGCGGGAAGCCAACGGGCAGGGCCACCGATCCGGCGATGGCGACAGCGACGGTGGCGGCGTCGCCGGCGAGCAGGCCGAAGGACACGCTTCCGACCGCGAAGGAGGCGGCGGCGGCGACCTGCGCGGCCGGCACGGGTCGCTCGACGGTCAGCGAAACAGCCCAGACCCCGACCGCTGTGACGATGAGCAGGAACGGCCACCACGGCTCCTCGGAGGCGGCGACCGACGCCACGCCGAGCACGCCCATCGCCAACGCCGAGCCACCGGCCACGCCGAAGGTGGGCAGGGCCACCTCTACGAGCAGGAGGGCGGCGCCGAGGGTGAGGGCGACGAGGCCGATGGCCGGAGCGTCTCCCAGCGCCTCCCAGGCCGCATCCACGGTCGCACGATACCGCCGCCGGACGAGGAGCCAGATGTACGACGGTAGGGTCGGCCGCCGTCGCTGCCGTCGACCTGACGAGGAGGTGTCGCGTGCGACTGGGTGTGCTGACCAGCGGCGGTGACTGCCCGGGCCTCAACGCCGTCATCCGCTCGGTGGTGCGCAAGGTCGAGCGGCACTACGACGGCACCATCGTCGGGTTTCGCGACGGATATCTGGGCCTGATGGAGGACCGTCACGAGATCCTCACCATCGAGCGTTGCCGCGGGATCCTGCCCCGAGGCGGCACCGTGCTGGGCACCAGCCGTCACCAGCCCTACGCCCACCAGGGCGGGCTCGACGCCGTGCGGGCGACCATGCAGTGGCACCTCCTCGACGGTCTCGTCGTCATCGGGGGCAACGGCAGCCTGGGGGCCGCTCGTGACCTGCACACCGACGGCATCTCGGTGGTCGGCGTGCCCAAGACGATCGACAACGACCTCAGCGCCACCGACGTGACCTTCGGCTTCGACACCGCCGTGGCCACCGCGACCGAGGCCATCGACCGCCTCCACACCACTGCTGAGTCCCAGGACCGAGTGATGCTCGTAGAGGTCATGGGCTGTCACGTGGGTCACATCGCCACCTGGTCTGGCATCGCCGGGGGGGCGACCATGATCTTGATCCCCGAGGAACCCTTCGACATCGACGAGGTCTGCGCCACGTTGCGACGCCGTCACGACCAGGGCCGCTTCGCGTCGATCGTCGTCGTGGCCGAGGGGGCCATCCCCGTCGAGGGCACGTTCGTCCTCCCCGATCCCGGCCTCGATCGCTTCGGCCACCAGCGTCTGGGCGGCATCGCCCACGCTCTCGCCCCTGAGATCGAGGGCCGCACCGGCTTCGAGACCAAGGTCGTTGTGCTCGGGTACCTCCAGCGAGGCGGCTCGCCGACGGCCACCGACCGGGTGCTGGCCAGCCGGTTCGGCGTGGCTGCCGCCGAGGCCGCAGCGGACGGGGCCTGGGGGAAGATGGTGGCCATCCAGGGTGGTCGGATCGTGCTGGTGCCGCTCAGCGAGGCGGTGGCCGAGCCCAAGGTGGTGTCGGCCGACATCCACGACGTCGGCAAGGTCTTCTTCGCGTAGCAGGAGCGAACAGCCGCCCGGCCGTCCGGTCAGCCGGCCGTCCGGTCAGCCCGGCTCGAGGGAACGGTAGGAGGCTCGGGTGACCACCTGCTGCTCGTTGCCCTGGTCGCTGGTGGGAGCGGGGACGACTTCGCCGGCGACTAGGAACGTCACCTGCCTCACGCCGGCCAACTCGGTGACGGTGAGCACCACCTGGCCATAGGCCCCAGTGGCCGATTCGCCCTGTAGCTCGCCCCACTCGTCGCTGAAACCGATGGTCAGCAGCCCGTCGTCGCCCGGTTCCAGATCCTCCACCGCCGTGCCTGGCGGGATGAGGCTGACGTAGCCCGCCGCGGTGTCCTCCTCGGTCCCTCCCTGCAGCAGGGCCTCGAGGACCCGGCCGACCGACGCCTCGCCCTCGAGCTCGCGCCGTACGGCGACCAAGTCGGTGTTCTCGCCGCCGGCACTGAGGTAGAGGGTGGCCGAGCCCCGGCTGTCGGCGGGCTCCTCTGGTGTGGGATCGGTGGTGGTCGCCCCCTCGGCGAGGGGACGGGGTGAGTCATCGGTGGGGATCCCGCACGACCCCAAGGCGAGCACGAGCAACACGAGCAGCCCGACCCGCCGTGGTCGCCTCCGGCTGCGCGACCCGATCCGCTCGTCGCCCGCCGCCCCGCGAGTCATGCGGGCAGCACCGGGAGGGCGACCACGAAGCGGGCGCCGGGCCGGCCTTCGGGCCGATCCTCGACCCAGACCCTCCCCCCGTGCAGGCGGGCGTGCTCTGCGACGAGGGCGAGCCCCAGGCCGACTCCGTCGCCGCCGGTGAGTCGCCCGGCCCCCGGCCCCCGTGAGAACCGCTCGAAGATGCGATGGCGCTCCTCAGCGGGCACCCCCGGCCCGTCGTCCTCCACCGCGATGAGCACCTCGGGGCCGCCGGACTCGATCGCCACCCGGGCCGGCCCGCCGCCGTAGGCATCGGCGTTGCCGAGCAGGTTGTCGAGGATGCGCACCAGCCGACGCTTGTCGGCCCGGACCACCATGCCCGCCAGGTCGGCGTCGAGCTCTACGGGCACGTCGGGTCGGTCGCCCCGGTGCTGGCGGACGGCCTGGCGGACCAGCTCGGGAAGACGCACCTCCTCCAGCGACAGGCGGGCCACGCCGGCGTCGAAGCGGGAGATCTCCAACAGATCGTCCACGAGCTGCTGGAACCGGTTCACGTCGGCCTCCATGAGGTCGACCGCAGCGCGCGCCGGATCGTCGGGCATCTCGCCGCGCCGGGAGGCGAGCACCGACACCGACGCGGCGAGGGTCATCAGCGGGCTCCGCAGCTCGTGGCTGACGTCGGACGCGAAGCGACCGTCGCGGTCGATGCGGTCCTCCAGGGCCTGGGCCATGTGGTTGAACGAGGAGACGAGCACGTTGAGGTCGGGGTCCTCGACGCCCTCGAGCCGGGTGTCGAGACGCCCGCCGGCGATGGCCTCGGCGGCCAGGCTGACGTTGGCCAGCGGACGCAGGGTGCGGCGGCTGAGCCAGTAGCCGAGGGTGCCGCCGACCAGGGTTGTCACGACCGACCCACCGACGAGCGACACCGCGAGCGACGACAGCGTCCGCTCCAGCTCGGTCAGGGAGACGACCTCGTAGTAGGCGGCGGCGCCGTCGTTGACGGGGATGCCGACGACCAGCTCGGGCTCGCCGTCGATGTCGACGCGCATGCGCGCCGCCTCGCCGTTGGTGACCGACCGACGCAGCGCGTCGGGGATGGCTGCAGCGCCGACCGTGGGAAGTAGGGGGATCGACCGCCACCCGCCGCCGGCTTGGCGGACCTCGACGATGGGCCGGGCGCCGGTGGGTGTGGCCAGGTTGCCGAGCGCCTCACGGATGGGCTCGTCACGGGCGTCGGCGTCGACGAGGGAGCTCATCACAATGGAGTTGAGGTTGGCCTGGCGGATGGCGGCGGCCTCGCGCTGGTTGAGCAGGTTCTCGCGGGTGAGCCCCCAGGTGGTTCCGGCGAGAAGGGCGGCCAGCAGCGCGGTGCTGGCCGCGAAGGCGATGGTGATGCGCAGCCGGAGGCCGAGGCGAGCAGGGGAGGGCAGCCGTAGGCGGCGACGGGCCACGGTGCCAGCTAGGCCTGGAGCTTGTAGCCCAAGCCCCGGACGGTCATGACATGACGGGGGCTCGCCGGGTCGGCCTCGACCTTCATGCGCAGGCGGCGCACGTGGACGTCGACCAGGCGACCGTCCGCGAAGTAGCCGTGGCCCCACACCCGCTCGAGCAGGACCTCGCGCGACAACACCCGTCCAGGGCTGGTGGCCAGCTCGAGCAGGAGGCGGAACTCGGTCTTGGTCAGGTGGACCTCGTGGCCGGCGCGGCGAACGACGTTCTCCTCGGGCACGATCTCCAGGTCTCCGAAGACCAGGTGGGTCGCGTCGGTCGTGCGGACCCGCCGGAGCAGGGCGCGGATGCGAGCCGATAGCTCCTTGGGCGCGAAGGGCTTGGTGAGGTAGTCGTCGGCGCCGGCCTCGAGCCCGGCCACGATGTCGTGGGTGTCCTCGCGGGCCGTGACCATGATGATGGGTACGTCGCTCATGCGCCGTATGGAGCGGCAGACCTCGAAGCCGTCGAGCCCCGGCAGCATGATGTCGATGAGCACCACGTCGGTCGGGGCTTGTGCGAATCGGCCCAGGGCCTCCTCGCCGGTAGCGGCCTCGTCGACGCTCCAGCCCTCGTCCTCGAGAGCGAGCTTCACCGCGGTGCGGATCCGCTCGTCGTCCTCCACGGTGAGGATGCGGGTGGCCATCCCTGCATGGTGCCTCATCGCGAGCGGGCGCGTTGCGCACCCGGGGGGCGGTCAGGCTCGGCCCGCCCCGGCATCGGCGACGAGGGTCCGCAGCGACTCGAACAGGGCCGGTCCGGCGGCCACGATGCACGCGTCGGGCAGCCCGCCGGGGAGGTTGAGCCCGTCGACGCTGCCCACGACGGAACCGGCCTCGGTGGCGACCAGAGCCCCGGCCGCCCAGTCCCAGACCTGGAGCCCGCGCTCGTAGTAGCCATCGAGGCGGCCGCAACCCACCCAACAGAGATCGATCGCAGCCGCTCCCACCCGGCGGATGTCGCGCACCTGGGGCAGCACCTCGACGAGCACCTGGGCCTGGCGGCGGCGGCGGGCCGGGTCGTAGCCGAAGCCGGTGCCGATCAGGGCCAGGGCCGGATCGGCGACGGTGGTGCAGGCGATGGGGGTGCCGTTGCGGGTGGCGCCCAGGCCCTGCGCCGCAGCGAAGGCGTCGCCGTGGAGTGGATCGACCACGGCTCCGGCCACGACCGTGCCCTCCACCTCTGCGGCCACCGACACGTTGCAGCCGGGGATGCCGTAGAGGAAGTCGACGGTTCCGTCGATGGGATCGACCAGCCAGCGCACGCCCGACGCGCTCGGGCGGTCGGCTCCCTCTTCCCCGACCGCGCCGTCCCCGGGACGAGCGGCGACCAGGGCCGAGACGATGAGGTCCTCCACCTCGCGGTCGACCTCTGTCACCGGGTCGGTGGCGGTGGTCTTGGTGACCACGCGCAGGTCGCGGGCGCCGGCCCGGGCCGCCATCCGGTCGGCGCCGAGCGTCGCCACCGCAACCGCGAGGTCGCGCAGCTCGAGCGGGTCGACGCCTTGCGCCACGGTCTCCGCGTTCAGCTCCGGCCTCGGGTCGAGCCGGGACGGGGTGTCGCTCGCCGGGTCGGCTCGTCGTCGCCTTCGATGCGGCGCCACTCGGTCATGGCCCGCAGGACGAGGACGGCCACCACGGCTACGCCCAACGCGGCGACGACGGCCCCAATGAGCGCGCCCACCGCAGCGGCGGCCGGACTGGCCTGGGCCTCGGCCTGTTCACCCGACACCCGGAGGTCGACGATGCCGAACCCGATGAGGCCGCCGCAGGCCCCGGCGACCACGATCGCGACGACCGCCATCACCCGGGCCGAGGTCGGGGGGGCCGCCGACGGCAGCGCCGTCTGATCGTCGCCCGGCGCGGGATCCTGACCGTTTCGCCCCGCCTCGGGTCCGAGAGCGTCGGGGCCGGCCATCGTTGGCCGACGGTAGCGGCGGCGACCCAGCCGAGCCGCAAGGGGAGCGTCCTTGGTGCCGGAGGCGCAAGGCGGTGCCTCCTACAGTGCCCGGCGTGTCGGTCCTGGTCGTGATCCCCACCTACGACGAGGTGGAGAACATCGTCGAGGTCCTGGAGCGAGCCCGCGCCGCGGTTCCCGACGCCCACGTCCTCGTCGTCGACGACAGCAGCCCCGACGGCACGGCGGACCTGGCCGAGGCGACCGGCCGCGACCTGGGTCGGGTCGAGGTCCTGAGGCGCGCCGAGAGGGGTGGGCTGGGTCCGGCCTATAGGGCCGGTTTCGCCTGGGGCCTCGAGCGCGGGTTCGACGTGTTGGTGGAGATGGACGCCGACCTGTCCCACGACCCTGCCGCCCTGCCCGACCTCCTGGCTGCGGTCGCCGAAGGGGCGGACCTGGCCATCGGCAGTCGTTACGTCGCCGGCGGCAGCGTCCCCGGCTGGCCCCGACACCGCCTGGCCCTCTCGCGAGCCGGCAACGTCTACGCCTCGGCCGCCCTAGGCATCAGCCTGCACGACATCACCGCCGGATACCGGGCCTACGACGCGGCCGCGCTCCGCGGCCTCGATCTGGCCGCCATCACCACCTACGGGTACGGCTTCCAGATCGAGATGGCGTATGCCCTCATCCGCCAGGGCCGCACCGTCGTCGAGGTGCCGATCTGCTTCCGCGACCGCATCCGGGGCACCTCGAAGATGTCGCTCGGCATCGTCGGCGAGGCCATCCGCCTCGTCACGTGGTGGGGCGTCCGCGACCGGCTCCTCGTCCGTCTCGGTCGCCGGCCCCGCCCGGGCGGGACGCCACCATCGGATCGGGGCTGACGCGCGGGACCTCGCGGGCCCACTGGGCCGATGCCGTCGCGTCGCTCTACGCTGCCCGGCGGCCCGGCCCGGGTGACGAGGGAGATCCATGAGCGCAATCGAACCGGCAGCCTCGGCCCCGGTCGTCGCCACCACCGACTACGGCCCGGTGGCCGGCGCGGCGTCGGACGGCACGGCCACCTTCCTCGGCATCCCCTTCGGCGCGCCCACCACGCGTACCCGCCGCCTGGCCCCCCCGGTGGCGCCCGAGGCGTGGACCGAGCCACTCGACTGCACCATCGCCGGGCCGGCGGCCCCGCAGAACCCATCGCTGCTGGAGACCGCCCTCGGCGCCCCGGGCCTCACCTTCGACGAGGACTGCCTGAGGCTCAACGTCTACAGCGCCGACCTAGCCGCCCGTCGGCCGGTGATGGTGTGGCTGCACGGCGGCGGGTTCGAGACGGGCGCCGCGTCGATGGGCTGGTACGACGGCCGGCGCCTGGCCGCCCGTGGGGTGGTCGTCGTCACCGTCGGCTACCGCCTCGGTGCACTCGGCTACTTGCAGATCCCCGGCGTGGACGGCAGCGGGTGCTTCGGGCTCCTCGATCAGATCGCGGCCCTGCGGTGGGTGCAGGCGAACGTGGCCGCCTTCGGAGGCGACCCCGACCGGGTCACGGTGTTCGGAGAGTCTGCGGGGGCCATGAGCATCGGTGCGTTGCTGGCTGCGCCGGACGCCCAGGGACTGTTCCACCGGGGCATCCTCCAGAGCGGCTCCACCCACAACGTCCACTCGCCGGCCACCGCGACCCGCTTCGCCGAGCAGCTCGGGCAGGCCGCCGGGGTCGATGCCACAGACGTAGACGCGATGCGGGCCCTGCCTCTCGACGACCTGCTCGCCGCCCAGGCCCAGCTGGGCCGGAGTGAGTCCGGGGGCCTGGGGCTGCCGTGGCAGCCGGTGGTCGGCTCCGAGCAGGTGCCGCGCCTGCCCATCCAGGCGGTGCGAGAGGGGGCGGCCGACGGGATCGCGCTGCTGGTGGGCACGACGCTCGAGGAGATGAAGCTTTTCCCGCTCATCACCCCGTCGTTGGCCGATGTCGACGACCCCTCCCTCGTCGAGCGGGCGCAGCGCTACGAGGCCCTGATGGGTCGCGACCCGGGGAGCCTCCTGGCCGCCTACGCCGAGCGCACCGGCACCCTCTCCGCGCCCGACCGGTGGATGGCGCTGCTCACCGACCTGGTGTTCCGCATTCCCGCCATCCGCCTGGCCGAGGCCCAGGCGGCGCGAGGCACCGACGTGAGGATGTACCTCTTCGCCGAGCGCAGCGATGCCTTCGGAGGCGGTCTCGGGTCGTGCCATGCCCTCGACCTGCCGTTCACCTGGGACAACCTGGATGCTCCGGGCACCGTGATGCTGGTCGGCGAGCTGACCGAGGCCCGGCGCACCCTGGCTCGCCGCCTCGGCGACGTATGGGCCGCCTTCGCCAACGGCGCCGCGGACCCGAGCGCGCCCGACATGCCCGACTGGCCCACCTACGACACCGACCGCCGGTCCACCATGTGGCTCTCGGCCGATCACGTGGGAGTGGTCGACGATCCCCTCGGCGTCGAGCGGACCTGGTGGGACGGCCTCGATGCCGGTCTCGGCTTCGAGCAACCCGTCGACGCCTGACCCCGTCAGCGCCGCGAGCCGGGGAGCCGGGGAGCCGATGAGAGACTGGTTGGTCGGCGGCGGCATCGTCTGCTCCGGCGGCGCAATGCTGCTGGTGCAGAACCGCCGGCGTGACGGCCGACTCGACTGGTCACCGCCTGGCGGCGTGATCGACCCGGGCGAGACCCTGCTCGAGGGGCTCGGCCGCGAGGTCCTCGAGGAGACCGGACTGCGGGTGGCCAGGTGGCTCGGGCCGAGCTACGAGATCCTGGCCGAAGCGCCTGACATGGGCTGGCGCCTGCGGGTCGAGGTCTTCGTCGCGGAGGGCATCGACGGTGAGCTGGCCGTGTGCGACCCCGACGGGATCGTGGTCGCGGCCGGCTTCGTGCCCGTCGAGCAGTGCGCAGCCCGACTGGCCGACGCTCCCCGGTGGGTGCGGGAGCCGTTGGCCGATTGGCTGGCGGAGCGTTGGTCGGTCAGCCGCACCTACTCCTACCGGGTCGACGGGACCTCGAGCGGCGGCGACATGTCGGTTCGCCGCATCGAGCCGGGGAGTACCGTCGCCGCTCACCGTCACCGCGAGGGCTGATGACCCGGCGGCCTCCGGGCGGCTCCCGGCCGGCTGGTCGATCGGCCGGTAGCGTCGGGACCTAGGCCCATGAGCGACCGAACCATCCTCCACGTCGACATGGATGCCTTCTTCGTGTCCGTCGAGCTGCTGCGACGACCGGAGCTCCGTGGCCGGCCGGTGGTGGTTGGGGGCTCCGGCCCCCGCGGCGTGGTCGCGGCTGCGTCCTACGAGGCCCGGTCCTACGGGGTCTTCTCGGCCATGCCCTCGGCCCGGGCCCGTCGGCTGTGCCCCGACGCCGTGTTCCTTCCGGGCGACCACGCCCACTACAGCGCCGTCAGCGCCCGGGTGATGGACATCTTCGGATCGGTGACGCCGCTGGTCGAACCCCTGTCACTCGACGAGGCGTTTCTCGACGTGACCGGTGCCCGTCGACTCCAGGGCGATGGGCCGACGATCGCCCACGCCCTGCGGGCCCGGGTGCTGGCCGAGGAGGACCTGACCTGCTCGGTCGGGGTGGCGCCGGTGAAGTTCCTGGCCAAGCTGGCCACCGGCGCGGCCAAGCCTCGCCCGTCTCGCACCGGCCCTCAGCCCGGGCCCGGGGTGTCGGTGGTGCGCCCCGGCGACGAGCTCACGTTCCTGCACCCTTTGCCGGTGGGTGCGCTGTGGGGCGTCGGGCCCGCCACCTTGGCGCGGCTCGAGCGCTACGGGATCCGCACCGTCGGCGACCTGGCCGAGCTTCCCCTCCCCACCCTGGAGGGGGCGGTCGGACGGGCCCACGGCCGGCACCTGCACGACCTGGCCCGGGGCATCGACGCCCGCGATGTCGAGCCCGACCTGGCACCCAAGTCGATCAGCCACGAGGAGACCTACCCGACCGACCGCTTCGACCTGTCCGAGCTGCGCCGGGAGGCGGTGCGCATGGCCGATGCCGTCGCCGACCGCCTCCGGGCCCACGGCGGTCGGGCCAAGACGGTGACGATCAAGGTCCGCTTCAGCGATTTCCGCACCATCACCCGCAGCGTCACCCTCGACGAACCGGTCGGGTCGGGGCCGTCGGTGGCCCGGGCGGCCAAGGACCTGCTGGCTCGAGTCGACCTCGGCCCCGGGGTGCGCCTGCTCGGCGTCGGGGTGAGCGGGCTCGACGGCACCGCCACGCCGGCCGGTCGCCAGCTCACCTTGCTCGACGAGTCGGTCGACCCCACCGCGACCGACGGTGCCGGCGGCGCCTGGGGGGCGGCGACCGGTGCCATCGACCGGGTGCGGGCCCGCTACGGAGCCGAGGCGGTGGTGCCGGCGACCCTGGCCGGCCCGACCGGCATCCGGGTGCGGCGCCGGGGCGACCAGCAGTGGGGCCCCGACCAGGCCCCGCCTCCCGGCGGTGCGAGGCGGTGAGAAAGTCCGGTCGAGCGACGGGTTCGCGCGTTGTCCGCGCTTTGAGGCTGTGCGAGAGTAGGGACACTCCGAACGGGGCGCCCCCGGCCCTCAGCGAGCTTGGGTGAAGGGACCAACATGCCGCTCTCGGAAGACGAACAGCGGATCCTGCAGCAGATCGAGCAGCAGTTCTACGAGCAGGACCCTGATCTCGCTGGCGAGATCGGGCGGCACAGCGTCTACGCCCACCACCTCCGCCTCCTCAAGTGGGCCGCCGCCGCCTTCACCGTCGGGGTCGGCGTCTTGGCCGCTGCGCTGTGGTTCGAGCGCAGCTTCGCCATCGCCTTCGTCGGCTTCGTGGTGATGCTCGCGGCGGCCCTGTGGTTCGAGCGCAGCCTGCGCAAGCTGGGGCGGGCCGGCGTGACCCAGCTCACCCAGTCGCTGCGCGACCGGGGCTTCGGCGACTCGTTGCGAGGGGCCACCGACCGAGCCCGGGACCGGCTCCGTCGCGACGAGGAGTAGCTACACGGCACTCGGCACTAGGCGGAGCGAGGCCGCAGGTGCAACCCGGGGTCCACCCAGCTACGGAGCCGCTGGCCCCACGTGAGCTCCGAGCGGGCTCGCCGGGTGACCTGGCGGGCGAGGTGGTCGGCCTCGTCGCCCAGGGGGCCCTCTGAGGGCGCCTCGTCCGATGCCCACGTCGTGCGGGTGACGAGTGCGGCCAGGCTGACCAGGGCCGGGGACTCCGGTCCGAGCACCGGCGCTGCCCGCCGGGCGAACTCGCCGTCGGTCTCCGACGGTCGGGGTCGCATGCCCAAGCGTCCCATGGCCTGGACCGCGTCGAGCCACGCCGCCCGCACCTGCCCCGCCGCCGACCCGGTGCCGCGTCGTCGTCGACGCCAGAGTCGCAGGACGGCCAGGGCGGCCACGTCGGCGAGGACGAAGACGCCGATCCCGATGACGGCCCAGCCGACCACCGTCGCCGGTCCGCCGCCGCCCGGGTCGGCGGTCGTCACCTCGAGGGGCAGCGTGGTGCCCGTGCGCACGCCGCGCTCGTCGTCGGGGCGCACCACATCTGCCGGCCGCGTAGAGGTGGTGGAGGGCGTCGGGGCTGCGCCGGCCTCGTCCTGGAGATCCTGAGCGGGCTCGACACCGGTGTAGGCCTCCGCCCCGGGCTGGCCGCGGCCGGGGGTGGGTTCGAAGGGCACCCAGCCGGCGCCGGGGATGAACACCTCGGGCCAGGCATGGGCGTTGCGGCCGCGCACCGTGTAGGTCGATCCGCCCTCGTCTCGAGACCCGGGCGTGAAGCCGACGGCCACCCGCGCCGGCAGACCCAACGTGCGGGCCATCACCGCGAAGGTCCCCGCGAACTGCTCGCAGTACCCCTTCCTGGCGTCGAGGAAGTCACCGATGGCGTCGTCGCTGTGGCCGGCCCCGGTGCCCTCGAGGTCATAGGTGAAGTTGGCCCGGAACCAGTTCTGAAGGGCCAGCGCCTGCTCGTAGGGCCGAGGCCCGACGAGCTGCACGATCTGCTCGGCGTCTCGGGCGGCGCGGTCGGAAAGGTCGGCGGGCAGCTCGGTGGCGGCGGCGAGGTCAGCCCCCAGCGTGTCGGGCAGGCGGCCTTGGAGGTCCTCGGGGCGGAAGTCGGGGACCTCCGACACCACGGTGTAGGCGGCGTCGTCGATGGCCCGCGTCGACGACGGCACGATCAGCGTTGCCAGTCCGCCGTTCCAGCGCAGGTCGGTGGAGCTACGGCGCAGGTCGACCGGCGTCAGCGCGGCCGGGGCCCAGATGGTGCCTAGGGCGGCGATGTCGAAGGTCTGCTCCAGTGGGCGTGTGGTGGCGTCGGGGGGAGTGCCGGGCAGGGCGCCGTCCGCCTTGGAGAACGACTCGCTCGACGACCACACCTCGCCGTCGAAGCGGTCGAGCGACGTGAGGCGCCAGTAGGCGGGGCGGTCGGCTTCGACGGTGAAGACCGTGGCGTCGGACTGCTGCACGAGGCGGGAGCGGATGTCGACGAGCGGGCTGACGGTCAGTCGGCTCGACGGGCCGTTGCCGCCGCGCCAGTCGACCAGGGCGGCGCCCTCGCCGCCGGGCAGGCGGGGGACGACGACCGCTGCAGCCAGGGCGGCGACCGCAGCCACACCGACGCCGACGCGGGCCAGCGCCGAGGTCCCCGGTCCGGACCGACCTCCGACCCAGGCGTCGATGGCCGCCGTGCGCCGGGTGCGCTGGGCCAGGGCGAACCCGGCGATCGAGGCGGCCAGCACGGTTGCGACCAGCACGCCGCCGCCGCCGGCGCCGAGGATGGCGGCGAAGACGAACAGGGCCAGGGCGGGCAGCACGGCCTCGGCGATGGCCCGCAGGCGGAACGCGGCGAAGTCGGCCAGCCCCACCGCGACCCAGATGGCTACGGAGGCGGCCAGGAGGAAGCCGCGCAGGCGGGGAGCTGGCGCCACCACCTCGCCGAATAGAGCCAGGGCCCGGTCGAGGTCGTTGCCGGCCGCGGTCAGCGTGGCGCCCGTGGGGACCCCGTAGAACGACGTGTGCGGGTAGAGGAACAGCGAGACCTCGACGCCGAGGGCGGCGACGGCGAGGGCGGCGGTGCCGACCAGGCCGAGCCCGCGTCGGCGAGCGCCAGCGGCCACCGCGTGGGCCGCGGCGCCGGCCACGAGCAGCGGGACGACTGCGCCGACGTCACGGAACAGGCGGGCGAAGGAGGCCACGGCGGTGAGGGTGACGGCCGCCAGGAGCAGCTCCGCGGCGAGGGCGCCCGTGGCCGCCGCCGACCGGGGAGTCGTGGGCGGTTCGGCACGGCGACGGGCGGGTGCGGAGGCGGTGGAGTCCGGTGCCGGTGGGGGCGGTGCGACGGTGGCGGTCACGGCGAGCCGACCGGGGTGCGGGGGCGAGACGAGACAGCGTCGCCCCAGACGTCGGCGAAGGCTCGGTCGGGGCCGACGTCGAGGACTCGGACCCCCTCGATGACGCGCTGGTGGGCGCGCCCCGGTCCGACCGCAGGGAAGCGCACGACCGACAGCCCGGCCAGCCGCCCGGCCCGCGCCGATCGGCGTCCCGGCAACGAGGCGATGTCGACGTCGGTGAGGTCACCGGTGACGGCCACGACGGTGTCGGTGCCGGCGTCGGTGCGGGCCAGCACCCGCGACAGAAGCGCGGCCGGGACCCGCTCGGTGACGGCCAGCACCTCGAGCAGGCTCTCGAACGCGGCCTGCCCGGTGACCCAGCCGGTGTCTCGGCCGTCGCTCTGCAGGAGGCGGACGATGTCGCCCCGGACCCAGTGGGCGCTGGCGATGCTGGCTGCGGCCGACACCATCCGCTCGAAGGGCTCCGGGCGCGACGCCCGTTCCTGGACGTCGAGCACCACGGTTAGGCGGCCCTGGCGGGGGTCGTCGTCGAGCCGGACGACGAGGTCGTCGGAGCGGGCGCTCATCGGCCAGTGGACTCGACGGATGTCATCGCCCACCACGTAGGGCCGCAAGGAGTGGAACTCGTCGCCGGTGCGGCCCAGGCCGGCCCAGCCCTCCTGGCCCGACAGGGGCTCGGAGCCGGCTGGTTGCGGGGCGGGGGCGATGGGGTCGACGTGGGGGAGCACCACGAGGGTCACCCGTTCGGCCACGGGCCGGGAGCGCCGGGCCAGACCGAAGGGGTCGGTGACCTCGGCCTGCAAGGGCCCGACCGGGATCGCCCCACGATGGCGGGTCGGGAGGCGGTAAGCGGCTCTGACCGTGGTCCCGGCGCCCATGGCCGCAAGGTGCAGGCGGGCGCCGGCCCCGTCACCGATCGGATCGGCCAGCGTCAGGACCGGGGCGGTCCGGCGGCCCGTGGACACCACCTCGACCTCGACGCGGGCAGGCGTTCCGACCTGGGCCCGGACCGGGCGCACCGAGCGGCGCACGGACAGGGGCGGGTGCAGCAGCCTCACCCGGGCTGCAGCGAGGGCCACGAGCAGAGCGCCGGCACCGGCCAGCACGGTCAGCTCGACGAGGCCGAGCACCCGCCCGGCGATCGCCAGAGCGACCGACCCACCGAGCAGGAGCCCGCCGGCCCGGGTGATCATCGGCGGCGGCGGCGGCGGCGGCCAGCGGGGGCGACGAGCCTCATCGCCGGCGAGGCCGGGCCGAGGTCGGTGCTGGCACCCGGTCGAGGAGCTCAGCGATCACCTGCGACCGTGACGAGCCAGCGAGAGACGCCTCCGGGGACAGCAGCAGCCGGTGGGCCAGGGTCGCCACGGCCAAGGCTTTGATGTCGTCAGGGATCACGAAGTCGCGGCTGTCGACCGCGGCGCGGGCCTGGGCGACGCGCTGGAGGCTCAGCGTGGCGCGAGGAGACATTCCCTGGGACAGGCGAGGGTGCGAGCGGCTGGCCGTGGCCAGGTCGACCAGGTACTGCCGAAGCCCGGGGGCGACGTGGGTGCGTCGAGTGGCGGCGGCCATGGCCACCACCTCCTCGGCGCCGACCACCGGCCGGAGGTGGGGGATAGCGGCCTCGGCGCCATCCGAAGCGAGGATCGCCACCTCGGCCTCGGCCCCCGGGTACCCCATCGACACACGCAGCAGGAACCGGTCGAGCTGGCTGTCGGGCAGCGGGTAGGCGCCCTCGTGCTCCGACGGGTTCTGGGTGGCCAGCACCACGAACGGTGAGTCCAGCCCGTAGGTGGTGCCGCTCACGGTGACCTGGGTCTCGGCCATGGACTCGAGGAGTGCGGCCTGGGTCTTGGGCGAGGCCCGGTTGATCTCGTCGGCCAGCACCACGTTGGCGAACACGGGTCCGGGCCGGAAGTCGAAGCTGGCCGAGCGGCGGTCGTACACGCTGACGCCCACCACGTCCGACGGCAGCAGGTCAGGGGTGAACTGGATACGCCCGAAAGACCCGTCGATCGACGCGGCCAGAGCCTTGGCCAGGCTGGTCTTGCCCACACCCGGGACGTCCTCGATGAGGACATGGCCGCTGGCCAGCAGGGCGAGCAGCACCTCCTCGACGACCTCCCGCTTGCCCTGGATGACCTCGCCGACGTTGGTCACCACCGCGTCGTAGCGGGCGGCCACCTCCTCGGGCGCCATCGCCGCGTTGGCCCGGCTCGGGACATCGATGGGGGACGGGTCGGCCACTGCTCTCCTCGGGTCGGGGTCAGGGTAGAGGGTGAGGATCACGCTCCCCAGGGCGGCTCGCTTCGCTGCCTACGGTGGGGTCGATGGGTGTCGTGCTGGCCGTCGACATCGGGGGCACGAAGATGGCCGCGGGCCTGGTGGACCGGGCCGGCCGCCTCACCGGCGAGACCCGCATCGCCACCCCGACCGGCACCGACGCCGAGGTCTTGTTCTCGGCCCTGACCGAGGTGGTCGACGAGGTGCGGCGCGCGACCGGGGCGGAGCCGGAGGCGGTCGGTGTCGGCTGCGGCGGTCCCATGGAGGCCAGCGGAGACGATCCGACGGTGTCGCCCCTCAACATCGGGGCTTGGCGCCGGTTCCCGCTGGCTCGCCGCTTGGCCGCCAACACCGGTCTACGGGTCGCCGTCGACAACGACGCCAAGGCCCTGGTGCTGGGCGAGGGGTGGGTCGGCGCCGCCGCCGGAGAGCGCGACCACCTGGCCATGGTCGTGTCGACCGGCGTGGGCGGCGGCATCGTGCTCGACGGCCGTCTGCTCGACGGGGCCGCCGGCAACGCCGGCCACATCGGCCACGTGATCGTCGAGCCGCGTGGGCGACTGTGCCCGTGCGGTGCCCGCGGCTGTCTGGAGGCCGAGGCCTCGGGCACCGCCATCGCGGCGGTCACCGGCCGGCCCGCTACCGAGGCCCCCGCCGAGGTGCGGGCCCGCACCGGCACGCTGGTGGGCCGGGCGGTCGCCTCGGTGGCCAACCTGCTCGACCTGCGCCTGGCCTGCGTGGCCGGATCGGTCGCCCTCGGCTACGGGGCGGTGTTCCTCGACGCGGCCCGGGCCGAGGTGGCTGCGTCGTCGCGTCTCGACTTCAGCCGTGGGACCGAGATCCGCTTCGGCGCCCTCGGCGCCGACGGCCCCCTGATCGGCGCCGGTGCCGTCGGCTGGCGCCTCCTCGACGAGAGCTGACCCGACAGCGAGATGGCGGGCGGTCAGTCGACGGGGCGCTTCTCGTCGGCCACCTCGGCGCCGTCGACGGCGGGGTCGTGTTCACCGTAGGTCTGACGGAGGTCGCGCTCCGCCTCGTCGACGGCCTGGCCGTCGTCGTCTGCGGCCTCGGCGCCGTCGTCGAGGCGGCGCAGCTTGCCCTTCGCCTCCGCCTCGCGGTCGCCGGTCAGCCAGCCGACCTTCTCCTGGATCTTGCCCTTGAGGTCATCGCCGTCATCTGCCATGGCATCTGAGGGTAGGCGCAGTCGGTGCCGGCCCACCTCTCGAAGCAGGATGAGGTGAGCGACGGTCACTCCCTGCGTCCTTAGGATCGGCAACCGTGCCCCGTCGCCCCATGGCCAGGTGGCCCGCGGTGGCTGGTGCCGTCGTCGGACGGCCACAGCTCTGGCCGGCGGCGGCCGCCGCCGCTGCTCGGCATGCCCCGAGGCGCTGGTGGCGGGGGCCCGCCGCGCTACGTCGGGCTGGGCCCTGGTTGCGGTTTCGGATGGAGACCGCCTACGGGGACGGGCGACCCACGCCGTCGGCCGACGACCTGGTCACCTGGCTGCGCTGGTGTCGAGCGTGGCCTCGGGTGCGCCGCTGACGGATCGGCGCCCTCGGTCGACGGCTCGAGCTCGACGACGGGGTCGAGGCGGTGGGCGAAGCGGCGCAGGGTCGCCAACACCGGGCCTCCGAGCACGGCGACGGCGACGAGGTTGGCGGTGGCGCCGGCCGCGTCCCACGCCAGCGAGGTCGTCACGTAGAACGCCCAGTAGTGTTCGAGGGTCCCACCGAACCCCAGGCCCGGTCGCCACTGGAGGGGACCGTCGCCGGGGGTGAGGGGCCAGGACCACAGGTTGATGACGGCGCCGTAGACGAAGCCGGCCAGCCACGACGCGGCGGCCAGGATCGCCACCTCCACCCGGGCGCGGAGGCGTCGGGTCACCCGCCCCAGGGCGCCAAGGACGGCGGCCAGCCAGGCCAGCACGAGCATCTGGAACGGCAGCCACGGCCCGATACCTCCGGTCACCACCGCGCTCAGGGCCATGGCGAACAGCCCGAGCAGGAACCCGAAGCGAGGACCGAAGGCCGCCGCGCCGAGCAGTACGAGGAAGAAGATGCCGCTGCCGCCGCCGGGTAGGTCGAGGAGGCGCAGCAGCCCGGCCATGGCCGACAGGACCCCGAGGAGGGCGACATCGGTGCCGGCCATGGTGCCGGCCCGCACCTCGACCATCACCGCGGTGACGGCGAGGGCTCCTACGAGCCCGGCCACCAGCGGGGCGTCGCCGGCGTGGGCCGTGGCCAGCCGGGCCTCGGCCGGGAGCCAGAACGGATAGAGGAACGCGCCCGCCCCCACGACGCTGGCCAGCACGTAGGCGACGTGCACGCGCGCCCGGCCCGTCACGAGCCCGGTCCCCGGCCGGCCCATACGGCGGCGGGGAGGTGAGCGGCCACCTCGGCCACGGTCAGGTGGGGGGGCAGGACCCGGAGCACCTGGGGGGCGAACAAGGAGCCCGACAGCACGTCTCGGGCCGGTCCGTCAGCCACCACCTCGCCGCCGCCGAGCACCACGACGCGCGTAGCGGCGCGGGCCGCCAGCTCAACGTCGTGGGTGGCGATGACGACCGCTCCGCCGCCGGCCGCGTGCTCGGTGGCGGCGGCCTCGAGGGCGGCACGGGAGGCGGCGTCGATGCCTCGGGTCGGCTCGTCGAGGGCCAGCACCGGGGCCCCGCCGACGGCCACCGCGGCGACGGCCACCCGCTGGCGCTCACCGGTCGAGAGGCTGCGGGGGTGGCGGTCGATCAGGTCGGTCAGGCTGAGCCGGTCGAGCCAGGCGTCGACCGCGTCGGCATCGATGCCGCCGACGAGCCGGGCCGTCTCGGCCACCTCGGCCCGGACGGTGGGGGAGAACAGCAGGCTGCTCGGATCCTGGGGGACGAGGGCCACCCGCCCGTAACGGGCGATCGACCCTGACGAAGGCCCGGCCAGGTCGGCGAGGGCTCGCAGCAGCGTCGTCTTGCCCGAGCCGTTGCGTCCTAGGAGGGCGACGACCTCGCCCTTGCGCAGCTCGATGTCGACGTCGCGCAGCACCGGCGGCTGTCCCCGGTGTCCAACGGTGACGCCTCGGGCGGTCACCAGCAAGTTGCCGGGCGCCGATCGGTCGGTGGACGGGAGAGGGGGCGCCAGCCGAGCCGGCGATCGGCGGGCCCAGCGCCGGGCGTCGCGCACGGTGAGCGGCGGCGGGTCCCAGTCGAGCAGGCGACCAAGGTGGGTCACCGGCGGGGCACCCGGGTGCTCCGCCAGCACCGGTCCGGGCGGACCATCGTCGGTCACCCGGCCCCCGTCGAGCAGGACGGCCCGGTCGGCCATGGGGCCGGCTCGCTCCAGCCGGTGCTCGGCCATCACCACCGTGGTGCCCAGGTCGTCGCTCAGGCGGGACACCGCGGCGAGCACGTCGTCGGCGCCCTGCGGGTCGAGCATCGAGGTGGGCTCGTCGAGGACCAGCACGGCGGGAGCGGCGGCGAGGGCGCCGGCCACCGCGGCCCGCTGGCGCTCGCCGCCCGACAGCGTCGACGGCGACCGGTGCCGGAGGGCGGCGATGCCCAGGGCGTCGAGCACCTCCTCGACCCGGCGCCGCATCTCGGCCTCGGGCAGGCCGAGGTTCTCGAGGACGAAGGCCACGTCGTGCTCCACCTCGTCTACGACCACCTGGGCCTCGGGGTCCTGGTGGACGAACCCGACGGCGCCGGCCAGGTCCCGAGGTCGAGACGCGGTGACGTCGGTGGCACCGACGGTCACCCGCCCCCGGAAGCGGCCGCCGCTGGCGTGGGGCACCAGACCGTTGACGGTGCGCAGCAGTGTGCTCTTGCCCGAGCCGCTGTCGCCCACCACCACCACGACCTCGCCGTCGTCCACGACCAGGTCGACCCCGTGCAGCACCGGCGGTCCGTCGGGGAAGGCGAAGCCCACACCGTCCCAGCGCACCCGACCGCGAGCGTCGGTCACGCTGAGGCCCCGGCTGGCGGCCCCGGCGGGCGCACCAGAGCAGGGACGGCCAGGCCCATCAGGACCAGGGCGGGTAGGAGGGGCAGCGGCGGCGGCCGGAACGGCAGGCGGGCCGGGTCCCATCCCATCCCGTCGATGCCGGCCAGGGCGCAGGCTCCGAGGGCGGCCGGGACGGCCACTGCGACGGCCATGACCGCAGCGTCGGTACGGCTGAGGGCCCGGCGGCGGTAACGGCTGGGGGCGGCCCGTCCGCTCAGCACCACGGCGGCGACCAGCGCCACCAGCCCGACGCCAGCGGCGATCGCCGCCGCGCCTGTAGCCCGGCCCACGAGGGCGACGATCGCACCGGCCAGCCCGAACAGGGCCACCGTCCCGAGGATGGCTGCGGTCCGGTCGCTGCCGGTGGCCCGACGGCAGCCGTAGCCGCGAGAGTCCATCGACTCGGCCAGCCGCACCGCGCGCTCGAGGCCGGTCTCCAGCACGGGCAGGAACAGACGCAGCGAGCGGCCACGGCGGACCTTCAGCCCGCCGGTGCGGGTCCGGTCGGCCTCCCTGGCCGCCACGGCGGCGTCGATGGTCGAGGGCACGAAGGCCAAGGCGACGGTGAGGACGAGACCCGGCTCGTGGAAGGCGCGGGGGGCGCTGGCCAACAGCTCGTGGTGCGACGCCACCGCGTTGAACGCCCCGAAGCCGGCCATGATGGCGATCACGACGAGGCTGTCGATGGCGGTCTGCAGGACGACCGCCTCCGACACGGTGCCCCCGATGGCCACCCCGCCAAGCAGCGTCGGCAGGGTGAGCTGCGGCAACGACACCAGGCCGCCTGACGATCCGGCGACGAGGGGCGTCGTGAGGCCGATGAGGACCACTCGCAGCAGCCCGAACACGACGGCGACGACGAGCAGGACGGGGAAGGCCCGCGCCACCGAGCCCGGCCGGCGGTGGGCCTCGACGACGAGCCACACGACGGCCAGGGCGATGGCGACGAGCAGCGGGTTGCGAGCCAGCTGCAGCGACACGGTGAGGGCGACGACCCAGACCGTCCAGGTGGCGGCGTGCAGGGGACTGGTCACGCCACCTCCTGCGCGTCGTCGGGTCGGACGTTCACCTCGACGGTAGGCGGCGCCGGGCCGAGCGGGACAAGCGGCTGGACCACCTTTGACGGGCCGGCGGGCGTGTCGTACCGTCCGCGGTCAGCAGAGGTCGCTCGCCACCCGGATGTGTCGAGCGGTCCAGTCCCGGGGCCAGACAACCCGAGACGACGGGGGAAGCCGGTGCAAGTCCGGCGCTGACCCGCAGCTGTGAACGGTCCTCGGATCGTGAGCCAGGTGACCCGCCCCTGCCGCCGGCCCGTCCGGCTCCCTGCCCACAGGTCGCCCTCCGGCGGCCGGATCGCCCCCCGAGGCCTCGGGGGCACAGGAGGAAATCAGATGCGTTCCTTGCGCTTGCTCGTCGCTCCCACCCTTGCGGTGGCCGTGGCCTTGTCCACGGCCGTCCCGGTCGGAGCGGCTCCGACTCCGCCCGCGTCCGGCTCGCCCCGCTCGACGGCGGTGATCGACGACGCAGTGGCCTGGTTGAGGACCCAGCAGCAGCCAGACGGAGGCTTCGAGGTCGCCGGGTTCGCGGGCTTCGAGACGCCCGACGCGGTGCTCGCCATCGGAGGCGCCGCCCAGTCCGGCCCCGGGTGGGTCGAGGGGGAGGCCCGGGACGCGGTCATAGCCTTCAACACCGTCGGGGCCATGCCCAAGGACCCACTCGACGCCCTCGACGACCAGGTCGACACCGTGCAGGGGGACCCCGCATCGACGGCTGCGACCAAGGCCCAGCAGGCGGCGAAGATCATCGCCCTGGTGACGGTGCCGCTCGGCCTCGATGCCAGCGACTTCGACCCCTCCGCCGACTCGGCCGGCGCCGTCGACCTCGAGGCCGCCCTCACCGCCGGAGCCGGGCCCGGCGCGGACTACGCCAGCCTGCCCTTCACCGGTCGGGCCTTCGCCCTGTGGGCCCTCGGGGCACTGGGCAAGACGCCGCCGGCCGCCCTGGTGGCCGACATCGACGACGCCCAACAAGCTGACGGAGGCTTCAACTTCAGCGGTGATGCCGAAGGCGTCGGCATCGACCCTGACACCACCGGCGTCGTGATCATCGCCCTGGCGGTGACCGGGCGCACCTTGGCCGACGACACCGTCGCCGACGCTGCCGTCGGGCTGGGACGCTCGCAGCGGTACACGGGGGAGTGGGCGTCGGACTTCGACACCGGCAACCCCAACTCCACCGCGGTGGCCATGCTCGCCGCGGCCACCCTCGGGTCGAACCCTGACCAGCCCTGCTGGCGCGAAACGGCCGAGGCCCGCTTCGCCGGCGTACCCTATCCGTCGCCGGCTGACGTCACCGAGGACCGCCAGGCGGCCGACGGCCACATCGCAAGTCCCAACGACGGCTTCGGCCTCAACACCTTCGGCACCAGCCAGGCCGTGCAGGCCCTCGTCGCGGTGGAGGGCTCGTGGCCCTACTCGCCGCCGACGGTATGCACCCCACCGAGCGTCTCGAACAACCGGCGGCTGGTCAACGCGTTCTACTTCGACCTGCTGAGCCGCTTCACCGACGAGGCCGGCGCCGCGTTCTTCACCGGCCAGCTGGCCGGAGGGATGACGCCTGCGCAGGTCGCGCGGCGAATCACCGGCACCTCCGAGTACGGACGGAAGGTCACCGACCGGCTGTACCGGGCCTACCTCGACCGGCCGGCAACGCCCGAGGAGCAGAGCTTCGGCGGCGCCCTGGTGCGGGCTGGTCGCCGCTATGACGCGGCCGCCGCCATCCTCGGCAGCCAGGAGTACTTCGACGCCGTGGATCCCGGTGGCGAGACGAGCAACGAGGAGTGGGCCGATGCAGTGTTCCTCGATGCCGTGGGCCGTCCCGCCGACGATGCTGGTCGGAGCTACGTGCTGGACCAGCTCGCCGCCGGGCGCACCCGCACCCGTGTCGCCCGCCTCCTGCTCGGCTCGAGCGAGGGCCTGAGCACCCTGGTGCGCGACACCTATCGCCAGCTCCTGCGCCGTGACCCCGAGCCGGCTGGTCGGACCTTCTGGGTGGGCCAGATCCGCAACGGTCGCAGCCCCGAGAGCCTCGTCACCCTGATCGCCGGCTCGGGGGAGTACGTCACCAGCACCCGCCCGCCGACCTGATGCCCGGCCGTCGCATCGTCGTCGGCCTGGCGACGGGCCTGCTGCTCGCCGCCGGGCTGACGGCCGCGCCGCCGGCGGGAGGGTCGGCTGAGACGAGCACCGAGGAGCGCTCGCTCGACGGATGTCGCACTGGCGAGGGCGAGGTCCCGACCGATCGGGTCGCGGTCGTCGTGGCCTTCCCCTCGCACCTCTTCACCCAGTGCGTGGCGCCGGGAGGCTCGGGGCTCGACGTCTTGGCCCGCACCGATCTCGAGCTCTACATCGAGACCTTCGGCTCCCGAGGCGGGGCCGTCTGCGGCCTGCGCGATCCAGGTCGCGACGTCGAGGTCGGTTGTCGGCCGGGGGCGTGCCTGACCTGTGCAGCGCCGGACTACTGGGTGTACGCACCGTGCTATCGCTACTCCCAGCTCGGGGCCGGCGCGACCCGGCCCGCGGGCGGCACCGTGGAGGCGTGGCGCTGGGACAGCACCACCACATGGGACCGCGAGCGACCGGTCGCCTGCGACGACGGCCAGTCCGAGCCGCCACCGCCACCTCCTCCTCCTCCTCCCACGACGGCGGCGCCGACGACCGCCCCGCCGGGGACCGGGACCGCCAGCCCGGGAGGCGGCACGGGCGTGGACGGCGGAACCCCCGCCCCGAGCGCGCCGGGACCGCCGGGCTCGGGTCCGGCTGGCACCGACCCGCCCGACCGACCCGACCCGCCTGAAAGCCCCGGCGGGTCGGGTGGGCCCGACCGCCCCGACGACGCGAACGGCCCCGAGGACGGGACCGCCCCGGACGTGACGGCGCCCGCGGCCCCCGGCGACGGCGACGAGCCGGGCGCCACGACCAGTCCCGAGGCCACACCGAGCACCACCGCACCGACCACGACGACGACGACGGGCCCGACGACGGCCCTCCCGGCTGGCGGGTCGACCTCTGAGGCCGACGCCGACGACGCCGCCAAGACTGCGGGTTCAGGCGCCGATCGCGACGAGCGCGCCGACGGCGCGCCGCCGGCGGGCTCGGTGTCGGTCCGCGACGATGGTGGCGACGGGGGAGGCGGGGCATTGGTCCCGGTGGCCGGCACCGGCGCCATCGTCGCCGCCCTCGGCGCCCTGGCTCTCCGCGCCCGTCGGCGCCGCGAGGCCGCCCCGTCCTGACCCTCACCGGACCGGGTGTGTGGATCGACGCCAGAGCGTCGTCTGGCACACCCGGTTCGCGTCGGTGATGGGGAATGGCGGGCCGGGCAACGGGGGGAGCCGGGGTAGCGTTGCCGGCCATGCTCCGGGCCCTGGTGCTGAACGTGACCTACGAGCCGTTGAGCGTGGTGGCTGGCCGGCGGGCCGCGGTCCTGGTCCTGACCGAGCGGGCCGAGCTGGTCCACGAGAGCCACGAGGTCCTGCACTCCGAGCGCCTGGCCCTGCCGGTGCCGTCGGTCGTCCGCCTCCGGTCACTCGTACGGGTGCCCTACCAGCGCACCGTGGCCGTGAGCCGCCGAGGTGTGCTGGCTCGCGACATCCACGCCTGCCAGTACTGCGGCGACCGGGCCGAGACGATCGACCACGTCGTACCCCGCAGCCGCGGCGGCAGCCACACCTGGGACAACGTCGTCGCCGCCTGCCGGCCCTGCAACCTGCGCAAGGGTGACCGCCTGCTGGTGGACTGCGGGCTGCACCTCCGCAGCCGGCCCATAGCGCCGTGCCGTTCGCTGTGGGTCACCACGGCTGTGGGCGCGGTCCCCGCCCTCTGGGAGCCGTACCTCCAGGCCGCATGACCGGCGGGACCGGCGGATCGGCCGATCCCCCGGCGGTCGTCGAGGCCGGGCTCCACCGGGTGCGCCTGCCCCTCCTCGCGCCCCATGTCGCGGCCCACGGAACCGAAGACGACCGCCACGTCATCCTGGTCTCGGTGACCGACGGCGACGGGGTGACGGGGTGGGGCGAGTGCCCCACCCTGGCCCGCCCCGGCTACGGCTCGGAGTGGACCAGCGGCGCCTGGGCGGTGCTTCGGGACAGGCTGGTGCCCCGGGTCTTGGCCCGCCGTTCGCAGATCGGACTCGACGATCACCCGATGGCCAGCGGGGCGCTGCGCGACGCGCTGGTCGACCTGCGCCTGCGTGGCGCGGACGAGGGACCGACGTCAGTGGCTGGGCCGCTGGCCGAGCGGGTGGCCTTCGGCGTCGCCCTCGGCCTGGCCGACGACCCGGGCCTGGTGGCGGCCGAGGCCGAGGAGGCCCAGGCGGCGGGGGCACGGCTCGTGGTCGTGAAGATCCGCCCGGGCTGGGCTGTGGCGCCGGTGAGCGCGGTGCGGCGGGCGTGCCCCGACCTCGCCGTGGCCGTCGACGCCAACGGCAGCTTCTCGGCCGACGGTCTGGACGAGCTGCGCGAGGTCGCCGGCCTGGGTCTGGACTTCGTCGAGCAACCTGTCGCCTACGACGACCCCGAAGCCTCGGCCGCATTGACCCGCCTGCTGGACGTGCCCGTGGCCCTCGACGAAGCGGTCGGGTCGTCATCGGATCTCGAGGCTGCCGTGGCTCGTCGTGCTGGACGGATGCTCACGGTTAAGGCGTCTCGCCTCGGGGGCCTCGAGCGGGCGCTGGCCGCGACATCGCAAGCCGCGGCAGCGGGATGGTCAGTCCACGCCGGCGGGATGCTCGAGAGCGGCGTCGGCCGGGCCGTGGCCCGCGTCGTGGCCGCTCGGCCCGAGGTGTCGGGCCCCGGGCTGGTCGGTCCGACCAGCCTGCTCTTCGCCGACGACGTGGTCGATCCGGTCGGCTCCGACGCCGAGGGGCTGGTGGCGGTCCACCCCGGTCCGGGCCTGGCCCCACCACCGGCGCCAGATCGCCTGAGGGCCCTCACCGTCGAACGGTGGCGGACGCGTTGAGCTGGACCGTCGAGCACCTGGCCGGGTCCGCAGGCGATCTCCACGCCCGGGAGCCAGCACCCGACGGGCACCGCCGGGTGTGGGTCCACGAGCCGACCGGTCCCGCCGTCGTGCTGGGCAGCACCCAGGATCCCGGCGTGGTCGACCGCGCTCGCGCGACCGCGGCAGGCGTCGAGGTGGTGCGCCGGGGCAGCGGGGGAGGGGCCGTGCTGGTGGAACCCGGTGGGCTGATGTGGGTGGATGTGGTGGTGCCGCCCGCTGACCCCCTCTGGGACGACGATGTCGGCCGGGCCGCCCACTGGGTGGGGAAGGCGTGGACGGTGGCCCTGCACCGATGCGGGGTGGACCACGGCATCGCCCACGAGGGCGGGCTGGTCCACGGACCCTGGTCGCGGCTGGTCTGCTTCGGGGGTCTCGGCCCCGGCGAGGTCACAGTGGCGGGCCGCAAGGTCGTAGGCCTCGCCCAGCGGCGCACTCGCCACGGGGCCCGCTTCCAGTGCGCTGCCGTGGTGGCCTGGGACCCGGTCCCGTTGCTCGGCCTCCTGCGCCTCTCGGACGAGGAGCGAGCGGCGGCGGGCGCTGACCTGGCCCGTCGGGCGGCGCCCATCGGGTGCCAGCCAGACGCACTGCTCGCTGCGTTCCTGGCCACCCTCCCCGATTGAGAGGGGGGTGATTCCCACCTTCGGAGACGATGAGCCCACATTTCCCCATGAAGTGGGTTGACCGCCCAGCGTGAGGGGCGTAGGTTGCCGGCCCATGGGGCAGGCCACCACGGAGAGCATCGAGGCGCGGGCCGAGCGAGCGACACCGACATCGGTGGTGCGCTTCTGCGGCCAGTACGTCAACGCCGTCGACACCAAGAACCGGGTCGTGGTGCCGGCCCCGATGCGCCGCGGCTTCGCCGATGAGGGCGGGCTCCTCACCCTCTGGAAGGGCCCGTGCCTGGCCGCCCTCCCCCACGAGGAGTTCGATGCCTACTACGCCCACATCGCGGCCGGGTTGGCGGCCAGCACCGAGGAGGCGCCCGACGACGTCCTCCGCGAGCTGTGGCGCTCGACGAGCGAGATGCACCTCGACCTCCAGGGTCGCCTAGTTCTGCCCGAGGAGCTGCGTGCCGCGGTGTTGATCGGCACCGAGGTGCGCTTCTGCGGCTTCGGACGTCGCGTCGAGCTGTGGCCGGCCGCGGTGACCACGGAGCTGGAAGCGGCCCGGATCGACCACCAGGGCACGATCAGCATGCTCCAGAGCAGCTACGACGTCCCCCGGGTGGGGGGCTGAGCGGTGGCCCTGGCCATGACCGACCGCCCACGCCTCAGCCGGTCCGAGGGCGGCCACGTCCCCGTACTCGGGAACGTCGTCGTCGACATCTTCCGCCACCTCGGCCCCGGCCTGGTGGTCGACACCACCGTCGGTCTCGGTGGACACGCCTCGCTCCTCCTCGATTCTCATCCCGGTCTGAGGGTCCTCGGCCTCGACCAGGACGTCGAGGCGCTGGCCGTCGCCCGCGATCGCCTGCGCCGCTTCGGGTCGCGCGTCGAGCTGCACCATGCCCGCTCCGACGGGCTCGTCGCTCTCCTCGACCGACTCGGCATCGACGACGTGTCCGGCATCCTGGCCGACCTCGGCGTCTCGTCACCTCAGATCGATCAGCCCGAGCGAGGGTTCAGCTACCGGCCCGACCGTGACGGCCCCCTCGACATGCGGATGAACCGCTCCGAAGGGCGCACCGCGCTCCAGGTGTTGGCCGAGATCGGCGAGGGCGCCTTCGTGCGGGCCCTGCAGGACCTGGCCGACGAGCCCCACGCCCGGCGCATCGCCCGGGCCGTGCTCGAGGCCGAGCCTCGGACCACCGCAGCCCTCGCCGAGGTCGTGCGGGCCGCCGTCCCGGCCGCCCGCCGTCGCAGCGGCGACCCGGCCAAGCGGGTGTTCCAGACGCTGCGCATCCTCGTCAACGACGAGATCGCCACGCTCGATCGCACCCTCGACGCCGCCTTCGAGGTGCTGCGACCGGGTGGTCGTGTGGCGGTCATCGCCTTCCACTCCGCCGAGGATCGGTTGGTCAAGCGCCGGTTCCGCGCCGCCGCCGACGGCGCCTGCACGTGTCCGCCCGGCTTGCCCTGCGTGTGCGGGGCGCGGGTCACGGCCCGACTGCTGCGCCGCAAGCCCTGGGTCGCCGACGCCCAGGAGGTGGCCGACAACCCTCGGTCAGCCAGCGCTCGGCTGCGCGCCGTCGAGGTCCAGGCGCCCGTGGCCCCGGCTTCCGCTGGAGACGGGCCGTGACCGCGCCACGAATCGATCCCAGCCGGCGGGCCCTACCGTCTCGCCCCCCCACCGACGATCGGCCCGCCCTCCGCGTCGTCCCCGTGCCCCGGCGCGGCGCCGGCACCGTCGTCGCGGTGGCGACCGGGCTCCTGTTCGCCACCCTGCTGGGCACCGCCGCCCTGCACACCATGCTCGCCTCCGGCCAGCGGGACCTGGACCGCACCGAGAGCCAGATCCGCGTCAGTGCTCAACGGAACCAGGGCCTGCGCCTCCAGGTGGCCCAGATGGAGGCCCCGGGGCGCATCGTCGGCGAGGCCCGAATGGCAGGGATGGTCATCCCCGACGAGGTCATCTGGTTGACCGAGCGGGCCGACGGCACCGTCGAGGCGACCACGGCGCCACGCGCCACGGCTCCGGTCCCCACCACCGAGCCAGCCGACGATGGGGCTGCCCCCGACGCCGACGCAGCAGCCGAGCCCGACGCCGACGTGGCAGCCGATCCCGGCGTGGCAGCCGATCCCGGCGTGACAGCCGATCCCGGCGTGGCAGCCGATCCCGGCGTGGCAGCCGATCCCGGCGTGGCAGCCGATC
>Ga0136640_10000066_pt1 | contig 34401 bp, 30 predicted proteins | sample AntDrymUQ8642106_2_FD_105498 | JGI IMG/M metagenome (GOLD analysis project Ga0136640, IMG submission 105498) | Polar desert sand microbial communities from Dry Valleys, Antarctica - metaG UQ864 (21.06) | ecosystem: Environmental > Terrestrial > Soil > Desert | place: Antarctica: Dry Valley...
CGTCAACCACGGCCGCCCGCAGCGCGTCGACCGAGTCGAACCCCGCCTCGGCGGCCGCCGCCGAGGCGCCCTCGCACGCACGGCGCGCCTCCTGGCGGCAGCGCTCGGCCGCCTCCGCGGCGTCGGCCGCGGCGGCGGCGGCGTCCGCCGCGACCGCGAACCGCTCGACGCGCGCCGCGACCGACCGCTCGCCGGCGCGCGCCGCGTCGACCGCGCCGCGGTTGTGCTCCAGTGTCTCGCTGCGCTGGTGCAGCTGGGAGCCGGCCTGGGCGGCGGCGTTTCGCGCGGCGTCCAGCCGCGAGAGCGTTTCCTCGCAGGTGCGGGCGAGGCCGGCCAGTGCCCGCTCGGCGGGGACGTGCCCCTCCGCGCGGCGCTGCGTGGCGGCGTGATCGCGCGCTGCGGCCTGCGCCCGCTCGCGCAGGGCGGTGAGCAGATCGTCGCCGGAGAGCGCCCGCTGCTCGGCGAGACGGGTCTGGAGGGCGGCGAGCGCGTCCGCGCGCGCCTCGCGTTCGGCCATGGCGGCCTCGGCCCGCTCCCGGACCGCGCGCACGTCGTCCTCGCCGACCAGGCCGGTGGCGGGCGCCGGGGCGGGCACCGGGTGCTCCAGCGACCCGCATACGGCGCAGGCCTCGCCGTCGGCCAGCCGGCCGGCCAGTTCGCCCGCGATGCCGTCGAGGCGGCGCCGCACGATCTCCGCGTGCGCTTCCTGCGCGGCCACGGCGGCCTCGCGCGCGGTCAGATGGGCGGTGGCCTCGCCCTGCAGAGCCACCGCCAGCTCGTCCCGCTCGGCGGCCGCAACGGCGGCAGCGCTCGCCTGGCGGGCGGCGGCCTCGGCGCCCTCCATGCGCGCCGTCGCGTCACGCGCGGCGGTCAGGTCCGCCTCGAGTCCTGGGCGCCGCGCCTCGGCCGCCGTGAGCGCGGTCGCCTGCGTCCGGACGGCCTCGGCGTGCCCGGCGGCGCGCTGGCGCAGCTGGTCGAGCGCGCGCTCCTCCGCCTCGACCTCGCGTTCGCGTACGAGCATCGCCTCGGCGCGGCCGGCGCCGAGCCGCAGCGCCGCCGCCGACGCTCGCAACGCGCCGGAGCCGGAATCGCCGGCCACGCCCGCTTCGCGCGCCGCCGCCAGCACAGTCGCGGCGTGCGCCTCGGCCGTGTTCTCGGCCGCGAGCCGCGCCTCGAGGTCCTCGGCGCGGGCCTGGGCCGGAGCGGCGCGGCGGGCGGCGGCGAGGGCATCCTGGTCGGCGTGGCGTTCGGTTTCCCCGGCCTCCCAGGCCGCCAGCGCGGCCTGTGCGGCCGCGTGCTCGGTCTGGAGGCCGTGCAGCTCGCGCGCGGCGGTGAGCTCGGCGGCCGCCGCCTCGCGCCGCTCACCCGCCGTCATGCAGGCGCCCTCGGCGGTGGTCGCCGACGCCTCGGCGACCACGAGCTGCGCTTCAAGCCAACCTGACACCTGCGCGGGCGCGTCGGTCCAGCGGTCGGGCGCTTGGGCGCCGGACTCCTGCTCGGCCCGGGCGACGGTGTCGCGGACCTCCCCCATCGCCGCGGCCAGCGCGCGTTCGGCGTCATGCCGGCGATCCTTCAGCCAGCGCTCCACCGAGGCGAAGCGCCCGACGTCGAAGAGCTCGCGCAGCAGGGTCTCGCGCTCGTCGCTGCGGGCGTGCAGGAACCGCGCGAACCCGCCTTGGGGGAGCAGCACGACCTGGCAGAACTGCTCCTTGGTCATGCCGAGCAGGTCGCCGAGCTCCTGGCGCGCGTCGTCGTGGCGGGTGGCGAGAACCTGCTCCGAGCCGTCTTCGCCGAGCGCGACGACGCTGATGCGATGCGCCTCGGTGGTGGTCCCGGCGCCGCGGCGCTTGGGGCGCGCCTGCTCAGGCGCACGCGTGATGCGCAGCCGGCGACCGCGCAGCGTCGCCTCCAGGACGACCTCCGTGACGGTCTGGGGCGCCGCGTGGTCAGAGCGCAGCGACGCCCCGTCTTCGCGCGCGCCGGGCACCTCGCCGTAGAAGGCGAAGCACACCGCGTCCAGCAGCGAGGTCTTGCCCGCACCGGTGCGGCCGTGGACCAGGAACAGGCCACTCTCGCCGAGGCGGTCGAAGTCCACCGTCTCCGTGCCCGGGAAGGCGAGGAACGCCGAGAGGTCCAGCCGGTGCAGGCGCATTCAGCCCGCCAGCTCGCCGATGCGGCCCGCCGTCAGCGCCTCCTCGAGCAGCGCCCCCTCCGTGTCGTCGGCCTCGGCGCCGCGGACGTCGCGTACGAAGCGCGCGACGAGCTCCGCGTCCTCGAGCCCGCGCAGTCGCACCGCGTAGGACCCGGCGGCCGTCGGCACGGCGCCCTGGGGCTCGAACGCGAGCGCGACCGTGTGCGCAAAGCGCCGGCGGAGCCGGTCCATGGCGTCCTGCGGCCGGACGACGTCGGTCAGGGTCGCCTGCACCCAGGCGGCCTCCGCGCCCGCGTGGGCCGGGTCGGCCAGCAGCTCCTCCAGGGTGCCCCGCAGCGATGCGAGCGGACGGGCGACCGGGCAGGGCACCAGCTCCACCTCGCCGTCGAGGTCGACGAGGGCCACGGACTTGCGCTGGCGGGCCTCGGAGAACGAGAACGCCAGCGGCGAGCCGGCGTAGCGCCCGTTCGCGCCGGTGCGCTGCGGCCCGTGCAGGTGCCCGAGGGCGGCGTAGTCCACGCCGGCGAAGACCGCCGCCGGGACGGAAGCCGTCCCACCGACCGCCAGGTCGCGCTCGCTCTCCGATGCGAAGGCGCCGGCCACGAACGCGTGGGCGACCACGATCGAGCGGGTTCCGGCCGGGCGGGGGGCGAGGTCGGCGCGCACGCGCGCCATCGCGGCCGTGAGCGCCGCGGCGTGTCCGCGCTCCTCGCAGCCGAGCTCGGCGCGGACCAGGTCGGGCTCGAGGTAGGGCAGCGCGTAGACAGCCGTGTCGCCCACCATCACGGGGCTGCCGCAGCCGGAGACCGCGGTGCGCACGTGCACGCCCGCGCGGTCCAGCAGCGCCGCGCCGAAGCCCAGCCGGGCGGCCGAGTCGTGGTTGCCCGAGATCACGACGACCGGGCACAGCTCGCTGAGCCGGCACAGCGCCTCGTCGGCCAGGCGCACGGCATCCACGGAGGGCAGCGCGCGGTCGTAGAGGTCGCCCGCGATCAGGACGGCGTCGACGGCGGCGTTTCTGGCGACCTCCACCGCGTGGTCGATCCCGGCGGACTGCGCAGCGAGCAGCGACTCCCCGTGGAAGGAGCGGCCCAGGTGCCAGTCCGCGGTGTGGAGGAAGCGCATGTTCCCCCACGATGTCGCGTCGAGCGGACGGAACCTGACGCCGGCGGCGAGTCAGACCTCTGACACTCGGGAGTCTACGCCGCCGCTAGCCGCCTTCGGCCGGCTCGTCCTTGCCCTGCAATCGTTCGCGGCCGCGCTGGACGGCCGCGATGAACTTCGAGAGGTTGACTTCGAGCGTGTTGAGGATCTCGTCCGCGTAGTCCTCTGCGCCGAGGCGGATCTCCCGCTCACGGCCGCGCGCGTCCTCGATGATGTCGTCGGAGGCACGCTCGGCCTGCTTGACGACCTCCTCCTGGGCAACGAGCTGGTCCTGGCGCTCGCGCGCCTCCTTGACGATCCGCTCGGCCTCTCGCTTGGCCTCGGCGAGCATCTCCTGGCGCTCCTTGACGATCCAGCGCGCCTGCTTGATCTCCTCGGGGATCGTGGCGCGCATCTGGTCGAGGATGTCGTAGATCTCCTCGCGATCCATGCGGACCTGGTCCGACCCCGGAAGCATCGTGCGCTTCGCGTTGTGGATCAGGTCGTCGAGCTTGTCGATGAGAACGAGGACGTCCATAGATCTTCCTGGCGGTGTTTCGTCAGCGGGTGAAGGCTTCCTGCAACGGATGAACGACGTGTGCGGGCACGAGCCCGGACACGTCGGCTCCGTAGAGGGCAAGCTCCTTCACCCCGCTGGAAGAGAGGAAACTGTATTCGGGACTGGCCATGATGAACACGGACTCGACGTCGGGCGCCTGCATGCGGTTGAGCTGGGTCATCTCCGCCTCGAACTCGAAGTCGGAGATCGCGCGCAGGCCCTTGACGATCGCGATCGCCCCCTCGCGCCGGGCGAACTCGACCACGAGGACGTCAAAGGACGCCACGCGCACGTTGGGCAGGTGCGCCGTCGCCTCGCCGATGAAGGCGCAGCGCTGCTCGGCATCGAACAACGGCTTGCTCTTGCGCACAGAGGAGTCGACGACGGCGACGACCAGTTCGTCGAAGAGCTTCGACGCGCGGTTGATCACGTCGAGGTGCCCGTTCGTGACGGGGTCGTAGGAGCCGGGGCAGACGGCGATGCGCGGGTTATCGGTGGGCATGCAGGCGGATGAGGGTGTCGCCGTAGCGGCGCTCGTCATGAACGGCGAAGCCAGGGAGGTCGAGCGGCGCGCGGCGGTCGCTCTCGGAGATCGCGAGGCCGCCGGGCGCGAGCACGGCGGCCACGGCCTCCGATAGCTCGCTTCCGAGCTGCGGCCCGTGCCGGTAGGGCGGGTCCAGGAAGATCAGATCGTATTGGCGCCCGCCCTCGCACGCGGTGCGGAGGAAGGCGCGGGCGTCGCGCCGAACCACCTCGCCCCCGTCCAACCCCTCGAGATTGGCCCGGAGCGCGCCCAGCGCGGCTGGGTCGTCGTCGACGAACACGGCGCTCGTGGCGCCACGCGAGAGCGCCTCGATCCCGAGCGCGCCCGAACCGGCGAACAGGTCCAGCACGGCGGCGCCGCGCGTGCGATCGCCCAGGATGGAGAAGAGCGCCTCGCGCACCCGGTCGGCCGTCGGGCGCGTCGTCCGGCCCTTGGGGGCCCGCAGGCGCCGGCCTCCGTGGGCTCCGGCGATGATCCTCACGCCGGAATTGGCTCGAGCGCCTCGGCCCCGTGGGTCGTCGCCAACGCCCGACCCAGCAGGACGTGCTCGGGCTCGGCCAGGTCCGGATCGGTGTCGAGGATCCCGCGGGCGTGGAAACGGGCCCGGTCGAGCAGCCCGGCGTCCCCGGGCAGCTGCGCGAAGCGGAACGCGCCCGGGCCGGACTGGCGCACGCCGGTCAGCTCCCCCTCCCCGCGCAGCTCGAGGTCGATCTCGGCGAGCCTGAAGCCGTCGCTGTGCTCGGCCAGAGCGCGCAGGCGCCTGGACTCCTTGGCGCCGAAGAGCAGGCACAGGGACTCGTGCCCGCCCCTTCCGACCCGCCCGCGCAGCTGGTGCAGCTGGCTGATGCCGAAGCGCTCGGCGTCCTCGACCAGCATCACCGTCGCGTTGGGCACGTCGATGCCGACCTCGACCACCGTCGTGGCCACGAGCACGTCGGCGCCGCCCGCCGCGAACGCGAGCATCGCCGCCTGCTTCTCGCGCGGCATCATGCGGCCGTGCAGGAGCACGAGCCGGCGGTCCGGGAAGACGTCGCGCTGCAGGCGCTCGTATTCCGCGGTCGCGGCGCGGGCCTCGAGCGCCTCGGACTGCTCGACCAGCGGGCAGACGACGAAGGCCTGGCGCCCGGCCTCGAGCTCCTCCTCGATGCGCGCGTAGGCTCGGGTGCGCTCGGCCGCGGTGTTGGCGACGTGTGTGACGATCGGACGGCGCCCGGCGGGCAGCTCGCGCAGACACGTGGTGTCGAGGTCGCCGTAGCTCGTGAGCGCCTGCGTGCGCGGGATCGGCGTGGCGGTCATGTGCAGCACGTGCGGAGAGAGGAGAGGGTCCCGCCCACCCCCCTTTCGGTCCAGCGCGCGGCGCTGGCGCACGCCGAAGCGGTGCTGCTCGTCGACCACCGCGACCGCCAGCCGGTCGAACTCGACGGGGTCCTCGATCAGCGCGTGCGTGCCGACGAGCAGGTGCAGCTCCCCGCTGGCGAGCTTGGCGAGCAGGTCCGCGCGGCGGCCGGCGGGGGTGGCACCGGTGAGCAGGGCGGCGGAGACCATCGCGTTGGGCAGCAGCGTCTGCAGGGTGGCGAAGTGCTGCTCGGCCAGCGTCTCAGTCGGCGCCATCAGCGCGGCCTGGGCGCCTGACTCGACGGCCCGCAGCATCGCGTACAGCGCGACCACCGTCTTTCCCGACCCGACCTCGCCCATCAGCAGGCGCTGCATCGGGCGATCGGCGACGAGGTCCTCGTCGATGGTGGCCATCGCCTTGGCCTGGTCCTCCGTCAGCGTGAAGGGCAGGGTGCATCGGAGCCAGCCGCTGGTCAGGACACCCTGGACGTCGAGGGGAAGAGCCTGGGCTGCCGCTCTTCTCAGTGCTCTCCGTTTGAGGAAGGCGAGCTGCAGCAGGAGCAGCTCGTCGAACGCGAGCCTTCTGCGGCCGCCCTCCCCGTCGCCGAAGTGGGCCGCGTCGAGCGCGGCGGGGAGGTCGGGGAGGCGCTCGGCGGCTCTCAGGCGCGCGGGCAGCGGCTCCAGGGCGTGCTGCGCCTTGGCGCGGTGGGCGCGGACCAGCTCGAGGATCTGGGCGCTGGACAGCCCCTCGGTGGCGGGGTAGGACGCGATGTCCGCGCCCACGCCGCCCTGGGTGGGCAGGTGGCTGGAGACCCGGAAGCGGTTGCGCGCTTGATATTTGCCGGTGAGGATCAGGCGCGTGCCGGGCGGATAGCGCCCGACCAGCCACGGCTGGTTGAAGAAGCTCGCCTCCATGGTCCCCGAGGCGTCCGCCACCACGGCGCTGACGAGCGGCTTCATCCCGCGCCGCCGCACCGGCCGGCTGGTGATCGACCGCACCTCGACCACCACCGTCGCGATCTCCTCCGGCGTCAGCTCCGCGATCGTCTGCGCCTCGCGCCGGTCGCGCGGCAGGTGGAGCAGCAGGTCCCCGATCGTGCGCAGCCCGAGCGTGGTCGCACCCTGCTGGGCCTTGGCGGGCTTGACGAGCAGCGGCTCGCTCAGCTCGGACGGCCGCGGGGCCCCGGCCGTCGCCGGTGGGCTGGTGAGGGGGGTGGATGAGGCGAAGGCGGTCGGGACCACGCCGCTCATTCTGCCCGGGCGGGCGGCGGCTCGTGCTCCACGTCGTACCGCGCGAGTTCACTCGGCGGCCAGCAGCCACCAGTAGCTCGGCTGCCCGCCTTCGGAGAGCTCGAACTCCACCCCCTCGGGGATCAGCGGGGCGATCTGCTCGGCCCCCAGCGGCGCGGCCGAGCCGGCGATCAGCGTGAGCAGCTCGGCGTCGGCAGACAGCGAGTCCAGCACCTTGCGCAGGGTCTCCCCCGGCTCGCCCCAGGCCACGAGCTCCTCCTCGACGAAGCCGATCGCCTCCCCGGCGCGGAAGCGCTGCTCGCCGTCGTCGCGGGCGGCCTCGGTCACCGCGCCGGTGCGAATCGCCTCCAGCGCCTCGAGCATGGCCGCCGCGTTGGCGTCGGCCCCGCGACCGACCTCCAGCGCCACCGCGGCCGCCAGACCGGCCTGCTGGGAGCGCGAGGCGACAACGCGCACCACCTTGTCCGAGAGCTCCGCGGCGCGCTCGGCGGCCATGCGGACGTTCGGGGAGTTCGGCAGCACCACGACCTCCTCGGCCGGCACGGAATGGATGCCCGCGAGCAGCTCGTAGGTGGACGGGTTCAGCGTCGGCCCGCCGTCGAGCGGGGTGGCCCCGAGGGAGCGGAACATCCGCGCCATGCCCTCGCCGGAGACAACTCCCAGCACCCCGCAGGTGTCCGGCGCCTGCGCCGCGAGGCGCTCGGCGCGCTCGAGCACCTGCTCGCGCATGTCGGCCACGTCGAGCCGCGACACGGCCCCGTGCTCGGCGAAGATCGCCGTCGCGCGCTCCGGGTCGTTGGTGTGGACGTGGACCTTGAGGGTCGCCCGATCGCCGACCACGAGCACGGAGTCGCCGATCTGCTCGAGCAGCGGGATGAAGTAGGAGCCCTCGAGCTCGGAGCCCGTGACGGCGAAGTTGGTGCAGTAGCGGAAGGTCGAGGAGTCGTGCTGCGGGTGGGAGATGCGCGCCGGGGCGTGGTGGTCGAGCCTCGGCGGTACGTCCCCCTGCAGGACGCCCAGGCACCCGGAGAGCACGACGAGCAGGCCGTAGGCGCCCGCGTCCACCACGCCGGCCTGCCGCAGGATGGGCAGCAGCTCCGGCCCGCGCTTGAGCGACGTCTGCCCCGTCTCCAGCGCGCTGGTGAGGATGTTGGCGATCAGCCGGTTCTGAAGCTCCCCGTCACCTTCGCTCCCGAGCCGGCGCTGGTCGTCGGGCATGTGGGCCAGCTCGGACGCCATCCGCCCCGCCATCTCGCGCGCGACGGTGAGGATCGTGCCCTCAGCCGGCTCGCGGACAGAGGCGTAGCCGCGCTCGGCCGCGCGAGCCAGAGCGGCGGCTACGAGCACCGGGTCCACGAGCTCGCCCGGACGGGAGATGAGCTCCTCGGCGGCGCCGCGGACCAACTGGGACAGGATGACCCCGGAGTTGCCGCGGGCGCCCAGCAGCGCGGCGCGGGCCACGGACTCGACGATCTGCATGCGGCCGATCTCGTCCACGGGGCCCTGGTCCTCCAGGCGCGTGAGCTCCTCCACGACAGCGCGGAGCGTGAGCGCCATGTTGTCGCCGGTGTCACCGTCGGCGACCGGGAACACGTTGAGGTCGTTGATCTCCTGGCGACGCGACTCGAGCGCCGCGAGCGCGCCCTCGACGACGGCTCGGAAGCGGACCAGGCTTGGGTCCAAGGACTGCATGGCGGGCCAGCCTAACCCGTGGAGCGGTGGCCGTGGCCGGCCCGCCGGGAAACCAACCCTCAGGCCTTGGTGACCTTGCCCGCCTTCAGGCAGCGCGTGCACACGTAGGCACGCAGCCGGGTGCCCTTCTCGACGATCCGGACCTTCTGCAGGTTCGGGTCGAACCGGCGCTTGGTGGCGACCATGGAATGGGACCGGCTCTGCCCGAAGGCAGGACCCTTCCCGCAGGTGTGACACACGCGAGCCATAGGCAGCCGCGAAGTGTAGCGACCGGTCTGGGGGGTAGCTCAGACCTCGATGCCTCCTCCCCGGGCACCCCTCGGACTGCCCGATCGCTATCGCATGGAAGGAGCGATCGCCTCCGGCGGGATGGCGTCGGTCTACGCTGCGCACGACACCCTGCTGGACCGTCCCGTGGCTGTCAAGGTCCTTGCGGAGCACCTCAACGAGGACATCGCCGCGCGCGAGCGCTTCCAGCGCGAGGCGCGGGCCGCCGCCGGCCTGTCCGGGCACCCCGCGGTGGTGACGATCTTCGACGTCGGAGAGCACGACGGGCGCTCGTTCATCGTGATGGAGCGCCGCACCGGAGGCACCGTCGGCGACGCGCTCAAGCGCCAGGGGCGCATCGAGCCGGACCGGGCGATTGGCTGGTTGCGTGACATCGCCGACGCGCTGGACGCAGCCCACGAGCATGGGGTGGTCCACCGCGACATCAAGCCGCCGAATCTCCTGCTCGATCCCCACGACCGGGTCGCCGTGGCCGACTTCGGCATCGCCCGCATCGCGTGGGAAGAGCAGGTGACCCAGACCGGGCAGGTGCTCGGCACCGCCGCGTACCTGTCTCCCGAGCAGGCCGCCGGGGAGCCCGCGACCGCGGCTTCGGACCGGTACGCGCTGACCGTCGTGGCCTACGAGCTGCTGACTGGCCAGCGGCCCTTCGCGGGCGAGCACTTCGCCGCCCAGGCCCGCGCGCACATCGAGGACGCGCCGCCCAGCGCTCCCGGGCTGCCACCCGCCGCCCAGGACGTGCTCGCACGCGGCATGGCCAAGGACGCCGGCGGACGCTGGCCGAGCGCGCGCGGCCTCGTCGAGGCGCTGGCAGCGGGGCTCGACGAGCGCGCCCCGGCACCGGTTCCCGTGGCGACGGAGGCCACGCGCGCCATGTCGCCCATGGCCCCGCGCCCCACGTCGCCCAGCGCACCGCGCCCCCGGCCGTCCTCAGCCCCCCGCCCCACGCCGCCCACCGACCGCCCGCGCCGCTCGCGAGCCGCGGTGGCGCTCGCCGCTCTGGCCGGCGTGGCGCTGGTGATCGCCGCGGTGGCCATCGCCGCCTCGACCGGAGGCGACGACCCGGTCACGCAGGCCGGTACACCCGAGCGCGAGCGGCAGGCCACGCGCACCCGAACGCCGGCAGCGGAGCCGACCGCCGACGCGCCGGCGACGGCGACGGCGACGCCGGCGTCGACGGCGGCGTCGACCGCGGTCGCGGAGTCCGGCGACCCCTCGGCGCTCAACGACGAGGGCTTCGAGCTCTCCGACGCCGGCGAGTACGCGGCCGCCGTCCCGATCCTCCAGCGCGCCGTCGCCGCCTGCGAGGGGAACACGTCCGTGGATCCCTGTGCCTACGCGACCTACAACCTCGGCGTGGCGTTGAACCGCTCCGGCCAGCCGGCGGAGGCCATCGAGGTGCTGCAAGCCGAGCTCGAGCGCTGGCCCGACAACCAGCCCGAGACCGTCACGGCCGAGCTGTCCGACGCATGCGACAACGCCGGCCAGGACTGCGGCTTGAGCCAGGGCAACGGCAAGGCCAAGGGCAAAGTCAAGGACTAGGCGCATGCGCCGCCGCCTGCTCGCCGCCGCCGGCCCGGTCTTCATCGGCGCCGGCGTCCTGCACTTCCTCATCCCGCGGACCTACGAGCGGATCATGCCGCCATGGCTGCCCGCCCACCGCGAGCTCGTCTACGCGAGCGGCGTGGCCGAGGCGATCGGCGGCGCCGCGCTGCTGCACCCCAACCCGCAGATCCGCCGTTTCGGCGGCTGGTTCGAGGCCGCGACGATGATCGGCGTCCTTCCCGCCAACGTCCACATGGCGCTCAACGCGGAGAGCTTCGGGCAGATCCCCAAGCCTGCGCTCTGGGGCCGCCTCCCGCTGCAGGCCGGCTTCGTGGCGTGGGCGCTCGCCTCGGCGCGGCGCTAGTGGTCCCGTCCGTAAGTTCCGCGGACACGCCCACTAGCCGATAGCCGCGCGGATGCGCCCGACGGCGAGCACGGCCTCGGCCGCGTGAGCGCCCGAGTCGCGCTTGCCCTCGCCCGAGCGCGCGAGGGCCTGATCGTAATCATCGCAGGTCAGGACGCCGAACCCGCAGGGCACGCCGGTCTCCAGCGCGACGTCCTGGATGCCGCGCGAGGTCTCGGCGCAGACGTAGTCGTAGTGGTCGGTTTCCCCGCGGATCACGGCGCCCAGGCACACCACGCCGGCGTAGCGGCCGGACTCCGCCAGCAGCTTGGCCGAAACGGGCAGCTCGAAGGCGCCGGGAACCTCGAACACGTCGGCCTCCCCACCGAGCACTCGTTGAGCGCCGGTCACGAGGCGGTCCGCCAGCTCCTCGTAGAAGCGCGCCACCACGATCGCGTAGCGATCTCGCCCTGCCTCAGCCATGGTCGCGGCGATGCTCCTCGGCGACCATCTCCTCGTCGAGTGGCAACGCCTGGTGGTGGAGGGTGTGGCCGAGCTTGTCGCGCTTGGCGGCCAGGTAGCGCTCGTTGTGCGGGTTGGAGGCGTGCACGATCGGGACCTGCTCGGAGACGGAGAGGCCGTAGCCCTCGAGGCCGCGGATCTTCTTCGGGTTGTTGGTGAGGATCCGGATCGAGGTCAGCCCGAGGTCGGAGAGGATCTGCGCCCCGATGCCGTAGTCGCGCAGGTCGACGGGCAGCCCGAGCTCGAGGTTCGCGTCGACGGTGTCGAGGCCGCCGTCCTGCAGGTTGTAGGCGCGCAGCTTGTTGAGCAGGCCGATGCCGCGCCCCTCCTGGGCGAGGTAGACCACGACGCCGCAACCCGCCTGCTCGATCTGGGCGAGCGAGGACCTGAGCTGCTCGCCGCAGTCGCAGCGCAGGGAGTGAAAGACGTCGCCGGTCAGGCACTCCGAGTGCATGCGCACGAGCACGTCCGGGCGGCCGCGCACCTCGCCCTTGACCATCGCCATGTGATGCTTGTTGTCGACGAGCGAGCGGTAACCAATGCCGGTGAATTCGCCGTAGGCAGTGGGCACGGGGGTCTCGACCACCCGCTCGATCAGCTTGTCGTGGCGGCGGCGGTACTCGACGAGGTCGGCGATCGTGATCAGCTTGAGGCCGTGGCGGCCGCAGTAGGACACGAGGTCCGGCACGCGCGCCATGGTGCCGTCGTCGTTCTGAATCTCGCAGATCACACCGGCGGGCACCAGGCCGGCGAGCCGCGCGAGGTCGACGCTCGCCTCCGTGTGGCCGACACGCTCGAGCACCCCGCCGGCCTTGGCCTTGAGCGGGAAGACGTGGCCGCCATGGATGAGGTCGCTCGGGCGCGTGTCGGCGGCGATCGCCACCTGCACGGTGTGCGCGCGCTCCTCCGCGCTGATGCCGGTCGAGCGCTCCGCAATGCCCTGGCGAGCGTCGATCGACACCGTGAACGCGGTCTTGTGCGGATCCTCGTTCTTGGCCGCCATGAGATCGAGGCCGAGCTGGTCGCAGCGCTCGGGCGTGAGCGCCAGGCAGATCAGCCCGCGCGCCTCCTTGGCCATGAAGTTGATCGTCTCCGGCGTGGAGAACTGGCCCGCCAGGACGAGGTCCCCCTCGTTCTCGCGGTCCTCGTCGTCGCAGACCACGACCATCCGCCCGGCGCGGATCTCCTCGATGGCGTCCTCGATGGGCGAGAACACCTGTGCGTCGATGGTCACCTCGGCATCAGCCTCTCCACGTACTTGGCCAGCACGTCCACCTCCAGGTTCACCACGCCGCCCGGCGCCAGCGCGCCGAGGTTCGTCCGCTCCAGCGTCTCCGGGATCAGCGAGACCTCGAACCCGGTCTCGTCCAGCGACGCCACGGTCAGCGAGACGCCGTCCACCGCGATCGAGCCCTTCGCCACGACGTAGCGCAGCAGCGCCGGATCCTCCGGATCCACCCGCACCCGGCGGGCGAACCCATCCTCGTCTGCGGCGGCCACCCGGCCGGTGCCGTCGACGTGGCCCTGCACGACGTGGCCGCCGAGGCGATCCGCCGGGCGCAGCGGGAGCTCGAGGTTCACGCGCGCGCCCTCCGTGCCGAGCGAGGAGCGATCCAGCGTCTCGTTCATGACGTCGGCGGTGAAGGCGCTGTCACGCACCGTCACGGCGGTCAGGCACACGCCGTTGACCGCGACGGAATCGCCCGGGGACACCTCGGGCGTGAGGACGGAGGCGATGTGCACGCGCGCGCCCTCCCCATCGCGCTCCACCCGCTCGATCGTCCCGAGGTCCATGACGAGGCCGGTGAACATCACCACTCCGCACAGGTCGGCGCTTCGCATCCGACCTGTGTCGGACCCGGGGTCAGCGGTGACCGTGAGTGACGTTGCACGGTCACCACTCCCGCATCCGCGCGCAGATCAGCACGTCGTCGCCGATGCGCTCCGTGTCGAGCGACAGCGCCCGGACGGCCTCGGCGATCCGCTCCGCGCCCTCGCCCTCGAGGGGGTCGCGGGCGCTCGAGCCGCCGACCACGACCGGGGCGATGAACAGCGCGATCTCGTCGACCTCGCCCGCGTCCAGGAACGCGCCGGCCAGGTGCGGACCGCCCTCGAGCAGGATCGAGGTGACGTCCGCCGCCCCGAGCTGGTCCAGGGCCGAGCGGACCCGGGCCGGCTCGTTCTCGCCGGTGGCGACGATCACCTCTACGCCGGCGACCTCGAGCGCGTCGGTCGCGGTGCGCCGCGCCGCGCGAGAGACCACCACGGTCAGCGAGAACTCGGCGGCGCCGCGCACGAGCTGGGAGCTCAGCGGCAGGCGGCCCTCGGAGTCGAAGACGACGCGCCGAGGCTGCCTCGACGTGGGGGTCACCGCCGATCCGGCGCCTTCGCCAGCCGGCTCCCGCGTTCCGCGCGCGGTGAGCAGCGGGTCGTCGGCGAGCGCCGTCCCGATTCCGACCACCACCGCGTCGGACTCCGCGCGCCAGAGGTGCGCTCGGGCGCGCGACGCCTCGCCCGAGATCCACTTGGAGTCGCCCGTGCGGGTGGCGACCTTGCCGTCGAGCGTCATCGCCGACTTGAAGAGCACGTGCGGACGCCCGGTGCGCGCGTGCTTGCGGAACGGCTGGTTGAGCCGGCGGGCGCGGGCGGCGACCTCGCCGCCGGCCACCACCACGTCGATGCCCTCGTCGCGCAAGACGCCGAGGCCCCGTCCCGAGGCGTGCTCGTGAGGGTCGTCGGAGGCGATCACCACGCGGGCGATGCCGGCCTCGGCGATCGCGTCGATGCACGGCGGCGTGCGGCCGTGATGACAGCACGGCTCCAGCGACACATACAGCGTGGCTCCGGCCGTGTCCGCGTCGGCGCACGCGGCGAGCGCCTCGCGTTCGGCGTGCAGCCGGCCGAGCGCGGTGTGCCACCCCTCCCCCAGCACCTCGTTTTCGCGAACGACGACCGCGCCGACCATCGGGTTGGGGGACGTGCGTCCGCGGCCGCGCTCGGCGAGCTCGATCGTGCGCAGCAGGAACGCCTTGTCGGTGTCGAGGAGGGTGGCCAAGCTCCAGACAGGCTACGGCCAGGGTGCCTGCGGCAGATGGTTTCGTCCTGCGCGGCGCAGGCGGGCCCCCCTCAGGAACATCTGTCGCCGTGCAGCTTGTAGATGACGATCCGCGGTCCGGGGCGCGCGTAGCCCAGCGGCCGCCAGTTGTAGGAGTCGTCGAAGGAGAAGGCCGGCTCCTCGGCGCCGGGCTCGAGCGGGCTGACGGAGTAGCGGGGCGTGGCGATGCGCTTGACCTCCTCGTAGTACTTGATCGCGAACGGCGCGCGCTTCGGCGTCACGTACGGCCGGCCGTAGAGGATCGATCCGGTGATCAGCCAGCAAAAGCCTCCCCGCGTGTAGGAGCTGACCAGGTCGGGACGCAGCGTCTGCGGATAGTCCTCGAGCTTGATGCCGTCGCGGATCAAGCGCTTGCGGCCGTCGGGCAGGACGCGGTAGTGCGAGCCCGCCCGCTTGAGCCAGCGATCCCCCCAGCGCTGCGGAGCCAGCGGCTCGATGACGACCTTCGCGCCGGCGGGGATGTTGTCCACCATCCACGCGCGAGCGGACTCGCGGGTGTCGGGCCGGGTGAGCAGGCGGTCGTTGTGCACGGCGTAGACGAGCCCCTGCAGCCCGAGGAGCGCCGCCGCGGCCACGAGCGGCGACCACGCCGGCACCCGCCCCCGGCGGATCCGCGCGGCAAGCCAGTCGAAGCTCGACACCGCCGCCCACGCCGCAAGCAGGATCAGGAAGGGGTAGATGGGCAGCAGCCAGCGCGCGAAGAAGCGGTCCTGAAGGCCCATGAACAGCAGGAAGAGAACGGGGACGGGCACCAGCAGCGCGGCGGTGCGGCGGTCCCTCCAGCCCAGCCTGACGGCGCCGCCGAGCGCCGCGAGCGCGGGAACGATCCCCAGGCCCCAGGCCAGCGTCCCGAGGTAGTAGGTGAGGCCGTTGGTGTCGGCGAGGCCGAGCTTGCCGCCCCCGTCCTTGGCCGCGGCCGACTGCTCGCCCAGACCGGAGCGGAACGCGTTGAAGGAGAACAGCGCGTAGGGGTTGAGCGCCAGGAAGGCCCCACCCGCGACCACGCCCGCCAGCGCGAGGTTGCGCAGCCGGCGCTCACCCGGGGCGAGCAGGGCCGCGGCCAGCAGGGGCACGAGGACGATGCCCGCCGTGTACTTGGTCGCGATGGCCAGCCCGAGCCCCGCGCCGGCGATCAGGTAGTCGCGCGTGCGCCCGCTGTGCAGGATCCCGGCGGCCCCCGCCAGCGCGAGGCAGACCGGCGCGACGAGCACCGCGTCGTTGAGCGCGAAGTGCGCGTAGTGGACGGGCAGGAACGCGACCGCGAGCAGCGCGGCGGCGACCAGGGCGACCCGCCGGTCGAACAGCCGCACGGCGGCCCAGGCCAGCAGGCCGATCGACACGGTTGAGAGGACCACCACCGCGCCGCGCGCGAGGGCGAAGACGGGCGTGGGATCGGCGGCGAACTGCTCGCGCACGCCGTCGCCGCCCCAGCGCAGCGAGAACAGCGCGTGGAAGAGGTACGTCATCGCCGGCGGGTTGATGAAGTAGCCCGGGTCGTAGGTGTGATCGAACATGCCGATCGCCCGCGGCACGAAGTGCGCGCCTTCGTCGACGTTGTAGACGAAGGGCAGGCCCGTCTTGAACCCCCACAGGCGCAGGACCAGCCCGCCGGCCATGATCAGCGCGAGGGCGACCCCGAAGCCGCTGAGGCGATCCCTAGCAGCGCGCATAGGCGGCGTAGTCGGCCGAGCGCGCGGCAAGCTTCCAGGTCGCGGGCGGAAGCTGCGCGTCGGCGGGATCGAGGTCGTCGGTCCAGGCCTGCTTGAAGATGGCGAAGCGCCCGAGCACCACGACCGCGACCCCCGTTCGCTGCTCGCGCTTGGCGTACTTGACGCTCGAGGTCTGCACGCGTGCCCACACGCGTTCAAACGGTAGGTCGGCGATCCAGCGCGCGTCGGGCACGAGCTTGTGGCTGGGCAGGGTGAGCGGGCCGCAGCGCAGGGCGGCCTTGACCGCCGGCGCTTCGAGTACCTGCTCGAGCGAGCGGTGGGCATCACCGCGAAAGCGCAGCTCGTTGTCGAAGCCCCGGAGATCCAGGTTCAGGACCGTGAGCACGCCGACGAAGGCCACGCAGAGGCCGGCGACGGTCATCCACCCGCGGCGCAGGGCCGTACCCGGCACCAGCACCGTCCAGCCTGCCGCTGCGAAGGCCGCGAAGACGAGCACACCCAGCGCGGCCACGACCAGGTAGCGCTCGATGGCCGACAGCCCGGCCACCCCGATCGCCCCGAAGGTCGCGACGCCGGTGACCAGCAGGACGGCGGGCCAGGCGGCGCGGCGCGGGACGAGCACGGTCGCCGCGACCAGACCGGCGAGGCCGGCGAGCATGACCGGCAGCTTGACGATCGCGGTCAGGAAGCCGGGAATCGCGGCGGGGATCTCGCTCACCGACCGGGCCCGTCCGAGGTCCTCCGCCGAGTTGCTGGTGTAATGCAGGGAGAACAACGGGTCGCCGGTGACGATCCCGTCGACGAGGCCCCACCCCAGCGGGGCCACCGCGGCGAACAGCGCCCACCCACCGCGCTGTCGCCAGGTCGAGGCAGGCCACATCCACAGGAAGTACAGGCCGAGCAGGAGCCAGGCCTCGGGTCGCAGCAGCCCGGCGAGCGTGAGCAGGACGAAGACCGGCACGCCGCGCCGCGGGCGGGTGGCCTCCAGCGCGACGGCCCAGATCACGAGCGCCAGATAGGGGATGTCGATGTAGCCGCGGGCGGCGAGGAAGCCGAAGTCGAAGCGGCTGAGGACCAGCAGCGCCGCGACCACGCCGACCAGCGGGGTGAAGGCCACCCGCCCGAGCCGGTAGACCCCGGCCACGAGCGCGAGGAAGCTCGCGAGGATCAGGAGGATCCACAGCCGGTCTCCGGCCGCGCCGAAGACGGCGAGGACGGCGCCCGCCACGATCGCCAGGGGATGCTCGGTCGGCAACCGGAAGCCCTCGAAGTGCGGCAGCCCGCCGTCGAGCACCTCGCGCCCCCACAGCAGGGAGTAGTAGGAGTCGTAGTTCGGGTACGTCGGGTACACGAGCGCGCCGATCGCCGTGGCTGCGCAGAGCACGGCGAACGCGATCGTGGCCCACCGCTCCATTCGCGCGAGGGTAACCGTGCGCCGGGCGAGCGGTACTGTCCTAGGGGTGCCGCGGTCAAAGTCTTTCGCTGTGGGACGGGCGCGGCGGGCCCCCAAGGTCATTTCGATGCGCGCGCGATGAAGCTGATCATCCAGATCCCCTGCCTCGACGAGGAGGAATGGCTCCCGGTGGCCCTCGCAGACCTCCCCCACGAGGTCGAGGGCTTCGACGTCGTGGAGTGGCTGGTCATCGACGACGGCTCCACGGACGCCACCGTCGAGGTCGCCAAGGCGCACGGCGTGCACCACATCGTGCGCTTGACCAACAACAAGGGGTTGGCCTCGGGCTTCCAGGCCGGCCTCGACGCGGCGCTCAAGCTCGGCGCCGACGTGGTCGTCAACACGGACGCCGACAACCAGTACGACGCGCGTGACATCCCCGCGCTCGTCGCGCCGATCCTGGCCGGCCACGCCGACATGGTCGTGGGCGACCGGCAGGTGTCCACGATCGAGCACTTCTCGCCGCTCAAGAAGGCGCTGCAGCGGCTCGGATCCTGGGTGGTCCGCCGCGCCTCGGACACCGACATACCCGACACCACTTCGGGCTTTCGCGCCTACAACCGCGAGGCCGCGCTGAGCCTGCAGGTCGTGTCCAAGTTCACCTACACGCTCGAGACGATCATCCAGGCCGGCAAGCTCACCATCGCCATCGACCACGTGCCGATCCGGACCAACGAGAAGCTGCGCGAGTCACGGCTGTTCCCGTCCACCTCGAGCTACGTGCGCCGCAACGGCGTCTCCATCTTCCGCATCTACGCGATGTACGAGCCGCTGCGCGTGTTCATGACCGCCGCCGGGCTGCTCGGCCTCGTGGCGCTCGTGGTCTGGGCGCGCTTCCTGGTCGCCTTCGTGCAGGGCAACGGCGCCGGCCACATCCAGTCGCTGATCCTCGGCGCCGTGCTGATCAACGCCGCGGTCGTCCTCGCCGCCCTCGGCGTCATGGGCGACCTGCTCTCGGGCCAGCGGATCATGCTCCAGCGCGTGTTCGAGCGCGTCCGCCGGATCGAGCTCGAGCTCGGGGTGGAGCCCTCCCATTACGAGCCGGGCGCCACCACCTCCGGGCACCCGCCGACCACCGGAGCCCGCGCCGCGCCGCACCCCGGGCGCACCGAAGACCGAGAGGCCCTGAAGCTGTGATACCCCGCGGGTCCTCCGCTGCCCACGCTGCGGCCCCCCCGGGCGGCTCCTCACGGAGCCCCGCCGTGACGCGGGACGCCGAGGGCACCGTCACCGGCAACACCTACGACAAGTACGGCTCCACCAACCCCGTCGTCCGTCGCCTGATGGCCGGTTTCGAGGCGTCCCTGGCCGACCTGTTCGCGCGCGCCGAGCCCGGGTCGCTCCTCGACGTGGGCTGCGGCGAAGGCGTGCTCACGTACCGGTGGGCCAGGCAGCTCGCAGACCGCCGCGTCGTCGGCATCGACCTCGAGGACCCCGCCATCCAAGCCGAATGGATCAAACGGGCGCTTCCCAACCTCGAGTACCGGGTGATGAAGGCGGAGAACCTCCCCTTCGCCGCCGGGGAGTTCGACGTCGCGACCGCGATCGAGGTGCTCGAGCACGTCCCGGACCCCGCGCACACCCTCGCGGAGATGGCCCGCGTCGCCTCCGGCCACCTGCTGGTCTCCGTCCCGCGGGAGCCGGTCTGGCGCTGCACGAACCTGGCCCGGGGCGCCTATTGGAAGGATCTCGGCAACACTCCCGGGCACGTGAACCACTGGTCCAGGGCGGCCTTCACGCGTCTGCTGGAGCGCCACGGGACGATCGTCGAGGCCCGCTCGCCGTTTCCGTGGACCATGCTGCTCGTCCGCCTGTAGGCCGTTCGTTTTGACGTCGTCCTACGGGCGCGGGGCGCGCCTGCTCTCGGTCGGCATCGCGTCGACGGGCGTGGTCACCTTCGCCTACTTCTCCGTCGCGTCCTACGTTCTCGACGACGTCGACTACAAGCGCATCTCGCTGCTGTGGTCGGTGCTGTTCGTGACGGTCTCGGTGATCTACCGGCCGATCGAGCAGCTGCTGTCGCGCACCATCGCCGAGCGGCGCGCACGCGGAATGGACAGCGGCCACCCGCTGCGCACGCCGTTGATCCTGCAGGCGTCGTTCGCCGCCGTGTTCGTGGCTGCCGCGCTGGCGCTGCGGCGGCCGCTCACCGATGACGTCTTCGACGGCGACGAGGCCCTCTTCGGGGTACTGGTGGCCGGGGTGCTCTTCTACGCCGCGAGCTACTTCGCGCGGGGATGGCTGACGGGGCACACGTGGTTCGGCCTGTACGGCGGCCTGGTGTTCCTGGAGGCGAGCTCGCGCCTGCTGTTCGCGCTCGCGGTCGCGGTCGGCATCGCGCACGGGCAGACGGCGGTGGCGCTCGGCATGGCCGCCGCCCCGCTCGTCTCCCTGGTCGTGGTGCCGCTGGCCTTTCGCCGGCGGGTCCCGCGCGCGGCCGCCGCGCCGCCGGCGGCCGGCGACGACGACCTGGGTCTCGCGCGCGGCGGGCGCTTCGCGCTCGCCGTCTTCGCGGTGATGCTCGCCGAGCAGACGCTTATCAACGCCGCCGTCCTGACCGCCGACGCCACGGCGGCCGACGCTGCGGTGGCGGGCTTCGTCTTCAACGCGCTGCTGATCGCGCGGGCGCCGCTGCAGCTCTTCCAGGCCATCCAGGGCTCGCTGCTGCCGCACCTCGCCGGGCTTCCCGCCAGTGGTGCGGGAGCCGAGGACTTCCGTCGCGCGATCCGGGTGACCTTGAGGGCGATCACGGCCTTCGCGGGCGCGGTCGCGCTGGGCCTGCTCCTGGTCGGACCGTGGGCGATGGACCTGCTCTTCGACGTCGACTTCACCTACGGCCGCGCCGGACTGGCCCTGGTCGCGGTCGGGATGGGCGCCCACCTGGCGGCGGGCACGCTCAACCAGGCGGCGCTCGCCCGCGACCACGCCGGCGCCGCCGCCGCATGCTGGCTGGCGGCCGCGGCGGCGTTCGTGGGGTGGATGCTCAGCCCCGTTATCGCGGACGAGCTGCTGCGCGCCGAGGTCGGCTACGCCGGGGCGACCGCCGGCCTGTGCGCCCTGCTCGCGGTGGTCTACCGGCGCGGGTAAGCGGGTACGACCGGCTCCCATGCCGGCAGAGACAGGATTCTCGGTCGCGGTCGCCCGCACGGAGCCGGTCGTGGTGCTGACGGCGGCCGGCGAGATGGATTCTGGGACGGTGCAGCGACTCGACGCCGCCCTGGACGAGGCCATCCGCGATCACGAGAGCCATGTCGTGCTCGACGCCAGCGGCGTCACGTTCATCGACTCCACGGGCATCTCGTCGCTGGTGAGCGGCCTGCGGCGCCTCAACCGCGCGCGGCGGCGCCTGGCCCTCGCGTTCGTGGCGGGCGGGCCGCTCGCGCGCGCTCTCGAGGTCACCGGCCTCGACCACACCTTCGAGTGCCACGCCACGGTGGACGCGGCCATAGGCGCGCTCGCAGACGCGCCGCTGATCGGGCGCTGAGCGCTGCGTTCTGTCGTACGGCGTGCGTCCACTTCGAGAGAGCCGCCGCACGAAATGGTCGCGATAACGACCCTCACGTGCGTCGACCGTGGCGTGTGGACCGGACTCCCCTCCTACCCAGCCGAGACGCAAGCGCCGGGACTGGACGGTCGCGACGCAAGAGAACGCGTCAGTCGACGTCCGGCCGCCGCCGGACCTGCTTGCGCTCGGACTGCCGGCGCTTGCCGGACAGCCGGCGCTCCCGCGAGCCGCGGGTCGGGCGGGTCGCGTGGCGGGCGCGACGCACCTTCAGCGCGGCCGCCAGCCGCGCCTCCAGCCGCTCCAGCGCCAGCTCGCGGTTGCGGGCCTGGCTGCGGGCGTCCTGGGCGATCGCGCGCACGACGGGGCCCCAGCGCGCGAACACCCGCCGGCGCTGCTCCTCGTCGAGCGCGGCGGATTCCGCGACCGCGAAGGACGCCTCGATCCGCGACGCCGTCACGTTGGCGTGCTGACCGCCCGGGCCGGACGAGCGGCTCGCGCGGATGACCACCTCGGAGAGGGGGATCTCGACGCCCGGAGCGGGTCGGAGGCTGCGCACCCGCACAACCGTACCCATGAGCTGCTGTTATGGGTTGATTGACGGGCTTCGCCCTAAGCCTTACGTGCGCCTAATCTGATTCAGCGGATGGAGGCCGAGGCTCAGAGGCGGCTACAACGATGAACGCGGGTCGCATAGCGGCAGCCGGTGCGCTGGCGGCCGCCGTCGTGCTCGTGGCCGTGCTGCTGATTGGTGGCGGGCCGAGCTACGAGGTCAAGCTCCGCACGCAGAACGCGAGTCAGCTCGTGAAGGGCAACCTCGTCCAGGTCTCGGGCGCCCGCGTCGGCAAGGTCAGCCAGATCGAGCTCACCGAGAACGGCCAGGCCGAGATCACCATCACCGTCAACGACGACTACGCGCCACTGCGCGAGGGCACGACGGCCGTCATCCGCCAGGCCTCCCTGTCGGGCGTCGCCAACCGCTACGTCGACCTCCAGCAGGGCGAGATGAGCGCGAAGGAGATTCCGACGAAATCCGTGCTGCCGTCGGAGACCACGGAGTCGGCGGTCGACCTCGACCAGCTCTTCAACACCTTCGACCCCAAGACCCGCAGGGCGGCGCGGGCCGTCATCAAGGGCTTCGGCGACGCCACGCAGGACAACACGGCCGAGGCCAACGAGGCCACCAGGTACTTCAACCCGGTCCTGTCGTCCACCACGCGGCTGTTCCGGGAACTGGATCGCAACGACGACGAGCTCCAGCGCTTCATCGTCAAATCCGCCGAGCTCGTCACCGACGTGGACGCGAAGCGCGAGGACGTGGCCGGCATCGTCGACAACTTCGGCACCGTTTCCACCGCCCTCGCCAGCCAGGACACGAGCCTCGCCGAGGCGATCCGCCGCCTCCCGGGCTTTCTGCGCAAGTCCAACACGACCTTCGTGAACCTCCGCGGGACCTTGGACGACCTGGATCCGCTCGTGGAGGCCTCCAAGCCCGTCGTGCGCGATCTGCGCCCCCTGCTGGCGGATCTGCGGCCCTTCGCCCAGAACGCTCAGCCCACCTTCCGTGACCTCGCGCGCACGATCCAGCGTCCCGGCGCGGGCAACGACCTGGTCGAGCTGCTGCGCGCGCAGCCCGCGGTGGCCCGCGCCACGACGCAGAAGGTGCGCGCCAACGGCGAGACGCGCGACTCCACCTTCGCCGAGCTGGCGCGGTCGCTTGACGATGCGGCGCCGAAGATGGCCTTCTTCCGTCCCTACGCTCCGGACCTCACCGGCTGGTTCGACGACTTCTCGACGTCGGGCATCTATGACGCCAACGGCGCCTTCTCGCGCGCCGGCCTCGCGCTGAGCGCCTTCACGTTCACCCCGGCGGGCGGGCTCGTGCCGGTTCCGCCGGCACTGCGCGACGACGTGCTCGCCGCCGGCGCCGAGCTGGGTCGCAACAACCGCTGCCCGGGCTCGAGCGAGCGCGACACGGGCGAGGGGACGATCCCCTTCAAGCCGACGCCGGACTTCAACTGCGACGAGACGATCGTGCCGGTGGGCCCGTGAGACCCTGCGGGTCAACCGTCGCTGCGAGCTGCGCCCCGGGGCGGGTGGCGCTGTGAAACGCGCCCTGATCACCCTGGGCATCGTCGTGTTCGTCGCGGGCGGAGCGCTGGCCGCCTTCGGCGCGGGCGACTCCGCCACGGGCAAGGAGTACAAGGTCGTCTTCGACAGCGCCTTCGGCCTGGTCAAGGGCGCGGACTTCAAGGTCGGCGGCGTGCCCGTCGGCTCGATCCAGGACCTCGACGTGGACCGCAAGGACGCGCGGGCCATCGTCACGGTCGGCGTCAGCCAGGGCGGCAAGGGGTTCGGCGGCCTGCGCGACAGCGCCACCTGCACCGTGAACCCGCAGTCGCTGATCGGCGAGTACTTCGTAGACTGCCAGCCCGGCAAGACGGGGAAGCTGCTGAAGGCGGGCGCGACGATCCCGGTCAAGCGCACCACGTCGCCGATTCCGCCCGACCTCGTGCTCAACGTGATGCGGATGCCGGTCGCGCAGCGCTTCTCGATCATCTTCAGCGAGCTGGGCGCCGGCTTCGCGGCCCGCGGCGACGACATCAACGAGACGATCCGCCGCGCGATCCCGGCGCTGCAGACCACCGACGAGGTGCTCAAGCTCCTGGCGCGCAATCGCCGGACCCTCGCTTCCCTGGCACGCGACTCCGGGACCGTGCTCGAAGTGCTCGGCGAGCGGCGCGAAGACGTCGGCGACTTCGTAGTCGAGGCCGAGAACGCCGCGTCGGTCACCGCCGACCGCCGTGACGAGGTCGCAGAGACGTTCCGGCGCTTCCCGGGCTTCCTGGACCAGCTGACGCCCACCATGCGCGACCTCGGTACGGCCGCCCGCGAGCAGGCGCCGGCGCTCGCCGACCTGCGCGCCGCGGCGCCGTCGGTCACCAGCCTGCTCAACACGCTGCGCCCGTTCTCGCAGGCGTCGCTGCCCGCCGTCACCTCGCTTGGCGACGCCTCCGAGTCCGGCCGCACGGCGTCGCGCGAGGCCGCCTCGCTCGTCGGTCGCCTCGGCGACCTGGGCGCGATGAGCCCGGAGCCGTCCAAGAACCTGCGCATCATCCTCGACCATCTCGACGACCGCCGCAACGCCGTGGAGAGGGACCCCGAGTCCCCGACGGGCGCGGGGTACACGGGCCTCGAGGCGCCGCTGCAATACGTGTTCGACCAGTCGCTGGCGATCAACGTCTTCGACCAGCGCGGCTACGCGCTGAAGCTGAATCTGACCGTCAACGAGTGCAGCGAGTACGCGACGGCGCAGGACGTCACCAAGGACGCCGCCGCCCGCGCCAAGTACGAGCGCTGCAACCAGAATCTCGGCCCCAACCAGCCCGGCATCACGACCGCGGACCCGAGCCCGCCGGCGACCCGCCGCTTTTCCGCCCAGGGCGGCCGCAACGCGCGGCGCGGCAGTGGCGGAGCCGGTGGCGGTGGCGGCTCCGGACCGTCGGCACCGAACGCTCCCGCGCCCGGCGCGACGCCCGCCCCGGGCGCACCCTCCCCGGCGCCGCTTGCGATCAAGCCGCTGAAGCAGCTCATCGACGAGCTCCCCAAACTCTTAGATCCGCTCACGGGCAAGCTCAAGCCGGGCAAGCTCCCGCTCGGGCGCGGAAGCTCGGCCACCAGCCCGGCCGCCGCCCAGGACCTCCTCGACTTCCTGCTGAGGCCATGAGGCGCCGCTCCGGATCCGCCGTCCTCGCCAACCCGGTGCTCGTGGGCGCCGTGACGATCCTCGTGATCGTGGTAGCGGTGTTCCTGGCCTACAACGCCAACGCCGGGCTGCCGTTCGTGCCCACCTACGAGCTCAAGGCCAACGTCCCCAACGGGGCCCAGCTCGTGCCCGGCAACGAGATCCGCGAGGGTGGCTTTCGCATCGGGACGGTCACCAAGATCAGCCCCCAGGTGCGCAAGGACAAGACGACGGGCGCACAGCTGCTGCTCAAGCTCGACGCCGCGGCGGGCCCGGTCCCGGCGGACTCCACCATCAAGGTGCGCCCGCGCTCGGCGCTGGGACTCAAGTACGTAGAGCTCGATCGCGGCACCTCCAAGGACACCCTGCCCGAGGGCTCTTCGGTCACGGCGGGCCAGGAGGCGCTCGCCCCGGAGCTGCAGCAGTTCTTCAACCTCTTCGACGAGAGGACCCGCGACAACGTCCAAGCCAACCTCACGGAGTTCGGCAACGCGTTCGCCTACCGCGGGATGTCGATCAACCGGGCCCTCGCGTCGCTGCCGCGCTTCCTGCGGACGGTGCCGCCGCTGATGCTCGTGCTCAAGGACCCCCAGACGCGCCTGGTGCCGTTCTTTCGCGAGCTCGCAGACGCCGCGCGCGTCACCGCCCCGTTCGCGCGCACCATGGCGGATGGGTTCCGGGCGGGCGCGGACACCTTCGAAGCGCTTGCGCGCGACCCGGGCGCGCTCAAGCAGACCATCTCCGAGTCCCCGCCCACGCTCCAGGTCGGCACGCGCGCGCTGCGCAACTCGCGCCCCTTCCTGCGCTCGCTGGCGAGCGTCTCGGACGACCTGCGCCTCGCCGCCGCCGAGGTGCGCCGCTCGGCGCCGCCGATCACGGCCGCGCTGCGCTCCGGCGTGGCCCCGCTGCGCCAGACGCCCGCGCTCAACCGCCGCCTGACCGGCACCTTCGACGCGCTGACCGCGCTCGCGCGTTCGCCCGGCAGCGACATCGGCGTCGCGGGGCTGCAGGAGACGATGGGTACGCTGGCGCCGCTTACGCGCTACCTCGGCCCGTACGTGACGGTCTGCAACAGCTGGAACTCCTCCTTCACGTTCCTGGCCGACCACATCACCGACCAGGACCAGACCGGCCAGGTCCAGCGCATCCTGGCCAAGGGCCCGAGCTCGTCGGAGAACTCGGGGCTCGGCGGCTTCGGCCAGGGCTTCCCGATTCCCACCCTGCACGGGCAGGCCTATGGGGCAGCGGTCGACGCGGGTGGCAACGCGGACTGCGAGGCCGGGCAGCGCGGCTTCCCGCGCCACCTGGCCGAGGGCGTCGACCCGAGCTTCCCGATCGTGGGCGACTCGGTCACGCCGGGCAACCAGGGCACCACCTTCACCGGCCGCCCGCGCGTGCCGGCGGGCCAGACCTTCTCGAGCGTGCCCGAGGGCTCGCCTCGGATCAATCCCGGCAATCTGCGGACGCCATGACCAAGCGCGGCGGCATGTCCCCCTTCGTCGCCGGCCTGGTCGCGGTGGTGGTGATCCTCGTGGGCACCTACCTGGGCTTCACCAAGAAGCTCCCGTTCCGCAGCCACTTCGAGGTCAACGCCGCCTTCAAGTCCTCCAACGACATCAAGGCCAACTCCCCGGTGCGCATCGCGGGCGTCGAGGTAGGCCGCGTGGCGAAGGTCATGCCGACCTCCCCCGGCGCGTCGTCGGCCGTCGTGGTCCTGCGCATCAAGGACAACGGCCGGCCGATCCACGCCGACGCGACCGCCAAGATCCGGCCGCGCATCTTCCTCGAAGGCAACTTCTTCGTCGACCTCACCGCGGGCTCGGCCGGCGCGCCCACGCTCGGCGACGGCGAGACCATCCCCGCCACGCAGACCTCCACGCCGGTCCAGCTCGACGAGGTGCTCAAGGCGCTCAACGCGCCGACCCGGGAGAACCTGCAGCTGACCCTGGCCGAGCTCGCCGAGGCCTTCGACGCCGGGCTGGCCAAGAGCTTCCGGGACTCGCTGGAAGACCAGGCGCCGGCCTTCAAGTTCTCCGCCATCGTCTCCGAGGCGCTGCTGGGCCGCCGCCCGCGCGACCTCTCGGGCGTCGTGCGCGACTTCGGCACCACCGCCGCCGGCCTGGACCGCTCGCGGCCGCGCCTGCAATCGCTGCTGCAGAACTTCAACGTCTTCGCCACCTCCCTCGCCGTCGAGAACGAGGCCCTGGCCGCGACGGTGCGGGAGCTGCCCCGCACGCTGGCAGCGGCCACCCCGGCGCTGGACAGCCTCAACGCCGCCTTCCCGTCCGTGCGCCGCCTCGCAGTCACCGCGCTGCCGGGCGTGCGCTCCTCGCGGCCGGCGGTCGCCGCGCTGCGCCCGCTGGTCCGCGAGCTCAACGGGCTCGTCGGCGAGGACGAGCTGCGCGGGCTGAGCCGCGACCTGCGCGGTGCGACCCCCGGCCTCGTGCGCCTGAGCACCCGCTCGATCGGACTGTGGCGCCAGCTGCGCCCCCTGGCCTCGTGCCTGAACACCGTGGTGCTGCCCTGGAGCGAGGACACCGTGCCCGACGAGGCGTTCCCCGAGGACGGCCCCGTCTTCCAGTCCGCCACGCGCTGGCTGCCCGGCATCGCGGCCGAGAGCCGCTCCTTCGACGCCAACGGCTCCTTCTTCAAGGTCCTCGGCTCGGGCGGCACAGAGACCGTCCAGCTCGGCCGCGGCATCTTCGGCATTCCCCTGTTCCCGGTCTCGGGCGTCAACCCCCCGCCCCCGGAGAACCGCCCGCCCCTGCGCGCGGACGTCCCCTGCGAGACCCAGGAGCCCCCCGACCTCAACACGGTGCCTCAGGGCCCACCGCCGACCACGGCCAACCCCACCCGCTCGGCCGCCTACCAGGAGCGCTACGCCAAGGCCAAGCGGATCGCGCTGCTGTCGCTGCAGGAGGACTTCCGCCGCCAGGGCCGCGACGTCGAGATCTCCGACCAGGAGGCCACGCCGGCGCTGGTGGACGAGATCGCGCGGCGCGCGGGCAACCTCGGACAGGTGCGCGCGCTGCGCGACGGGCTGTCGCTCAACAGCCGCAACATCCGCAGGGCGGGTGGGGGATGACGCGCGCGATCAAGGAGCACTGGCGGGACTTCGCGGCGATCCTCGCGCTGCTGCTCGTGGCGACCGGGGCGAGCGCGGTGATCCTCACCCAGCAGCGGTTCCGCTTCCCGTTCATCCAGGACAAGCCGATGCGCCTGTACGCCGAGCTCGACAACGCCCAGGCCGTGACCCCGGGGCAGGGCCAGACCGTCGAGGTCGCCGGCGTGAAGGTCGGCCTGATCGCGAACATCAAGCTGCGCGACGGCCGGGCGGTCGTCGGCCTCGACATCTACCCGCGGTTCAAGGACGTCATCCACACCAAGGAGGTCAGCGGCCTGCTGCGCCCGCGCACGGGCCTCAAGGACATGTTCCTGCAGGTGGATCCGGGCGATCCGAAGTCGCCGATGGCCAAGGACGGGTTCACCATCCCGGCCCGCAACACGCTCACCGACGTCGATCTCGACGAGTTCCTCTCGGTGCTGGACTCCGACACCCGGGACCACCTGCAGCTGCTGCTCTCCGGCGCGGCGACGGGCCTCGAGGACCGCGGCATGGACCTGGCCGAGCTGTTCCGGCGCTTCGGCCCCACCGTCCGCGACCTGCGCCGCGTCAACGAGGCCGTGGCCGTCGAGCGCGAGGGCCTCAAGGACGCCATCCACGGCCTCTCGCTGCTGACCGAGGAGCTGGCCGGCAAGGACGACGACCTCGCCCAGCTGGTCGACTCCTCCGCCACGGTGTTCGAGGCGTTCGCCTCCGAGCAGCGCAACGTCTCCGCCACGGTCTCCAAGCTGCCGCAGGCGCTGCGGGTGACGACCGCGACGCTGGGCGACGTCAAGCGCTTCGCCGACCAGCTCGGGCCGGCGTCGGATGCGTTGACGCCGACCTTCCAGGCCCTGGACCGCACGAACCGGGTCGTCACGCCGATCGCCCGCGAGATCACGCCGATCATCGCCAAGCAGGTGCGGCCGTTCACGCGCGAGGCGCGTCCCCTCGTCAACGACCTGCGCCCGGCGGCCGTCGGCCTGTCGCGGGCCCTTCCCGATCTGACCGGGAGCTTCGTGCGCATCAACCACCTCTTCAACCTGCTCGGCTTCAACCCGAACGGCCGGGAGGCCGCGGGCGCGGCGGGACGCCAGGAGGGCTACCTGTTCTGGCTGGCCTGGCTGACCCACCAGACCTCGAACCTGATCAACGTGGACGACGCCAACGGCGTCATGCGCCCGGTCTTCCTCACGGGCACCTGCCAGACCCTGACCGGCCTGGTCAACGGCGAGCCGCAGCTCGAGTTCGCCCTCGGGCTCTCCGGCGTGCTCTCCAGCGCCTGTGACAATCCGCAGACGCGCTCGACCGACGTCGGGGCCTTCAAGCAGTCGCTGGCCAAGCAGGGCAAGGCGGCGGACCGCGTCGCCAAGCAGTCGCAGAAGCTGCTGGGAGGCGCCAAGTGAGCACACGGGGAACGACCAGGGGCCAGCTCGCCGCCATGGTGATCTTCGCGTTCTCCTGCTTCGGGCTGCTGATGTTCCTGTGGCTGTCCTTCGGCGGCCCGATCCCGCTCAAGCCGAAGGGCTACCGCTTCCAGATCGCCTTCCCGGAGGCGACCACGCTCGCCGACGAGGCCGACGTGCGCGTGTCCGGCGTCTCCGTCGGCCGCGTGACCGGGCTCGAGCCCGACCCGGCCGGCAACCGCAACCTGGCGACCGTCGAGATCGAGCGCGCCTACGCGCCGGTCCACAAGGACGCCAAGGCGACCCTGCGCCAGAAGACGCTGCTGGGCGAGACCTACGTCGAGATGACGCTCGGCCGCTCCGGCCAGCCGACGATCCCCGAGGACGGCAGGCTCGCCAACGGCCGGGTCGAGCCCGCCGTCGAGCTCGACGAGGTGCTGGAGCTGTTCCCGCCGCAGACCCGCAAGGACTTCCAGCGCTGGCAGGCCAACTCCGCGGCCGCGATCAAGGGCCGCGGCCAGGACCTCAACTCCGCGCTCGGCAACCTCGCCGGCTTCTCCGAGAGCGGCGCCGACCTGCTGACGGTGCTCGACCGCAACGCCGCGACGCTGCAGGACCTGGTCGCCAACACCGGCAACGTCTTCGAGGCGCTGACGCGCGACGAGGGCCAGCTGCGCGCGTTCATCGCCGACAGCTCGGACTGGCTGCAGGCGACCGCCTCGCAGAAGGAGGCGCTCGCCGAGTCGATCCAGATCTTCCCGACCTTCCTGCGCGAGTCGCGCGCGACGCTGTCACGCCTGGAGCGCTTCTCGGTCGACACCAAGCCGCTGATCGACGACCTCGGCCCGGTCGCCCGCGACCTGCGCCCGACGCTCGTCGACCTGCGCGAGACGGCGCCCGACCTGCAGACGTTCTTCGCGAGCCTGCCGGCCGTCATCCGCCAGTCCGAGACGGGCCTGCCCGCGCTCTCGAAGGTGCTGCGCGGGCTGCGCCCGGTGCTGGACGCGACGGGGCCGTTCTTGGCCCAGCTCAATCCCGTCCTGCAGTGGCTGCAGCTTCAGCAGGGGACCGTCGCCAACTTCGTGACGATGCCCGGCTGGGCGCTCAACGGCACGAGCTCGACCCAGAACCCGAACGCCGGCGGCCACGTGCTGCCGCAGCTGATCGTCACCGGGTCGCAGACCATGGTCTCCCGCACCCGCTCGCCCGACAACCGCGGCAACACCTACCAGGCGCCTGACGCGCTGAACAACGACACCTACCGGCAGGGCTTCAACATCATTCCCAACTTCGACTGCAAGACCGTCGGCGGCGAGCACAAGCCGACCCGGCAGTCCGACCCCGGCTGCGTCGTTCAGCGCGACTTCAGCTTCAAGGACCAGTCGGGGCACTACCTCCGCGTGCTGTCGAGCGACTTCAAGGGCGGGAGCCGCGGGACGCGATAGCCTGCAGGGCGGCCGTGGGATCCGGCTTCCCGAAGACCGCCGACCCGGCGACGAACAGGGTCGCGCCGGCCTCGGCGCAGGTGCCGATCGTCTCCTCGGTGATGCCGCCGTCGACCTGGATGACGACCCCGTCTCCGACCAGCTCCTTCAGGCGCCGCACCTTCGCGGGGGAGCTGGCGATGAAGGGCTGGCCGCCCCAGCCGGGGTTCACGGTCATGCAGAGCACGAGGTCGATGTCGGCGGCGACGGCGTCCACAGCTTCCGCGGGCGTCCCCGGGTTGAGGGCGAGCCCGTTGCGGCAGCCCGCCTCGCGGATCTGCTGGAGCGCGAAGTGGACGTTCGGCGTCGCCTCGACGTGAATCGTGATCGCGTCGCAGCCGGCCTCGGCGAACGCCTCGATCTGGCGCTCCGGGCGCTCGATCATCAGGTGGACGTCAAGCACCGCGCCGCGGTCGTGCACCTGCTCGGCCAGGGCCTTGACCACGATCGGGCCCATGGTGATGGGCGGGACGAAGTGGCCGTCCATCACGTCGACGTGGATGACCGTCGCACCGGCGTCGAGCACGGTGTCGACCAGCTCGCCGAGGCGGGCGAAGTCGGCGGTGAGGATCGAGGGCGCGATGCCGGACCAGGTCGTATCGGTCATATCGGGGCCAGCATGGAGCTCTGGCAGCTGTTGCACATGTACAGGGCGGTGTTGGACATGCGGACTATTGTGGAGTGTTCGCCGCAGTTGGGGCATACCGAGCACAGCTCGAAGCGCTTGAGGCAGTTCACGCAGCGATAGCGCCCGGGCAGGTTGGTCGGGCGCAGCCACGGCTCGTGGCAGCTCGGGCACACGGGGCCGAGGTCGACGGGCTCGTCCATCAGCCCGCCTTGCGCACCCGCGCGACGAAGAAGCCGTCCGTGTCGTCGCGATGCGGAAGCGTCTGCAGGAAGCACGGCACGGACGGATGCTCCCAGACCGCCAGGTCGGAAGGCGTCGCCGGCTCGGCCACGAACCCCGCGTTCGCCGCGAGGAACGCGGTGACGACGCCCTCGTTCTCCAGCGGCGAGATCGTGCAGGTCGAGTAGACCAGCGTCCCCCCCGGCGCAAGCGCGGCCGCCCCGGCGCGCAGGATGGCGCTCTGCAGCGCCGCCAGGCGAGCCGGGTCGCCCGGCTGCTTGCGCCAGCGGGCGTCGGGGCGCAGCGCGAGCGTGCCGAGGTCCGAGCACGGCGGGTCGACCAGGACGCGGTCGTAGGCCTCGGGCTCGTCGAGCTCGGCGGCGTCGGCATGGCGCACCTCGACGGTTTCTGCCCCCAGCCGGGCGGCGGTTCTCCGCAGGTGATCCGCGCGGGTGGCGTCGTGCTCGACGGCCACGACGGCGCCCTCGCCGCCCATCAGCGCGGCCAGGTGGGTGGTCTTGCCGCCGGGCGCGGCGCAGAGGTCGAGCACCCGCTCGCCCGGCTGGGGGTCGAGCACCCGGGCGACGGCCTGCGCGGCCCGCGACTGCGGCATGTACAGGCCCTGGGCGTGCAGCGGCGAGCCGTGCGCGTCAAACGGCGCCTCGAGCACCAGCGCCTCCGGCAGCCCGTGGGCCCGGCGGCTCGCCACGGGCAGCTCGGCCGCGAGCGCCTCGGCGGTGATCTTCAGCGTGTTCGCGCGCAGCACCGGCTCGGGTGGGCGGTTGCCGGCCGCCATCAGCGCCCGGGCCGCCTCCGGGCCGAGCTCGGCGAACCACAGCTCCGCGATCCACTCGGGATGGGAGAACTTCAGGGCGGCCTGCGCCGGGGTGGTCTCCGGCAGCGCGGCGACGCGGTCGCGCGCCTCGCGGGTGGCGCGGCGCAGGACCGCGTTGACCAGGCCCGCCCCGCGCGGGCTGTGCTCCTTGGCGAGCTCCACCGACTCCGTCACGGCGGCGTGGTCGGGGATCCGGGACAGGAATGCGACCTGGTAGAGCCCGAGCCGCAGCGCGGCCCGCACCGGCGCCTCGAGCTTCGCCGGCTCGCGGCCCGCCAACACGGTGATCAGGTGGTCGAGCGTGTCCACTCGCTGCACCGTCCCGAACGCCAGCTGGGTGGCCAGGCCGCGGTCGCGCGGATCCAGGCCGCGCCGCCCCGCCTCGCCGACGAGCGCGCGGTCGGCCCAGGCGCCGTCCTCGAAGACGCGCAGGAGCACGGCGAAGGCGGTCGCCCGCGCTGGGGAGACGGGGCCGTGAGTGGTGACCCTGTCGCTCACGGGGCCCCACGTCCGCGCATCCACGCGTCGGCGGGCATGCGGCGCCCGCCGGCAGGCTGGACTTCGAGCAGCTCCAGCCCTTCGGCGACCAGGCGCGGATCGGCGTCGGGGCCGGCGACGCGGGCGGCCCAGACCCCGAGGAAGGCTCCGTCGGGCAGCTGCAGGCGCGCGCCGATGTGGGGCCGCAGCGCGCGCACGGTGCGCTCGCGCTCCTCTGCGGGGCGCTCGGGGCCGAGCAGGCGGTCCTCGGGCCCGATCTTCTCCGCGTAGGTGACCCCGGCCTCTTCGTCCTGCTCGACGAAGGGCGGGCGCTCGGTCAGCGCGCGCACGAGCAGCTCGCCGCCGCTCGCCCGCAACCGCGCGGCGAGCGAGCCGTAGTCGTCATCCGGGGCGATCGGCTCGGGCTCGACCAGGCAGACGGGCCCGGTGTCCAGCCCCGCGGTGAGCCGCATGATCGCGACTCCGGTCTCGTGGTCGCCGGCCATGATCGCGCGCTCCAGCGGCGCCGCCCCGCGCCAGCGCGGCAGCAGGGACGGATGGACGTTGAAGACCTCGTAGCCCGAGAGCAGCGGCTCTTTGATCAGTGCCCCGTAGGCGCACACCACGAGCGTGTCGGGCTGCGCGGCGGCGATCGCTTCGAGCACCTCGGGCGCATGCAGGTCGGCGGGTTGCAGGAGGTCGATGCCGAGCCTCCGGGCGGCTTCGGCGACGGGCGGCGCGGACGTATGCTGGCCGCGGCCCTTGCGGCGGTCCGGGCGCGTGACGACGAGCGCAGGACGGTGCTCACTCACCGCGAGCCGGTCCAGCACGGCGACCGCGAAGTCCGAGGTGCCAAGATAGATGGTCCGCATCAAGCGGCCTGGCGCTGCTCCTCCCTCGCGAGGCGCTCGCGCAGAATCTTCATCGCCTCCTTGCGCTGGCCGCGCGGGGCGCGGTCGAGGATCAGCACGCCGTCGAGGTGGTCGATCTCGTGCTGGATCACGCGCGCCTCGAGACCGGAGGCCTCGATCGTCAGCCGGTCGCCATGCTCGTCGAGCCCGTTGACCCGGACGTGCACGGGGCGCTCGACGTCGACGTGAACGCCCGGCAGCGACAGGCAGCCCTCTTCGGCGATCTCCTCGTCCTTGGAGCGCCACTCGATCTCCGGGTTGACCAGCGCAGCCACGGGGGCGCCGGATTCGATCCGGTAGACGAGCACCCGGTGCATCGTCCCGACCTGCGTGGCGGCGAGCCCGATGCCGAGCGAGTCGTGCATCAGCTGGCCCATCCGCCGCGCCTCGTCCCCGAGCCGCTCGTCGAAGCGGTCGATCTCGAGGGCCCGGCTGCGCAGCATCGGGTCGCCGTACTTGCGCACCAGGCGCAGCGCCGC
>Ga0136640_10000067_pt1 | contig 33924 bp, 34 predicted proteins | sample AntDrymUQ8642106_2_FD_105498 | JGI IMG/M metagenome (GOLD analysis project Ga0136640, IMG submission 105498) | Polar desert sand microbial communities from Dry Valleys, Antarctica - metaG UQ864 (21.06) | ecosystem: Environmental > Terrestrial > Soil > Desert | place: Antarctica: Dry Valley...
CATCTGCGCATGAATGCGGCCCACGACACCGTGCCGCTGCTCTACCCGCTCCACCTCCGGGACGGCCGCGTCCAGTGGCCCGCGCCGAACGGAAGGAAGGCAAACGCGCTCGTCGTTAGCCAAGCTACCCAGCAGCTACTGCTGCCCGTTGGGAACTATGTGCTCGTCAAGCGGTTCTCATCCAAGGAGGAGCGCCGCCGCATCGTCGCCGCTGTCCTCGAGGCAGACGACCTCGGAACTGACCGGGTCGGCGTCGAGAACCACCTCAACGTCTTGCATCACCGCAACGCTGGGCTTCCTGCAGATCTCGCTTGGGGGCTCGCGACCTACCTCAACTCAACAATCGTGGACGTGTTCTTCCGCCAGTTCAACGGCCATACCCAGGTCAATGCCACTGACCTGCGCTCCCTGAAGTACCCGTCGGTCGACCAACTTCAGTCGCTCGGCATCGCCGGTCGGTCGGTGGACCACGAGCAGGCGGCGATCGATGCTCTGGTCGAGCGCATCGTGCCAGAACTCGCACCGGTCTGAACCCATGGCCACCGTTGACGAGGCGATCGACATCCTTAGCCAACTGGGGTTCCCGCCGGCGCAGCTCAACGAGCGATCGGGGTTGACGCTGCTCGCCCTGCTCGACCTCACCCCTGACAAGGCGTGGACCGATGCAACAGCGCCGCTCCACGGCATCACACCGATGATGGAGTTCATGGCCGCGCACTTCGGGAAGAGGTACGCGCCGAACACCCGAGAGACGGTGCGCCGCCAGTCGATCCACCAGTTCCAAGCAGCCAGGATGACTCTCCGGAACACGGACGACCCCACGCGAGCGGTCAACAGCGCCAAGACCACGTACCAGGTGACCAGCTTCGCTCTCCGACTGTTCCGTACCTACAGAACGAAGGAGTGGACCTCGGCTCTCAAGCGCTACCAGTTACAGGTCAAGGCGCTCACGGAGCGATGGGCGAGGGAACGTCAGCTCCATCGAATACCCGTTGTGCTTCCTGATGGAGCAGAGATCACGCTCTCACCCGGCGGACAGAATGTGCTCATCACAGCGCTTGTGCAGGACTTTTGCGCGATGTTCACGCCTGGTGGACGTGTGCTCTACATCGGCGACGCAGACAAGAAGCTCGCCGTGTTCGATGAATCCGGCCTGGCGGCCCTCGGAGTGACGATCGAGGGACACGGCAAGATGCCGGATCTCGTGGTGCACCACGTCGATCGCGATTGGCTTGTACTGGTCGAGGCGGTCACCAGCCATGGCCCGGTGCACCCGGCAAGGCACGAGGAGCTCCAGTCGCTGTTCGCCAACTCCACAGCCCGGCTGGTCTACGTCACCGCGTTCCTGGACCGGCGCGCCCTCGCCAAGTACGTCGGCGAGATCTCCTGGGAAACCGACGTCTGGGTGGCCGAATCACCGACCCACCTGATCCACTTCGATGGCCAGCGATTCCTCGGCCCCTACGAGTGAAGGGGCATGGGTGCTGCCGACCGCCAGCGTGAGCCGCGATCGTCACGCTCGTCCAACGGTGGACGTGCTCACCGCCCCCCTCCTTCTGCACGTCGCACGTCGTAACGTGTATGGTGATGGCGATGGAGCGAGGAGCACAGCGGCTCAACATCACCCTGGACGGTGAACGGGCGACGAAGCTGTCGCAGCTGGCAGCCCGCGTGCACGTCAACGAAGGCACGCTCGCGCGATCGTTGCTGTCCAGCGCGCTCGATGACGCGGACCCGGACCCGGGCAATGTCGCGGCCTTGCTGGATGGGATCGACGGCGCCTATGAACGGGCACAGCAGGGGTTGGGCCAAGCGGCTGCGGGCAAGACGGTGCCGTTGAACGAGCTCTAACTCGTGACACGGGTCGAACTGGCACAAGCGGCGGTCGAGGACCTCGAGGCGCTGATCACCACCCACAGCCTCCCCGCCAACACCGGGCAGCGGGTGAGGTGGTCACTGCAACCCCTGGAGCAGTTCCCGCGACTTGGCCCCGAGCTGGCGGGCCGCTGGACCGGGTTTCGTTTCGTCCTCGGGCCCTGGCGGTGGTTGCTCATCGTGTACAGCTATGACGAGTCGGCCGACCGCGTCGTGGTGGTGACCATCCAGGACGCCCGCGCTTCGCGTGCCGCGACCGACAGCACCTCACGCGGCTAGTAGCGGCAGGCGCCGGTCGAGTCCGGCTGGTTGCGGGCGATGGCGTCGGCGACGTCGCCGCGGACCTGCGCCGCGGTCAGGGCGTAGCCGGTGCCGGGTTCGGCGGCGGCGGCGGCGAAGACCACCCCGCCGACCCGACCGTCACGGGTCACAAACGGCCCGCCGGAGTCACCGCGCTGTACGGCGGCCCGCAGCGTGAGCACGTCGCGGGCGACCAACCCCCGGCCGTAGATGTCACGGCCCATGGCCTGCCCGCTGCCGCGCACGGCGGCGGGCTCGACCACCAGCTCGCGGCGACCGCCGGGATAGCCCAGCGTTGCGCCCTCGGTGCCCCGCGCGGTGGGCTCGCTGACCCAGCCGATGGCCGGCGCGTCAAGGCCCGCAACGGCCAGGACGGCAAGATCGATGTCGCTGTCGACGTGGACCGCTGTCGCCGGAAGTTCCCCGCCGCGGCTGCGGACCCGCAGCTGCTCGCTGCCGGCGACCACGTGGGCATTGGTCACGACAAACCCCGTCTGGGTCACGAACCCGCTCCCCGATGACACACCCCCACAACCCAGGCCCACGACCTGCACCGCGCTGCGGGCGCCGGCCGCCTGAGCGGCGGCTACGGCGGCCTGGCTGGGTTGGTCCACCGGTGCGGCGGTCGAGCCGCCGAGTGCGCTGAAGACCTGCGGGAATCCCTGCTGGTCCAGGTAGCCACCCACGCGGCCGATCACGTCCGGCGGCGGAGGCATCGTCTGGGTGACCGCCCTGACGATCTGAGAGTCACGGATCTGTCGGGCGACGGCGCGCGTCGGGCCTTGAGCCAGCACGGAGCCCAGCAGCCACACCGTCAGCAGCAGCCCGGCCATTCCGACCGCGATGCCGGCGGTACGATCAACGACCGCGGCGCCGGTGCCGTACACCACCGAGCGCAGGCGCAGGCCAATAACCATGCCGGCGCCCTGTCCGACCACCACGGCCAGCAGCAGCAAGCCGAGGGTGAGCAACGACAACGTGGGCCCTGGTTGGGTGACGAAGCTGCTGGCGAGCCGAGGCGCGAGGCCCGCACCGGCGAACAAACCGATGACCGCGCCGCCGAAGGCCGCGACCTGCGACACCGCGCCCCGGCGGAATCCCCGCGAGGCGGCCAGCACGAGCGCCAGCAGCAGCGCCAGATCAACGACGTTCACGTCCTCGATGGTAAAGACAGCGCCGGGTCCAAGGGGTGGCCGGGCGGTCGGGCCGACGACCGCGACCGCCCGGTGTAGCGTCGCAGCGATGATCGGGATCGACGATGTCCGCGCGGCCGCCGCCCGCCTCGAGGGCGTGGCCAACCGCACGCCCGTGCTCACCTCGCGAACACTCGACCGCCTGGTCGGCGCCACCGTCTACCTCAAGGCCGAGTGCTACCAGCGCGGCGGCGCGTTCAAGTTTCGCGGTGCCTACAACAAGCTGAGCAGCCTCGATCCCGCGGCCCTGCGTCGCGGCGTGGTCACCTACTCGTCGGGCAACCACGCTCAGGCCGTCGCCATCGCTGCGGGCCTGCTGGGCACGAGCGCCACCATCGTCATGCCGACCGACAGCCCGCCCGCCAAGCTGGCGGCGACCCGTGGCTACGGCGCCGAGGTCATCTGCTACGACCGCTACACCGAGAAGCGTGAGGATATCGGCGAGGCGTTGGCGGCCGAGCGCGGCGCCACCATGGTCCCCCCGTACGAAGATCCGCTGGTGATGGCCGGACAGGGCACGCTCGCCACCGAGCTGATCGACGAGGTGGGCGATCTGGATGTGCTGCTGGTGTGCGTCGGCGGCGGGGGGCTGGCCGCCGGCTGCGCGACCGCCGCCAAGGCGATGGTGCCTGGCGTCGAGGTGTACGGGGTGGAACCGACGGCCGGCGACGACACGCGGCAGTCGCTGGCAGCCGGCCGCCGAGTCGAGATCCCGGTCCCGCGCACCATCGCCGACGGGCAGATGGCTTCGACGCCCGGCCGCCTGACGTTTCAGGTCAACCGCCGGCTGCTGGATGGCGTGCTGGTCGCCACCGACGACGAGATCCTGGCCGCCATGGCGTTCCTGTTCGACCGCATGAAGGTCGTGGCCGAGCCCAGCGGCGCGTGCGCCCTGGCCGCGCTGCTCGCTGGCTCGGCCGACGTGGAGGGCCTGCGCGTCGGCGTGACGATCTCCGGCGGCAACGTCGGCCTCGCCCGCTTCTGCGAGCTGATGGCCGCTCGTGCCAGACCACGCTCACCGGGTGGTGCAGCGCCGCCGACTACCTGAGCGCACGACAGGCGCAGCGCTGGAATCAGGCGCAGCGCTCAGACCAGGCGCAGCGCTGGAATCAGGCGCAGCGCTCAGACCAGGGTGCGGATCTCCCCGTCGGACGCGTGCAGCACGGCGCGCGCAGCCTCGTGCAACGCTCCGTGATGGTGGCGGAAGATCTCGATGGCGTCGTCGGCGTCGTCGCTCTCCGGCTCGGACTCGGCCAAGGCCTCGCGGTCGTCCAACGCCTGCAGGGCAGCGTCCCAATCCGTGGTGGCGGCGGCGCGCCGCAACGCCATGTTGGGCGCCTGAAGCAGCGCGCGCTCCAAGTCCTGGATGACGGTGAGCACGACGTCGGTAGTGGTGCGCACCCCCGGCGTAGTCAGCAGGTGCAGCGCCTGCAGCTTGCGCATCGCCATGGCCATCACCAGCTGCGGGTCGCCCAGCTCACTGACGGCGGAATCCACGGCACGCAGGTCGATGCTGACCGACGCGGGCACGGCGAACCAACGGCGGAGCAGGTCGAACAGGACCTCTGCGGATGTGCGCGCAGCGAGTAGCTCGGCCGGCTTGGGAATCTCCTCCATCGGCGCCGAAGGCTATACCGTGACCGTATGCCCCCCGCCGCTGACCATGCACGCTGTCAACCGACGGTGCTCGCTGCGGACCGACATAGCGCTCGCTGTGGACTGATGTAGAGACATGGACGACGCCACCGCGTTGCTGGTGACCGTCACCGGACGAGACCGGCCCGGCGTGACGTCGGCGCTATGCACGGTGATCGCCGGGCAGAGCGCGCGCATCCTGGACATGGAGCAGGTGGTGATCCGCGACCGGCTGACCTTGGGGATCCTGCTGTCGCTCGGCGGGGAGGAGCAGTCGGCCCGTGACGCGCTGCGAGCCACCGCAGCCGCACTCGACGTGGCCGTGGACTTTGAATCGGTGGCGTCCAGACGGCCCCGTGCCGAGGCGGCCCGACACTACGTCACCATCCTCGGCCAGCCGTTACGGGCCGAAGCCATCGCCGGCATCACGCGACGGATCGCCGACTGCGGCGCGAACATCGACCGGCTCGTGCGCCTCTCGCGCTACCCGATCACCAGCTACGAACTGCTGGTGTCCGGCGGCGACCCCGCCCGGTTGCGGTCCGAGCTGTCGATGGAGGCGGCCACCCAACGTGTCGACATCGGGGTGCAGCGCGCCACCCTGTACCGCCGGGCCAAACGCCTGATCGTGCTGGACGTGGACTCGACGCTGGTGCAAGGCGAGGTCATCGAGCTCCTGGCCGAGGTTGCCGGCTGTGGCCCGCAGGTGGCGGCCATCACCGCGGCGGCGATGGCCGGCGAGCTGGACTTCGCCCAGGCGCTGCGCCGCCGTGTGGCCTTGCTGGCGGGACTGGAGGTCACCGCCATGGACTCGGTCCGCGACCACCTGGTCCTGACCCCCGGGGCAATGACGCTGGTACGGACGCTGCGTCGTCTCGGCTTCGTGCTGGCGATCGTCAGCGGCGGCTTCACCCACATCACCGACGTGCTCAAGGCCAAGCTCGGACTGGACTACGCGCAGGCCAACACGCTGGAGGTCATCGACGGGCGGCTCACCGGACGCCTGCTGGGCCCCGTGGTGGACCGGGCTGGGAAGGCACGGGCCTTGGAACGTTTCGCCGCACAGGCGGGCGTGCCGCTGTCGCAGACGGTCGCCGTCGGTGACGGCGCCAACGATCTGGACATGCTCGCGTGCGCCGGTCTTGGCATCGCCTTCAATGCCAAGCCGGTCGTCCGCCAAGCCGCCGACACCGCCGTGTCCGTGCCCTACCTCGACGCGGTGCTGTTCCTGCTGGGCATCACCCGCGAGGAGATCGAAGCCGCCGACGCCGAGGACGCAGCCGGGCGGGATCTGGGCCCTACCGCTTCCCTCCTTGAGGGCTGATCCGGCGGCGGCTGGCGTATCATCGCGCCTTCCCGCCAGTCTCGCGGCGGGCCGACACGCGCGAGCTGACGAGTCCTCAAGTAGCGAAAGCGGTAGGACACAGGACGTGTCCTCATGTAGCGAAGCGGTAGGACACACGACATGTTGCTGCGGAGCAAGAAGCACACCAACCCGCTGTTCGATCCCGAGCGCCTGCGGCTGCTGCTCGGCGAGGAGCGAGCCGACCGCGCGTTGACCGATCCCGACAGCGTTGATCTGCTGACCTGGAACGTCTTCTCCACGTTGGACAGCCACCGCGATCACAGCTGGTTGGCCTACCGGTTGCAGGCTCTCGGCGGCCCCGGCGTCACCGCGCCGGTGCGCCTGTCGCTGTGGACCGGCGCGCAACGCGAACCGCTGCTGCGACCTCCGGCCGCTTACGTCGCCCACGTCCGCGAGGTCGCCAAGGCGCATGGCGGCGACGACGCGGCGGTCAGCGACTTTGCCAAGCCCGTCGAGGTGCCGGTGCGCCTGGAGTCGCCGGGCGTGCTGGCTCTGATCGACACGACCGTCGGCACGGTTGCGCGTGGGCGGGGCGGCCGCGACCGGCTGGTGGAGCTGATCGACGTCGGCATCGACGCCGCCCGGCGTCTCGGCAACACGCTTACCATCGGCGTTGTCTACGCCTCAGGGACTGCGGCGGCGGCACAGCTGTCAGCACGGGTCAACGCGCTGCGCGACCCGCACATCCTGGCCGAGGCGCTACCCCACCGTCCCAGCTTGCCGACGATCACCCTGCGGGAGCTGTCGTGGCAGCAGCTGATCCGCACCTGGCACAACGAAGCCGACTACCTGGAACTCGGCGGCCAGCCGGTGCGCGGCTTTCTGGAGCTGTGTCGCCGCCGCGGGCTGAGCTAAGCACGTTAGTGTCTTACCGCTCCGCTACTTGAGGACGGGCGCTACTGGTTGACGCTGGCGTCGCCCCCCGCCGCCTGCGTGGCCTCCTGCTCGGTGTTGGCGCCCGCGTGACGCAGCTGCCCGCTGGAGTCCTCCAGGTGGGCACGGACGAACCACTGGAACAGCTCCAGCTGCTCGTTCTGGCCGATGAGCAGGTCCTGGGTGACCAGGTCGAGGTCGTCGAACTCCTCGATGGCTTTGCGGTGGTCGGCGACCAGGCCGTTGTAGGCCAGGTCGAGGGCAGCCAGATGCTCCAGCGTGCCGGCCCGGCCGATGCTGTAGTCGTCCCAGGAGCGGTGCTTGGCGATGTAGCCGGGGGTGCCCCAAGGCTCGAAGCCCAGCGTGGCGATGCGCTCGGCCACCGCGTCGGCCATCGCCCGCACGGCGTCGACCTGGGGATCCAGCATCTGGTGGACACCGATGAAGTTGGGGCCGACGACGTTCCAGTGCACGTGCTTGAGCGTCAGGCTCAGGTCCAGCAGGGCGTTGAGCCGGTCCTGCAGCCGGTCGGCCACCCTGCTCGCGGCCGCCTCGTCCATGCCGGGCACGGTGTACTTCGACTTCGACGCCATGATCGTTTCCTGTTCGCTGTCGTGGTGGGTTGCCGCCACCCTTCCCAGCCGCCACAGCACGCATACGTTGGAGTGGAGTTGACGTGCCGGGTCCTCGACGCCACGGTGGTACCCCGCCGTACCCGCTTGACCGACCAGGGATCTGATGGACACCGCTACCGCGACCGACCCGCTCGCCGCACGCGCCCGCGCGGTCGCCGAATCGGCGACCTTGGCAATCGACACCAAGGCCAAGGCGCTCAAGGCTTCGGGCGCCGACGTCATTAGCTTCGGCGCCGGCGAGCCCGACTTCCCAACGCCGGCCCACATCGTGGCCGCGGCGCAAGCGGCTTGCGCTGACCCCGCGACGCACCGCTACAGCCCGACCGCGGGTCTGCCCGCCCTACGCGCGGCCATCGCCGCCGCGACGCGGCAAGACTCCGGGCTACCGGTCGAAGCCGGTCAGGTTCTGGTGACCAACGGCGGCAAGCACGCCTTGTACACCGCGTTCCAGACGCTGCTGGACCCCGGCGACGAGGTCCTGCTGCCAGCACCGTACTGGGTCAGCTATCCCGAGCAGGTCCGCCTCGCCGGTGGCGTCGCCGTGGAGCTGCCAACCGATGCCGGCAGCGGCTTCATGGTCAGCGTCGAGCAGCTCGAGGCCGCGGTAACCCCCAGGACCAAGGCCTTGGTGTTCGTCTCGCCGTCCAACCCGACCGGTGCGGTGTACCCGCCACAGGTCGTAGCGGCGATCGGCGAGTGGGCGGCCGGGGCCGGCATCTGGGTCATCACCGACGAGATCTACGAACACCTCGTCTTCGACGGCGCCCAGCACGTCAGCATGCCGAGTGTTGCGCCTGCGATCCGCGACCGCTGCGTCGTCATCAGCGGGGTGGCCAAGACCTACGCCATGACCGGCTGGCGGGTCGGCTGGGCGATCGCGCCGGCACCGGTGACCTCGGCGATGGTCCGCCTGCAAAGCCACATGACCTCCAACGTGGCCAATGTCGCACAGGCGGCGGCGTTGGCCGCCATCAACGGCGGGCTCGACGACGTGGCGGTCATGCGCGCCACCTATCAGCGGCGGCGGCGGGTTGCCTACGAGGGACTCAACGCCATCGAGGGTGTCAGCGCCCCGCTGCCGCAGGGCGCGTTCTATGCTTTCGCCTCGGTCCATGGCGTCTTAGGACGCGAGATCGGCGGCCACACGCCGACGACCTCGGCGCAGCTGTGCGAGGTGGTGCTCGACGTCGCCCAGGTGGCGCTGGTACCGGGCGAGGGCTTCGGCGCCCCCGGCTACGTGCGGCTTTCCTACGCGCTCGCCGACGACGATCTGGCGGAGGGCCTTGACCGTCTGGCTCGGGTGCTGTCCCCCGGTCCGGCGGGATGATGCATAGTCAGGCTCCTCAACGGTGAAGGAAAGGCCAACCCTCGCCAATTGATCAGGAGGAAGCGGCAACCATGGCGGACTTCCGCCTCGTCAGCCCAGCGTTCGAGCACGACCGGCCACTGCCCAGCCGCTTCGTCGGGGAGGACGAGGGCGTATCACCCCCGCTGCAGTGGTCCGGCGTCCCAGCGGGGGCCAAGGAGCTGTTGATCGTCTGCGACGATCCCGATACCGAGACCGGGGTGGTCACCCACTGGATCGTGTTCGGGATCGCCCCCGACGCCGAGGGGCTGCCCGAGGGCCTGTCGCGCGACGCCTACATCGAAGACCCCATCGAGCTGGTGCAAGGGCTCAACGAGTTCGACGAGGTCGGGTACATCGGACCCGAGCCCGACGACGAGCGTGGCCCGCACCGCATCTTCTTTCGGATCTCTGCCCTCGACGCCGAGCTGACACAACTGTCGCCCGGCGCTACTCGTAACGAGCTGCGGGCAGCGATCAAGGGCCACCTGCTGGGCGGCGCAGAGCTGGTCGGCATCGCCTGATGCCGCCGACGCGATGAGCATCACCCGCAGGGTCGACGGCGGCGTGGCCACGCTGACCATGGACGACGGCAAGGTCAACGCCTTCGACCTCGCCTTCTTTGCCGAGCTCGACGCGATGCTGGACGACTGCGCCGACGACGCCGCGGTGGTGGTTGCCGGGCGCCCCGGCATGTTCTCTGCCGGGCTGCACACCAAGCTGGTGGCCGACCTGGACCGCGACGGCATGGCCCAGCTGCTGCGGGCGTTCGGCACCACGATGCTGCGGGTGTGGCTGGAGCCCCGCCCCGTGGTCGCCGCCGTCGGCGGCCACGCGGTGGCGGGCGGGACCATCCTGGCCATGTGCGCCGACCACGCGGTGGCGGCGGCCGGTGATTACCGCTGGGGGTTGATCGAGACCACCCTCGGCGTGCCGCTGCCCGGGTGGGTCATCACCATCGCAAGGGGCAACGTGCGGGCTGACCGCTTCGACGGACTGCTGCTGCCCGGGCGGTCGGTGGATCCGGCGCAGGCGCTCGAGGTCGGCTTCGCCGACGAGCTGGTGGCAGCGGCCGAGGTGCTGCGGCGCGCCGAGCAGGTCGCCGCGCAGCTCGCCACGCTGGACCGCCCCACTTACGCAGAGACCAAGCGGCGGCTGCGCGGTCCGCAGAACCAGGCCGCGCTGACCTCGATGGAGGCCGACCTACGCGGCCTGCTCGACGTGCGCGAGCGCAGCAAAACCCAACGCAGATAGAAGGGTAGGTCACGATATCGTGACCAACCCTTACAGTTGTGGCCTGCTCCGGGAAGATCAGCCGGCGACCTCGTCCAGCCAGCGGCGCAGCGGTACGGTGCCGTCGATGACCAGGTCCACCACGGTGCCGGCAGCCCGCAGTCGGCCGGCGGGACGGTCGGAGACGACCAGCACGGGGCCGGGGTGGTTGACCGCGAGCAGTGAGAAGTCACCGTCGCCGCTGGCCAGCACCAACGGTTCGAGGTCCGGCCGGTAGGCAGCCGCCAGGCGAAGGTCGGCCTGCTGCCATCCCTGGACCGAGATCACCGTCGCCCTCGGCGGCCAGGCCACCGCGGCCAGCGCCCGCGGGCTGCCGGCCACACCACCATCCGCACGCCGCCCGCGGGCAGCGTGGCAACCAGGGCGCGCAGCCTCGGGGCGCTGAGGTTGTCCGCGTCGATCAGGACCTGGATCACCCGGGCTTGTCCCCCGTCCTCTTTGGGTCGTTCGCCCCCGGATCACCCGGCGAGCGCGCGAGGTCCCCTGGCCTGTCGCAGCCGCCCGTTAGGCTTGTCCGATCATGACCAGCACCGCTATCAAGCGCCAGGACTTGTCCGTCGCCCAGGGCGTCCCCAACGCCGCCGCGGATGAGGCAACGGGCCTGCGGTTGTCGTTCTCGCGCGTCGACACCTACCGCTCGTGCCCACTGAAGTTCCGCTTCGCCTATGTCGACGAGCTGCCGTCGCAGCCCGGCCCGCACCTGTCGTGGGGCTCGTCGATCCACGCCGCGCTGGAAGCCTGGTGGGATCAGAAGCTGCCGCAGCCCCCGCCGGTCGAGACGCTGCTGCAAACCCTGTACGACCGCTGGGACGACGAGGGCTTCGCGGGCATGGCACGCGACGAAAAGGTCACCTGGTACCGCCACGCCCAGGACGTCCTGCGACGCCACCACGCCCGCTACGCCCCGGTGTACGTCCCGGCCGTCGCGACCGAGCAGTGGTTCGAGCTTGACCTCGGCGATGACGTGACCGTGGTCGGCTCGATCGACCACGTGCAGCGCACGCCTTCGGGCGGCCTCGGCATCGTGGACTGGAAGACCAACCGCAAGGCCAAGACACGCCACCAGGTGGCCGGCAACCTGCAGCTGGCGATCTACACCTTGGCCGCGGCCCAGTTGTGGGGCACCGAACCGGACTGGGTGGCGCTGGATTTTGTGGTCCCAGGTCTGCGAGTGCAGGTGAACCGCGCCGACATCGACACCGCCAAGGCGCTGGCCGACATCCGCGAGGTCGCCGAGGCCATCCGCGCTGAACGCTTTGACCCGACGCCGACGGCGTTGTGCCCATGGTGTGACTGGCGCGACGCCTGCCCGGTGTTCCAGGGCGAAGGCCCTGACGTCACCTCCGTCGCAGTCACGGAGCTGCAACGGTTGCGCCGCCGCAGCCAGCGTGACCAGGCCCGCATCGCGCAGCTCGAACGATTGGTCCGCGACCGCCTCGGCGAGGACGCCACCGTCGAGATCGCCGGCTGATCGACCACCTGCCCGCCGCGTGCAATCGCCCTGGTTGCCGTGCAGTCGGTCGTCACCGAGGTTACCCCAAAGACTGTTCGTCGCGGGGATCCCCACGCACCCGTCGCCGACAGCCGGTCTTAGCGGGGCCTCCCTCGCAGCCCGTCTCTGCCTCGCAGCCGGTCTCTGCCTCGCAGCCGGTCTCTGCCTGGGCCGCCGCGGAACCGGTCGTCGCCTGGCCCGCCGAACAGCCGGTCTGGGCCGCGCCCGCCGAACAGCCGGTCGTCGCCAGCCCCACCGAACAGCCGGTCGTCGCCAGCCCCACCGAACAGCCGGTCGTCGCCGAACCCTCCACGCAGCCGGTCGTCGCCGGACCCCCCGCCCAGCCGGTCTGAGCCGCGTCCGCCGAACAGCCTGTCTCGGCCACGCCCGCCACGCAGCCGGTCGTCGCCGCCGCGGCCGAACAGCCGGTCGTTGCCGCCCATCCCGCACAGCATGTCGTCCCCGGCGGTGCCGATCAACACGTCGTCCTCCGCAGAGCCGGTGATCGTGCAGCCCGTCGGTGAAGACACGGTTCACTTCGCGACGAACACGTCGGCACCGTTGGTGTCGCCGGGCACGAGATTGTCGGCATCGGAGGCGAAGGCGACGATGCGGCCGTCGCCGCTGACCGCCGGCCAAAAACTTGGGTCGTCGCCTTGGCTGCCGTCGCGGGCGACGCTGACGTGTTCGGTGCGCCCGGTCGGCCGGTCGTGGACGAACACGCCAAAGGGGTGGCCGGGCATGAGATTGTCCGACCAGGATTGTAAGGCGACGATGCGGCCGTCACCGCTGACCGCCGGGCGGAAGCTGTAGCCCTTGACGTGGCTGCCGTCGCTGGCGACGCTGACCGCGTGGTGTGTCCGGTCGCCCGGTCGTGCACGAACGCGTCCGGGGTGCCGTTGCTGTCGGCGGGCACGAGATTGCTCGCATATGAGGTGAAGGCAACGATGCGGCCGTCGCCGCTGACCGCCGGCTCGGAGCTGTCGTGATTGGCTTGGGTGCCGCCGCTGGCGACGTTGACGCGTTAAAGGCACAGGTCACAGCGAGGTTGAGAGAGAAACGATTGGTCCGCGACCGCCTCGGCGAGGACGCCACCGTCGAGATCGCCGACTGATCACTGATCGACCCCTTCGCTCCGGCCAGCTGAGGTGTTGCGCTCTGTGTTGTTTGCGCCGACCTCCGAGCGATCCGAGGGTGCCGCCTTGGGCAGTCGACCGTAGCGTGGCGTGCCATCTCCGAAGACGACACGTAGCGCGCCTGGCTGTGGCAGCAGATCGTCACGTCGGCAGGGGTACCAGCGGCAGCGCAAGCGGCAGGACTGCACCACGCCATAACACCACCAGCCTGTACCAGGGCGCGTCTCCCGGTCGTTGGGGCACGGATGATGGTGTCCGTCGGGGGCAGGATGACGAACCGGATGCACGTCAACCTGCACGCCGCCCCGGCGCGCGGAGGACCAGACATGACCGACGAGGACGTGGAGGCGCATCACAAGTTCAGACACGCTCTACGCCTGATCGTGGCCGGGTTGCTGGCCGGCCTGGCCGCCGGTGCCACAGCGGGGCTCGGATCGCGTTTGGTCATGTTCGTGGTGCGACTGATGAACCCGTCCTACAACGGCGTCCCAACGCACTGGGGCTTCGAGGTTGGCCGCATCACGCTGGACGGGACGTGGTCACTCGCCATACAAGGCGCGATCTACGGGGTACCTGGCGCCGTGCTGTACCTCATCGTGCGCCGCTGGATGCCGTGGGATGGTGTTCTCAAGGGATTTGCTTACGGATGTTTCTTGCTGATCGTCGCCGGCCCCGCCGTGCTGGACGGAAACTACGAGTTCTTCCGCTATGTGCCAACACGGGTGAGCGTTGGGCTGTTCGCGTTGCTTTACCCGCTCTACGGGATCGTGGTTGCGCCGCTGACCGAGCGCCTTGGCCGGGGTAGGAGGGGACGACCTGGCAACGCGGCTGTCGCATGGTCCGGTTACTTCGTGCTCGGCGGCGCCCTCGTGTGGTCGCTTATCCGTGACTACCTGATGCTCCGCGATGTGTTCCATGTCTTCGGATGAGGTCGTTGCGAGGACTCCCCATCGGCCCAACTCCGTTCGGGATTCAGCCAAGTTCGCCGGCATAGCCGTCCACAACCATGGGGTAAGCGGACGCTGTCGACGGGTTCCCGGCCGGGGGCCGTGCCGCATCATTCCGGGGCGGGTTAGACTTCGACGCCCAACGGCGACTCCCGCGAATCGGCGAACGCAAGGGAGAGACGATGCCCCTGTATCTATCGAGGTTCAGCTACACGCCCGAGACTTGGGCTCGGCTGATCGGCCACCCAGAGGACCGCCGACCGGCCGCTCAGATCTACATCGAGTCGGTCGGTGGGAAGCTGCATGGGTTCTGGTACGCCTTCGGCACACACGACGGCTACACCCTCTGGGAGGCCCCCGACAACGTGTCCATGGCCGCCGTTGCGCTGGCGATCGGTAGCGGCGGTGCGCTCAGCTCGTTGGAAACGACCGTTCTGCTGACTGTCGACGAAACGCTGGACGCCCTGCGCATGGCCGAGCAAGTCCAGTACCGAGCGCCTGGCGCGTAGCGGGTGGCCGCACGGTCAGGCGCCAGTGGGCTGCGGGTCGCTCCGGTGGTACGGCCGAGGAGGACGCCGCGGTAGCCAACCCACGGTCACCCGCTGGGAGCACGTCCACCCGCTGGGAGCACGTCCACCCATCCGTGCGGTGCCGCTGTTCGCTCGCTGCCCTGCTTGCCGACAGGTGCTGCGCGCCACCCCCGCCTTCCGCCAGACCGGGTCGGCCACAGTGGTGTCGTGCGCTTGGTGTCGGCAGCGAGTGACCGTCACGCTGTCTGGCTAGCGATCCCTGCGTTCCTGACCATTCGCTCGCGCTATGTGGACGGAGGTTCGCGCTATGTGGACGGAGGTACCAGTGCTTGCGGCGTCTCGTGCTTGCAGAATCACCGTCACGGCCGTATCGCTGCCGGCGGCACCGTAGCCGGGTGTCCACTCCCGCAGCGACGTCGTGGGCGTCGTCGCCCTGGTCGTCGCGCAGCCGGTCGTGGCCGAGGTCGTCCCACAGACTGTGCGCCACGCACCCCGTCGTCGGCGACAGCCCTTAGCCGGGTCGCTCTCGCAGCCGGTCGTCGCCGGGGCCGCCGCGCAGCCGGTCGTCGCCGGGCCCGCCGCGCAGCCGGTCTGGGTCGGGTCCGCCGTACAGCCGGTCTTGGCCGCGCCCGCCGTAGAGCCGGTCTTGGCGGCGCCCGCCGCGCAGCCGGTCTGCTCCGCGCCCGCCGCGCAGCCGGTCGTCGCCGCCACGACGCAACAGCCGGTCGTCACCGCCCCTCCCGCACAGCACATCGTCGCCGGCGGTGCCGATCAACACGCCGTCGCCGGCCGAGCCGTTGACCGTGCAGCCCGGCCGCGAAGACACCTTCCGCTTGGCGACGAACACGTCTGAGCGGCGGTTGCTATCGCCAGGCACAAGACGCGCCCGCGAGTAGAAGGCGACGGTGCGGCCGTCGCCGCTGACCGCCGAGTAGAAGCTCCCGCCGCTGGCTTGGCTGCCGTCGCGGGCGACGCTGACCAACTCGGTGCGCCCGGTCGCCCGGTCGTGAACGAACACGTCGCCGGTGCTGATGCTGTCGCCGGGCACCAGATTGTCCGCATCAGAGTCGAAGGCGACGATGCGGCCGTCGCCGCTGACGGCCGGGTAGATGCTGCGGCCGCTGGCTTGGCTGCCGTCGCTGGCGACGCTGACCCGCTCCACCACATGCCAGCTCCCGCCGTGCCCGGCCAACGCCGCCGACGCCGGCAGCGTCGACCACAACCCCACCATCCCGATTACCAGCCACCCACGACCCGACATTTGGACCACCCCGCCCGACTCTGTGCGCCCGCACCGACTGCGCCGACACGCCGTCAACCTCACTGCCTCACCCGCCACCCACCAACACAAGAGGCGCTCGTCAGGCGGTTCATCATCTCCCACTGGCAAGCAGGTTGAGGTGGAAGCGTCTGACACCGCCGCAACGCAGCGCACGCCCCGGTAGCGGTCACACCGAACAGCCACCTGCATCCCGATCTCGCGTGGACGTCGGTCGAGGGGGAGGCCCCGTTGGCGCGCACCGATCAGAAGGCGATGGACGTGCGTTGGTTATACGAGTCGCTCCAGCCGGTGAGTTATTACCGAACGCTGCGTCGGGGTCAAGACGACGTCCGTGCGGCCGAGCGGCGGTCAGAGCCGCGGAGTACGTCGGCGACGCAAACCAGTTGCGCCAGGCCCGGCAGGAGCACGCCGACGCGTTCCAAGCGCTCCACGAGCACCTGCGCGGGGTGCAGAAAGCAGGCATCAACCCGCCCTGGCATGGCCCCGGAGACGCTCGCGGACATTCCAAGATCGGCCTGGACGGCGAGAGCCTGCCCGTCTTCGGGCCCGCCGAGGAGGAAGTCTAATGGCGTCGATCAGGAAGCGCCCCGACGGCAGCTGGCGCGCTCGGTACCGAGACCCGACGGGCGCGAGCACGCCCGCCACGCCGACGGCAAGGTCGACGCGCAGCGCTGGCTCGACGAGGTCACGACGGCGCTGGTGACCGGCCAGTACGTCGCGCCAGGCGCCGGGAAGATGAGGTCCCGGGGGTACGCAGAGGCGTGGCGCGCCGCGCAGGTACATCGGCTCACCGCGGCTGAGAAGGTCGAGTCCCTGCTGCGCTCATACGCCTACCTCGTGTTCGGGAACCGACCGCTGGTCGCCATCCTGCCGAGCCATGTTCAGGCCTGGGTGAAGGGGCTCGATCTGACGCCCGTCGACCATGGGCGTCGTCCACGGGGTCGTCGCAGCGTGTTCAAGGCGGCGGTGTCGGACCGGCGAGGGAGGTGGGGAGCCGGCCGATAAGCCGGATTCTGTGCCTGCGCCGTAGCGCAGGTGGCGACCATCTATCTGGTGCCGACGTTGCCGCCGACCTCATGCGGCCTACCTGGTGCTCGGCGGGCCACCTGTAGCGCACCTGCTTGGCCTTGCTCCGGACGGGGTTTACCTGGCCGCCGACGTCACCGCCGGCGCCGGTGCGCTCTTACCGCACCCTTTCACCCTTACCAGCCACCAACGAGCGGCCAGACACCGAAGTACCTGGCGCAAGTGGCAGCTGGCGGTCTGCTCTCTGTGGCACTGTTCCGCGCGTCGCCGCGCCTGGGCGTTACCCAGCGTCCTGCCCTGCGGAGTCCGGACTTTCCTCGACGGCCACTGCGGCCGCCGCGGTCGCCTGGCCGACTCCCCGGCGCCAGCGTAGAGGCAGCGGTGGCCCGGCGCTCAAGTGTTGCCGCGCCCAAGGACCTCTCGAGGACGGCGCTACACCGGCCCGTCGCGCAGGATCCCCATGATGACGACATCGCCGTAGCCACTGCCGACCCAGGCGTGGCGGCGCAGCCTGCCCTCTTCGGTGAAACCGGCGGCGCGGTAGGCGAGCAGGCCGCGCTGGTTGCCGGCCAGCGTGTCCAGCCATACGCGCTGCAGGTTGCGCATCGTGAAGGCGTAGTCCACAAGGGTCCGCAGGCTGTCGCTGCCGTAGCCGTGACCCCAGGCGTCGCGGTCGCCGATCGTGATACCGACCTTGCCAGTACGGGCGAGCAGGTCAATGTCGAACAGCCCGCAGCGTCCGATCAGGCCGCAATCAACCTCGATGGCGAACTCGGCGTCACTGTCGTCGCCCTGGTCCGCCAACGCGCGGACGTACGCCTCGAAGCCCAGCGGCACCACGGGCTTGTCGCTGCCAAGCTGCCACAGCTCGGGATCGATCTTCCAGGCGTACAGCGCTTCGAGGTCGCCCCGACGCACGGGGCGCAGCACGACCTTGCCTCCGCACAACATCTGGTCAGACTAGGGGTTGGCGGTGCCCGGATTCAGGCCACGCCGAGGCGGCGACCGGCCACCATGGCGGCCATCCGCGTGCTGCTGACCGCGCGCGAGAACAGGTGGCCCTGCCCCAGGTTGCATCCGAGCATCAGCAACGCATCGCGCTGCGCGGGCAGCTCGATCCCCTCGGCCACGGTTTGCATCCCCAACTGGCGGCCGAGGTCGATGATGGTGCGGGCCAGCGCTGCGCCGCCACTGGTGCCGACCCCCTGCAGGAACATCTTGTCGATCTTGAGCACGTCGATGGGTAGCCGCCGCAGGTATGCCAGTGACGAGTAGCCGGTGCCGAAGTCGTCGATGGCGGTGCGCACGCCGAGCTGCTTGAGCGTTGCCAGGGTTTCGGCCGCTTTTTGCGGGTCGCCGACGAGGATGCTTTCGGTGACCTCCAGGGTCAGCAGCGCAGGCGGCAGCCCGCTGTCGGCAAGGACGCGCACAACGTGGTCGACCAGCTCGGGCTGGTGCAGCTGCACCGCGGACAGGTTGACGCTGACCGAGATCGGCTGATCGCCGGCGCCGCGGCGCCATTGCTGCGCCTTGTCGCAGGCGTCGCGCAGGACCACATCGAATACGTCGGCGATGAGGTCGCTCTCCTCGGCGAGGGCGATGAACGTGGCAGGACCGAGCAGGCCTCGCACGGGGTGCCGCCAGCGCACCAGCGCCTCTGCGCTGACGATCCGCCGATCCGCCAGCGAGACGATCGGTTGGTAGCGGACCTCCAACTCGCCACGCAGCACGGCCCACTGCAGGTCGGCGCGAAGCTGGCGTCGGCTGCCCAGCGAGGCGTGGGCGTCGGGGTGGAACAGCTCGAAGCGGTTCTTGCCGTTGCCTTTGGCGGAGTACATGGCCAAGTCGGCACGGTGCAGCAGGTCCTCGGCGTCCTCCACGCCCACCCCGCCGACCGCAACCCCGACGCTGACGCGGGCGGCCTCGTTGCGTTGCTGGATGCCCTCCAGCAGCACGGCGAACTCGTCACCGGACAGCCGTGCCGCCAGGTCTCCCGGGCGCAGGCACGCCGCCAGCCGGGCAGTGACGTCGATCAGCACGCTGTCGCCCGCCGCATGGCCGAAAGTGTCGTTGACGGCCTTGAAGTCGTCGAGGTCGATGAACAGCACGGCGAGACTGTCCTGGCGGCCGGCCACCGCCAGCGCGGCCCGCAACCTGTCAAGGAACTGCGCGCGGTTGGGCAGCCCGGTAAGGGGGTCGTGGAAGGCTCGGTGGACCAGTTCCTCTTCAAGCACCTTGCGTTGGCTGACGTCGCGGACGTTGAGCACGACGCCGGCGACGCTCGGCTCGTCGAGCAGGTTGGCGGCGACGATCTCGGTATGGCGCCAGCCGCTGGCATGGTGGCGCAGACGGCAGGCCGAGGAAACGGGCTCCCTGCCCTGCAGCACCTCGGCGAAGAAGTCGCGCCAGCGCTCCAGGTCGGCGGGGTGCAGCAGCGTTTCCAGCGACGCACCCTGCAGCGACGAGGGCGCATAGCCAAGGACGCGGGTGACGGTGGGGCTGAGGTAGCGCACGCTGCCGCTACGGTCGACCACCGCGATCACGTCCGAGCAGTTCTGCACCAGGGAGCGGAAGCGTGTCTCGCTGGCCAGCAGGTCGTCGGTGAGACCGGCTCCCTCCAGCGCCAGCGTCACGTACGCAGCCAAAGGCTGCAGCATCGCACTGGCGGCCCCGGCCTCCACGCGGCTATCACGCCCGGACAGGATGAAGGCGCCCCGCAACAGGTCCTGACCGACCAGCGGCACCACCATTTGCGCCTCTGACCCGAGCGACCAGCCATGGGACATGCCGCCGGGCGCCGGCGAACAGTCCCTGGGTGGCGAAGGGCACGGCACGCGCGAGGCTGGCCTGGACGGCGTCGGGCAACGCGTGCAGCGGCAACGGCGTGCTGCTGGTCCCGTACTCGTCGAAGTACACCAGCCGGCCGTCCTCCACGGCACGAACGCCACCTGGCAATCCTCATGCGCGATCAGCAGGCGACGCGCGGCTTGTGAGGCCGTCAGCGCGATACCCCGTGGGGAGCCGGAGGACAGCAACGCCACACCGGCGTCGGCGAGGATCTGGCTGTTGGCTGCTGCGCGGTCATGGTTGTGCAAGGTGGCCACAACCTCGTGCAGCACCGGGGCGGCCAGCAGCACCAGACCGGCCGGAATCAGGCTTTGGCCGACCAGGCCGACCGTGTCAAAGCCGCTGCCGACCACCATCGCTGCTGCGTAGGAGCCCGCGCTGAGCAAGCCGGCGAACCATGTCGCGTTGCCGACCGAACAAAGCTCGGTAGCACAGCGCAACGAAATACACGCACAGCACTTGGGCCGGGTTGGCCAACGCGACCGCGATGGCGCCCAGTGCCACGGCGGCGACGACGTCGGCGAGCCAGCCGAACCGGCGGTGCCGGTAGCCGATCAGCCACCATGCGGCCATGACAGCCATGCCCGCGACTGCAGCTGCACGGACACCGCTACCGCTGTGAACCAGGGTCAGTGGCAGTGAGACGGCCAGAGTCGCCAGCCCGACGAACAACCCGGTCCAGCGTAGCCAGGCCATCAACCCGGCCGGCGCAGCGCCCAGCAGCGCGCCGCCGCGCCACCAGGAACGCGACACGACGCTGTGCACCGCCAGCTCGGCCACTACGCTCCTCAGGACATCACGGCAACCACGTTCGGACAGCGGTGCGGGTGGACTCGTGGTGGGTATCGGTTGACTACGCGCGACCCTTGACCCGCGCGAACACGCGGAGGATGACGATGGCCTCAAAGGACCTGGAAAGCCTGCAGCTCGACCTGCAGCCGAATGAAGCTTCCGGACTGCTGTTCGTGGAGGCGGCGGGCGTGCTTGAGGCCCACGGCTGGCAGCGGGCCTTCTGGGTTGTGCTCGACGAGAGCGCAGCACAGGAGTGCGTCGCCGCCATCGGGCAGCGCCCGGACGGCGAGTGGGACGTTGCGCGGCTGGCCGCGACCGTGGTCGGTGACCTCGGCGAGACCCGGGACGCCGAGGCGCTGGCGCGTCGGGATGGCTGGATCTACGTGGTGGGTTCGCAGTTCGGCGGCAAGTCGGGCCCACTGCTGCCTCGCCAGGCCTTCCTCGCCCGCTTCCGCGAGGGCGACGTAGAGCGCCTCGACGGTGGGCCAGTGCAGATGCAGGTGGCGCGACCCGGGCTGCTGTTGCACCGGTTGGTCAATGACGCCTTGGCGCAGGAAGGCGTCGCACTGGTCACGCTCGGTGACGTGACCAGGGAGGCCTTCATCGATCAGTCGCTGCGCGAGGGTGCCGGCGAGTCATGGGTCGGCGAGGTGCACGAGCGCGACACCCCCATCAACGTCGAGGGCGCCACGTTCCGCGCGGCCGGGACCCTGCTGCTGGGCCTTCGCTACCCGGTATCCGTCGAGGGGCGGCCGCTACTGGTGGAGCTGGAAGGCGTCGAGCGTCTGTTCGACGGCGGCGATCCGCCGACCGTGGTGGCGACCTGGATCGTCGATGCCGTCGGGCGCGACGGCGACATGGCGGGTGTGCGAGACCTCTCAGCGGTCGGCGACGACATCCATCTGGTCACCGGCAACCTCGACAGCCGCCCCAAGAACAGCGTCGTGCTGCACGACTACCCGGGCGGTCGCGACACGGTGTCGACGCACTGGCGCGTGACGCTGCCGCCTGACGCCCACGGCGGTCACATCGCCGCGGAGCTGGTGCGCGAATTTCCCGACATGCACCGCATCGAGGGCATCGCCTCCGACGACGACGGCCGCTGGTTCTACGTCAGCGACGAGGACGACCACGTCCGCATGGAGCACACCCGCCTGATCTCCGACGCCTGACGCCATGTAGCCGCCTTCGCCGATCGTGTGCCGCCTCCGTCGCCGGGCCCGGGCCAGACGTCATGACGTTCTGCGCTGTTTAGCGGCAGGCGAGCACGAGCGTGAGGGCGTCGTCGAAGTCGAGTTCGGGCGCGGGTGCCCGTGCTCCCGGCAAGTGGAGGTGCGTCGGGCCACCGTCCTCGTGCTCGTGGCCCGGGTCCTTGTCGAGTCGGCAGCGCAGCGCATCAGCTCGCATGTGGTGGTAGCCGTACTCGAGCAGCTCCAGCCGCTCACCGAGGACGGCGCGGTAGTCGATGAAGCCGCGGTCGTAGAACAGGATGCGTTGCGTACGGGCCGCGTAGACGAGCCCGCCGCCGCCTCCTGACACGGCGCGGAAGTCGACACCGCCCAGTCGGAAGTAGCCGCCGCTTCTCTCGACGACGTCCTCCACCCACAGCACGAAGTCGGCAATGGTCTCGACCGAAGGCGGCCGGCGTCCCAAGGGCGCTCAGCCGACCCGGCTACCGGCCTGGATGTGCCGCCAGATGGTCCACGCCATCGACCACTCGGCGAGTCGTCGGTCTCCACAAGTTCGCCGCCGTCATCGCGGAACGCGTCGGCGAGCCGCTCCGAAGGAACGCCGTAGCGGGACTCGAAGCGGTCGAGGCGTGCCCGCACCTCGTCGTGCGTGATCTCGGGGCCGAGTTTGCTCGTGGCCATCACCGCGCTCCCGTCTACAGGCTGTCTACAAGCGTACCGGCGCGTTCATCGGGTGTCTGCGGCCAAGGCGGTCCTGGTGCCCTCCTCCCCGGTTCCGGCACACATGGTCTCGCACCGCAGCCGGCGGTGAGTGTGCTATCCCGGCAGCCGGCGACGGGCCACGACGATGACCACCCGCCGCTGGTGCTCAACAGCGGCTAGGCCACGACTGCGGACTAGGCCCAGCATCCGGGCGCTACCGCGGCAAGCAGCATCGCGACCTCAGCGGCGTCGCCCGTCAATCCGCCGTAGCGACGGCCCGCGACCCAACGCCGACGGTACGACGGGTGCAGCAGAGCAACGACCGACGTTGTGTGTCCGCACAGCCGCACGCCCGCGTGCACGGCGGCGTCGCGCCGGTCGAGGTCCGGGTAGCTCGTCCACGTCGTCCACGCAGACAGATCGTCGGTCACGCGAGCGAGGAACACCGGCACGTGCTGACCCAGGGCGACGATCGCCCGCGGGCGCACCTCGCTGACCTGCTCGCACAGAAACCGCTGGCACCACCTGTCGAACGGGCTGCCCGGCTCGACGGCCATCGCCCCGGTGTTGGACCCACCACCAGCCTTCAGCCCGACCCAGATGTTCGTGAAGAAGCACTGATCTGGCGCGACGCCGACGCGCTTCGATAGCCCTAGCAACTCCCGCCACGTCGGCGTGCCGGTCTCCGCAGAACCGTACTGGCGGCCCTCGGCCAGCCGCTCGGCGTACCGCTCCTCGTTGTCGAGGTTGTTCCCGACAACCATCACACCGCCGTAGGGGAACGCGGGCGGCGGGCCACCCGGCTCCTGTCCCCACAGACCCGACGACGCCGCGAAGAACGCCGTGCCCTTCACGCGCGACGGCACCCGGACCGCTACCCCTGCGGGATATCCGTCGAATCGGTCCAGGCGCTCCCAGAAGCGCTTCACGGCGTGTCCTGGCCGGTCGCTCATCGCTTCGTGAGCGGAGGCCTGCGCTCCGACTTGAGCTCTTTCTCCAGTTGCCCTGCCTGCTTGCCGCTCGACGTCTCCATCCACGCGACCTGGCAGCCGGCCACCCAGGCGTTGACGGCGTCGACCTGCTCGTCGGTCATCACCGATGGCCGCTGCTTCGCCTGAGCCACGGTCGCCACGCCGAGATGCTCGGCGACGTTGCGCCGGAACGCCGACCGGGAGAGGTCGTGGCCGGTGTTGAGGTGCTCTCGCTGCAATCGGCGTTGCAGGCCGCCGGCGCGCGTCGCCACGCCCACGTAGACCGGCGTGCCGTCACGGTAGAACGCGTAGACACCGGGGTCGTCGGGATGGCCGCGAAGTCGACGTCCGGTATGGGTAGGCGTGGCCGCTCGTTCATGCGCGCCCACGCGGGTCCCTGTCCGCCCTCCGCCGCAGGCCTCACCACGCCAGCTTCTTCAACGAAGCCCACAGGCCCTTGGTGGCCTTGATGTCACTCTCCGAAGCTAGACCAGGACGAGGACGCGCCCGCACTGCTCGCAGCGGGCGAGAGAGTCGACAGAGTCCTCGCGAACCTGCTCCATCTCGATGGCGGTGAGCTCCAGCCGGCAGCCGGCGCACGTGCGCCCTTGTAGTTCGGCGACGCCGACGCCGTCCTTGCGGGCGCGCAGCTCCTCGTAGTACTCGACGACCTCGGCGGGAAGGTCGCCGGCGACGGTGACCCGTTGCGCCCGCCGTGACGCCAGCGCGGCGTCGATGTCGGTGGCGGCGTGGTCGCGTGCCTGCGTCAGGGCGTCGACCTGGCCGGTCAGCTCGCCGTGGCGCTCCTGCAGCGTCGCCACCAGCGACTCGAGCTCCTCGGTCTGCTCCATGATCTCCAGCAGTGAGTCCTCCAGCTCGTTCTTGCGCGCGCGCAGCGCCCCCAGCTCCCCGCGCAGTGCCTCCAGCTCCTTCTCGGAACGGATGAGCCCGCCGTACATGCGGCCCTCTTCGGACTTGCGCCGCGAGTCGACCGTGGCGATTTCCTGCTCGTGGCGCTTCTGTTGCAGCCGCAGGCGCTCGAGCTGGTCGCGCGAGGTGGCGTACTCGCTGGAAACCCGCCCCAGGGTGTCGGCGTTGTCATCCAGCGCCTTCTGCTCGGCAAGGTTGGCGCGCCGGTGACCCAGCTTGCGGATGTCGGTGTCGATGCGCTGGAGATCGAGCAGTCGGCGCTGCTCTGCCGGGGTCGCCGAGATCACGGTGCTCCTTTGTCCAGCCCTGTGTCCCACCCTCCCCCAGGGTGGATCTGCCAGGGATCCGTGCGTACGGCCGACGCTAGCAGTCGAGCCGTCAAACCGCGGCGCGAGGCGGCCTGGGCCAAGGCCTGCTGCAGCAGTGGCAGGGCCGCCGCTTCCGTGGCGTAGTGGCCCGCGTCAATGACGGCCATCCCGGCGCTGCGGGCGTCGAGTGCGACGTGGTGGCGCAGGTCGCCGGTGATGTAACAGTCGGCGCCGGCGTCCAGGGCCGCGCCGATCAACGCGTCGCCGGCACCGCCGCAGGCCGCAACCCGGCGGATCGGGCGGTGTGGGTCACCGCCGACGCGCAGGTGGGGCGACGGCAGCCCGACGGCCAGCCGTTGGCCGATCGTGCCCAGCGCCAGCGGCGCTGCCAGATCACCGACCCGGCCCATCCCTCTGCCGGCGTCGGTCGCGCCCAGCAGCCGCAGGACATCGTAGGCCACTTCCTCGTAGGGGTGGGCGTGGCGCAGCGCTGCCACAGCGGCGCTCAGCCGTCCCTGCGGCACCACCATCTCGAGGCGGTCCTCGACGACCTCGTTGCGCCGACCGCGCTGGCCAACCGCGGGGTTGGCCCCCGCCGTGGCCTCGAATGTGCCGGTGCCACGAACCTGAAAGGAGCACTCGCGGTAGGCGCCGATGGTGCCGGCGCCGGCCGCCGTCAGCGCCGAGCGCACTCGCTGGGTGGCTTCGGGAGGAACGAATGTGACCAGCTTGCAATCACCATCGCCCGGGGCCGCCGGCGCCAGCGGCGTGACCTCGCCCAGACCCAGCAACCGCACGACCGGCTCGGTGGTGCCATCCACGGCGCTGTCGAAGTTGGTATGCGCGGCCAGCACCGCGATGCGCGACCGCGCCGCTTGTAGGGCGAGGCGGCCTGACACCGTGGCAACAGTGAGACGGTCCAGCGGCCGGAACAGCAACGGATGGTGCGCCAGCAGCAGATCCGCGCCCCGTGCGGCGGCCTCGTCCAGCGTGGCGGCAACGACGTCCAGGCACAGCAGCACACCACGCACCGGATCGTCGGGATCGCCGACCTGCAAACCCGTGGAATCCCAGGACGCAGCGTGATTTTGTGGATACAATGCGTCGACGGCCTGGAGCCAGTCGGCGAGGCGGTCGGCCATGACCGCAGCGTAGCGGGCCCTGCTCAAGACCTGGGGGGACCGTCCGATACTTCCAGGACTGGGGGGAACCGTCCAGGGAAGGTCAGGTGTGGTGAGGCGCCTAGCGCATCCGGTCAAGATCCGGCTGTACATCACAGCCGTGTCCGTGATCGGCATCGCCGCGTGGTTTGCGGCGTTTCCCGGCGGTGCCCGCGGCCTGCTGGCCGCAACGTCTGTCACCGTCGCCTTGACCGTCGCCGTGGTGCTCAGCGAGCTGCGTTCGGTGCGCTTCGCCCACGATGACCTCGGCGAGCGGACGTTGTCCACGACGTTCGCGTTCGCCCTACTGCTGGCAGCCGGCACCGCCGCGGCCGTGCTGGTCCTGGGCGCAGCCTCGGCCCTCGGCGACCTGCTGCAGCGCAAGCCCATGCAGCGCACCGTGTTCAACGTCGGCCAGTACGCGCTCTCGCTTGGTGCGGCAGGCATGGTCGCCTCCAGCCTGACGGGAGGAGCCGCCCTGCTGGTGCAGCCCCGGCTGGACGGTGCCGGCTTCACCGCCCTGCTCGCCGCCGGGACCACCTTCTACCTGGTCAACACGGTCCTGACGAGCACCGTCCTTGCCTTGCGCCAGCACCTGTCGGTCGCCTCGGTCATGCGCCAGGACTTTGTGGTCCACGCATTCACGTTCGCCGTGCTGTTGGCACTGGCGCCGGCCGTCGTCGTCGTGGCCAGCGTCAACACGGGCTTGCTCGCGCTGCTGGTGCTGCCGGTCATCGCGGTGTACCGCAGCGCCCGGGCGTCGATGGAGAAAGACCACCTCGCCTTGCACGACGCCCTCACCGAGCTGCCGAACCGGCGGCTGTTCCTCCAGCGCCTCGCCGGCGAGCTCCGCGACGCCGGTGAGCAGGAGCAGGTCGCGGTCCTCATCATTGACCTCGACCGCTTCAAGGAGGTCAACGACGCGCTCGGCCACCACATGGGCGACCGCCTACTGCAAGTAATCGGTGCCGACCTGCAGCGTGCGGTCAGCCCAGGCGCCCTTGCCGCTCGGCTGGGAGGCGACGAGTTCGCCATGGTCCTGCCGAAGGTGGACGGCGCGGACGACGCCGTGCGGATGGCCAAGGCCGTCCTGCAGCGGCTGACGACCCCGATCGAGATCGACGGCTTCACCCTGGACATCGGCGCCAGCCTCGGCATCGCGCTGTACCCGGAGCACGGCTCGGACGTGTCCACGGTGATGCAGCACGCCGACGTTGCGATGTACCTGGCGAAGGACGCGGACGGCGGCTACGAGGTGTACTCCCCCGAGCGTGACCCGCAGTGGCGCCAGCGCATCACCTTCCCCGCCGACCTGCGCCGGGCCGCGGAGACGGGTCAGCTCGTGGTGCACTACCAGCCCAAGGCCGACATGCGCACTGGTCTGGTCGAGGGGGTGGAGGCGCTCGTGCGCTGGGAGCATCCAGAGCACGGCATGGTGCCTCCTTGCGAGTTCATCCCGCTGGCCGAGCGCGCCGGACTCGTCGGCGTGGTCACCTCCTTCGTCTTGGACACGGCGTTGGCACAGTGCAAGCGGTGGCGCGACGAGGGCTTGGACCTGCAGGTCGCCGTCAACGTCTCCGTACAGAGCCTCTACGACCACCGCTTCCCCGAGATGGTGGCGCAGGGCATGCGGCGCTGGGCGGTGCCTGCCAGCCGCGTCATCCTGGAGGTTTCCGAGTCCACGGTCATGGCCGACCCTCACCGGGCCGCCCGCGTGCTCGCCGAGCTGTCGGCCATGGGGGTCACCTTGGCGATCGATGACTTTGGCACCGGTGCCTCGTCGCTGGCCTCGTTGCAGCAGCTGCCGGTCAGCGAGCTCAAGATCGACAATGCCTTCGTGCTCGGGATGGCCACCGACAGCGCCGACGCGACGGTCGTGCACTCCACGATCGACCTCGGCCGGCGCTACGGTTTGTCCGTCGTCGCCGAGGGCGTCGAGTCCCAGCGCGTCTGGCAGCTGCTGGCACGGCTGGGCTGCGACCAGGCGCAGGGCTACCACATCAGCCGGCCGCTGCCCGCCGACGAGCTGACCCCGTGGCTGCGCCGCAACCTGCAACCGGCGACGGACGGCGACATCATCCACATGCCGAGGTCGACCGCCCGCACTGCCGTCTAGGCGGTCCCGGCGGTCTAGGCTCGGCGGTACGCCTTCCCCCCCGCACCCCCGCTCGGCTCTACCCTGACGGGGGAACGACCCCGGCGCTGCCATGCTCTTTCCGACGATCCAGTTCGCGGTCTTCTTCCCGCTGGTCCTGGTGGCCAGCTGGCTGTTGATGCCGCATCCGGTGCGCTGGAAGCTGTTCATGCTGGCCGCCAGCTACCTGTTCTACGCCGCCTGGGACTGGCGGTTCGTCGGATTGCTGGCCGGGGTGACCGCCAGCAGTCAGATCGCGGCGGTGGCCATCCACCGTGCCTCGGATGAACGGTCACGGCGGCGTCGCCTGGCCGTGGCCGTGGCCGCCGACCTGGGCGTGCTCGCCTGGTTCAAGTACTACGGGTTCTTCGCCACCTCGCTGGCCAACCTGCTGGACCCCGTCGGCCTCGACCCTCCGCTGCCGCTGCTGCAGATCGTCTTGCCGGTGGGCATCTCGTTCTTCACCTTCCAGGCCATCAGCTACGTGGTGGACGTGTACCGACGCAAGCTGGCGCCGGCGCGGCCCATCGACGTGGCGGTCTATCTCGCGTTCTTCCCGCATCTGGTCGCCGGGCCGATCGTGCGGGGAACGGAGTTCCTGCCGCAGCTGCGCTCGCCCCGCGACCCCCGCAGGGTCGACGGGGGGCGGGCATTCCTGCTCATCGCGGGAGGCCTGTTCAAGAAGGTGGTGGTGGCCAACGTCTTGGCCACCACGCTGGTCGACCCGGTGTTCGCCAGCCCCGCCAGTGCCAGTGCGGGTGAGATCCTTGCCGCCACCTACGGCTACGCGGTGCAGATCTACGCCGACTTCAGCGGCTACACCGATATCGCCATCGGCTGTGCGCTGCTGTTGGGCTTCACCTTCCCCAACAACTTCGACCGGCCGTATGCGGCGGTGTCGCTGCAAGACTTCTGGCGGCGTTGGCACATGACCCTGTCGCGCTGGCTGCGCGACTACCTGTACATCCCGCTGGGCGGCAGCGGCGGCGGCGCCCGGCGCACCGTGCGCAACCTGCTGCTGACGATGTTGCTCGGCGGGCTGTGGCACGGCGCCGCCTGGACGTTCGTGGTGTGGGGCGGCATCCACGGCGTCGGGTTGGCGATGGAACGTCGGCGCGGGGTCGCACGCCATCCGATCGTCGGCCGCCTGGTTACCTTCCACGTCGTCTGCCTGGCCTGGATCTTCTTCCGTGCCGGCTCCCTGCCGGCTGCCGGCACGCTGCTGTGGCGGCTGTTGACCGCCTGGGGACCGGCGCCGCTGGTCACCCCGACGGTCGTCGCCGTCATCGTCGCGGCGCTGGCGGTGCAGCTGCTGCCCCGCGACATCGGTGCCCGCCTGCAGTACGCGTTCTCGCGACTGACTCCGACGTTACAAGGGGCCACGCTGGGCCTCTCCCTACTGGTCATCGACGCGCTGGGCCCGCAGGGCGTCGCGCCGTTCATCTACTTCCAGTTCTGATGCCGCTGCCACCGCCACCGCCCCGCCGGACCATGGCCGCCGGCCATGCGATTCTCGTCGTGCTGATCGCCCTTGGGATCGGCACGGTGCTCAACGCGCCGGGTTTGGCCGCCGCGGCGGCGCGCCAGCCCTTCGGTTGGCAGCGCAGCGCCGCGGTGACCGCGCTCACGCCGATCCGCGTCTTTTCCGACCTGGTCGGTCTGAACTGGCCGCATGTGGCCTTGGCGGATGTCGCCGCCGGTGCCACCGGCTCGGCCTCGCCCGGTGACCTGGTGTCAGCGGCGGCGCCCTCGCCGGCCGGCGACGCTGTCCGGGCCACCGCGCCTGCCACCGGCGATGAGACCGAGCCGGCACCGCGGCGTACCCCTGCCGATGACGATCGCCGCAGCGTCACGCGATCCGACCCGCTGCGGCTGTGGGTCGGTGGTGACTCGCTGACCAGCGAGTTCGGGCCGGCGCTGGTCGACGTGGCGGCGCGCACGCGCAGGGTCACCGCGGAGGTCGATTTCCGCTACTCCACGGGTCTGGCGCGGCCTGACTTCTTCAACTGGCCGGGGCAGCTGCGCGGGGTGGCGACCAGCGTTGATCCGGACGTGTTCGTCGTCATGTTCGGCGCCAACGACGGCCAGAACCTACAGGTCGACGGCCGCGTGCTGGGTTTCGGCACCCCGGCGTGGCAAGCCGAGTACCACCGCCGGGTGACCACCTTGATGGGACGCCTGTCGGCTCGCGGGCGGTGGGTGTGGTGGGTCGGCCAACCGGGGATGCGCTCGCCAGACTTTGACGCCCGCATGAGCCTGCTCAACGACGTCTACCGGTCAGCCGCCGCGGAACACCAGCAGGTCGACTACGTCGACAGCCGCGCGTTGTTCACCGGGCCGAGCGGCGGCTTTTCTCCCTACCTGGACGACGCCAGCGGCAACCGGACGCTGATGCGCCAGCAGGACGGGGTGCACCTGACCCGAGCCGGCGGCCAGCGGCTGGCCGCCGCCGTGTTCGCCGAGGTCGACGCGCGCTGGGGGCTGACCGCCGGGGACTGACGCCGGCCTGACCCTCCCCGGCAACGCCGCCAAGCAGGTGCCGGCATGACGACGGCGGCCTCAGCCGGCCCAGCGGCCGCAGCGGCCGGAGCCCGCACAGCGGCCGGGCGCCTCGCGGCGTCAGCCAGCCTGCCCGCTGACGCCCGTGATGGCGTCGACCTCGGCGAGCTCGTCGTCGGTGAGCTGCCATCCGGCGGCGGCGACGTTGCCCTTGATCTGCTCGGCGCTGGTCGCCCCCGCGATGACCGAGGGAACCGTGGGCTGGGCCAGCAGCCAGGAGAACGCCAGCTCCAGCAAACAGCGTCCACGCTGCTCGCAGAACCCGCGCAGGTTCTCCACGATCTCGACGTTGCGGGCGTTGCGGAACCGCTCGGCTCGCTGTCCCATGCCCGCCAGCCGGGACCCTTGAGGCGCGTCCTCGCCCGACCGGTACTTGCCGGTCAGCATGCCGCCCTCCAGCGGGAAGTACGGCAGGAGGCCCATGCCGTGGCAGCGGCAGGCTTGGGTCACGCCCTGCTCGGGTTCACGGTGCAGGACGCTGTAGCGGTTCTGGACACTGACGAAGGCAGCGATCCCTCGGTCCGCCGCGGCCTTCTGCGCCTCGTCGATCTGTGCCGCGTCGAAGTTGGAGCAGCCGATCTCGCGCACCTTGCCGGCCTGCACCAGGCCGTCCAGCGCCTCCAAGGTGTCGGTGATCGGCGTGGAGTCGTCAGGGGTGTGCAGCTGGTACAGGTCGATGTGATCCGTGCCGAGGCGGCGCAGGCTGTCGTCCACCGCCCGGCGCACGTAGTCGGGGGCGGCACCGCCGACCACCCCGTTCTCGGGCGAGGCAGCGCCGAACTTGCTGGCGATCACCGCCTCGTCGCGGCGGTCGCCGAGAGCACGGCCGAGCAACTCCTCGGAGCGGGTGCCGCCATAGGTGTCTGCGGTGTCGAAGAGGGTGATGCCCGCGTCGAGCGCCGCGGCGACCACCTCGCCGGTGCGGGCGGCGTCGATGCGGCCACCGAAGTTGTTACAGCCGAGTCCGACGGCCGACACGGTCAGGGAACCAAGCGTGTTCGTCTGCATGGGGCCGATCCTGCCCAGCGGCGCGACCCCGGCAACCTCATCCCGACCTGCGCAGCCGTCTGAGTTCCTCCCTCGGCGAGCCTCGACGAGAGCGGGGTCAGCTTCAGCCCGGGTGACGAGGCAGGTCCGGGGGCGTCATGCCCTCGGCGTCCCATGACAAGCCCTCGCCGATGCGCCTGGTCTGCTTGCCCCGCGCCAGCCAACCGTCGACGAACAGTCGTTCCTGATCCTCGAGTCCGTCGATGATGTCGCGGGGAGGCTGGTCACCGATGAACGCCACGCGAGGGTCGTGGCTGAGCAGGTCATACGCGCCTTCGTCTAACCGGGCCACGAACACCCGCGCCGAGACTTGGTGGACGACCTCGCCGACCGGTTCGCGTGCGTCACGAAGGACAACGAGAGCCTCATCATCCAGCATTTTCGCTCCACTCAGGCTGCGAAAGCCCGTGCCTCGGGCGGCGCTCCCGCTCACGCCCAGGGCCGATTCCTGGCTGCAGAATACGCCCGCTTTCACTCGGCCGCCAAAGAATAGTCTCCGCTAGCCGTTGACACCGGCAGCACACGGGTTGACACTCGTATGTATTAGTCACACATGAGCGGGCTCGGTGTGGCTCCAATGGCGGATGCGGAGGCAGGGGATAATTATGGCTGGCGATATTGACGTGCGCGAACGGCTGGTGCTCGTTCCTTCAAGCAGCGAGGCCGGCGAGGTGGCGGCCGCAGTTGAGAATGTCACGGGACATGTGCTGCATCAGTACGGACCAGACGTCCTGGTGGTCCAGGTTGCCGCAGCAGACGAGGCCGACATGGCCCAGGCCCTACCCGGGGCGGCCGCGCCTGTGGCGGCCGACGACGTCGCCGAGCGCGAACTTGAGCGGCTGAGCGAGACCGAACGCCTCGGGCTTTCGGCGCTGGCACAGCGCTCGACTGAGGATTATCGGCAGTCGAAGGCATCCAGGAGACTCCAGGGCGAGGCCTGGGACACCGACCAGGCGCAGACCCCCGGATGCGTGGAGGTCATCGCTGGCGACGAGCCGGCGCCGGCAGCCGGCCAGGAGGCCGGGGAAGCCGGGGCGGCCGGGGCTCCACTGAGCCAGCGGTTGCAAGGCAGCGTTGCGGTGGGGTTGGTCATCGTCGAAGGCCCGACCCCGGACCTGCAGTTCTCGCCGGCGCAACGGGCAACCATCGTCGCCGAGACCCAGAACGGCCTCAGCTGGCTGGGAGCACAGAACCCGAGCGGGACAGTGACGTGGCACTGGGATATCAACGTCGTCGCGCTGACGGTTCCCGCCACCGCGCCCGCCACGGATAACGAGAGCCGCTTCCGTGACCCTGCGTTGGCTGAACTCGGCTTCGGGGCGGGCCATGCCGGCGCGCGCGCGTACGCCGAGGATCTTCGCACCCGGCTGGGCACCGACTGGGCCTACGTGGCGTTTTTCACCCAGTACCCGGTCAACCACTTCGCGTACGCGTTCATCGGCGGACCGCACCTGGTCATGGATTACGACAACGACGGGTGGGGCCCAGCCAACATCGACCGGGTCTTCGCGCACGAGACGGGACACATCTTCAACGCACCCGACGAGTACGCCTCCAGTGGCTGCAACTGCGGAGGGGCGTGGGGCTTCTACGGCAGGCCGAACGGGAACTGTGAGAACTGCGCGCCGGGCGGAGGCGTGGCCTGCATCATGCGCTCCAACGATTGGGCCATGTGTGAGTTCACCCCGTGGCACTTCGGTTTCGCGATCAATCCACCCAACCTGGTGGTCAATAACTTCGGCTACGACGCGGGCGGTTGGCGGGTGGACCAGCACCCTCGGCTGATGGCCGACACCAACGCCGACGGCCGGGCGGACATCGTCGGGTTCGGCTTCGCCGGCGCCTACGTGTCGCGAGCGCAAGCCGACGGCTCCTACGGTGCGCTGCAGCTGGTCGTGAACGACTTCGGCTACGACGCCGGCGGCTGGCGGGTGGACCGGCACCCGCGGCTCATGGCCCGCACCAACCCCGACCGCAGCGCCGACATCGTCGGCTTCGGCAACGCCGGCGTGTACGTGTCACGCGCCAACGCCGACGGCAGCTACACCCCACCGCAGCTCGTGGTCGGCAACTTCGGCTACGACGCCGGCGGCTGGCGGGTGGACCGGCATCCTCGGGTCCTGGCCCGCATCAACCCCGACCGCCGCGCCGATATCGTCGGCTTCGGCAACGCCGGCGTGTACGTGTCCCGGGCGCAAGCCGACGGCTCCTACGGCGCCCTGCAGCTGGTGGTCGGCAACTTCGGCTACGACGCCGGCGGCTGGCGCGTCGACCGGCATCCTCGGGTCCTGGCCCGGACCAACCCCGACCGCCGTGCGGACATCGTCGGCTTCGGCAACGCCGGCGTGTACGTGTC
>Ga0136640_10000068_pt1 | contig 33837 bp, 33 predicted proteins | sample AntDrymUQ8642106_2_FD_105498 | JGI IMG/M metagenome (GOLD analysis project Ga0136640, IMG submission 105498) | Polar desert sand microbial communities from Dry Valleys, Antarctica - metaG UQ864 (21.06) | ecosystem: Environmental > Terrestrial > Soil > Desert | place: Antarctica: Dry Valley...
ATGCAGTTCGACCGCGGCTACCTCTCGCCCTACTTCATCACCAACCCGGAAAAGATGTCGGTCGAGCTGACCGACCCTTACATCCTGATTCATGAGAAGAAGCTGGCGTATCTGCAGGCGATGCTCCCGATTCTGGACGCGGTCGTCCAGTCGGGCCGTCCGCTGCTGATCATCGCCGAGGACATCGAGGGCGAGGCCCTCGCCACGCTCGTCGTCAACAAGCTGCGTGGAGGCCTCAAGGTCGCGGCCGTCAAAGCGCCGGGCTTCGGCGATCGCCGCAAGGCGATGCTCGAGGACATCGCGATCCTGACCAAGGGCGAGATGATCTCGGAAGACCTCGGCATCAAGCTCGAGTCCGTGACCGTCGCGATGCTGGGTTCGGCCAAGCGCGTCACGATCGACAAGGACAACACCACGATTGTTGATGGCGCCGGTGACGCCGACATGATCAAGGGCCGCGTCGAGGCGATCCGTCAGCAGATCGAGAACACGACCTCGGACTATGACAGGGAGAAGCTCCAGGAGCGTCTCGCCAAGCTTGCCGGCGGCGTCGCCGTGATCAAGGTCGGCGGATCGTCCGAGATCGAGGTCAAGGAGCGCAAGGACCGCGTCGACGACGCGCTTCATGCGACCCGCGCCGCGGTCGAAGAAGGGATCGTCCCCGGTGGCGGCGTGGCTCTGCTGTACGCGACCAAGGCGCTGGAAGGCCTGAAGGGCGTCAACGACGACCAGACCCGCGGCATCGACATCATCCGCAAGGCGCTCCAGTCGCCGTTGCGGCAGATCGCCGAGAATGCCGGCAGCGACGGCGCCGTGGTTGCGGGCAAGCTGATCGACGGTGACGACGAGACAATGGGCTTTAACGCCCAGACTGACGTGTACGAAAATCTCGTCGCGGCCGGCGTCATCGATCCGACCAAGGTCGTTCGCACCGCCCTCCAGGACGCGGCGTCGGTCGCCGGTCTCCTGATCACCACCGAAGCAGCGGTGTCGGAGATGCAGGACGACAAGCCCGCAATGCCGATGGGCGGCGGCGGCATGGGAGGCATGGGCGGGATGGACTTTTAGTCCGAACGCTAAGGCCGATCAGCCAAAACGAAAAGGCCGGGGGAGCAATCCTCCGGCTTTTTTCATTCGTCTTCGCCGGATTTCGCGGGCTCGGGGGCGGACATGTCGTCCGGTGCGAGGCCGTCCGATGTCTTGTCGAGCATCGCGGCCGCTTCGTTGAGCTGCTGCTCCTCGTCCGCGGTCAGCGCGCCTTCGCGCGTTTCGGCCTCGCCGCAGGAGATCAGCAGAAATACGCCGGCGATGACCCAATTGGCGCGCATGCCTAGTAAGTCGTGACCTTGGTGGTTCGCGACACCTTGTCGGTATCGATCGAAGCGCCCTCGTCGATGCTGTTGCCAAGATTGTCGAGTTCGGCATCGGCCGCTTTCATCGCATCTGCCGTCGCGGCATCGGTGTCGCGCACCGCCTCGACGGTCGCGGCGTCCGCGTTGGCGGCGGCCTCGGCGCTGGCCGCGGCCTCGTTCTTCGAAGCGCCGCCGCAAGCTGCCAGGGCTAGGGAGGTAAAAAATATGAGCGATCGCGTCGTCATCGGCCGCTTCCTTCCAATCATTCCGGCGGAGTCCCTTCGGGCGCGGGATTAGCCGCCTCACCTTCGCTGATTTCCTTGAGCGCAGCATCGACGTCAGCGTCGACGCTTGCGCTGCCGCTGTCGTCGTCGGCAATCGCTGCCGCGCGGCGCTGGAAATAGGCGGAACGCGCCGTAGCGTAGGGATCGGCGCTGCTGTTCAACACTTCGTCGACGCCGCTGTCGACCAGCTCCGAGCGCGCGTTGATGGCGCGGGTGGCGATCACCGCGGCGCTTTCGATGCCGCGTGGATTGAGCGTTTCGGCGATCAGGATATTTTGCGGATCGGCGACCATTTGCACCCCGAGCCCGACGCTGTCCCGAACCGTCGATGGCCCGAGTAGCGGCAGCATGAAATAGCCGCCGTCCCCCACTCCCCAGCTCGCCAGCGTCTGCCCGAAATCCTCCCGCGTCGGCTTGAGCCCGAGGCCGGTGGCATGATCCGCAAGCCCGCCGACGCCGATCGTCGTATTTACGAGGAAGCGCCCGAGCGAGTTGATCGCGCGTTTCGGCTTGCCCTGCAAAAGCGCGTTGATCGCCGACCATGGCTCGGAAAGGTTTTCCAGAACGCGGGCGAGCCCGCGCCGCGCGGGCACCGGGGTCACGGTGCGATAGACCGTCGTCGTAGGCTTGACGACGGCGGCGTCGAGCGCGCGGTTAACGCCGAACATCGCGCGATTATAGTTTTCGAGCGGATCGCTGCCCGCTTTGGTGGTGGCGCAGCCAGCGAGCGAGATTGCGAGCGCGAGAACAACAATGGGCGTCTTGGCCATCAAGCGACTCCGCAAAAAACCAATGGCTTGCCTGCCACAAGCCTGTCACCGCGGGCAAGCGGTTGACCCATATAAGGATATCCTTATATCCTTATCTCGATGCAGACGGCCGCTGAAATCTTTCGTGCGCTTGCCGATCCGACCCGCCTGCGGATCGTAACCCTGCTGCGCGCCATGGAGCTATCCGTGGGGGAATTGGCGCATGTTCTGGGTCAGTCGCAGCCGCGCGTCTCGCGCCATGTCAAGATCCTCGCCGATGCCGGGCTTGCCGATCGGCGCAAGGAGGGGAGCTGGGTTTTCCTGAGCCTCGGCCAGCCCGAACGGATGCAAATGCTGCTCGCCGCAACAGAAGGCTGGACCGCTGATGCCGCCTCCGCGAACGCCGACGCTGCCCGGCTCGCCGCGGTGCGCTCGGATCGTGCCGCCGCCGCCCAACGCTATTTCGAAAGCCATGCGGCGATCTGGGACAGCATCCGCTCGCTTCACATCGCCGAAAGTGAGGTCGAAGAGGCGCTGGCCCGCGCCATCGGCGATGCGCCGCTAGGCTGTCTGGTCGATATCGGCACTGGAACGGGCCGCATACTCGCGCTGTTCGGGTCCCGCGCGACACGCGCCATCGGTATCGACCGCAGCTCGGAAATGCTGCGCGTGGCGCGTTCGCGGCTCGAGGCGGCGGGCGTCGAAGGGAGCGATCTTCGGCAGGGAGACATGTACGCGCTTCCGCTTGCCGCGTCCTCGGCCGACCTCGTCATTTTCCATCAGGTGCTTCATTACGCTCAGGCGCCCGCGGCAGCGCTTGCCGAGGCCGAGCGCGTTCTTGCGCCCGGCGGCCGGTTGCTGATCGTCGATTTCGCCCCCCACGACCGCGAGGATTTGCGTGAACGAGACGCGCATGCGCGTCTCGGTTTCGCCGACGACGCCATCCTCGCCTGGCTCAAAGCGAGCGGGATCACGGGCGAAGTCTTCGAGCATCTCGAAGGCGGCGAGCTGACCGTGACGATCTGGCGGGGGCGCAAGTCCGGATCGCGCCTCAAGATCGTACAGGCGGCCTGATGAACGCGCCGGGCCTTCGCGAGCACGCTCCGCTCTTCGCCGAACCGCGCGGCGACGTCGGCGTGTCGTTCGAATTCTTCCCGCCCAAGACCGAGGCGATGGCGGCGACCTTGTGGCAATCGATCGAAACGCTCGCGCCGCTCAATCCGCGCTTCGTCTCGGTGACTTACGGTGCCGGAGGGACCACCCGCGAGCGCACCCACGCGACGGTATCGCGCATCGTTCGCGAGTCATCCCTGACGGCGGCGGCGCATCTCACCTGCGTCGACGCCAGCCGTGACGAGGTCGACACGATCGCGCGCGAATATTGGGCCGAAGGGGTGCGGCACATCGTCGCCCTGCGCGGCGATCCTGCCGAGCCAGGCCGCCCTTTCGCGCCGCGTAGCGACGGCTACGCCAATGCGGCCGAACTTACCGCGGGTTTGCTGAAGGTGGCGCCGTTCGAAATCTCCGTCGCGGCCTACCCGGAAACGCATCCCGACTCGCCGTGCGAGAACAGCGATCTCGACAATCTGAAACGCAAGCTCGACGCCGGCGCGACCCGCGCGATCACCCAATTCTTCTTTTCGGCCGAATGTTTCCTGCGCTTCCGTGATCGCGCCGCCGCGGCGGGGATCGACAAGGAATTGGTGCCGGGCATCTTGCCCGTGTCGAACGTCGCCCAGACGCGAAAATTCGCCGAGCTTTGCGGCGCCGACATTCCGGTTTGGATGAGTCGAGCGTTTGAAGGGCTCGACGATCTGCCTGCCGCGCGCCAGCTCATCGCCGCGACGATCGCGGCCGAGCTTTGCGCGCAGCTCTACGCGAGCGGAGTTCGCAACTTTCACTTCTACACATTGAACCGCGCCGAGCTCGCTTACGCGATCTGCCATCTGCTCGGCGTGCGGGCACAGGCCGCGGCATGAACGCCGCCGATCGCCTGCGCAGCGAGGCGGACACCCGCATCCTCGTCAAGGACGGCGCCTACGGAACCGCAATACAGGCCCGCCGCCTCGGGGAGGCCGATTACCGCGGTGCCTTCGACCTCGCGCGCGACCAGAAGGGCAACAACGACCTTCTCTGCCTGACCCGGCCCGAGCTCATCGCCGAAGTCTGCGCCGAATATTGCGGCGCCGGCGCGGTCGTGCTCGGCACCAACAGCTTCAACGCCAATCGCATTAGCCAGGCCGATTACGGCGCCGAGCACCTGGTCCCCGAGATCAATGTCGCGGCCGCCCGGATCATCCGCGAGGTCGCGGATCGGTTTACCGCAGGGGACGGGCGGCCGCGCTTCGTCGCCGGCGCGCTCGGGCCGACTAACAAGACGCTGTCGCTTTCCCCGGACGTCAACGATCCGGGTTACCGCGAGGTCGACTTCGACTTCGTCAGCGGGGTTTATGCCGAGCAGGCCGCGGCCCTGCTCGATGGTGGCGCCGACTTCATCCTCATCGAAACCGTGTTCGACACGCTCAACGCTAAGGCCGCGATCCACGGCGTGCGCAGCGTCGGGCGCGATATACCGATCATGCTTTCGATGACGCTGACCGATCTCTCGGGACGCAATCTGTCGGGTCATTCGATCGAGGCCTTTTGGGCGTCGGTGCGGCATGCCAGGCCGCTGTCGATAGGCCTCAATTGCAGCTTCGGGGCCGAGCAGTTGCGCAGCCATGTTGCAACGCTGAGCGGGCTCGCCGACACGCTGCTGATGGCCTATCCTAACGCCGGCCTGCCCAACGAACTCGGCGAATATGACGAGGACGCCACGACCACCGCGGCCTATATTCGCGAGTGGGCGGAACGCGGCCAACTTAACATCGTCGGCGGCTGTTGCGGAACGACGCCCGCCCACATCCGCGCCATCGCCGATGCCGTCGCAGGGCTTGCTCCGCGCAAGATTGCCGCCAAGCCGGTTTTGACCCAGCTCGCCGGGCTCGATCCGATGATCCTCGCGGCCTGAAAATGACGACGACATCGCGGGCGACGTTCGTCAACATCGGCGAGCGCACAAACGTCACCGGCTCGGCCAAATTCAAGAAGCTCATCATGGCGGGCGACTATGAGTCCGCGGTCGAGGTGGCGCGCCAGCAAGTCGAGAACGGCGCGCAGGTCGTCGACGTAAACATGGACGAGGGGCTTCTCGATTCCGAGGCCGCGATGACGACCTTCCTGCTGCTGATTGCCGCCGAGCCCGACATCGCTCGCGTTCCGATCATGATCGACAGTTCGAAATGGTCGGTGATCGAGGCCGGGCTGAAGTGCGTTTCGGGCAAGCCGATCGTCAATTCGATCAGCCTCAAGGAAGGCGAAGCCGCGTTCCTCGAAGTCGCGGAAAAGGTTCGCGGCTACGGCGCTGCCTGCGTCGTCATGGCGTTCGACGAGGCGGGGCAGGCGGACACGCGCGAGCGCAAGGCGGACATTTGCGGGCGCGCCTACGACCTGCTGACAGCGCACGGCTTTCCGGCCGAAGACATCATCTTCGATCCCAATATTTTCGCGATCGCGACGGGGATCGACGATCATCGCCGCTATGCGATCGATTTCATCGAGGCGTGCCGCGACATCCGCCTGCGCTGTCCGCACGCGCATATCTCGGGCGGGGTGTCGAACCTCAGCTTTTCGTTCAGGGGCAACGAGCCCGTGCGCCGCGCGATGCACAGCGTGTTCCTGTACCACGCCATCCAGGCCGGGATGGATATGGGGATCGTCAACGCCGGCCAGCTCGACGTTTACGACACGATCGATCCCGAGCTCCGCGAGGCCTGCGAGGACGTCATCTGGGACAAGCGGGAGGATGCGACCGACCGCATGATCACCATCGCGTCGCGGTTCTTCGGGACCGATGTAGCGGCCGACAAGCAGGCGGAAGAGTGGCGCTCGTGGCCGGTCGCCAAGCGGCTTGAGCACGCGCTGGTCAAGGGCATCGACGCGTTCGTCGTCGAAGATACCGAAGAGGCGCGGACCGTTGCAGCGCGGCCGATCGAGGTCATCGAAGGCCCGTTGATGGACGGAATGAACGTCGTCGGCGACCTGTTCGGAACGGGCAAGATGTTCCTGCCGCAGGTCGTGAAATCGGCACGCGTGATGAAGAAGGCGGTCGCCCACCTGCTTCCCTACATCGAGAAAGAAAAGGACCCCGGCGCGCGCGGCAAGGGGCGGATCGTGATGGCGACGGTCAAGGGCGACGTCCACGATATCGGCAAGAACATCGTCGGCGTCGTGCTGCAGTGCAACGGCTTCGAAGTGATCGACCTCGGCGTCATGGTTCCGTGGACCAAAATCCTTGAAACCGCGGTTGCCGAGGATGCGGACATGATCGGGCTGTCGGGCCTCATCACGCCGTCGCTCGACGAAATGGTCACCGTCGGCGAGGAAATGCATCGCGCGGAAATGAATATGCCGCTGCTGATCGGCGGCGCCACCACCAGCCGGGTCCACACCGCGCTGCGCATCGCGCCCGCCTATGCCGGGCCGGTGATTCACGTTCTGGATGCGAGCCGCGCGGTCGGCGTCGCCTCGGCGCTCGTCAGCGACACCCAGCGCGAGCCATTGGTGTTGAGAACCGCCGACGAATATCGCGTCATCCGCGAAACGCGGGCGGGAAAGGGCCAGAACGAGCTCGCGACATTGGAAGAGGCGCGCGCCAACGGTTTCGTGGCGGACTTCGCCCCCGGCATTGATGTTCCGCACCAGCCGGGGTTGCACCGCTTCGACAATTGGCTGCTCGAAGATTTGCGCCAGGAGATCGATTGGACCCCCTTCTTCCGCGCGTGGGAACTGGTGGGCAATTATCCGGCAATCCTGACCGACCCCGTGGTCGGCGAGAGTGCCAGCGCGCTTTACCAGGACGCCAAGGCGATGCTCAACCGCATCATCGGGGAGCATTGGCTGACCGCGCGCGGCGCGGCGGGCCTTTGGCGATGCCGGCGCGAAGGCGACGATGTTTTCGCCATCGCCGGCAACGAGGAAGTGCGCCTGCCCTTCCTCCGCCAGCAGGTGAAGAAGCGCGAAGGGCGGGCGAACATGTGCCTCGCCGACTTCATCTCTTCCGACGAGGACTGGATCGGCGGCTTCGCGGTTGCGCTGCATGGAATCGAGCCGCATCTGGAGCGCTTCAAGGCCGAAAACGACGTCTATTCGGACATCCTGTTGAAAGCGCTCGCCGACCGCCTGGCCGAAGCTTTCGCCGAGCGGCTCCACCGCCATGTCCGCACCGATCTTTGGGGCTATGCGCCGGCGGAGCATCTCAGCCATGGCGGCATCCTGCACGAGCGCTTCCGCGGCATCCGGCCCGCGCCGGGATATCCCGCCTGCCCCGACCACAGCCTCAAGCCCGTGCTGTTCGACATGCTCGGCGGCAATCCCGCCGACATCGAACTGACCGAGAGCTTCGCGATGCTTCCGACCGCAGCCGTATCCGGCTTCTATTTCGCGCATTCACAGGCAGAGTATTTCGGGGTCGCACGCATCGGCCGCGACCAGCTTGGTGATTATTCGGCGCGCCGCGGTATCGATCTGGCACAGGCCGAACGCTGGCTGCGTCCCAACCTAGATTAACTATTCTTGTGGAGGATCGCGTGACTCAACGCTGCTAGACTGGCGCTTGGCCTGCAGGAGTCGCGCGGCGTGAACAGTCTTTCAACGGTCGTTCTTCTTGGCGCTGCGGCGATCGCGTCGGCGCTTTCCCCAGGGGGCCAGCAAGGGGCCTTTACGGTAGCAGAAAGCGGCCGTTCCTTTTCCCGGCTTCAAGACGCGGTCGACGCAATCGGCGCGGGGCAGGGGACGATCCGCATCGCACCGGGCACCTACCGTCAATGCGCGGTCCAGCAGGGGGGACGGATCGCCTATCGTGCCGCGACCCCCGGCAGCGTCACCTTCGATGGCGGCATTTGCGAGGACAAGGCCACGTTCGTGCTGCGCGGCAAGGCCGCCAGCGTCGAAGGACTCACCTTCCGCAATTTGCGCGTCGCCGACCGCAACGGCGCCGCGATAAGACTTGAATTAGGCAATCTCGATGTCCGCGAAACGATGTTCCGCGACAGCGAGAGCGGAATATTGGCGGGAGACGACAGCGCCGCGACCATCCGTATCGAGCGATCGACCTTTTCGGGGCTTGGCCGCTGCGACGACGATGTCGCCTGCGCGCACAGCATTTATATCGGAGACTATGGAACGCTGATCGTCAACCGCGTGCGCTTCGAGCGCGGGATGGGGGGCCATTATGTCAAGAGCCGCGCCGCGCGCATCGAAGTCACCGATTCGAGCTTCGACGATTCCAAGGGCAGCACCACTAACTATATGATCGACCTGTCGAACGGCGCCACCGGCCGCATCGCCGGCAATCATTTCGTCCAAGGCAAGAACAAGGAAAATCACTCGGCGCTGATCATGGTCGCCGCCGAAGGCAGGTCGCATAATTCGTCAGGGCTCGTCATTGCGGACAACGAGGCCGCGCTCGCGCCCGGGGCGCCGCGACCCACCGCATTCGTCGCCGATGCAAGCGGGGATCGGCTGGCGATCGGCGCGAACCAGCTCGGCGCGGGTATCGAGCGCTTCCAGAAGCGCTAGCGCCGCGGGCACGTGCTCCCGTTCACAGCCAGACAACGGCCGTCGATCTGGCGCGCTGGAATGGCGAGCCCGATCATCGATGCGAGCGTCGGCATGATGTCGACCGTTGCGGTTGCTTCGCTGCGTTCCTGGGCCTCGGCGCCTTTGCGCCAGAACATGATTGGCACGCGGCGGTCATAGTCCCAAGGGCTGCCGTGGGCCGCGGCATAGGTCGGGCCGGGCGCGGCGATCTGCGTGATGCCCGATTTGAGGATCGCGATCAGGTCGCCGGAGCGTTGCGCATCGAAAGAGGCGCGGACCCGCTGGGGCACAGTCCAGCCGCTCGGCGCTCCGGTCGGTATCGCAAGCTTGGCGATGTCGGCGGCGCGAAGCACGCTGTGGACCTGCGGCTGTGCGGTAAGGAAGCGTACCGTGGCGTCGATCACGCGCGCGCGCACCGCGGGGGCGAGGGTGCGGTCGACATAGATATCGCCGATGCCTTCACCGAGCAGCACGGGTCTGGACAGGCCGAGCTTCGAGCGGACGTTGGAATCGATGTTTTCGAGGGTCAGCGACGCGTCGATACGCTGGGTAACCGGGTCGTCGTCGCGTTCGGGGACGTCGGCTACGCCGTGATCGGCGGTCAGCGTCACAACATAGTCGACGCCAAGGCGATCGAGAAAGCCCAGAAAGTCGCCGAGATCGCGGTCGAGGCTCATCATCTGCAGGCACATTTCAATGCCGCCATTACCATACGCGTGGCCGACGAAATCGGTGGCCGAGAGTCCGATCGCGAGGAGATCTGTGGCCGCACCGCTTCCCAGGCGAAGCTCGCGGGCTAGCCCGGCAGCCAAGACGAGCGTGGCGCCGTCGACTTCGGGCGAATTGCGATAGGCGGCCGCATCCCCTGCCGCGCGGCCGAAGCGCACGATTCCGAGATCGCGGTCCCCGGGAATGTCGAGCCGCCGCGCCATGGCGGCGCATAGCGGTGGCGGGATGAGGTCCGGGCGCGGCCTAGCGATGAGTTTGGCAATTCCGGAATTTACCTGCGCCACCACCGCCGCGGGCCGGGGCGTGAGATTGGACGTGAAGCCCTTGCCGCTCCACCACCAGACCTGATCGCCGCGGTGGCCCGCAAGCATGACCGCGGCGCGATCCTTGCCCGCGACCGACACCACGCGGCTTGCCGGATTGGCGGCCTTCATGCGGTCGCCGAGCGTAGGGACCTTTAAATGGGTTGCCGAGACGGTGTAGCCGCCGCTCTTCCCATCAGCCGGCGGGGGCCGCCGCCGCACATCCTCCGCGCAATAGACTTTCTTGTCATTTGCGAGCGCCGGATCGAACCAGTTGTTGGCGATGATCCCGGTACGCGCGGGATGCGATCCGGTGAGGATCGTCGAATGGCCGGGACAAGTTTCGCTCGCGGCATGCGCCTGATAGCCGTTGCGGAACACGGTGCCCGAGGACAGCCGCTTCAACCCGCGCGTGAAATGCAGGCGATACGCCTCGAACAGGTCCGACGATAATTGATCGACCGCGATCGCAACGACAAGCTTCGGCTTGGCCGGCGATTGCGCCGCGAGGGGCGCCGAGAGCGCGATGCAGCACAGCGCGGCGAAGCGAAAAGATTTCATGACTCGGCTGCTCCGGTGGCGGGGACGTTAGCTATGCTATAGCGGCGGCTCCCGATTGGAAAAGGATGCGATGCTCGCGCCGCTTTACAGGCTGATGACTAGGCTCGCCCTCGCGTTGGCGAGCGCCTCCGCGGCGATGGCGCAGCTCCCGCCGCCGGGACGTACCGCGATCACGCCGCAACTGATCGCGGAAAGCAGCGCACCTGCGGGCGGCGGCAGGGTGACGCTCGCGGTCGTCATGCGGCCGTTGCCGGGCTGGCACGGATATTGGAAGAATCCGGGAGACGCAGGGATTCCGCCACGCATCGCGTGGTCGCTGCCCGGCGGTGTGACAGCAGGGCCGTTGCAATATCCGGTGCCCAAGCGCCTCATCATCGCGGACCTGATGAATTATGTGTACGAGGCGGATTATGCCCATCTGGTCGCGCTCGACGTCCCGCCGATGCGTGCGGGGACGACCATACCGTTGCGCGCGAAAATGAACTGGCTTGCCTGCACCGACAAGATTTGCGTGCCCGAAGAAGGCGAGCTGACGCTCGACCTGCCGGTCGGCGACGGGGTCGCGGCGCCCGCGAAGCGCGCGCGCTTCGATGGCTTTCGCCGCGCCCTGCCCCGTCCGCTTGCCGCGCAAGGCAAGTTCGAGATCGCGGGGGATCGCTTCCGCCTTGCCATCCCTTTGCCCGCCTGGTCGGCGCTCGACGAGGCCTATTTCTTTCCGGGCGAAGGGGCGCCGGCCAGCTATTCGGCGGCGCAGAATTTTCGCCAAAGCGGCGACTGGCTGGTGATGGAAACCGCGGCGGTGGGCGAGCAAAGCCGATCGCGGCTCGATGGCGTGCTCGCGTACGCCGGCGGACAGGGGTTCGCGATCACCGCGCTACCGGGGCCGGTGCCGAAGGGTGTCGGCGCCGATGGCTTGCTGGTGGCCGTCCTCCTCGCCTTCGCCGGCGCGGTCGCAGGCGGTTTGCTGCTCAACGTCATGCCGTGCGTCTTCCCGATCCTGAGCCTCAAGGCATTGAGTCTAGCGCGCGCAGGCGGCTCCGACCGCGAGGCGCGGCGCGAGGCGTTGGCCTACACCGGCGGCGCGTTGCTGACCTGCGTTGCGCTCGGCGCGGTGCTGCTCGCCCTGCGCGCAAGCGGCGAGACAGTGGGGTGGGCGTTTCAGCTGCAGGACCCCCGCGTCGTCTTCGCGCTGCTACTGCTCACCTTCGCAATCGCGATGAATCTCGCGGGCCTGTTCGAGCTGCCGCCAATCGCGGCGGGCGGAGCGCTGGCGGGGCAGGGAGGTGCGATCGGCTCCTTCTGGACGGGAGCGCTGGCCGCGTTCGTCGCGACGCCGTGCACCGGGCCTTTCCTGGGGGCGGCGCTGGGCGCGACGCTTGTCCTCCCGGCCGCGGCGGCGATCGCGATCTTCGCGGGCCTTGGGCTGGGGCTCGCGCTACCTTTCCTGGCGCTGGGCTACTTCCCGCGATTGCGGAGCAGTATCCCGAAGCCGGGTCCGTGGATGAACCGGCTGCGGCGCTGGCTTTCAGTGCCGATGTTCCTCACGGCTGCCGCGCTGCTCTGGCTTCTTTCCCGGACGTTGCCGGGCGAAGGCTTCCCGGGCGGTGCGCTTGCCGTGGTCTTCACCGCCGCGGGGCTGATCATCATCGGTCGCGACCAGGCCGCAGGAAAATCCTTCCGATGGGTCAGTGCGATCGTCGTCGCCGGGATCATCGCGATGACCTTCGTGCGATTTTCGACCGACTTGGCGTCCTCGCGGGTGGCGCGTGAACTCGCCGCCAATGCGTTCAGCGAGGCGAGGCTCGCCACGCTTCGCGCCGAAGGGCGTCCCGTCTTCCTCTACTTCACCGCCGATTGGTGCGTCAGCTGCAAGGTCAACGAGAAGATCGCGATCGATCGCAGCGAAGTCGTCGAGGCGTTTGCGGCGGCGAAGGTAGCGGTGATGGTCGGCGATTGGACCAACGGCGATCCAGCGATCGGCCGCTTCCTGGAAAGCCAGGGACGCAGCGGGGTGCCGCTTTATCTCTACTACGCGCCGGGAGCCGCGCCGCGCGTGCTTCCGCAATTGCTGACGCCGGCCATGCTCACCGGCCTTGTTCGGTAACCCGGGTCGCTTCCCACGCCTTGCGCCCGCCGATCCAGGTTTCGAGGACCTTCGTGCCGCGGATTTCGGCCGGCGACGACGTGAAGATGTCGCGGTCAACGATCAAAAAGTCGGCAAGCTTACCCCGTTCGAGACTGCCCAGCCGATCTTCGGCGAATCCGGCATAGGCGGCATCGCGGGTGAATGCGGCGAGCGCTGCGGCGAGTTCGATACGCTCCTGCGGGCGCCAGCCGCCCGCGGGCTGCCCTTGGGCGTCCTCGCGACTGACGGCGACGGCAAGCCCGTGGAAGGGGTTGGGCGATTCGACCGGAAAGTCCGAACCGAAAGCGAGCCTGGAGCCCGCAGCGGCAAGCGAGCGCCACGCATAGGCGCCGCCGAGCCGTTGAGACCCGAGCCTGACCTCGGCCATCGTCCGATCCGAGGTTTGGTGCACCGGCTGCATCGAGGCGATGATCCCGTTTCTTCCGAAACGCGCGAAGTCGGCGGGGTCGACGATTTGCGCATGTTCCACCCGCCAGCGCCGGTCGCCGCCATAGGTTTGGGCGAGCTCCTCGATTCCGCTCAGCACCTGCGCGTTGGCGGCATCGCCGATGGCGTGCACCGCGAGCTGGAACCCGTCCATCGCGGCGCGGCTCATCAAATTGCGGAGCTTGGCATCGTCGAGGAATTGCAGCCCGCGCTGCCCGGCGGCGTCGGCATAAGGCGCCTTCAGCCAGGCGCCCCGCGAACCAAGCGCGCCGTCGGCGTAGAGCTTGACCCCCGCCATGCGCAGCCTGTCGCCGTAAAGCCATGGGGTGGGTTCGCCGGCCGCGATCGCCATCATCGGCTCGATCCCCGCCGAATAGCTCATGATGCGAACGCGCAGCCGCCCGGAATCTCCGACGCGTCGCATGACGAGCCAGTCTTCGCCTGACGTGCCCATGTCGGCTACCGCGGTGAGGCCGTTCGCCAGCATGATTTCCTGCGCCTTCAGGAAAGCTTCGTTGCGGGTGCGCGGCAGCGGGCCGGGGACCTTGTCCTCTACCAGCGCCATCGCCGCATCAACCAGTAGCCCGCTCGGCGCCCCGCCGGCAGTCTTTTCGATGCGCCCGCCTGCCGGTACCGCGGTCTTGGCGGTAATCCCGGCGCGCGACATCGCTGCGCTGTTGGCAACCGCCGCATGGCCGTCGACGCGGGTCAGATAGGCCGGCCGGCCGGCCACCGCGGCGTCGAGATCGGCGGCGGTCGGGAAGCGCTTGTCGGCCCAAAGCTCCTGGTTCCAGCCGCGGCCGACGATCCACAACGGGGACGGGTTTTCCGAAGCGTAGCGCGCGAGCTTGGTCTGCAGATCGGCGAGCGAAGTGGTGCCGGTGAGGTCGAGCTGGATCGCCTGGAAGCCGAGGCCCATGACATGGCCGTGCGCATCGATCAGTCCGGGGATCAGCGTCCGCCCGCGGCCGTCCGACCGGTACTGGATGCGCTTGGGCTTCCGGTCGCCGCGCTGGATGAGTTGTTTCACGCGGCCATCGTCGCCGACGACGAGCGCGGTGAAGCGAACGATGCGGTTGCCGGCGCCGAGCGTGTAGCCGTTGACGTTGTCGATCAGGGTGTCGGCGGCCGCCGTGGTGGCGAGGAACAGTGCGGCCAACCCCGCCAATACGCGCTTCATGTCGTCAACCTCCGCACCAGCGAGGATGTGTCCTGCCGTCCGCCGCCCATCGCCTGAAGCTCGGCGTAATACCCGTCGACCAGCACGGCAAGCGGGAGCGCGGCGCCGTTCTCGCGTGCCTCGTCGAGCGCGAGGCCCAAGTCCTTGCGCATCCAATCGACCGCGAAGCCGAAATCGAATTGTCCAAGCACCATGGTCGGCCAGCGATTGGCCATCTGCCAGCTCGCCGCGGCACCGCCGGAAATGGCCTCGAACACCTTGTCGGCGTCGAGCCCCGAAGCCCTGGTGAAGGCGACCGCTTCGGCGAGACCCTGCAGAACGCCGGCGATGGCGAGCTGGTTCGCCATCTTCGCGGTCTGGCCGGCGCCCGCGGGGCCGACGTGAACGATGCGCTTGGCATAGGCCGCCATCAACGGCGCGGCAGCGGCCATCGCAGCGTCGCTGCCGCCGCACATCGCGGACAGGGTTCCGGTCTCGGCACCCGCCTGGCCGCCGGAAACCGGCGCGTCGACCACGAGCAGCCCGCGCATTTCTCCCACTTCGGCAAGCCTGCGGGCAAGGCGCGCGGAGACCGTGGTATGATCGACGAAAAGCTTTCCCTCGCCAAGTGCCGCGAACGCGCCCTCGGGACCAAGCGCGACGGCTTCTACGTCGGCGTCATTACCGACGCAGGCGAACATCGCGTCGGCGCCTTCCGCCGCCTCGACAGGGCTGCGCGCGGCGCGGCCACCATGCGCGGCGACCCAGGCCTCGGCCTTGGTCGAGGTTCGGTTGTAGACAGCGACATCATGACCGGCCGCGCCGAGATGGCGCGCCATCGGGCTGCCCATGACTCCAAGTCCAATGAAGCCGATGCGTGCCATGGCGGGGGCATTAGCAGCCTTTGTGAAGCGCGCCAGTTGGCGTTAAAGCCTGCTGCTCATGACGATCCCGGTCATTATCGCGGACATCCGTGCCGCGCATGCGCGCATCGCCGACGCAGTCGTCCGCACCCCCACCCTTCGTAGCCGAACCCTGAGCGAGCTGACCGGCGCGACGGTATTCCTGAAATTCGAAAATCTGCAGTTCACCGCGGCCTACAAGGAGCGTGGCGCGCTCAACACCCTGCTGCTAATGCCCGAAGAACAGCGCGCCCGCGGAGTGATCGCGGCGTCGGCGGGAAACCACGCCCAGGCGCTCGCCTATCACGGCAAGCGACTAGGCATCCCCGTCACGATCGTCATGCCGACCCCGACGCCTTCGGTTAAGGTCACCCAGACCGAAGGTCATGGCGCGCGCGTAATCCTGCACGGCGAGCGCTTCGACGACGCCTTTGCGCATGCCCAGGACGTCATCGCCCGCGAGGGGATGACGCTCGTCCACCCGTTCGACGATCCCCATGTCATCGCCGGCGCGGGCACGGTGGCGCTTGAGATGCTCGCCGATCAGCCTGAAATCGACACGCTCGTCGTGCCGATCGGGGGCGGGGGGCTAGTGTCGGGAATGGCGATCGCAGCGCGCAGCATCGACTCGAAAATCGCCATTATCGGTGCGCAGGCCGAGCTTTACCCGTCGATGTATTCGAAGGTGAAAGGCCGCGATCTGCCAAGCGCGGGCGACACCATCGCCGAGGGGATCGCGGTCAAGGAGCCGGGCCGCATCACCAGTGCGATCATCGCCGAACTGGTCGACGATATCCTGCTGACCCCCGAGCGCGATATTGAACGCGCGGTAAGCTTGCTGGTGCAGATCGAGAAGACCGTGGTCGAGGGCGCGGGGGCCGCGGGTTTCGCCGCGATGCTCACCCATCCGGAGCATTTCGCCGGGCGCAAAGTCGGTCTCGTTCTGTGCGGCGGCAACATCGACCCGCATTTGCTCGCCAACGTACTGGTGCGCGACCTCGCGCGCTCGGGACGCATCGCGCGCATCCGCATCGCCATCCAGGATCGGCCCGGCGCGATGGCCGCGGTGACCCATCTATTCCACGAGGCCGGAGTCAACATCCTTGAAATCCACCACCAGCGTATCTTCAATCGCCTTCCCGCCAAGGGCACCGCGATAGAGATCGAGTGCGAAGCGCGCGACGCGAGCCAGATCGACCGCCTCATCGAACAGCTTCACAAGGCCGACTTCGAAGTGTCGCGAGTCGAGTTGGATTAATTTTCCCTATCATCCGGTGCCAAGCCGGGACTGCCCGCTGCCGGGGGCGAAAACAGGCCTGCAAATCGCTTCCCATCGAGGGTATCCAGCATCATAAAGGTCGAACAGATTCCCTTTCGCCAAAGGCTCCCACGCGTTGAGCGCACCGTTTCGATTTCCGAAATTCTTCGTCACTTCGCCGACCGCGTGCCCCTATTTGCCGGGCAAGACCGAGCGCAAGGTGTTCACCGAATTGAACGGCGTCCACGCCGCCGAGCTCAACGACGCGCTCGGCCGCATCGGTTTCCGCCGCAGTCAGGGGGTCGCTTATCGGCCGAGCTGCGCGAGCTGCAGCGCGTGCGTTTCGGTGCGGGTTTGCGCCAAGAAATTCGTGCCTTCGGCGACGCAGAAGAAATTGCTTCGCCGTCACGCCGACATCGAAGTTTCCGCCTGCAAGCCCTGGACCACCGAGGAGCAATACGGCCTCTTGCGCCGCTACCTCGCGACGCGCCATCCGGGAGGCGGAATGGCCGAGATGGACGAGGACGACTTCGCCGACATGGTCGAGCAAAGCCCGGTCAAAACCTTCGTCGTGGAGTATCGCGAACCATCCACCGGCCGCGGCCCCGGCAGGCTGGTCGGCGCGTGCCTCACCGATCAGCAGGGCGACGGCCTGTCGATGATTTACAGCTTTTTCGACACCGCCGCGGAGGCGCGCCAGGGGCTTGGTACCTTCATCATCCTCGACCACATAACCCGCGCCGCGCGGGCCGGGCTGCCCTACGTCTATCTCGGCTATTGGGTCGATGGCTCCGAACGCATGGCCTACAAGGCGCGCTTCAAGCCGCTCGAGCGTCTGACACGCGACGGATGGCAGGCGTTCGATCCAGGCGTCGCGCCCGCCGAGCCCGAACGGCGCGTCATGCCGCGGGTGTTTGCCTAGTCGGACGCTGCCGGACGGCGGTGGCGCGGGAGGGCGGTATTTTCGGATCCCCGATCTCGGCCGAGCCGAGACTGCCGCCGGTGAGCGAAGTCGCGCGCATCAAGTCTCTCCCGCAAAATGGGCAACCACACTAAGAAGCCGCGCCGGTTCACGCCACGTCTTTCATCCACGGCGGATCAGGGATCGAATGCCGCGCGTCCCTCAACATTTCGTGCCAGCGTTGCGACAGGTCGGCGAAATAGGGGTCGTCGGGCTCGACCCGCCGCTTGACGATCGGGCGGTCCTTGTCAGTGGGCATGACCATGACGTCGAGCGGCGGGGCGACCCCCAGATTAGAGCGGATGGCGCTGTCGAAGGACAGGAAGGCGACCTTGACCGCCTCGGCGAGCGGGGTCGCGCAGTCGACCGCACGGTCAAGGATCGGCTTGCCATATTTGGTCTCGCCGATTTGAAGGAAGGGACTTTCGGGCTTGCACTCGATAAAATTGCCCGCGGTGTAGACATGATAAAGCTTGGGCGGCGCGTTGCCGATCCGGCCCCCAAGGAGCATCGACACGGTGGTTGAGACCCGCTCGGCGGCAAGCGTGACGCTTATGTCCTGGCGCGTAGCCTGTACGACGTCGCTGACCAGCTGCGCAGCCTGAAACATCGTCGGAATCGTCTGCAGGGTGAGGAGCGGGGCGTCCTCGTCTTCGCCTTCGATGCCTTCGGCAAGCGTGCTGAGCGCCGCCTGAGTGATCGACAGGCTGCCCGAGGTGCACGCGTAGATTTGGCGGCCTTCGTTTTCGGCCAAAGTGTGAAGCTTGCGATAGGATGAGAAATTGTCGACCCCGGCGTTGGTACGGGTATCGGCCATCATGACGAGGCCTTCCTCGAGCAGCATTCCAAGGCAATAGGTCATGGGGCTGGTCCCTAATCGGCAGGGGCTGTCATGAGAACCCATCCCGTTCGCACGATCGGCGTTTGAATTGCCCACGCTAGGTTTGCGTCTGTGCCTGGGCCTGTTCGACGACGCGGACATCGACGCTGAGCGTCTCCCCGCGGCCTCCGGTTCGTGTTCCCGATACCGGGGCGGCGTCGGGATAGTCGAGCCCGCAAGCGACGCGGACATAGGCGTCGTCGGGCGAAATGCCGTTGGAAGGGTCGAACCCGACCCATCCCAGATCGGGGACGAGCGCCTCCGCCCAGGCGTGCGAGGCGGCCTGCAGCTCTGCTCCGTCGCGGCGGTAGAGGTGCCCCGAAACGTAGCGCGCGGGAATATTGTTCACGCGCGCGGCGGACAGGAAGATGTGGGTAAAATCCTGGCACACGCCGTGGCCCGCACCGAATGCCGTGGCAGCGTCGGTATCGACATCGGTTTGCCCGGTCTCGAAGCTCAGCCGCGCGTTCAAGGCGGCGGCGAGCCGGTGCAGCTTGTCGAGCGTGCTGCCGCCGCTTGCCTCGAGCGCGTGCGCGAAGTCGACGATCGCCTCGTCGGGATGGGTCAGAGGGGTCTGCCGGAGGTAGGCCGCGGGCGGAAGCGGCTCGGGCAGGCCCGCGGCCAGGCCATGCCGGTTCCGTGTCGTGACGCGGCCGGTGACCGCGACCTGAACCTCGCCGGGCGGCGCGTCGATATAGAGCATGTGCGTGACGTTGCCGAAGCCGTCGCGGCCTTCGCGCAGCCGCGCATCGCAATCGACGTCGATGCGCCAGTCGGCGACATTGTGCCCGTCGAAGCTCGCGGGGGTCATGCGCAGCAACTGAATGATGCGCGCGGGGGCGACATCGTAGCGGTAGCGCGTGACGTGATTGATGGTGAGCCGCATCTACGCGAACCGGAATTGCTGAATGACGGCCTGATGGATCGCCATGTTGTCGCGGATATAGCGCCGCAGGAATTCGTGTAGGCCTTTTTGAAATAGCGGGCTCATTTCCGCGGTCTCGAGCATATCGCGACGCTGCCGCGCGAGCCGATCGGCCTCGCCTTGGCGGCCGGTGCGTTCGCCAAGCGCGTTGAGAAGGTCGACGGTCTCGGCGGCCGACGCGGCGAGCGAGCGCGGCAGCGATTCGCGAAGAACGAGCAGGTCTGCGATCAGCCACGGTTTGAGGCCTTGCCGGTAGATCGAGCGGTAGGCGAGCTTTGCCGACACGGTCTGGAGGATGGTGGTCCATTGATCGCGGTCGAGCTGGCCGCCGATACGCTCGCCTTCGGGAAGCAGAATATGATATTTGACGTCGAGCAGCCGCGCGGTGTTGTCGCCGCGTTCGATCACCTGCCCTAGCCGGATGAACCAGAAGCCCTCGCTGCGCAGCATGCGCATCAACGCCCCTTCGAAGCCGCGCGCTTCGGCCTTGAGTTCCTCGAGCAGGCTAAGGGTTGCCTGCATACTGCCCGGGCTCTGGCGGTCGCGGATGTTGAGCCAGGCGCGGTTGATCGAGCCCCATACTTCCGACGTGATGCGGTTGCGCGCGGCGCGGGCATTGTTGCGCGCCGCGTCCAGGCACGACCTGATCGAGGAGATGTTATGTTCGCCGAGCGTCAGATAGCGCGCGACATTGCGCGGGGTGAGCTTTTCGCGCGTCGTGCCGAAGCTTCGGTCGGCGTTCAGCACCGCGAGCGCGCTGGCCCAGGCATTAAGCGAGGCGGGTCCCGCGGATAGCGAGGAAAGGCGGATGGTGGCCTCGATCAGCGCGGTCGTGAAATCGGCCCGCTCGACGAGGCGGCCGGTCCAATAAAGGTTCGAGGCGGTGCGTGACAGCATCAGCCCGGTTGTTGGTCGGCGAGAATGAAGCTGTCCTTGGTGCCGCCGCCCTGGCTCGAATTGACCACTAGCGAGCCTGCGCGCAACGCGACCCGCGTCAGGCCGCCGGGGACGATGCGGGTGCGCCTGGCGCCGGTCAGAACGAAAGGCCTGAAATCGACATGGCGCGGCGCGACCCCTTGATCGACCAGCGTCGGGCTCGTCGATAGCGCAAGGGTCGGCTGCGCGATGTAGCGGTGCGGCTCGGCCTTGAGCGCGGATTTGAAATGGTCGAGCTCTCCCCGGCTCGCCATCGGCCCGACCAGCATTCCGTATCCGCCCGAGCCGTCGACGAGCTTGACGACGAGGCTTTCGAGATTTTTGAGCACGAAGCTGCAGGCCTCGGGCTCGCGGCAGCGATAGGTCTCAACGTTGGGGAGCTTGGCGTCCTGGCCCGAATAATAGCGTACGATCTCAGGCATGTAGCTATAGATCGCCTTGTCGTCGGCAATTCCGGTGCCCGGCGCATTGACCAGCGCGACATTGCCGGCGCGATAGGCAGCCATCAGCCCGGGGACGCCGAGCATCGTGTCCTTGCGAAATACCAACGGGTCGAGAAACGCATCGTCGATGCGGCGGTAGATGACGTCGACCCGGACCCGCCCGTCGGTGGTGCGCATCCACACGATGTCGTCGTCGACCTCGAGGTCCGAGCCCTCGACGAGCTCGATGCCCGCATTGTCGGCAAGGAAGCTATGTTCGTAAAAGGCGCTGTTGTGGTGGCCCGGGGTCAGCAGCACGCAGACCGGATCGTCGGCGGGCCGCGGCGACACCGATTGCAGCATTTCGCGCAGCAAGTCCGGATAGATGTCGACCGGCTGCACTGCGAAACGCCTGAAAAGCTCGGGACAAAGCCGCAGCATCGCCTCGCGGTTTTCGAGCATGTAGGAAACGCCCGACGGCGTGCGCGCATTGTCCTCGAGCACGAAGAAAGCGTCGGGGCCGGTGCGTACCAGATCGATCCCACAAATATGCGCGTAAACCCCGTGGGGCGGGACCATGCCGGCGGCGGGAATGCAAAATTGCGGGTTGGCGAGCACTAGTTCCGCAGGGATCACGCCATCGCCGATGATGCGCCGGGCGCCGTAGATGTCGGCGGTGAAGGCGTTGATCGCGGCGACCCGCTGCTCGAGCCCTTCCGACAATCGCGTCCATTCGGCCGCGGTGAATATCCGGGGCACGATATCAAACGGAATGATGCGCTCGGCGGCTTCCTGGTCGCCGTAAACCGCGAAGGTCACCCCGGATGTGCGGAACGCGGCTTCGGCGAGCTGCTGGCGCCGTTCGAGCTCGGGCGGCGTTGTTTGCGCAAGCCAGTCTGCGAGCGCGGCAAGCTCCGGCCGGGCCCGCCGCCCGCGGTTCAAACCCCAGAGTTCGTCAAACGCAGGTGTTGCCGCCATGAGCCGCCGACAGTGAAGCCGCCTCGTCGATTAGGCAAGCGAACGGCCTTGATGGCATACGCCGCCGCCTCGACGACCGGCGTCACGAGCATTGCCGCGAAACCGTGCGGGTTGATCCGCTGCGGCCCGAGACCGAAGCGCGTGACCTCGCGCTTTGCCGACGGCACGTGCAGCGTTCCGAACAAGTGGTCGAACAGCGCTAGGCTGGCGCCGAAATTGCGGTTGAAGTGAACGGGATCGGCCGAATGATGGACCTGGTGATGGGCGGGGCTGAGGAAAATTCGGCTCCAGCGCCCGCGAAACGTGATCCACAATTCGCTGTGCTGAAGGTGCAGGACGAGAAACACCGACGCGATCACGAACAGATTGGCGCCGCCGACCGTCCATTCATGGCCCGCGCCGAAGAGGTGGGTCAGCGCACCCTGGGTCGCTCCGGTGAGGAGTGCCACGAGATTGTAAAAAGGGATCGTGTCGACCGGGTGAACGCGAAAATTGGTGAGCGGGGTGAGCCGTTCGGCGCTGTGGTGCACCGCGTGGAATGCCCAAAGGATCGCGAAGCGGTGCTTGAGATAATGATCGAGCCAGTAAGCGAACTCGTAGGCGAGATAGAGCGACAGTGTCGCGGCAAGCGCGATCGCGGCGGGCGGCAGCGCGGTCGCTTGCACCCCGAACGTCGCGTCGAGCCATTTCGTAGCCGCGCCGGCGACGAACGATGTGGACAGCAGCATCCCGCCGAACAGCGCGCCGGCGATCAGCACATTGAAAAGCATCATCGAGGCGTCGGTCCGGCAAGACGCCGCGCGGAACAGCGAGCGCGGAAAGAGTGCGCGAAAAAGGACGCGGGCACGGATGTCGCGGCGCTTGCGGCGGAGAATAAGGAACAGCGCCGCAAAGCCGAGGGCCGCGACAAGCGAGAGCAGCGAGAAATGTGATTGCGGAGCGAACAACAATCGCAGCAAGTGCGCTGCGACATGCCCGGGGGCTTCCTCAAGCGCGGCGAAAAAGGCGGACGATGCCTGGCCCATGTCGCTCGAACACCCTTTCGCGAAGACAGTCGCGCCGACCCTAGCCGCCGCGAAGTCACTCAATCGTTAAGGCAAGCCCCGAGCGAGCGAGGCTCAGGCGACCTTGGCCGCCTGCTCTTCCTCGGTGTCGCGAAGGACATAGCCGCGGCCCCACACGGTCTCAATGTAATTGTCGCCGCCGCACGCGAGGCTGAGCTTTTTCCTGAGCTTGCAGATGAAGACGTCGATGATCTTCAATTCGGGCTCGTCCATCCCGCCATACAGGTGATTGAGGAACATTTCCTTGGTCAAGGTCGTGCCCTTGCGGAGCGACAAGAGCTCCAGCATCGCATATTCCTTGCCGGTGAGGTGCACACGGCTGCCGTCGACTTCGACGGTCTTGGCATCGAGGTTGACGGCGAGCTTACCGGTGCGGATGACCGACTGGCTGTGGCCCTTGGAACGGCGGACGATGGCATGAATGCGCGCAACGAGCTCGTCGCGGTGGAAAGGCTTGGTCATGTAATCGTCGGCGCCGAAACCAAGCGCGCGGACTTTGGAATCCATTTCCCCGATCCCGGACAGGATGAGGACAGGAGTGCCGACCTTGGCGACGCGCAGCTTTTTGAGGACGTCGTAGCCGTGCATGTCGGGCAGGTTGAGATCCAACAGGATGATGTCGTAATCGTAGAGCTTGCCGAGATCGAGGCCCTCTTCACCAAGGTCGGTGGTGTAGACGTTGAAGCCTTCGGTCGTCAGCATCAGGTCGATTGCCTTCGCCGTGGTCGGCTCATCTTCAATCAAGAGCACGCGCATCTTTGAAACCCCCTGTCGAAGCGGTAGGCAAACGCCTTGGAACCGCTGTCAAGAATAGCCATTAACCATTGGAGATGTGAACGCAAAAGGTTAATAGGCCGTAAATCCGGGAGGCTTTCGTTTGCACCCCGAGCGTTGCACGGCGGACTCACTTTGCGGCCGGTGCAGCTCTAAGGAACGCTGCGCGGAGACATCTTGCGCCCCGCCTCCCGTCCGTGAAAAAGACCGCCATGCTCGCAGACCGCGTCCTGTTCATCGATGGCGAGGCCATTGTCGTCGACAAGCCGGCGGGGCTCCCGGTCGACCGCCCAAGGGACGGGGCGTTGAGCCTGGCGAACCATTTCGAAAGCCTGGCCTTCGGCTTCCAGCGCTGGCCGCAGGCGGTGCATCGGCTCGACCGCGATACGAGCGGGTGCTTGCTCCTGTCGCGCAACCCCAAGGCGCACCGGCGCTTTCAGCGGGCGTTCGAGGAGCGGGTGGTGGAGAAAGTTTATTGGGCCGTCGTCGAGGGTGTGCCGCAGGACGAGGAGGGAATGGTCGACGCGCCTTTGCACAAGGTATCGAGCACACAGGCGGGGTGGAGGATGGTGGTCGATACGCGGGGCAAGGCGGCGCGCACCGGGTGGCGGGTGATCGGCGTGCACGCTGGGCGGGCGTTGATCGAGATGCGGCCGGAGACAGGGCGCACGCACCAGCTTCGCGTGCATGCGATGCACGCGCTCGGCCTGCCGATCGCCGGGGATCCGGTTTACGGAAGCGGGTCCGGACCGATGCTGCTGCACGCGCGCAGTTTGCGCGTCGATCGCGGCGACAAGCCGCCGGTAGAAGCGGTCGCGCCGATTCCCCCCACCTTCCTTGCCGCAGGCTTCGATGCTCCCGCCTGACATTCCCGAAGACGCGATCGAGGAACGTTTTCTCGCCGCGAGCGGGCCGGGTGGGCAGAACGTCAACAAGGTCGCGACTGCAGTTCAGCTGCGCGCCGATGTGCTGAAGCTGGGCCTGGCTCCAGAAGTCTATCGGCGGCTGAAAATACTCGCGGGACGGCGCATGACCGCGGATGGCACGATCGTGATCATCGCGCGCCGCTTCCGTACGCAGGAGGCCAACCGCAGCGATGCGCGCGCCCGGCTGGCGGAACTGGTCGCGCGTGCCCATATCCGGCAGCCCAAAAGGGTCGCAACGCGCCCGAGCCGCGCAGCCAGGGCCAAGCGGGTCGATGCCAAGGTCGCGCGTAGCCGGATCAAGCAGGGCCGCGGCAAGCCAACGACGGAGTGACGATGTTCCGATTTAATTTCGCCGCGCCCGACAAGCCAGCATTCTACCGCGAGCTTGGCGACGCACTCCGGGCGCTGGTCGCGGGCGAGCCCGACGCGGTCGCCAACATGGCCAATGCTTCGGCGCTGCTGTTCGAGGCGCTTCCCGATCTCAACTGGGCGGGGTTCTACCGCGCGCAATATGACGAGGATGGGGCCGGCGAGCTTGTCCTCGGGCCGTTCCAGGGCAAGGCGGCCTGCATCCGCATCCCTTTCGGCAAGGGCGTTTGCGGTACGGCGGCTACGATGCTCATGCCGCAGCGAGTTGACGACGTCGACGCGTTTCCGGGCCATATCGCTTGCGATGCGGAATCGGTGTCCGAGCTCGTCGTTCCGCTGATTTGGGAGGGCAAATTGGTCGCCGTACTCGACCTCGACAGCCCGTCGCCCGCGCGCTTCGATGCCGAGGATGAAGCAGGCTGTGTCGAACTGGCACGTATCCTCGTGAGAGCTATCAGCCGGTAGCGAAAGCGCCTCGAAAACGTTAAGATCGCGTTGACCACGTTAGCCTCCCGGGGCGCGGCAGGGCGATTTCAACGGAGGGTTTATGCGCAAACTGGTTCTGGCGATTCTCGCGGGCGGAGCGGCGATGCTCCCTGCAACGGCGCAAGCGGGCAGCCCCACCGTTCGCGACGGCCCTCATCCGGTACCCAATGTCAGCGTTAGCGCCCCGCACGCGGGTGCGGGCGTCGGCTGGAAAGCACCAATGCAGCATCGCGCGATGCGGCATGACATTCGCCGCGGCCATCACCGTGGCGGCGTCAATGGCTTCCCCGGCTACCGCGTCATACACCGCGGCGGCGTTGTCCCCGGCTATTGGTGGGGCCCGCGCTACGGGATCGGCAATTGGGGCAGTTATGGTTTCGGCCAGCCGACCTACGGTACGCGCTGGGTGCGCTATTATGACGATGCGTTGCTCATCGATCGCGACGGCCGAGTTCGCGATGGCCGCTACGGAATGGATTGGGACCGCTACGGCGACGATTGGGGCCATGATGATCGCGGCATCCCGGTCTACACTGGGGACGGAGACTATTATCCCGAAGATCGCGACTATGATTATGCCGAGCGTTTCGAGCGCGACGGCGGCGGCCGCGAACTCGATTACGACCGCGATTACCCGTATGACCATCGCTACGGCCGACGGGGCGGCGGCTACGCTTATGGCTACGGCGGGGGCGGCTACACGGTCACCGAAACGACGGTGACGAGCGCTCCGACCGTGGTCGAGACCGTCGAATATGTCACCGTGCATCGGCCCAAGGCCAAGCGGCATCACAAGCCGCGCAAGCATTCCTACCGCGCCAAGGCCGCGCCACGCTGCTATTGCAAATAGGCTTCAGCTCAAGCGGTCGATCGCATCACTCGACAGGCTGCCCGGGACGATCATTACCGGGCAGCTGAGCCGCCCCGCGTCGGTTCCCGCGAAGTGGGCGATGAGAGGGCCGGGCGGCCCGTCCGCCGCGGCGCCGAGCACGAGCGCGGCGATGTCGTCGCGTTCCATCAGCATCTGCCGCACGACCGCTACCGGCTCGCCCTCGCGAACGGTGATCCTCGGGCGGATTCCCGCCTCCTCGACGATCTCGCCCGCCGCCGACGCGACCAATGCCTCGGCGCGCAGCCGCGCTTCCTCCTCCATCGTCGCCTGAACTCCACCGAAGGGCGCGAACTCCTGACGCGGCAGGGTCGTGAGAATCTCGATCGCGCCGCCAGTCTTGGCCGCGCGCCGCGCCGCGAAGCGAAGGGCGATGCGGGCCTCCTCGCTATCGTCGATGACCACCAGATATGTGCGCATTGATCGGGCCCTCGCGTCGCGCCGCGAAGACTGCTGCATAAGCGAGCCAGGGGCAAGCGTCCCCCTTGACCCATCCCCGTCGCTGGTGTGTTGATGCCGCGCCATATCGCGAGGCCCGCCGAATGCCCATTGAACTCAAGATGCCCGCGCTTTCCCCGACGATGGAAGAGGGCACGCTCGCCAAGTGGCTGGTCAAGGAGGGCGACAGCGTCGCCGCGGGCGATCTCCTCGCCGAGATTGAGACCGACAAGGCGACGATGGAGTTCGAAGCGGTCGACGAGGGTACGATTAGCAAGATCGTGGTGCCCGACGGGACTGACGGAGTGAAGGTCGGCGCGGTCATCGCGCTGATCGCGGGTGAAGGCGAAGCGGCAGCGCTGGCCGCCGCGCCGCCTGTGCCTGCACCCGCGCCACCAGCGCAAGATGGCGGCGAGGTCGCGAGCGCGCCGGTAACTGCGCCGCCCACGGAACAATCAACGGCTCCAGCGCCGGAAACCCCCCAGCCGAAGGCCAACGGAGTCGCACCTCAGTCCGACGGCGAGCGGCTCAAGGTCAGCCCGCTGGCGCGCAGGCTTGCGCAGGCCAAAGGGATCGATCTTGCGACCCTCAGCGGTTCGGGGCCTGGCGGGCGCATCGTCAAGGCGGACGTCGATGGGGCTGAAGCCGATCGTCACCCCGGCGCAGGCCGGGGCCCAGCCCAACAAGAAAGTCTGGATCCCGGCCTTCGCCGGGATGACGACAAGAAACCTGCCCCGATGCCCGCCTTGACCGACATTCCTGGCGAAACAGCCAATCTTTCGAACATGCGCAAGACCATCGCGCGCCGGCTGGCCGAGTCCAAGCAGACGGTGCCGCATTTCTACCTGACGGTCGACTGCAACCTCGACGCGCTCTTGCAGCTGCGCGGCGAGCTCAACAAGGGACTCGAGGGGCGCGGGATCAAGCTTTCGGTCAATGATCTGCTCGTGAAAGCGCTCGCCGCGGCGCTGATCGAAATCCCGGCCGCCAACGTCCAGTATAATGGCGACACGCTCACCACCTTCAGCCGCGCCGACATTTCGATGGCGGTGGCGATCCCGGGCGGGCTGATCACGCCGGTGATCGTCGATGCGGGCGAAAAGTCGCTGTCGCGCATCGCCATCCAGTCCAAGGATCTCGCCGCCCGCGCCCGCGACGGCAAGCTGCAACCGCACGAATATAGGGGCGGGACGGCGTCGATATCGAACTTAGGAATGTATGGGATCAAGCAGTTCGACGCGGTCATCAACCCGCCGCAAGCAATGATCATGGCGGTCGGCGCGGGCGAGAAGCGGCCCTATGTCGTCAACGACGCGCTCGCGATCGCGACCGTGATGTCTGCCACCGGAAGCTTCGACCACCGCGCCATCGACGGCGCGACCGGCGCCGAGCTGATGGCGGCGTTCAAGCGACTGGTGGAGAACCCGCTGGGGATGCTGGCTTGAAATTAGCCTACGAAAAATTTGCTTTGCGCCTAGGGCAAGGGTCCGTCTCGGTATTGCTTGCTTTCTGGCTGCTTCTGGCGCCGCTGCTGCTCCTCGCGGCCGGCACTGTCGATAATATCCCCAATGGGCTGAAAGTGCGTAACGTACTGATCGGATACGAGATCACTGCTGCTGTCGCGCTCATCGTGTTGATTTCGACTTACGCAAGCGAAAGACTATCTCGCGCCCGGCTCGTATGGGCCGGAGGTACGGCGGTTGCACTGTTTCCCGTTGCGTGGGTCCTGTGGATCGAGGCCTCGCGAGCATTTTGAGGGCAAGTGATGTCTGACACCTACGACCTAATCATCCTCGGCTCGGGACCCGGCGGCTATGTCGCGGCGATCCGGGCATCGCAGCTCGGGCTCAAGGTCGCGATTGTCGAGCGGGAGCGGTTGGGGGGGATTTGCCTCAACTGGGGGTGCATTCCGACCAAGGCGCTGCTCAGGACGAGCGAGATCAACCATTATCTGACGCATGCGTCGGCGTACGGGTTGACCGCGGAGAAGGTGGGCTACGACCTTGACGCGATCGTCGATCGGTCGCGGAAGGTGGCGGGGCAGTTGAACGCGGGCGTTAAGGGGCTGATGAAGAAGAACAAGGTGACGGTGGTCGAAGGCGTCGGCGCCATCACCGCGCCGGGCAAGCTTACCGTGACCCGCGGCGATGAGAAAGTTGAGCTCGAAGCCCAGCATATCATTGTCGCGACCGGCGCGCGCGCACGCGATCTGCCGTTCGCGAAGGCCGACGGCGAGCGCATCTGGACCTATCGCCACGCGATGGTGCCCAAGGTTATGCCGACAAAGCTGCTCGTCATCGGATCGGGCGCGATCGGGGTCGAGTTCGCGTCCTTCTATTCGGACATGGGCGCCGCGGTCACCATCGTCGAAATGCTCGACCGCATCCTGCCGGTCGAGGACGAGGAGGTCTCGGCCTTCATGCAAAAAGCGCTCGAGAAGCAGAAGATGCGCATCCTCGTCTCATCGGGGGTCGAGAAGCTCGAGGTCACGGGGCAGGGGGTGCGCGCGACGCTGAAAGGAGGCGAGGTCGCCGAGTTCAGCCACGCCATCGTCGCCATCGGAATCGTTCCCAACACCGAGGATATCGGGCTCGAAGCCCTCGGCGTGAAGACCAGCAAGGGGCAAGTCGACACCGACCCTTACGGCCGCACCAAGGTCGCGGGGATTTATGCGATCGGCGACGTCACCGGCCCGCCCTGGCTCGCCCACAAGGCGAGCCACGAGGGCGTGATCTGCGTCGAAGCCATCGCGGCTACACTCGGTAAATACGACCGCAAGCCCCACGCGATGGACAAGGCCAACATCCCGGGCTGCACCTATTCGCGCCCGCAGGTGGCGAGCGTGGGTCTGACCGAGGCCGCGGCCAAGGCGGCGGGGCGCAAGGTCAAGGTCGGCAAATTCCCCTTCATCGGCAACGGCAAGGCGATCGCGCTCGGCGAGGCCGAGGGGTTCGTCAAGACGGTGTTCGACGAAAGCAGCGGCGAACTCATCGGCGCGCATATGGTGGGCGCGGAAGTTACCGAGCTCATCCAGGGCTATGTCGTCGCACGACAGCTGGAGACGACCGAGGCCGAGCTCATGCAGACGGTATTCGCGCATCCGACGCTGAGCGAAATGATGCACGAAAGCGTGTTGGCGGCGTACGGTCGGGCGATCCATTACTAGTGCTCTGCCATCGAGGGATGGAGAAGTCGTGCCCAAGGCTGGAAATCCGCGATGGGCGGGAAACGGACCTAATCTAACGTGGACTTGAGGCAGCGGGCCTTTCGGGAGAAAAGCGCCTATGCCTAAGCCCGTCGCCGTCAGGCTCCTGCCGCACGACGCGCGCTGGGCCACTCTCGCCGAGGCCGAAGCCGCCCGCGTTCGCCGCGCGGCGGATCCGGTCCCTCTGCGAATTCACCACATCGGCTCGACCGCTATTCCCGGAATCGCCGCCAAGCCGATCCTAGATCTGCTGGCCGTAGCGTCCAGCCTTGCTGGCCTCGACACCGCGAGGCCGGCCCTGGAGGCGCTCGGCTACGCCTGGCACGGCGAGCATGGCCTGGCGGGGCGGCGCTACTGTACCCTGACCGACCCCGAAACGGGCGAGCGACGTGTGCAACTGCACTGCTATGCAGAGGGCGACCCCGCGATCCATCGCCATCTTGCATGCCGCGATTACCTGCACGCGCGGCCCGCAGTCGCCGCCGAGTATGAGCGGGAAAAGATGCGCTGCGCCGGGCTGCACCCGACTGACAGTCACGCGTACACCGACTGCAAGGATGCCTGGATCAAGCGGGTGGAGGCGGAAGCTCTAAAAGCTCACTAAACGTCCGCTGTCATTCGAAAGCAGACATTCGCTCATTGAGGCGGGTGGTCGCATAGCTTGCCGCCCCTGCGTCTGCCGCGTTAAACGTGCCAATCCCAATGAAGAGTGTGAGTTCGCGCTTCGGTTCCTCAAATGGCGCGAGGAGAAGAGGCGGGGGCGGGTTGCACGCGGCGGGCGGCCGGCGAAGCTGCGCATGTCGTTCGACGAGGCGGTTCAATCGCTCGACAAAAGGCTTAAAGTTTTCGCGCGGCGACAGCAGGCGGAGCAGATCGAGCATGGCTGGACCCGGGACGAGGGCGGATGATACCGCCCGGATGGTGCGGGCGTCGGGGTGACCCGCGCCGGAACGCCGCTGCGTCGCCTTCGTTGACCCTCTCGATGTCGGCCGCAAGACGGGCGACACGGGAGAAAGACAATGAAGACCAATATTTATCTGGCCTCAGCCGCGGCGTTGACGCTCGCGCTGGGCGCGTGCGGATCGAACACGGCGCAGGAAAACACCGCCGGATCGGCGATGGAGAATTTAACCAGCGCGCCCGAGGACGACATGGCGAACATGGCGATGGCGGCGACGCCGACGACCGCCGCGGAGTTCGCGAACATGGCCGCGGCGAGCGACGCCTACGAAATCCAGAGCTCGCAAATGGCCGCCACCAAGGCGGGGGCCGCGGGCGTCAAGACCTTCGCGGCGATGCTCGTCAAGGATCATCAGAAGTCGACCGCCGACCTCAAGGCCGCTGCGGGAAAGGCGAGCCCCGCGGTGATGCCTGCGCCGACGATGAACGCCGAACAGCAAACGAACCTCGACGCGCTCAAGGCGGCGGCGAACGGCGCCGATTTCGATCGGCTCTACCTGGCGCAGCAGGTCCCCGCGCACGAAAAGGCGCTTGCCATGCTGCAGGGTTATGCGACGGGCGGGGACACGCCGGCGATCAAGGACTTCGCGTCCAAGACCGCGCCCGCGGTGCAGAAGCATCTCGAAGAGGCGCGTAAGATGGCGATGGCCAAGTAAGCGACGGCTCCAAGCGAGCGGGAGGGGCGGGCTTCGGTCGGCCCTTTTCTTTTGCCCGGACGCCCGTATCGTCGGCGCAGCCATTCGGGGGACGCAGATGCGCTTGTTATTCGCCTTGAGCCTAGCCATCGTGCCGGCCGCCGCCGCTGCCGAAACCGTCGCGATCACCGCCGCGCACATGATCGATGTCGTCGCGGGCAAGCGCGTCGACAATCCTGTCGTCATCGTCACCGACGGGCGGATCAGCGCGGTCGGGCGCCGGGGTGCAGTGGCGATCCCCGCGGGGGCCAGGCGGATCGACCTTGCCGGCAAGACCATCCTCCCCGGCCTGATCGACATGCACGTGCATCTGGATTCGGTGCCGCGCTATGGCGGCTATTCCTACCTGCAGTTCACCGACACCTTCTGGGCGGTTGCGGCTACGGCCAATGCACGCGCCATGCTCGAAGCAGGCTTCACGACCGTGCGCAATGTCGGCTCGTTCAACTACTCCGACGTCGGCCTGAAGCAGGCGTCCGAAGAAGGCATCGTCGTCGCGCCGCGCATCGTTCCGGCTGCCAATTCCATCGGCGCGACCGGCGGGCATTGCGATGAGACCTATTTCCCGCCCTCGATGAAACGCAAGAGCGAGGCCGTCGGCGACGGTCCGCAGGAGCTTCGCACGCGGGTCCGCGAGCAGCGCAAATATGGCGCCGAAGTGATCAAGGTCTGCGCGACGGGCGGCGTCTTCTCGCGCAACACCGAGCCCGGGCAGCAACAATTGTCCGAGGAGGAGCTGCGCGCGATCGCCGGCGAAGCTCATCAATGGGGCCTCAAGGTCGCCGCGCACGCCCACGGCGCATCGGGCATCAAGGCGGCGATCCGCGCCGGCATCGACACCATCGAACATGCCAGCTTGATCGACGATGAAGGCATCCGTCTCGCGAAAGAGCGCGGAACCTGGCTGTCGATGGACATCTACAACACCGACTACACCCAGGGCGAAGGCAAGAAGAACGGCGTGCTCGAGGACAATCTGAGGAAGGACCGCGAGATCGCACAGATCCAGCGCGATAATTTCAGGAAAGCCCATCGCGCGGGCGTGAAGATGGTGTTCGGAACCGACGCGGGCGTCATGCCGCACGGCACAGCGGGTGGGCAGTTCGCGACGATGGTGCGCTACGGAATGACGCCGATGCAGGCGATCCAGGCGGCGACGACGAACGCCGCCCAGGCGCTCGGTCGCGAGAACGATGTCGGCGCAATCGCGGTCGGGCGCTACGGGGACATCGTCGCGGTCGACGGTGACCCGATTGCCAACGTTGCAGAGCTTGCCGGGATCGATGTCGTCATCAAGGGTGGGGCGGTCGTGGCTCGCACCGCGGGGAACGCCGCCGCGCGTTGACGGTTGGCAAGGCGACCCCTCCTCAAGGAATTATTAGCATGGCCGACGACACGACCGCATTGAACGACAAGAAGGGCTACCGCGACAATATTGAGGAGCTGACGCTGGCCAACGGCGATTTCCGCCGCGTGCTCTACACCGGCGAGCATCTCCAGCTCGTGCTGATGACGCTGAAGCCCGGCGAGGAGATCGGCGAGGAGGTCCACGCGGACAAGGACCAGTTCTTCCGCTTCGAAAGCGGAAGCGGGGAGGTCAGAATCAATGGTCGAGCCAACCCGGTCGAGGACGGGATCGCGGTGATCGTGCCCGCGGGCGCCAGGCACAATGTCGTCAACACCGGCGATGAGCCGCTGACCATGTACACGGTTTATGGCGACCCCGATCACAAGGACGGGACGGTCCACAAAACTAGGGCGCAGGCCGAGAAGGACCATGACAACGACGAGTATGACGGCAAGCCGACGGAGTAGGTTTTCGCCCTGCCTTGGGCCGCGCGCCGTGCTGGCCTTGAAACGGCGTCAGGCGGGAACCTGCGACATAATCGCCAGCGGCCGGCCATCATTGTCTTTGAAGAAGGCCATCCATTCTTCGGTGCCGTCGTCGTGGCGGTGGATCATATGGGGCGCGTCAATGAACGCGACTCCCCGGCCTTCGAGCGTTGCGTGGGCGGCGCAAATATCGCCCACGCGAAAATAGATGATGGATTCGGATGCGCTGCCTTCACCGGGTGAGAGGAAAAGCCGAAGGCCACCGCAATCGAAAAACGCCAGGTCGCCGAATGAATAGAGGTGCGGCAGCCCAAGCGTTTCACCGTACCAAAGGCGCGCGGCTTCGATGCTCTTAACCGTTCGCGCAATCTGCCCGATCGGTCCCATTGTCAGGCTTTCGTCCATAATATGCTCCCTGTTCGACAACGGGCTGCGACGCGGTACGCCCGTCCAGCGGCGAAGCTCCAATCGGCTCGAAAGCCCAAGCTTCTGAAGCGCATTCGCGACATGATATTTATCGCGTCAACGCTTACACCGCGCCTTCGCGCGATTTCTGGGTTGGTCATTCCATGACGCACGGCATCGACCG
>Ga0136640_10000069_pt1 | contig 33206 bp, 36 predicted proteins | sample AntDrymUQ8642106_2_FD_105498 | JGI IMG/M metagenome (GOLD analysis project Ga0136640, IMG submission 105498) | Polar desert sand microbial communities from Dry Valleys, Antarctica - metaG UQ864 (21.06) | ecosystem: Environmental > Terrestrial > Soil > Desert | place: Antarctica: Dry Valley...
AAGCCGTCGGGCGGGCCAGCAGCCCGCGCCGCTCGGCGTCGTCCAGCAGGACTTCCCCGGCACCGTCGGCGGCCAGCACCTGCAGACCGGCCGACCGTGCGGCGGCCACCGTCCGGTCGATGTCCTGGTCCACCGCCAGCGGCAGATGGAACAGCGATCCGGCGCTGGCTCGCACGGCTTTCGGGTTGTACGGGTCGACGCTGGTCCCGGCGACGACCGCAGCGTCCGCACCTGCGGCGTCCGCACAGCGCAGCAGCGTGCCAGCGTTGCCGGGGTCCCGCACGTCGGCGCCGACAAGCACCAGCCGACTGCCGGCGAGCAGCACGTCGGCGAGCGGCCGGTCGAGGAAACGACAGACCGCCAGCACCCCCTGCGGGGTGACCGAGTCGGCGAGTGCCGCGACGACGTCGTCGCCGATCTCCGTCCACGGCACACCGGCGTCAGCCGCCATCCTGGGCAGCTCCGGGTGCCGGCGTGCGGCGGCACCGGTGCCGAAAACCTCCACCGGCGACTCGCCGCAAGCAAGCGCCTCGCGGACGGCTTGCGGTCCCTCCGCCAGGAAGCGGCGTTGTTGCTGACGGCCACGGCGCTCACGCAGCCGACTGGCCCGGGTGATCCTGCCCGAACGGACCGTCATGGCCACGGCGGCTGGGTCGTCGGCTGACCGGCTCAGGCGGCCTCGTCCGCCCGCGGGGCGTTGACGTCGCTCGGCAGCGACTGCTTGGCAACCTCCACCAGCGCGGCAAAGGCACCGGGATCGGTCACAGCCAGATCAGCCAGCACCTTGCGGTCGACCTCGACGCCGGCGCCGCGCAGCCCCTGGATGAAGCGGTTGTAGGTCATGCCGTGGCTGCGCGCGGCGGCGTTGATTCGCTGGATCCACAGCCGGCGAAAGTCACCCTTGCGGGCCCGACGGTCACGATAGCTGTACTGCAGCGAATGGGTGACCTGCTCCTTGGCCTTGCGATAGAGCCGGGAGCGCTGGCCGCGATAGCCGGCTGCCCGCTCGAGGGTCTCGCGACGCTTCTTGGCGGCGCTGACGGAACGCTTGACGCGTGCCACTGGGGTACTCCTTCAGACGTGCGGTGGGTGGGTCACGGCGCGGGCTGTCCCGCAGCCGACAATGGTCACTTGCCGAGCAGCCTCTTGACCCTGCTCACGTCGGCCTTGGCGATATCGGTGGTGCCGTCGAGGCGTCGGGTGCGCTTGGTCGGCTTGTGCTCCAGCAGGTGCCGGCGGTTGGCCTTCTGCCGGCGCAGCTTGCCGCTGCCGGTGACCTTCACCCGCTTCTTGGTGCCCGAGTGCGGCTTCATCTTCGGCATCGGTGTGTCCTCCTGGTCTCTGTCTCAGTGGTGGTGCTGGTGTGCCGATCGGTTGTACCGGCTCACACGTCGGTGTCGGGGTCCACGTTGTCGGAACGTTTGCGTGGCTTCACGGTCGTTGAGGCGGGAGCCCGATCTGCCCGCACGGCCTCCCGCTCTGCATTGCGCTCGGCGACCTGCGCAGCGCGCTCGGCGCGAACCTCGGCCCGAGCCTCAGCCTTCTTGCGGTGCGGACCGATGACCATCGTCATGTTCCGCCCGTCCTGTCGAGGCGTCGACTCCACGAAGCCCAGCTCCTCGACGTCCTCGGCCAGTCGCTGCAGCAGTCGAAAGCCCAACTCAGGACGATGCTGCTCACGGCCACGGAACATGATCGTGATCTTCACCTTGTCCCCTGAGCGCAAGAACCTGACGACGTGACCCTTCTTGGTCTCGTAGTCGTGGGCATCGATCTTGGGCCGGAGCTTCATCTCCTTGATGACCGTGTGTGTCTGGTTGCGTCGCGACTCGCGTGCCTTCTGCGCCGTCTCGTACTTGAACTTGCCGTAGTCCATCAGCTTGGCGACTGGCGGGCGCGCCGTGGGCGCGACCTCGACCAGGTCAAGATCGGCTTCGGAGGCGAGGCGGAGGGCGTCGTCGATACGGACGATGCCCACCTGTTCACCGTTGGGGCCGACCAGCCTGACTTCAGGCACCCGAATACGCTCGTTGATGCGCGGCTCGGTGGTAATGGATCCTCCTGCGAGATAGTGAAACTGCGGGCGACCGTGACGCATGGACCTGGACTGCTCACGTCACCGCATGCAAAAAAGGCTTCCGCGCCGACACGCACGAAAGCCTCCGACACCCATGCCCGAAAGGGCGGCGATGCCGTCGGTTGGCGGCCATTCTGCTGGCTGCCAACCGGCCGTTACCCGACGACGCTAGCGTCGTTCAGGTGGGAAGTTTCCGCTTGTGAGCAGTCGTGTCGGACGTTGTACAACGCAGCACGACCACTGGCCACTCGGGAGTCTATCAGCCCGGGCACGGACACTCACCCAGCTGCAGCCCAGGTGGTGACCCAGGTATGACCCAGCGCCCCGCGGATGCCACTGTTGAGCAGTGGATCCAGCTGCTGAACACGCCACCCGTGACATCGCCGACGTGCCTGCGGTCGAAATCGTGTCCACCGCAGCCCTGCATCTGATGAGCGCCGCCGCCGTTCAACTAGGCCTCGCCGAGGACTTGGCCGAGCACCGTGATCTGGACGAGGCGCGCACGCTGATCGATGCACTGGCTGGGCTGGTGACAGCAGGCGCGCCGCGTCTTGGTCATCACCACGCACTGCCGCTGCGCGACGGCCTGCGCAGCCTGCAGCTCGCGTTTCGTGAGGCTAGTGAGGTGCCCGACCCACCGGGTGAGGCACCTGGGGAGCGGCTGACCGGAGCGGTCTCGCCGGCCTGACAGATGCCCGCCGGAGGCCCGGGGGCTGTCCCGCCAGCCGCCCCGGTTTGGGCCGCTGTGCAACGCTGGGCTCATGGCCGGAGTTGACTTGGTGCTGTGGATGCCGTGGGCGTTGCTGCTGTCCGCGCTGGCGGCCGCGCTCGGCATCCGGGCGGCGCGCCGCGGTCAATCGATCAACGCAACCCGCTGGGCGGGCTGGGCGTTCGTGCCGCCCGCGCTGTTGCTCACCGGCACCTTGCGGCTCGCTGGCCGGATCACCGCGGCGGTGCTGAACTGGTCGGCCTCGCTGGCGTTCAATCCGGTGATGTGGCTGGGCGTCGGGCTGGCCACCATGGCTGTGCTTCTGCTGGGGTCGGCTGCTGTGCTGCGGTCGCGTGGCAGTGCAGGGATTGACCAGCAACGCCGCGGGACACCCGCGGTCGGCCGCAGCAGCACCATGTCGGCCACCTCGGCCGACGACGAGCTCGCCGACATTGAGGACATCTTGCGCCGCCGGGGAATCAGCTGACGTCGTCCCCACTGGCGGCACCCTGTGCGTCGATGGCAGCCCGCAGATCGCGTACGGCTCGAGTGGCCCGGACGCCGTCGGATCGCTGGATGCCCATCAACTGCACCGTCTCACCCGCAGCAGTGTCCAACACGGCCCACGGGGCGCCGCGCGCAAGCGAGACACGCACCGCTTCTGGCCAGGACAGCCGGTGGTGGCGAAAGCCGTTGACCACATGCAGCCCGTCGGCGTCGACCCGCACCTGCGTGCGGGCGATCCCGTAGAGCACGGTCAACGCGCCAATAAGGATGAGCAGCAGGGTCAGATCCTGCGCGAGGGTGAAGTCACCGCGCGCCCGATCGGGCAGCGCAAAGGCGATGACCGAGATCATCACCACCAGGCTCACTGCACTGAGGCAGGCGACGAGCAACGCGCCCAGCGGGCGGTACACCCGGACGTGGTCGCTGCTCACAGCCGGCAGGCGTGGATGTCGGTGACCAGGATCCCCCGGGCACCCAGGTCCCACAGCTCGTCCATCACCCGCTGCGCGTGCCGGCGAGGCACCATCGCACGGACCGCAACCCACCCCCGCTTGTGCAGCGGGGACACCGTCGGCGACTCGATGCCAGGGGTGATCCGGCTGGCCGTGTCCACCTGTTCGTCGGGGATGTCGTAGTCCATCATCACGTACGCTCGCGCGACAAGGACGCCCTGCAGCCGTCGCAGAAACACGTCTTGGGCGGCTCCGGGGGAGGACTGCGCCCGCCCCACCAGCACAGCCTCGGACTCCAGCAGCACCTCCCCGAAGATCTCCAATCCGGCCTGCCGCAGGGTGCTGCCGGTCTCGACCACGTCCGCGATCACGTCAGCCACGCCGAGCCGTACGGCCGTTTCCACCGCCCCGTCGAGCCGGATCACGGTGGCCTGCATGTCCCGCTCGGCCAACCAGGCGCGCACCACGCCGGGGTAGGAGGTGGCGATCCGCAGCCCGGCGAGGTCGTCCTCGTCGCTGAGGGTCCCGGGCCTGGCGGCGAACCTGAAGCGGGAGCCCCCGAACCCCAAGGTCAGCACCTCCGAAGCCGATGCACCCGAGTCGAGCAGCAGGTCACGCCCGGTGATTCCGAGGTCGAGCGTGCCCTCCCCCACGTAGACCGCGATGTCTCGGGGACGCAGGTAGAAGAACTCGACACCGTTGTCCGGATCGGCGAGCACCAGCTCACGGCTGTCGCTGCGCTGGCGGTACCCGGCCTCGCGCAGCATGTCGCGGGATGCCTCCGACAGCGACCCCTTGTTAGGCACTGCTATGCGCAGCCGCACGGCTGCGTCGGAGGCCGGGTGGGTGATGTGGTCCACGGTCAGCCGCTCACAGGTTGGCGTACACGTCGTCGAGCGTCAGCCCGCAGGCCAACATCAGCACCTGCGCGTGGTACAGCAATTGGCTGATCTCTTCGGCAGCCCGGTCGGGACCTTCGTGCTCGGCAGCCATCCACGACTCCGCGGCCTCCTCCACCAACTTCTTGCCGATGGTGTGCACTCCAGCGTCCAGCGCTGCCACCGTGCTCGAGCCCGCCGGCCGGGTCTGCGCCTTGCTCGCAAGCTCGGCAAACAGCGCATCGAACGTCTTCATGTCTCGCTCTCGGGGTCGGGGTCAGGTTGGCCACGCACAGCCTACGGACAGTGAGCTGCTCAACCCGGCGGGTCCAAACTTCGCAACACCAGGGCGGTGCGCACCGCCGCCTCTGCAGCCTCTGCCCCCTTGTCCTCCACCGACCCGGCGAGACCTGCCCGGGTCAGCGCCTGCTCCTCGTCGTCGCAGGTGAGCAAGCCGAAACCTACCGGAACACCATGCTCGCGGGCCACTGCCGCCAACCCGGTGGTGGCCGCCGAGCAGACGTAGTCGAAGTGTGGTGTCCCGCCCCTGATGACTACGCCCAGGGCGACCACCGCGTCGTGAGCCGGCGCGACGGCGCCGACCACCACGGGCAGCTCAAAGGATCCCGGCACGCGGATCACGGTCGGCTCGGGCACACCCGCCTGCGCCAGCCGGCGCAGCGCACCGGCGACCAGACCGTCCATCACCTGCTGATGCCACGAAGCGGCCACCACCGCCACTGCCAGCCCCCTGCCGTCGACAGCCGAGTCGGTGGGCGCCCCCTCAGCGCTCATCTGAGCCTCCTGTGCCGGCAGGCTCGGTGCCGGCCAGCACGTGGCCGAGGTCGTGCCCCATCCGAGACGCTTTGGTCTGCAGATAGCGCAGGTTCTCAGCTGTCGGTACCACGTGCAGCGGCTCGCGGCTCCGCACCTCGATGCCATAGCGGGTCAGGTCGGCGGTCTTGGCTGGGTTGTTGGTCAACAGCCGCACCGAGACAACCCCCAGGTCGCTGAGGATCTGCGCGCCGGTGCCGTAGTCGCGGGCATCCGCAGGCATGCCTAGGTCCAGGTTGGCATCGACGGTGTCCCGGCCGGTGTCTTGCAACGCGTACGCGCGCAGCTTGTGCAGCAGCCCGATCCCCCGGCCCTCGTGGCCGCGCAGATAGACCACCACACCGCAGCCCTCGGCGGTGATCGCCGACATCGACGCCTGCAGCTGTGGGCCGCAGTCGCAGCGTCGTGAGCCCAGCACGTCGCCGGTGAGACACTCGGAGTGCAACCGGGTGAGCACCCCGGCACCGTTGGTCGGCGCATCAATATCTCCGTGCACCAGCGCCACGTGGTCGACGTCGTCGATTGTGCTGCGGAACCCGTATGCGGTGAACTCGCCGAACTCTGTCGGCAACTGGGTCACTGCGACCCGCTGCACGAGCCGCTCACGCTGCCGGCGGTACACGATCAGATCCTCGATCGAGATCATCGCCAACCCGTGGGTGTCGGCGAAGTCGCGAAGGTCGTGGGCCCGCTTCATCGAGCCGTCGTCGTTGACCAGCTCGGCGATCACCCCGGCCGGCGTAAGCCCGGCCAACCGGGCCAGGTCGACGGCTGCCTCGGTATGCCCCGGCCGCACCAGCACGCCTCCCGGCCGGTAACGCAACGGGAACACATGCCCCGGCTGCACCAGCTCGTACGGCTCGGTCGCCGAGTCCACCAGAACCCGGACGGTGCGGGCCCTGTCGGCCGCGGAGATGCCGGTGCTGATGTGGTCGCGAGCGTCGACGCTGACGGTGTAGGCGGTGCGCAACCGCTCCCGGTTGTGCGGAGTCATCAGCGGGATGGCCAGCCGGTCCAGAACATCGCCCTCAACCGGGGCGCAGATCACTCCGCTGGTCCACCGGTTCATGAAACCCATCAGCGCCGGGGTGGCCTTGCTGGCGGCGAAGATCAGGTCGCCTTCGTTCTCGCGGTGTTCGTCGTCCACAACCACGACTGAGCGACCAACGCGAATGTCGGCGACGGCCCGCTCCACCGGATCGAGCCGCACCGACGCGTTCACGTGCCCACCGCCTGCGTGGCCGGATCGGCCAAGCCGTCGGGTGACTCGTCGCGGGCTGCTCGCAGCCAGACAACGAACCCCCAGATGACGAAGCCGCCGTAGATGGCGTACAGCGCGGCCGACGGGTACAGCCCCGCCCGCAACAGCGTCGGCACCCCCACCAGGTCGACGGTGATCCAGATCAGCCAGAACTCCACCCAGCCGCGGGCCATCCCGTAGGTGGCGAGCATCGAGCCGGTGAGGATCCAGGCCTCGGTCAGCCGACCGAACGAGCCGATGATCCCGAACAGCCACCAGAAGAAGGCGGTGCCCACCAGGTAGAGCGCGACAAGCTGCAGCCGCTCGGCGGTGCTGGCCCATCGTGGGCGCACAGCGTGCCGGGTGCGGTTGCCGTCGGCGCGGTTGCGGTGCGCCGTCTGGTGCCATCGGTGCCAGCCCCAGATGGACAGTGCGACGAAGAACACCTGCCTGCCGGCCTGTCCCCACAGGTCTTGGGCCTGCGGGGTGTCGAACACGGCTCCGAGGAACACCGTGAACAGCAGCACGTTACCGACCATGCCCACCGGCCAGGCCCAGATCCGGCGACGCATCCCGCCGATGGCCGATGCCAGGCCGAACAGGTTGCCGATGATCTCGCGCCACAGGATGGTGGAGTCGCCGATGTGCAGCTCCGCGTCGAACAGCCAGCCGATGGGATTCATGCGGCGCCGGCCCGTTCGTGGCTGCCGGAGGAGCTCAGCAGGCGTTCGACATACTTGGCGATCACATCGACCTCGACGTTGACGATGGCCCCGACAGCCAGCTCGCCGAGCGTAGTGCCGGCAAGCGTCGTGGGGATCAGCGACACCGTGAACTCGGTCGCCCGGTCCACGTCGGTCACCTCGACGACGGTCAACGAGACCCCGTCCACGGCAACGGACCCCTTGGACGCCAGGTAGCGTCCGAGTTCTGGCGCCAGTGCGAAGCGCAGCACGTCCCAGTGCTCCGACGGTGCGCGCGACACCAGCGTGGCGGTGCCGTCGACGTGGCCCTGCACCAGGTGACCGCCCATCCTGGTGCTGGCCGAGACCGCACGTTCGAGGTTGACGACGGCGCCTGGCTGGAGAGCGCCGAGCGCCGTTCGCTGCAGGCTCTCGCGCATCACGTCGGCCGCGAAACCGCCGTCGCCGAGTGCAGCAACGGTCAGGCAGCAGCCGTTGACGGCGATCGAGTCGCCCGGCCGTGCGTCGGTGGCCGCCACCTCGCTGAGCACGGTGAGGCGCACGGAGTCGCCGAGGTCATGCAGGGACATCACCTGGCCCCGCTCCTCGACTATGCCGGTGAACATCGCAACTACCTCCATCCGTCGGTCGGGCACCGGAACGGGAGGCCGACGTCACCTGCGCGCCCCAATCGCGCCGTCACAAGGACAGCGCAACTGCGCGCCGACGACGCTGCTCCTCCCATCCGGACTCTCACCGTCGGTCCCGGAGTTTCACCGGGTCAACCGTCCCCGTCATGCGCCGCAAGGCGCACAACAGGACCGGGTCGCGGACTGTCACCGCCGGCTCGGAATTTCACCGACCCCGGAGCATGCGAGCGTGGCTGCTCAGTTGCAAGTATGCCACTGCAGCAGCGCCGGCACGGGCGCGGTCAGTGCGCGCACGCCGAGGTCGCCAGCTGCCGCAGATCGGCGATGGCCGCTTCTGGGTCGTCGGCACCGAAGACCGCCGACCCGGCAACGAAAACGTCGGCACCTGCATCGGCACAGCGTTCGATCGTCTCGGCGGACACCCCCCCGTCAACCTGCAGCCACAGCTCCGCGCCGCTGTCGGCGATCAGGGCGCGGGCACGGCGGATCTTCGGCAGGCACAGGTCCAAGAACTGCTGGCCGCCGAAGCCGGGCTCGACGGTCATCACCAGCAGCATGTCCAGCTCGGGCAGCAGCTCGGCATACGGCTCTATCGCCGTGGTCGGCCTCAGCGCCATGCCGGCCCGCGCATGTGCGGTGCGCAGCTCGCGGGCCAGCCGTACGGGTGCCCGAGCCGCCTCGACGTGGAAGGTCACGCTGCTTGCGCCTGCCTCGACATAGGCGGGCGCCCACTGGTCCGGGTCGTCGATCATCAGATGACAGTCCAGTGGTTGCGCCGCCGCCCGGGCAAGCGCCTCGACGACCGGCAGGCCAATAGTCAGGTTGGGCACGAAGTGGTTGTCCATCACGTCGACGTGCAGCCAGTCCGCGCTCGGCACCGAGCGGGCGGCGCCGCCGAGGTCGGCGAAGTCAGCGGACAGCAGGCTGGGCGAGATCTGGACGGCCACAGCCGGCAGTGTAGAGCCGCCGCCCGGGTGGACCAGTCGGCCACCTCAGGTGCGGCGCAGCAGCGCGACGAACATCGCGTCGGTGCCGTGCCGGTGTGGCCAGAGCTGCATCGTGGGTCCGTCCGGCAAGGTGTCGGCCAGCCTTCCCCGGGCTGGCTCCGGCAGCCGGGCAACCGCCGAGCGGACGTCGAGCAGCTCACCGTCCGGCCGGGACGCGAGCACCCGCTCCAGCACACCGTGGGTCTCGGCCAGATGCGGAGAGCAGGTGGCATACGCCAGCACCCCGCCGCGCCTGGTCGCATCCAGGCCGGAGGCGAGCAGGGTCAGCTGCAGCTCCACCAACCCGGGCACGTCGGCGGGGGTGCGACGCCAACGGGCCTCAGGTCGCCGACGCAGCGCACCCAGACCGGCGCAGGGAGCGTCCACCAGGACCCGGTCGTAGGCACCGGGCTCAGCCGCACCGAGCGAGCGACCGTCACCGTGCCGGACGTCGACCACGTCCCGGATCCGGTGGGTCACCTGAGAGACCAGCCGAGCCCGGTGCGCCGACGAGTCGTTGGCCACCAGCCGGGCACCGCGACCAGCCGCCAGAGCGCCCAGCAGCGCCGCCTTGCCGCCGGGTCCAGCGCACAGATCGAGCCACCGTTCACCGGCGCCACCCGCCGATGCAGCTGGGAGAACCTCGGCAGCCGCCAACAGCAGGGCCACCAGCTGGCTTCCCTCATCTTGGACCCCGACCGAGCCGTCCCGGACGGCCTGCACGGCTCCAGGGTCGCCACCTGCCGTCAGCGACACCGCGAACGGTGACCAGCGGCCGGGCAGTCCGCCGGTCTCCGTCCGCAGCTGAGCAGGGTCATACCCACCGGGTCGGGCCACCAGGGTCACCGTTGGCGGGACGTTGTGTGCGGCGAGCAGACTGTCCAGCTCGGCTGCCGCACCCTCGCGTTCCAGCCCGGCACCGAGCGCCTCGACGATCCACCCTGGGTGCGATGTGGTCACCTCGCGGTGGCCGGTCGGGTCGTCGGCGGCGTCCGGCGCGATTCGCGCCAACCAGCCCTCCCGGTCGTCTCGTGCCACCTTGCGCAGCACCGCGTTCACCAGGCCCGTGCTGCGGTGCCCGATCCGAGAGCGCACCAAGGACACGGTCTGGCTGACCGCGGCATGCGCGGGCACCCGCATCGCGAGCAGCTGGTGTGCCCCCAGACGCAGTGCGTCCAACAGCTCGCCGTCCAGCCGGTCCAGCGGTCGGTCGACGCACGCCCCGAGGACGGCGTCATAGCTGCCGCGGCCGCGAAGCGTTCCGTAGGCAAGCTCGGTGGCGAAGGCGGCGTCGCGGCCTGTCAGTCTGGCGGCACGAAGGGCGGCGGGCAGCGCCAGGTTGGCGTAGGCGTCCCGGTCGGAGACGGCCCGTAACACCTCGAAGGCGACCAGCCTGGCCTGGTCAACGCCGGCGGCGGGACCGTTCACGTCCCGAGGCGAATGTCGCCGGTGTTGCGCAGCCCGCGAGCCCAATCGCACGCGGGCATGGCACGTTTGCCGGCCGGCTGCACATCCCCGAGCAGCACGCACCCTGTCGCGGTGCCGACCAGCACCCAGTCCTTGAGGATTCGCAGGGATCCCGGCGGCAGCTGGGTGCCGGCCTGTTCGGTTGGTTCGGGGCGCAACGGACCCAGCTTGATCCGGGCTCCGTCCAGCGTCGTCCAGGCGCCCGGGCTCGGGGTACAGGCACGTACCCGCCGGTCGATCGCCAACGCCGGATCCGTCCAGGAGATCCCGGCGTCGCCGACGCTCAACCGCGGGGCGTACGACACCCCCTCGGCCGACTGCGGGCTGGCCACCAGCGCCCCGTCGGCCAGGCCCTCGATGGTGGCCAGCAGCAGGTTGGCACCAGACAGGGACAGCCGGGTGAGCAGATCGCCGGTGGTATCGGTGCGGTGGATCGCCTCGATCGTGCGACCGAGGACCGGCCCGGCGTCGAGCTCCTCGACGATGCGGAACGTTGTGGCGCCGGCCATCTCGTCACCGGCCAGCACGCTGTGTTGCACCGGCGCCGCACCCCGCCAAGCCGGCAGCAGCGAGAAGTGCAGGTTGACCCACCCCAACTGGGGAACGTCCAACAGCTCGGCGGGCAGCATCGCGCCGAAGGCGACAACCGCGGCGCCGTCCACCTTGAGCGACCGGATGGCGGCCTGCGCCTGCGGGTCGCGCAGCGATCGCGGCTGCAACAGCGGCAGGCCAGACTCGCGGGCCCGCTCGGCCACCGGGTTGGCTGCGACCCGCCGGCCGCGCCCCGCCGGTGCGTCGGGACGGGTCAGTACGCCGACCACCTCGTGCTGACTGCCCATCAGCGCCGTCAGCGACGGCAGGGCCACCGGGGGTGTGCCGGCGAACAACAACCGCATCGTCACATCCCCCTGCCGAACATCGGGTGCGGGGACTGCTTGACGACCGGCCCGGGCTCACCCGCCCAGCTGGCAGCCCGGATGGCGCGCATCGCCGCCTTGCGGGTGTCTGCATCGAGCCGGTCCACGAACAAGACGCCGTCGAGGTGGTCGGTCTCGTGTTGCACACAGCGCGCCAGCAGGTCGGATGCCAGCATCGTGAGTGGCTCACCATGCTGATCGAAGCCACGGGCGGTCACCTGTTCGGCGCGGGTGCACGGAAAGGTCATGTCGGGGATCGACAGGCAACCCTCGTCACCGTGCTGGGTCTGCTCGGACAGCTCCAGCTCGGGATTCACCAGGTGCCCGATCTCGCCGTCGACGTGATAGGTGAAGACCCGCAGCCCAACCCCCAGCTGGGGGGCGGCCAACCCGCTGCCCGGTGCGTCCACCATGGTGTCGGTGAGGTCGCGGACCAACCGGCGCAGCTCGGCGTCGAAGTCGACGACCGGAGATGCCGGCGTGCGCAGCACGGGGTCACCGAACAACCGGATGGGGCGTACAGACATCGCCCATCTCCCCTTTTCAGCCCAGCCCTTGTCAGCCCAGCGACACCGGGTCGACCTGCACCCGCAGCGGCACTGCCTTGTGGGCGCTGCGAGCCGACTGCAGGAGTGAAAGGGTACGAGCCAGCGCCGTGCCGTTGCGCCACGGGACCCGCACCACCAACCGCACCCGTCCGTCGCCAACGTCCACGGGGCCGAGCACCTCCGTCGGCTCCGGCCAGTCGTGGCCGGTGACCGTTGCGACCGTGCCCGCCTGCAGCAGCGGTTCGACGGCACCCAGCGGTCCCTCGATGGTCGCCAACCGGGTCGCCGGCGGCAATCTGGCGGCGCGCCGTTGGGCCAGCTCCCGCTCGGCGAACCCGGCGGGGTCTGCGCGCATGAGCGTTTGCACGACCGCCAAGCCGGCATCCCCGACTACAAGCAGCAGGCCGCCACCTCTGGCTGGCCGTACCAGCGCAGCCACCGCAAGCCAGCGCCGCAAGCTCTCCTCTGCAACACGCAGGTCAGGGCGCGACAGTGCCAGTCCGACGTCCAGCAGCACCGCCGCTGCATAGCCGCCCACGGGCACTGGTTCTGCACCTGGCGTGGCGACGACCAGGGCGGCGGTGTCCGGCACCGTCTCGACCGGCGTCTCTGCGGTCGAGCGGCGAACCAGCACACCGGGGAAGGCCCGGCCGAGCTCCTCGGCGGTGCGCCGCTCACCGACCACCGGTGCCCGCAGCACGGTCCCGCCGCACTGGCGGCACCGCCACAGCTCATCGGCCTTGCCACACCATCGGCAGGCAGGCGGCTGGTCGCGGCCGTACTGGTCCAGCGGCCCACCGCAGTGCGCACAGTCGGCTGTCATACGGCACTGCTGGCAGCTGAGCCGAGCCCGATAGCCGGTCCTCGGCACCTGCACCAGCACCGGACCGGCGGCGAGCCCGCTCCGCACGGCAGCGAATACATCCGGCGACAGCCGGGCCGCGCGAGCGCCCGGGTCGTCTCGGGCATGCCCTGCGCCCCCGCCAGCCACCTGCACCCGCGGCCAGACGCCACGCACCGTCGCCCGCTCGGCGGCCACCGGCCGCACCCACCCCGACTCCACCAACTGCTGGGTCTCGGCGGTACGGGCGTGACCGGCCAGGATCAGCGCTGCTCCGTGTTGGTGCGCGCGCAGGGCCAGCACCTCGCGCGCATGCGGGTACGGGGCGCGGGGCTCCACCAACAGGTCGTCACCGTCATCCCAGACGACGAACAGCCCCGGGTCGCGCACCGGAGCGAACGCGGCTGCCCTGGTGCCCACCACGACCGGCACCTGGCCGCGCAGAGCGGCCAGGAAGGCGCGGTAGCGCGGGGCAGGACCGGTGTTCGCGGTGAGCACCACGTGCCGTCCCGGGCCCAAGCTTGCGGCCAGCGCCTCATCCACCCGGGAGACGTCGCCGGCGTCGGGCAGGCATAGCACGACACCTCTGCCGCTGCGGACCGTGGCCGCTGCTGCGGCGGCCAGGGCCACCGGCCAGTCGTCGCCGGGCAACGCGGTCCAGGAGGCTCGCGGGGACCGGCGCTGCTCGAGCTGATCGAGAAGCTCAGCTCCGCCAGCCGCGCGATGCCAGGCTGCGCTGCCTGCCGGGCTCGGCACCGGCACCGCCGCTGAGGCCGACACGGGACTAGGCGCCTCCTGCTCGACACGCGCGTGTCGCGGCGGCACGGCCAGCCGCAGCACGTCGGACATCGTGCCGGCGTAGCGGTCAGCAACGGTGCGCACCAGCGTCGCCACCGCTGGGCTCAGCACCGGCTCGCTGGAGACGACCCGGTGCAGCGGCCGAAGCGTGGCGGTGTGCTGGCTGGATCGAGCCAGCCCGAGGACGTACCCGTTCACCGACCGACCGGCGAACAGGACGCCGACCCTGCAGCCCACGGCCACGTCTTCGGCCATCGACGGCGGCACCGCATAGTCGAAGTGGCGATCCAGGTGCGCCAAGCCCACCCCCACCGCCACCCGAGCCACCAGGTCTGGTGGCGGGTGGGCACCGCTGGTGGCAGGGTCCAGCGCGGTTGGTGGGGTCACCCCCGCGTTCTATCAGCCGCCAGCGACGGCTCGGCCGGGTCAGCCGCCGGCGGCGCTGCGCAGGTCGTCCACGCGGGTTGCCTGTTCCCAGGTGAAGTCCGGTAGCTCGCGGCCGAAGTGCCCGTACGCTGCGGTCGCCGCGTAGATCGGTCGCAACAGATCGAGGTCGCGGATCAGGGCGGCAGGTCGCAGGTCGAAGACCTGGCGGACAGCGTCGGCTATCCGGTCCACCGGCACCTGCTCGGTGCCGAAGCAGTCGACGTAGAAGCCGACCGGGTGCGCCTTGCCGATGGCGTAGGCGACCTGCACCTCGCACCGACGGGCCAGCCCGGCCGCGACCACGTTCTTGGCAACCCAGCGCATCGCGTACGCCGCGGAGCGGTCCACCTTCGACGGGTCCTTGCCGCTGAACGCGCCACCGCCGTGCCTTGCCATGCCGCCGTAGGTGTCGATGATGATCTTGCGCCCGGTGAGACCGGCGTCGCCCATCGGGCCGCCGATCTCGAAGCGACCGGTCGGGTTGACCAGCAACCGATAGTCGGAATGGTCGATCTCGAAGCCCTCGAGGACCGCGTCGACGACGTGCTTCTTGACGTCTGGGGCGAGCATGGCGTCGAGGTCGATGTCGGCCGCATGCTGGCTGGACACCACCACGGTATCCACCCGCTGCGGCGTGCCGTCGTCGTCGTACTCGATCGTCACCTGGGTCTTGCCGTCCGGTCTCAGGTAGGCCATCGTGGCGTCGCGCCGCACCTGTGAGAGCCGCTCGGCCATCCGGTGGGCCATCGTGATCGGCAGCGGCATCAGCTCGGGGGTGTCGTCGCAGGCATAGCCGAACATCAGCCCCTGGTCACCGGCGCCTTGGGCGTCCAGCGGATCCTCCGACCCCTCGCTGCGTCCCTCGAAGGCGGTGTCCACACCGGCAGCGATGTCCGCCGACTGGGAGCCGATGCTGATCTGCACACCGCAGGAGGCGCCGTCGAAGCCCTTCTTGGAGCTGTCGTAGCCGATCGCCAGGATGCGGTCGCGGACGATCCGCGGTATATCGGCCCACGCCTCGGTGGTGACCTCACCGCCCACGACCACGAGTCCGGTGGTCACCAGTGTCTCGACCGCGACCCTGCTAAGGCGGTCCTGAGCCAGCAGCGCATCCAGGATGCTGTCGCTGATCTGGTCAGCGATCTTGTCGGGGTGGCCCTCCGTGACGGACTCAGAGGTAAAAAGACGTCGGGTCACGCGGTTGCTCCGTTCGGTGGCTGACCTCATGATCAGGGGCGGAGTCACCCACCCTAGCGAAACGGAGATCCCGAGCCGGTCAGCCTCGACCGGTAAGACTCAGCCGTGCTGTCGTGGTGGCTCGACAAGATGCTTGGCCACCAAGTCCCAGAGGAAAGCGGCCAGCTCGGTTTTGGTCGCCGCGCGGACGGGGTGCTCGGCGCCCGTGCGCTCCAGCACTGTCGCGTCAGTGTCATCGCGGTCGAACACCCGCCCGGCACCGACATCGTTGGCGACCAGCAGGTCACACCCCTTGCGCGCCAGCTTGGCGCGGGCATGGGCAAGCACATCCCCCGCATCGTCGCCGGTCTCGGCCGCGAACCCGACCAGCACTGGGGCAGCAGCTTCGCCCCGTTGACGAACCAGGTCGGCCAAGATGTCTGGGTTCTGCACCAGCTCGAGCGGCGCCACGGCTCCGTCGGATGACTTCTTGATCTTGTGTGCGGCAGCACCGGCCGGCCGAAAGTCAGCAGGGGCTGCGGCCATCACCACCGCATCGGCACCGGGGGCTTCGGCCAGTGCCGCGCGGTGCAGGTCTGCGGTGGTCTCGACGTGCACGACCCGGACGCCCGCGGGGGCTGGCAACGACACGTTCGCGGCCAGCACGGTCACCTCCGCACCTCGGGCAACGGCCGTTGTGGCCAGTGCGTATCCCATCCGGCCAGACGAGCGGTTGCCAAGGAAGCGCACCGGGTCGAGCGGCTCGCGGGTGCCACCGGCGCTGACCAGCACGCGGCGACCGTGCAACTCCGACTTGGCAGCGAGCGCCGCCCGGGCGATCTGCACGATGCCGGCAGGATCCGGCAGCCGGCCCTTTCCGGAGTCGGTGCCGGTGAGCCGGCCGGTGTCCGGCTCGATGACCACCGTGCCCCGGGCGCGCAGCACGGCGACGTTGTCGCGGGTCGCCGGGTGCTCCCACATCTCGGTATGCATCGCCGGCGCCACGAGCACCGGGCACCTGGCGGTCAGCACAGTGGCGGTCAGCAGGTCGTCTGCCCGGCCGTGTGCCATCCGTGCGAGCAGATCGGCGGTTGCAGGCACGATCAGCACCAGGTCGGCGGATCGGCCGAGGGCCACGTGGGCCACCTCGTGGACGTCGTCGAAGACCTCGACGGTGACAGGTTGGCCGGACAGCGCCTCCCAGGTGGCGCGGCCGACGAACTGCAACGCCGACCGAGTCGGGACAACTCGCACGTCATGACCGGTCTCGGTCAACCCGCGCAACACCTCGCACGCCTTGTAGGCGGCCACACCCCCGGAGACACCCAGCACGACACGCGGACGGCCAGGTGCCGGTGAGGAGTGCTCGGCTGGGGGGCTCAGGACTCCTCCGCTGCCTCCGGCTCGACGATGTCCTCGCACACCAGCAGGTCGCCCTCGATCTCGCGCAGTGCGATCGACAGCGGCTTCTCCTGCACATGGGTGTCGACCAGCGGGCCGACGTACTCCAGCAGACCCTCGCCGAGCTGGGAGTAGTAGGCGTTGATCTGGCGGGCGCGTTTGGCGCTGTAGAGGACCAGCTTGTACTTGGAGTCGGTCTTCTGCAGCAGGGTGTCGATGGGCGGGTTGGTGATGCCCTCGGCGACGGCAGGGTTGTGCGGCACGGGATCAGGCCTCATTGCGGTGTTGGCAGCAGGTGGTCAGCCCCACAAGGCTACCAAGTCGGCGGCCGCCCGCCGAACGTCGGCGTTCACGATGGTCGTGTCGAACTCCGACTCGGCAGCCATCTCGGCTCGGGCCGTCGCCAGGCGGCGCTCCCGCTCAGCAGCAGGCTCCGTGCCGCGACCTCGCTGCCGCCGGACGAGCTCGTCCCAGCTGGGCGGTGCCAGGAACACGAAACAGGCGTCGGGCTTCGCTGCCCGTACCTGCCGGGCACCCTGCAGATCGATCTCCAGCAGCGCCTTGCCGCCGGCCGCCAACACCCGCTCCACCGGGGTGCGGGGCGTGCCATAGCGGTGGGTGCCGTGAACGACCGCCCACTCCAGCAACTCATCGGACGCAATCGCGCGATCGAACTCGTCAGGGGACACGAACAGGTAGTGCTCACCGTGGCGCTCGCCGGGACGTGGGGCACGGGTCGTGGCAGACACTGACACCCAGACCTGCGGATGGTTGCGACGTACCTCGGCCACGACGGTGCCCTTACCGACTGCCGTCGGGCCGGCCAGCACCAGCAGCCGATGCCGCTCAGGTGCGGTCGGCAAACTCGCGCTCGAGGGCAGCGATCTGATTGGTGCCAAGACCCCGGACCCGTCTGGTGGAGGCGATGCCGATGCGCTCCATCAACTGCTGCGCCCGGACCTTGCCGACCCCAGGCATGGACTGCAACAGGTCCAGCACCTTCATCTTGCCGATCACGTCGTTGTCCTGGCCAACATGCATGACCTCGCTCAACGAGCCGCCGGCATGCTTCAGCCGGTTCTTGACCTCGGCCCGCTCGCGGCGGGACGCCGCCGCCTTGTCCAGCGCTGCCTGGCGCTGCTGCGGAGTGAGCGACGGCAATGCCACGTCTGGTCACCTCATCGTCGGCTGCGGATTGTTCGTTGCGCCGTGAGAACACCTGCAGGCGCAGGGGCAACTTAGCGAGCCGGGCCAACAGGGGCAACCGCCCCATCGGTCATCCGCGACTACTCCGGCTGCTGCTCACCCGAGCCGCCGCCGAGAGTGACACCGCACTCCTTCTCGGCGTTAGCGTCGATCGTGTCCTGGGCAGCACTCACCTGGGGGTCTTGCAACTTCTGCACCTCGACGGTCAGCTGCTGCAACTTCTCCGGCGTCACACCCTCCGGCAGGTTCTGCGGGGTGGGGCTCGAGGGCAACTCGGCTAGCTGTTCGAAAGTCAGACCGGCATCCGCGACCGCTTGTTCAAAGTCGTCGAGACCGGACACCAGGGTCTGCCATTCTGTCGCGACCTCGTCGGGCGCCTTCTGACTCAACTCGCGCATCGTGTCGAAGGCCGTTTGGATCCCCGCCGCGCCGTCCGCGCCGCCGCCGTCCAGCCCCTCGAAATCCTTCTCCGCGGCCTTCAGTGCAGTGCAGTATTCCTCGGTGCTTGCGCCGCTGCTTGACTCCGAGCCCTCGCCGCTTTCGCTGGAGCCGCTCTCGCTCGAACTGCCCTCGCTGGAGCTGCTCTCACTTGCGCCGTCCGCGTTCTCGCTGGCCGAATCGCCGCCGGAGCAGCCGGCCAGCGAGCCCAGGACCAGCACCGCACTGGCGGCGGCGGTACGTGTCGTCAAGCGCTTCATCCAGATGTCTCCTCGAGCAAGGGGGCGTCGGCCACAGAACTCCGCCAGCCTCTCACACCGAGCCCACCGTTCAAGGTGACCGCCGCCGCGCCGGCGCCAACCCGGGTTACACCCGGAACGCTTCGAGCAGGACGTCGCGCTGCCACAGCGCCGCAGAGCGCAGCGCGGCCGGGTCCGGTCCGGCGCTGAGCACGTCGCGCGACGTCGAGGGCAGCACCCGCTCGATCACCGAGCCAAAGATCCTGGAGACGTCCGCCGCGGTCCCGCCCTGCGCGCCGAGCCCCGGCGCGAGCACGGGGCCGCCCACGTCGAGACCGGCACCGCCGATACCGGCCGACGCCAGGTCGACCTCGCTCAAGGTGGCGCCGACGACGACTCCGACCGAGCCGACAGCGGCGCCTGCCACCGCGTTCTCTGCGCGCACCGACGCCAGCACTGCGGCTGCGGCGCTGATGCTGGGGTCACCGGTGCTGGGGTCGCCGGTGCCGCTATCCGCGCCCGCGACCCGGGCATGCTGCAACCCGGTGCCCTCAGCGGGATTGGAGGTCAGCCCCAGCACGAACACGCCGCCCCCGTGTTCGCGGGCGGTGTCCAGGAACGGTCGCAACGACTCGAACCCGAGGTAGGGGTTGACCGTGATCGCATCCACCGCGAGCGGCGCCGCAGCAAGCAAGTACGCGTCTGCGTAGGCCTGGGCGGTGGAGCCGATGTCCCCGCGCTTGACGTCCAGCAGCACGATCGCGCCTGCCGAGCGGGCCGCCCGGACGGTCTGCTCGAGCACCGCGATCCCCGCAGCGCCGTGCCGCTCGAAGAAGGCCGACTGCGGCTTGAGCACAGCAACCTCCTCGGCCAGCGCGTCCACCACCGTCTCGCAGAAAGCAGCCAACCCGCACGCGTCGTCGGGCAGACCCCAGGCGCCGAGCAGCGACGGATGCGGGTCGATGCCCACGCATAATGGCCCGCGCCGCCCGGTGGCCTGCTGCAGCCGGGCACCAAACCGCTCCATCACATCGACACCTCGGCCCGCAGTGCGGAGGTGCCCGCAGGCCGGTGCGCCACCCCGACCACCTCGCGGGGTGAGACGGCGGCACGCAGCGCGAGCTCGCTGCGCAGTTCGTCGGCGACCCGTGCCGGCGAGGACGGGTCATGAAACGTGCTGGTTCCCACCTGCACCGCGCTGGCGCCGGCGGCGAGGAACTCCAGCGCGTCGAAACCGGTGCGGATACCGCCGATGCCGATGATCGGCACCTCGGGCATGGCCCGATATACCTGCCACACGCAGCGCAGGGCAAGCGGTCGGATAGCGGGACCGGACAGCCCACCGGTGACCCCGCCGAGCGCCGGTCGCAGCGTGACCGGGTCGATCGCCAGCCCGAGCGTCGTGTTCACCATCGACAACCCACTGGCCCCACCCTCCATCACCGCCTCGGCAACGGTCACGATGTCGGTGACGTCCGGCGACAGCTTGGCCAGCACCGGGATGTCCTTGGGGATCCCGCGCCGAGTCGCCGAGATCACACGTGCTGCCTGGAACGGGTCGCAGGCGAACACCAGCCCCCTGTTCTCGACGTTGGGGCAGGAGATGTTGACCTCGACCGCGGCCACACCGGGGGCCATCCCCACTCGGCGGGCAAGCTCGGCATACTCCCCCAGCGAGCCGCCGGCGATACTCACCACCGGCTGGGCCCCTTGCCTCACCAGCCAGGGAAGGTCGTCGGCGAGGAACGCGTCGACACCCGGGCCCTGCAGGCCGATCGAGTTGAGCATGCCGGACGGCGTCTCGACCATTCGCGGGGTAGCCCTGCCCGATCTCGCATCGAGCATGACCGACTTGGTGACGACCGCTCCGATGGCGGCCAGGTCGAGGAACGGCGTCAACTCGCGACCGGCGGCGGCGCAGCCCGAGGCGGTCATCACCGGTGTCGGGTACCGCACCCCGGCCACCTCGACGGTCATGTCGACCGCCGCCTCGGCAACAGATGGTTGTGCCGTCACCGCTGCCCCCCTGCCCCCGGTGCCCCGACTGTCCCAGCCGGCACCGTGCCCACCTCGTCCCACAGCACCCGATCGCCGCGGAACACCGGCCCGTCTGTGCATGAGCGCACCATCCGCACGTGGCCGTCATCGCCACGTACCGGCAGCACGCAGGTCATACAGACACCCACACCACACGCCATCGCCTCCTCGACCGCGCACTGGCTGCGGGCGCCCCGCTCCTCGGCGACCGCGGCCACCGCACGCAGCATGGCCATCGGGCCGCAGGCGTAAACGACTGGCGCGCCGGTGCGCTGCAACAGCGCTGGCAGCACCGTCGTCACCTGTCCGCGAACGCCGAGCGAGCCGTCGTCGGTGCTGACCTCGACCGACTGCGAGGTCCGGCGTGCCTCCAGCTGCCCGAACAGCCGAGTCTCGGTTGCCGCGCCGAGGACCATGTGGACCGCGCAGCCGCGCTCACGCAGCCTGTCGGCGAGCCCGAACAGTGGCGCCGTACCGTATCCCCCGCCGACCAGCACGCACGGAACCGGCTGCCGGGGCAGCGTAAAGGGGCGACCCAGCGGCCCGATCACGTCGAGAATGTCGCCGCCGCGCAGCCCGGCCAACCATTCGGTGCCCTTGCCGGCGACGGCGAACACCACCTCGACGGTGCCGCCGTACACCCCCGAGCTGCGAGTGCGGTAGATCGAGAAGCTGCGCCGCAGCAGCATGCCGGTGTGCTCGCCGCCCACCGCCAGCGCCACGAACGCACCCGGCCGGGTGCGCTCGGCGATCCCCGGCGCCACCACGGTCAGGTGGTGGTAGGCGCCAACCCGATCGTTGGACAACACCCGACCACTGACCTGCAGCGGGTCGTACGTGACAGTCACGCCTGGTCCTCGGGGCGGACCTGCGCGGCCCAGTCCTGCAGCGACCGCACGCCCACATTTCCGGCGAGCAGTGCCTCGATCCCTTGCACCGCCGCGGCCAGCCCTTGCACCGTGGTGATGCAGGGGATGTTGCGGGCGACGGCCGCGCTGCGGATCTCGTACCCGTCCAGCCGGGGGTTGCCGCTAGAGGTGGTGCCGTGCGGGGTGTTGACGACCAGGTCGACGTCACCGTCCAGGATCCGCGCCACGATGCCGGATCGGTGCCGCGCCGGACCGTCGTCGTCCGGCTGCTCGGTGACCGGCAGCTCCCACAGCTTGCGGATGACCTCGGCTTCGACGCCGTTGTGCCGCAGCACCTCGGCGGTACCACTGGTGGCGAGAATGGCGAAGCCGAGATCGGCCAGCCGCTTGATCGGGAAGATCATGTGCCGCTTGTCCCGGTTCGCCATCGAGCAGAACACCCGCCCCGAGGTGGGGAGGCCACCGAAGGCCCCCGCCTGGCTCTTCGCGAAGGCCGTCCCGAAGCCAGCGTCGATGCCCATCACCTCACCGGTGGAGCGCATCTCCGGACCGAGCACGGTGTCGACGCTCTGTCCGTCGACGGTCCGGAAGCGGTTGAACGGCATCACCGCCTCCTTCACCGCAACCGGAGCCTGTGGTGACGCGTGCGCACCGTCGCCGGATGGCGGCAGCATGCCCTCGACGCGCAGGTCCGCGATCGACGTGCCGAGCATCACCCGGGCGGCAGCCTTTGCCAGCTGCACACTGGTTGCCTTGGAGACGAACGGGACCGTGCGCGACGCCCGAGGGTTCGCCTCCAGCACGTACAGGGTGTCGCCGTTCAGCGCGTACTGCACGTTCAGCAGCCCCAGCACGCCGACTCCCCTGGCCAGCGCCTCCGTCGAGCTGCGGATCCGGTCGATCTCCTCTCGTCCGAGGGTGATGGGCGGCAGCGCACAGGCAGAGTCACCGGAATGGATGCCGGCCTCCTCGATGTGCTCCATCACACCACCGAGGTAGAGCTCGGTGCCGTCGAAGATCGCATCCACGTCGATCTCGACCGCATCGTCGAGGAAGCGGTCCACCAGCACCGGGTGCTCCGGCGAGATGTCGGTGGCGCGAGCGATGTAGCCAGACAGCGCCTGGTCGTCGTAGACGATCTCCATCCCTCGACCGCCAAGGACGTAGGACGGTCGCACCAGGACCGGGTAGCCGACACGTTCTGCTACCCGCTTGGCTCCCTCGTAGGACGTCGCGGTGCCGTGCTTGGGGGCGGGCAGCCCCACCTCGGCGAGCACCGCACCGAACGAGCCGCGGTCCTCGGCCAGGTGGATCGCCGCCGGCGGGGTGCCGACGATCGGCACCCCCTCGTCGGCCAGCGCCTGCGCCAGCCCCAGCGGTGTCTGCCCGCCGAGCTGGACGACCACTCCGGCGACCGGACCGGCCTGCTGTTCGGCGTGCACCACCTCGAGCACGTCTTCCAAGGTGAGCGGCTCGAAGTACAGCCGGTCGGAGGTGTCGTAGTCGGTGGACACCGTCTCGGGGTTGCAGTTGACCATCACGGTCTCGTAGCCGGCCGCGGACAATGCCAACGCCGCGTGCACGCAGGAGTAGTCGAACTCGATGCCCTGGCCGATGCGGTTGGGCCCGCTGCCGAGGATGATCACCGCCTCTCGCTGCCGCGAAGCGACCTCGGTCTCGTCCTCGTAGGTCGAGTAGTGGTATGGCGTGCGAGCGTCGAACTCGGCGGCGCAGGTGTCCACGGTTTTGAAGACCGGACGCAACCCGAGCGCATGCCGCACGCCGCGGACCACATCGGGCCGCATGCCGCGCAACTCCCCGATCTGTACGTCCGACAGCCCGTGGCGCTTGGCCTCGAGCAGCAGGTCGGGGTGCAACATGTCCGCGTCCCGGACGGCAGCGGCGACCTCGGCGATGAGCTCTATCTGGTCGAGGAACCAGCGGTCGATGCCGGTGGCCCGGTGCACCTGCTCGACGCTGGCCCCGGCCCGCAGCGCGTCCATCACCAGCCGCAACCGACCGTCGTGCGGCACCTGGATGCGACCCAGCAGGTCGTCGCGGTCGGCTGGCTCGCGAGCCCACGAGAAGGGCGCGTCCCGGCTCTCCAGCGAGCGCAGCGCCTTGTTCAGCGCCTCGGTGAAGCAGCGGCCGATCGCCATCGCCTCGCCGACCGACTTCATATGGGTGGTGAGCCGTGGGTCGGCTGCAGGGAACTTCTCGAAGGCGAACCGCGGAACCTTGACCGCCACGTAGTCCAAGGCCGGCTCAAAGCTTGCCGGGGTCTGCTCGGTGATGTCGTTGGGGATCTCGTCCAGGGTGTAGCCGATGGCTACCTTGGCGGCGATCTTGGCGATCGGGAAGCCGGTCGCCTTGCTGGCCAGGGCGCTGGATCGCGAGACGCGCGGATTCATCTCGATGACCACCATCCGCCCGTTCTCCGGGTGTACGGCAAACTGGATGTTGCATCCGCCGGTGTCCACCCCGACGTCGCGGATGACCCCGATCGCGATGTCGCGCATCCGCTGGTACTCGCGGTCGGTGAGTGTCATCGCAGGCGCAACCGTGATCGAGTCGCCGGTGTGCACGCCCATCGGGTCGACGTTCTCGATGGAGCAGACGATGACGACGTTGTCGGCGCGGTCACGCATGACCTCGAGCTCGTACTCCTTCCAGCCGAGGATGGACTCCTCGAGCAAGACCTCGGTGGTCGGACTGGCGGCCAGCCCGGCGCCGGCGATGCGCCGCAACTCGGGCTCGTCGTGCGCGATACCCGAGCCGACACCACCCATCGTGAACGACGGCCGGACCACCACCGGATATCCCAGCTCGTCGGCGACGGCGACGCACTCGTCCAGGGTGTGCGCCACCGTCGACCGGGCGACCTCGGCCTGCCAGTGGTCGGGCAGACCCTGCACGACCTGTTTGAACGACTCGCGGTTCTCACCGCGCTGGATCGCCTCGATGGAGGCGCCGATCAGCTCGACGTCGTACTTGTCCAGCACCCCGGACTCTGCCAGGGCGACGGCGGCGTTGAGCGCGGTCTGCCCGCCGAGGGTGGCCAGCAGGGCGTCCGGCCGCTCCTGGGCGATCACCCGCTCGACGAACTCCGGCGTGATCGGCTCGACGTAGGTGGCGTCGGCGAGCTCCGGGTCGGTCATGATGGTGGCCGGGTTGGAGTTGACCAGCACCACCCGCAGCGCCTCCGCCCGCAACACCCGACAGGCCTGGGTGCCGGAGTAGTCGAACTCGCAGGCCTGGCCGATCACGATCGGCCCCGATCCGATCACCAGGACGGACTGCAGGTCGGTGCGACGCGGCATCAGACGGCCTCCCGGTGATGGTCGAGCAGGTCGGCAAAGCGGTCGAACAGGTAGCTCGCGTCGTGCGGTCCGGCGGCAGCCTCGGGGTGGTACTGCACGCTGAATGCCTTGAGCGCACCATCACGGTCGCTGAGCTGCAGGCCCTCCACCACGTCATCGTTCAGGCACACGTGCGAGACGGCTGCCACGCCGTGGCTCGTCTGCACCGGAGCGTCCACCGGGGCGTCGACGGCGAACCCGTGATTGTGCGCGGTGACCTCGACCCGGCCGGTCTGCCGGTCGAAGACCGGCTGGTTGATGCCGCGGTGGCCGTAGCGCAGCTTGTAGGTGTGGAACCCCAGCGCCCGGCCAAAGAGTTGGTTGCCGAAGCAAATGCCGAAGAACGGCAGGCCGCGGTCGAGCACCTCGCCGAGCAGCCTGACCGGCCCGGACGTCGCGGCCGGGTCGCCCGGACCGTTGGAGAAAAACACCCCGTCGGCGTCGGTGGCCAACACCTCATCGATGCCTGCCGAGGCAGGCAGCACATGCACCTCGATGCCGCGCGCCGCGAGCAGTTGCGGGGTCATGGCCTTGATCCCTAGATCGAGTGCGGCAACCGTTGCCCGGCGACCACCGACGGCGGGCACGACGTACGGCTCGGCGGTGGTCACCTCGCCGGCCAGGTCGGCGCCGCTCATCGCCGGCGCCGTCCGTACGGTGGCCAGCAGCGACTGCACGCTGCTGTCGGTCGAGGAGATGCCGACCCGCATCGCCCCGCGCTCACGTAGATGTCGTGTCAGTGCTCGCGTGTCCACCCCGCTAATGCCGACGACGCCGTGCTGCTCGAGCTCACTGTCCAGGCTGCGCCGGGAGCGCCAGCTGCTTGGTCGTGGCGCCGGGTCACGCACCACGTATCCGGCAACCCAGATGCGCGCAGACTCGTCGTCCTCGTCGTTGACACCGGTGTTGCCGATGTGCGGCGCCGTCTGCACCACCACCTGGCGGCGGTAGGACGGGTCCGTCAGCGTCTCTTGATAGCCGGTCATGCCGGTGGCGAAGACTGCCTCCCCGACGGTTTCCCCGATGGCACCATAGGCCAGGCCGGCGAAGGCTCGACCGTCCTCCAGCACCAGCACTGCCGGTTGGCGTCGGCTGTGCACACCCTGCCTCATGGAGAAACCCCCTGGTCGAGTCGTTGGATGAGCTGTTCGATCTGCGCACGGCCGGCGGTGTCTGGGGGTTGAAAGCCGGTGTCCACAATGTGATCGCCGAGCCGCCAGCGGACCACCACCACCCCGAGATGTCGGGGTGCGAGCCGGTTGGCGATGCCCGCCTCGCGCCGAACGCTCAGCAGCTCGGCGGCCCCGATGGCGAAGCCGCTGGCGCCGGGGCGATGCACTAGCAGCTCACCGCTGTCTGCGGTCAGCTCAGCTGGGCCTCGTCGCCCGAGCCCGTGTGCACTGATCCGGTCGAGCCAGTCGCCGGCGGTCGTCGTCCCCAGGTAGGTGCACCGAAGCCGCGACCCGGTGTCGCCGATCCCCGCCGCCGAGAGCCAGCGGGGCTCGGCGAGACGCTGCTGCCTGCCGGCACGTCCACGCCACCCCCACCACATCGCGGCCCAGATGAGTACCACCAGCACGAGCACCAGCAGCCCGGCACGGACCTCTGCGGGAACTGCGCTCACCGGAGTACCCCTGCGGGCTCCGGCTGGACCAGCGCACCGGCGAGCACGGTGGCGCGCCCGCGCAGGAAGGTCGCGATCACGTGGCCGGGCAGTTCGCGGCCGGCGTACGGGGTGTTGCGCGACAGCGATGACAGTCGGTCGGCGCGGACCGTGCGCTGGGCGTCGGGGTCGACGAGCACCAGGTTCGCCGGCTCACCGGCAGCAAGCGGCCGGCCCTGCCCAGGCACCCGCCCGATCACGGCTGGCCGAGTCGACATCCGGTCGGCGACACCGGCCCAGTCGAGCAAACCGGTGTCCACCATCGTCTGCTGCACCACCGACAGTGCGGTCTCCAGACCCAGCATGCCCATCGCCGCCGCCGACCATTCGCACTCCTTGTCCTCCACCGGGTGCGGGGCATGGTCGGTCGCCACCGCGTCGATGGTGCCGTCAGCGAGCCCGGCGCGCAGTGCCTGCACGTCGTCGGCCGTGCGCAGTGGCGGGTTCACCTTGAAGGCGGGGTCATACGACGCGGCCAAATCGTCGGTGAGCAGCAGGTGGTGGGGGGTCACCTCGGCGGTGACCCCCCACCCCTTGGACTTGGCCCAGCGGACGATCTCGACCGAGCCGGCCGTGGAGACGTGGCAGACGTGCAGTCGGGAGCCCACATGTGCCGCCAGCAACACATCTCGGGCAACGATCGCCTCCTCGGCGACCGCGGGCCAGCCAGTCAGACCGAGCCGACCGGACAGCTCCCCCTCGTTCATCTGCGCACCCTCGGTCAGCCGGGGCTCCTGCGCGTGCTGCGCCACCACCCCGTCGAAGGCCTTGACGTACTCGAGCGCACGGCGCATCAGCACCGCATCGGACACACAATGCCCGTCGTCGGAGAACACCCGGACGCGGGCGGCCGAGTCGGCCATCGCGCCGAGCTCGGCCAGGCGCTGGCCGGCGATACCGATGGTCACCGCACCGACCGGCTGCACGTCACACCAGCCGGCCTCCCGACCGAGTCGCCATACCTGCTCCACGACGCCGGCTGTGTCCGCGACAGGGTCGGTGTTGGCCATCGCGTGCACGGCGGTGAAGCCGCCGAGGGCCGCCGCCCGGGTGCCGCTGTCAACGGTCTCGGCGTCTTCCCGACCGGGCTCGCGCAGGTGAGTGTGCAGGTCGACCAAGCCTGGCAGTGCGACCAATCCGCCGGCGTCAACCACGTTGGCGTCAGCCGGCGCCTCCGCCGCCGCCTGGGCACCTGTCGCGACCAGGGTGCCGTTGGCCAACAGCAGGTCGGTGGGCTTGGCGCCGAGCGGCCGCACACCGCGTATCAGGGTCGAGCCGTTCGGCATGGTCATCGGTCCTGCCCCCCCTCGGAGCCGCTGAGTAGCAGATAGAGCACGGCCATCCGCACGGCGACGCCGTTGGCCACCTGCTCGACGATCACCGAGCGCGGGTGATCGGCCACCTCCGCAGTGATCTCCACCCCACGGTTCATCGGCCCCGGATGCATGACGATGGCGTGCTCGGGCAGCAACGCCATCCGGCGCGCGTCGATGCCGTAACGACGGCTGTACTCGCGCGGGCTGGGGAAGAAGCCACCCGCGGCTCCCCGCTCGCGCTGCACCCGCAACATCATCACGGCGTCGCTCTTGGGCAGCGAGCCGTCCAAGTCATAGGAGGTTGCCACCGGCCAGGTCTGCACCCCGACCGGCAGCAGCGTCGGCGGGGCCACCAAGGTGACCTCGGCGCCCAGCGTGCTAAGCAGCAGCGCGTTTGAGCGGGCGACCCTGCTGTGCAGCACGTCCCCCACGATCGTCACCCGGCAGCCATCCAGGTCTCCGGTGCCGCCGGCGAGGTGCCGGCGCAGGGTGAACGCGTCCAGCAGCGCCTGGGTGGGGTGCTCGTGCGTCCCGTCGCCGGCGTTGATCACCGACCCGTCGACCCAGCCGCTGGTCGCGAGGCGATGCGGCGCACCAGACGACTGGTGTCGCACGATCACCGCGTCGGCGCCCAGTGCCTGCAAGGTGAGTGCGGTGTCCTTGAGGCTCTCACCCTTGGACACGCTCGACCCCTTTGCCGAGAACGTGATGACGTCTGCGGACAGCCGCTTGGCGGCGGCCTCGAACGAGATCCTGGTGCGGGTCGAGTCTTCGAAGAAGAGGTTCACCACCGTGCGCCCACGGAGCGTCGGCAGCTTCTTGATCGGCCGGTCGGCGAGGGCGAGCAGCTCTGCCGCGGTGTCCAAGACCCGCAGCGCCTGGGGGTGGTCGAGGTCAGCTGCGCTCAACAGGTGTCGGATCATCGCAGCCCGCCCACCCTGGCCGCTTCGTCGCCGCCGGTTGGCTGCCCGGCGACATCGGTCGGCTCGGCGTCGGTGATGCAGACCGCGTCGGCGCCGTCGTACTCGGCAACCGAGACACGGACCTGCTCGACCAGCGACGTAGGCAGGTTCTTGCCGACGAAGTCTGCTCGCACCGGCAACTCTCGATGTCCCCGATCAACCAGAACCGCCAAGCGCACTGCCCGAGGTCGGCCGAGGTCATGCAGGGCGTCCAGCGCCGAGCGAACTGTGCGGCCGGAGAAGAGGACATCGTCGACCAGCACGACTATCGCGTCGTCTACCCCGGTCGGCGGCAACTCGGTGTGCTCCAGAGAGCGGGCGGGGCGCAAGCGCAGGTCGTCGCGATACATCGTGACGTCGAGCGACCCGGTAGGAATGTCGACCCCCTCGACGGCCGCGATCCGCTCGGCGATCCGGCGTGCCAGCGGGACACCGCGGCGCGGGATGCCGAGCAGCAAGAGACCGTCGCTGCCCCGATTACGTTCCAGGATCTCGTGCGCGATGCGGGTCAGTGCCCGTGCCACATCTCGGTCGTCCAGGACGACGCGCTCGGTGCCGTGCGCGCGAACCATCGAGGACCTCCTTCCCCGCCTCACTGGACGGTCGTTAAAGGACGTCGTGTCGGGCGCCACCGTATCAGCAGCCGGCCGGTGCACAGCATTATCACTCGCGGTGATGTTGTGTCACCTTAAGGCGGATACGCGCCGAAGTGCCGGGAATGCCGTAGCGGCAGTTCAGCTCAGATTCAGGACAAATCCTCATTGTGTTGAGGAGCGGTCGCCAACGGCAGTACCCTCACGCTCAGTCACGTTAGACGAGAGAGAGTGGGGGTTGCCGGGTGTCGAACGAATACTCCCGTGAGCTCGGTGCGCGATTGCGTGCCATCCGACAGCAGCAGGGCATGTCGTTGCAGGCCGTCGAGGAGAAGTCGCAGGGCCGCTGGAAGGCGGTCGTGATTGGATCGTACGAACGCGGTGACCGTGCGGTGACGGTGTTGAAGTTGTCCGACCTCGCCAAGTTCTACGGTGTCCCGGTCGAGGAGCTGCTGCCCGGCGGCAGTCAGGCCTCGCCGGCTGCGATGGAAGCGCCGGACAAGCTGATCTTGGACCTGACCAACCTGCAGGACCTGGACGAGGCGGCGGTCGCCCCGTTGGCGCGGTACGCCAAGAGCATCCAGGCTCAGCGAGGCGACTACAACGGCCGGGTGTTGTCGATCCGGCAAGAGGATCTGCGCGTGCTCGCGGTGATCTACGAGGAGGCCCCGAGCGTCCTCGCGGCCCGGCTCACCCAGTGGGGCGTGCTGCGCTCGGTGGACTCCGAGCCCGGCACCCCGCCGAACGGCGACAGCGCCGCCTGACACACCCCCAACGAGCGCCATCCGCGCATTTCGTCACTACGAAATGCGCGGATGGCGCTCTTGTGTTGGGGCTACCTCACTGGATGAAGCCTTCAGCCTTCAGGTAGTCACCGGCGATCTTTTCCACCGGCAGCCCGTCGGCGCTGATCTGCTTGTTCAGCTCGGTCATGACCTCGGTGGTCAGCGTCTCGCTCAGCGGTGCCAGCACCTCGAGGATCTTGTCGCCGTTCTCGTTCGACTTCTCGACGATCGGCGCGCCGTTGTACAGCGGGAAGAACTTCTTGTCGTCCTCGAGCGGGATCAGCCCCAGGTTGGCGATCCGGCCGTCGGTGGTGAACACCTCGCCGAAGTCGCAGGTGCCGTTGTCGATCTGCGGGTAGATGACCCCGGTGCCGAGCGACTGGATGCTGGAGCTCGGGATGTCCATGTCGTAGGCCTTCTGCATGCCGGGCAGCCCGTCCGGGCGGTTGGCGAACTCGGTCTCGACGCACACCGTGGCGTCGGAGTTCTCGTCGAGGTAGGTCTTCATGTCCGACAGCGACGCGACGCTGTTCTCCTCGGCGAACTCTTTGGTGGTGGCGAACGCGTAGGTGTTGTTGAACGGGGCCGGCTCACCCCAGACCAGGCCGTTCTTCTTCAGGTCCTCCTCCTTGACCGCCTCGTAGAGCTTCTGCTCGTCCGGGATGCTCTTCCCGTGGCCGAGGTAGTTGATATATCCGGTGCCGGTGTAGTCGTAGTAGACATCCACGTCGCCGCGCAGCAGCGCCTCGCGGGCCGCGGTGCTGCCCTTGATGTTGGTCTCGTCGGTGACCTCGGCGCCGGCGGCCGACAACGTCTGGATGGCGAGCTCGCCGAGCACGAACTGCTCGTCGAAGTCCTTGGACCCGACGGTCAGCGAAACGCCCTTCAGCGCGCTCTCCTCGACCTTCTCGCCAGCGCTGGTGTCGGTGGTGGTGCCGCTGTCCTCGGACAGCCCGCAGGCGGCGAGGACGAGGGACGCAGCCAGGGCCATGGACGTTCGGGCAACCGTCGTGCGCTTCATAGAGGAGCTCCTTTGGGTCTGTGCTCGGATGGATACTGCGAACGATGGGTGGGTGGATGGGTAGGTCATCGGATGCCTCGAGGGGTCAGCGCCCGCTGGACGATGCCGCCGATCCAGTCGACCAGCAGCGCGAGCACCGCGATGAACAGGGCGCCGGCCACCAGGGACTCCGAGCGGTTCAGCTTGATGCCCGCGAAGACCAGCTGGCCGAGCCCGCCCGCGTTCATGTCCGTGCCCAGCGGGATGACCGCCACCGCAAGGATCAGCGCGGTCCGGGTGCCGGCGGCGATGATCGGCACTGCGAGCGGCAACTCCACCTTCATCAGCACGCCGCGCGGGGACATCCCCATGCCACGGGCCGCGTCCTTGACGCCCACGTCGACCTGCTCGATGCCGACGATGGTGTTGCGCAGCACCGGCAGCATGCTGAAGGCGGCGATCATGAGCACGACCGGCCGGAAGCCGATGAAGAACGACCCGACGATCGCCAACAGCCCGACGATCGGCGCGGCCTGCCCGACGTTGCCGAAGGCGAGCACCGGGGACGCCAGCCACTTGAAGCCGGGTCGGGTGATGAGCACGCCGAACGGCACGGCGACCACAAGCACCAGCGCGGTGATCGTCAGCGTCATCAGCACATGCTGCCGGGTGAGGCTGATCAGGCTGCCGTACGCCAAGATGCTGCTCTGGCTGGACCCGACCTCGGCCTGCGACAGGTAGTACAGCTCGCCGAGCACCACCGCGAGACAGAGCACCGGGATGCCGAGGTCGCGCCAGGTGATCAGGCCACCTCCCGCGCTGGGCTTGGCGGTGCTCCGCTTGGTCTCGGTGGTGTCGGAACGTGAGTCGAGGGCGGCGCTCATACGGTCCCCTCGCTCTTCTCGCCGGCCCGCTCCAGCTTGCCGTCGGCTTCCTCGCGGAGCGCACGCACCCGCTCCAGCAGGTCCTCCAACGTCACTGCGCCGACGACCCTGCCCTCCTTCTCCACCGGCAGCTCGTCGAGCCCGTCGGCGATCATGGCGTCGAGCACGTCGTGCAGGGTCGACCGGATCGGCAGCGGCGTGACGTCCGGGGTGTTGGATCTGGTGTCGTGCAGGTCCAGGCTGTCGAGGCGCTCCAGCTGCAGGCGCTTGAGGGTCGCACCATGCCCGACGAAGCCGGACACGAAGTCGTCGGCCGGGCTGGTGAGGATCTCCTCTGGGGTGGCGAACTGGGCGACCCGCGATCCCTTGTCCAAGACGGCGATCCTGCTGCCCATCTTGACCGCCTCGTCGAAGTCGTGCGTGACGAAGACGATGGTCTTGCGCAGGGTCTGCTGCAGGTTGAGGAACTCGTCCTGCAGCTTGGTGCGGGTGATGGGGTCGACGGCGCCGAACGGCTCGTCCATCAGCATGATGGGTGGGTCGGCCGCCAGCGCACGTGCCACCCCAACACGCTGCTGCTGTCCACCGGACAGCTGGCGGGGGTAGCGATGCCCGAACTCGGCTGGGTCCAGGCCGACGACGCCGAGCATTTCCTCGACCCGGCTCGCCGTCTTCTTCTTGTCCCAGCCGAGCAGCTTGGGCACCATCGCGGTGTTCTGCTCGATGGTCAGGTGCGGGAACAGCCCGATCTGCTGGATGACGTAGCCGATCGTGCGACGCAGCTTGACGTCGTTGAGCGACAACACGTCGTCACCGTCGATGCTGATCTTTCCCGAGGTGGGCTCGATCAGCCGGTTGATCATCCGCATCGTGGTGGTCTTGCCGCAGCCTGACGGTCCGACGAGAATCACGATCTCACCGGCGCCGATCTCCAGGTCCACGTTGTCCACGGCGGGATCGTCGGTGCCGGGGTACTTCTTAGTGACACCCTCGAGCACGATGGGGACGCCGCCGGCCTGGGAGTCGCTGCTGCTGCCGTTGCTGTCGGTCGCGGTGTCGGTCTTGGTGGTGGCGGGATCAGACACGGATGCCCCTCGGGGTCGAGTAGCGGCGGACAAGGATGAAGGTGGCGTCCAGCACCAGCGCGATCACCGCGACCAGGATGGTCGCGGACAGCGCTTGATTGAAGGTGTTGACCGCGCCGAGGTTCTGCAGGGCGTTGAAGATCGGCTCGCCCAGTCCGGGAACCCGGACGTAGGCGCCGA